>Ga0182742_1004157_pt1 | contig 13381 bp, 14 predicted proteins | sample eDN5th37CBELigMG_FD_128880 | JGI IMG/M metagenome (GOLD analysis project Ga0182742, IMG submission 128880) | Enriched Miracle-Growth compost microbial communities from Emeryville, California, USA - eDNA 5th pass 37_C BE-Lig MG (version 2)... ... | reverse complement strand
GATGCTGTTGAAAAACTCTTCTGATTGAACCGCCGGCGGCCCCGGCTTTCGCTCCTTTACGATCTGGGTACGGCTGGCCGGAACGTGGGGCCACTGACTTCAACTCTTTCACTCTCAGGTCGCGGCTGCCCCGCTCAGCCGGGCCATGAGGCGAAGGTTTTGGCCTGTGCCATAGGCAGTGTCGGCCGCGAGCCTCTTGCGCTTGAGACCAAATCTTGCCCGGGCGCGCTCCAGCATGGTGGTGGTGGAACGCACCTCGTCGGAGGTACGCGCCGGCGTCGGTTCGACATCGTCAATGATCGCGTGCTCGTTGTCGATGATATAGTTCAGCCCATAGCCGACCTGGAAGCACTTGTTGGCCTTGGCCGTGCAGGCGGAGGCTGGATCGGACAGTGAGATGACCTTTGGAGTCTTGCGTCCGGAACATGCTACGCCCGACCCGTGCGCTGGCGGGACATGATGAGCGTCGCGGTCATGGTGTCATTTCGTCAATGAGCCGCGCGACACGGCGCAGAGCCAGCTGATAGCCTTGTGTCCCAAAGCCGGCGATAACCCCATCAGCGCGGCCAGACACGAAGGAATGGTGTCGGAAAGCCTCGCGCTTATGGACGTTAGAGATATGGATCTCGATCACAGGGCCTTCGAAGGTATTCAAGGCATCGAGGATGGCTACGGACGTATGGGTAAAAGCTGCCGGGTTGATAACGATGCCACCGGCAACCTCTCGGGCCTCATGGATCCAATCGATAATTTCATACTCGCGATTGCTCTGATGAAACCGAATGTCGATCCCGAGCTCCTGTCCTACCCTCCGGCACTCCGCCTCAACGTCGGCAAGGGTCTCATGGCCATAGATGTGTGGCTGACGCTTCCCCAGAAGATTGAGATTGGGACCATTCAACACGTAAACGAGGCGGCTCATGGGTTGCCTTTCCGAAGCTGAGTTTGTCTTGAGCACCGAAGCGTTCCGGCGACGGGCTATCGATTTGGTGAAACTGGAGCGGTCTCGTTCGCGGTTAGAGCTTCGAAATGCTGGCGCATTCGCATAGCGTCAGGTTCGATACCCGCGAACAGACGCAACGCACCGGCAGCCTGATAGACGACCATGCCACCGCCATCGAGGCTCCGGCACCCGCGCTGGCGAGCAAGTGCCAGCAAGGGGGTGACCAAAGGCATATAGACGATGTCCGCCACCCAGTGGCGGGCTTCTAGCAAGGACTCATCCAGGGGAAGCCCTGGATGATGGCGCATGCCGGTGGGGGTGGCATGGATGAGGCCATCCGAAACCTGCATGGCCGCGCCGACATCACTTGTCGCGGAAGCCCTTCCGGTCGAGAACTGCGCATTCAGCGACTCGGCGAGAGCTTCAGCGCGAACGGGGTCACGGTCGGCTATGAAGAGGTGTCCAACACCCAGTGAGAGTGCAGCATGGGCTACCGCCGCGCCGGCACCACCAGCACCAAGCAAGAGCGCACGATCCCGAGCGACGTCGGGCAACCCCTGCCGGAAGTTCTCGTAAAAGCCAAACCAATCGGTGTTGTGGCCGATGCGCTTTCCATCACGGAGGACGACCGTATTCACCGCGCCCAGAGCGCGCGCCTCGTCGGACAGATCGGTCAGATGTTGGAGCACCGCCTGCTTCGCGGGAAATGTGATATTCACACCGGCGAACCCAGCTGCCTCGACCTCATCCAAGAGCGTCCCTAGGCGATCCAGGCCCACGTCGCGCACCCTCATGTCAATTAATTCGTAGGAATAGCCAAGGCCGTGGAGACGTGCCTCCCGTTCATGCAGGGCGGGTGACTTCGACGCCTGGATGTCCGATCCGATAAGACCGACCTTTATTCTGACTTCAGGTGAATTATTGGCTGGACCGGTCATGGTGTCTCGCGTTGATCGATAGATGCATCAAGGTCTACTTGCATGGAACGGCTCAGCCGATCCCGTGCGTCTCAAGCAAGGTCCGTGTGGCATTGAAAAGGTGACGCACGTGGTCCTCCGGGGAGCTCCCGTCCGTCTGAGGCACCTCAACGGATAGGACGGCATCGTGCGGCAGGATCTCAAGAAGTGTCTGCAAGGGCAGATCTCCTTCACCAGGGGCAAATCTGCCTGCGCGAGCCTCGCGGATCATATCATCCGGCAGCGTCGAGCACGGGCCGCGGGCGTCACAAAGCTGAACGCTCCTGATCCGAATTTCGTCCTTAAGCGCGGACGCGTCGGCGCCATTCCGGAAGAAATGGAGGGCATCGACCAACACTCCCGCATTGGGCGCAGCGGAAGTCGAGACGATCGAAACGGCTTGCTCGAAGGTGGCTACAGTTCGCCAGCCCATGTTCTCCATGTCGACCGCCATGCCATAGCGGCCCGCAACCTCACATAGGGCGGAGAAGTTCGCCGTCAGGCGTGACGTATCGTGATCATCGCCGGAGACGGTCAGTCGCTGAGCTCCAAGAAACTGCCCAGTTTCCAGCACGGGCTCGAGAGAGAGCGGATTGAAGGCCTCATCGATAACGATCGCCTCAATATCGTAAACTTTTATGCCCTCGCCGGTTACTCGCTCAAGAAGGTCGCGGGTCTGCCGACTTCCCACGGGCAGCGGATAATACGGAGCTCCCTCAAACGGCGGAACAAGACGGAGGCCGACCCGCGCAAATCCCGCTTGAGCCGCCAGGCCCACCAGGTCGGCCGGGGCCACGGTGATAACCGAGAAATGCGCCAGCCCGAGTTCTCGCCCTGCGTTAGCGGCGTCTTCCATCGTCATCGCCTGGCATTCATCATCCGAAGGATCGCTGATACGGCCGTTGGATAGCCATCCACGCCGAGCCCAGCGATGACCGCCGTAGCAACCTTCGATACGAGGGAGCTGTGATAGATCGCCTCGCGCTTGTGGATGTTGCTGATATGCAGCTCGATGATCGGCCCAGGAAACATTTTCAGAGCGTCAAGGATAGGAATCGACGTGAAGGTCAGCCCCGCCGGATTGATGATGATCGCACTTCCTTCGTCGATGGCCTCATGAATCCAGTCGATAATCTGCGATTCGGCATTCGACTGCCTGAAGACAACCGGATGAGCCCCGGCGGCCTCCCTGGACATGGTTTCGACTTCGGCAAGGGTTGTCGTGCCGTAGATTTCCGGCTCCCGAACGCCGAGGCGGTTCAGGTTGGGACCATTCAAAATGTAGATTGGCTTGGTCATGATGGGAGGTCCAATTGCAGAGCTCAGCCTTGGTAGCCGAAAAGGCGTGGCAACCAGAGGACGGTTTCGGGTATGAAGGTAATGATCGCCAGCGTTGCAATCATAACCCACAGAAATGGAAGAGTTTCACGGATGAGGTCCCGCAGTGGAACCTCTGCAATTTTTGTCATGATGAACAGCAGCAGTCCGTAAGGAGGCGTGATGAGGCCGAGCATGATGTTGACCACGGCCATGATGCCGAAGTGTACCATGTCAATCCCAAGGGCCTGTGCAGTTGGGATCAAGACCGGTACGATGATCAGTAGGATCGTCGTACCTTCCAGAAGGCAACCAAGGACGAGAAGAAGCAGGTTGACCAGGATCAGGAAACCCGTCGGGGACAGGTCCACTGACTGAAGGTAGTTGCTGATCGCCTGTGGTATGTTCTCAATGGTCACGACATAGTTGAATACCATTGCACCCGCGATCAGCATCCCAATCGATGCAGTCATCCGGGCACTGCTGAGAAGGGAATAACCGAGACTTTTTAGATCCACGGAACGGTAGAGAAAGACAGAGATGAAGAGCGCGTAGGCGGCAGCGATTGCTGCAGCTTCCGTCGGGGTTGTCGCGCCGCTGTAGATGCCCCCAAGGAGCACAACTGGCATCATCAGCGCTGGGAATGCATTGATGGTGATCCGTGGAATCTTGCGAAGGGGCACCGGCTTCTCAACCGGGAAGTTGCGGCGCCGCGAGACAACGGCAATCAGCGCCATCTGAGCGACGCCCATAAGGAGCCCCGGGATCATGCCGGCGAGAAAGAGATAGCCGACCGATGTATCCGATACGAGCGCATAGAGTACGACTGGGATCGAAGGAGGTATAATCGGACCGATAACAGCTGTGGCAGCAGTGAGTGCGGCGGCAAAGCTCGGGGTGTACTTCCCGTCCTGCGTCATCATCCTCTGCATCATTCGTCCGGTGCCCGCGGCGTCGGCGATGGCGGATCCGGACATGCCGGCAAAGATGATACTCTGGACGACGTTGACCTGGGCAAGACCCCCGCGGAACCGTCCGACAAGCGCGTCGCAAAAGCGAAGCAGCCGCTCTGTCATGCTGCCGCTGTTCATAATCTCGGCAGATAGAATGAAGAGGGGGACGGCCAACAGCGTGTAGCTTGTCGACATGCTGTTGAGGAGCTGCTCGGCGGCCGTGCCGAGATCAAGGCCGGCCAAGAACAGATACAGGATTGATCCGCCAATCATGGCATGTCCGATCGGCAACCCGAGCAGGCTCAGGAAGATGATCGCAAGAAGCGTCAAGGAAAACGGGCTAGTGGGATTCATACGCCGGAACTCGCCTGGGTGGGATCAAACTCGCCACTGTCCTTGCCCTGTAGAGCGCGCCAAACGATCCATGCATAACGCGCGATAACGGCTACGGCGAAGATGACGTAGATCGAATAGAGGTAATCTAGGCGGATTTTCAGGTATGCGGTCGACTCGACCTTCATAAAGGCTACGTAATCAACCGTCGCTGGGAGCGAATAGCCGTACAGGATGATCAGCGTGACACCCGAGATCACAGCCATCGCCCTGCGCACCCGATGGCTGACCGCACCATATATGAGGTCGAATCTTATTTCTTCACTCTCGCGTACCACGAATGCGGCGCCCCAGAGGACGAGCCAGAGCCAAGTGATGACCGTCAGCTCAGATGTCCACCCAATGGGGAAATTCAGAAGATAACGGAAGACGATCTGCACGATGAATGCAGTGAACATGATCCCGAGAAGGGCCGCAAGCACGTACTCCGCGCCGCGATACATCAATGGACCAATTGCCTTAAGAGTATTGATCATGGGATTGTGCCTGCTTGTTTGTGCCCCGTTGAACAAGCGAATGCAAGAGTCCCGCCGGCCTCACTTTGCCGAAGCCGGCGGGAGCCGCTGTTAGAGTGCGTTGATCTTGTCGAGCATGCCCTTCGGCCAATCCTTCGCGAGATCGGACTCCAGGTACATTTTCTGGGCGTGCTGACGGAAAGCGGCGATATCCGGCTTATAAACCTGCAAGCCTTGTCCCTTGAAGAACTCGACCAGTTCAGCCTCTTTCTTCAGGTGCTCGGCCGTGCTCCATGCGATAGCCTCATCGGCGGCCTTCTGGAACCTCGCCTGTTGATCAGGCGACATCGCATTCCATACCTTGCTCGAGACCGCGAGTAGATCAAATCCGACAAGATGGTCCGTAAGGACGATTTGCTTCATGACCTCGTGGAATTTGAGGGTTTGAACATTTGGCAGCGGGTTATCCTGACCGTCTACCGAGCCAGTTTGCAGGGCGGTGTAAACCTCGGTTACCGGCATCGGCGTTGGATTGGCTCCAAGCGCCTTCCCAAGGAACTGCCAGGCGTCACCACCCGGCATACGCAATTTGATGCCTGCCATGTCGGCTGGGGTATTGATCTTCTTTTCAGGCCTGAGGCCGACCTGCCGTGTGCCAAAGAACGTGGGGCCGAGGATGTGTACCCCGAGTTGGTCTTCGACCATCTTGGTCATTTCCTTACCAGCGTCGCTAGCGAAGAAGGTCTTCAGGTGGTCAGCGTCGCGAAATAGGTAGGCTGACGTGAGAATTGACCAAGCGGGGATCTGTTTAGCAAAGTCCTGCGGGGCGATATTGCCCATCTCCAGGTTCCCGCGCTGGAGCGCTACCAACTCCGTTCCCTGCTTGAAGAGTGAGCCATTATAGAAAAGCTCAGTCTGAAAGTCTTCGGCGATAGCGGCGGAAAACTTACTCATCATTTCGGCCCGGATATCCCGGTCGGAGAAAATCGCTGAGAAGCGCAGCTTGGGCTTCTGTTGCGCCGACGCGGGTGCAGCCGAGATAGCAATGCCGACTGCGCAAGCGGCCAGCAGAAGACGACGAGTGATGGCTAACATTTGATCCTCCCAGTTTTATTGACTGCCGCAGTTGGACGGCCGCGCCCCGGGGCGAGCCAGTCAGGTCCCGAGTGATGGCAGTCTGCACCACCCGAAATGTTCAGATCCCTTCCTCTCCGCGAACCGATTGTTCACTCGCCGGAAGCAGTCCTGCCTCCCGCGGCCATCGCAAGCGCTCGTTTGAGCATACGCGTGACTGGAGTGGAGTCGAGAGTGTCATTGACAAAGATCCCCCTGAGCCACGATGTGCTTGTACAGGTTGGTGCCGGTGCGGTGGATATGTTCCCGCAGCCGTTCGCAGGCGAAGTCCGCATCGCGGGACACCGCCGCCTGCGCAATCTCGCTGTGCTCGAATGCCACGTTTCGGTCGCCTGAGGTGGTACGCAAAAAAGTGCGACGATAGCGGTCATTCAGGTTGAGAAGCATGCTGCAGAAATTCATGAGAACGGGCATGCCGCAACCGGCCAGGAGCGTCAGATGAAACTCTCGGTGAATTTCCTCCCACGCTTCGAGCGTCTCTGGGCGTGACGCATCTCGCTCCGCTCGGTTCAGGCGATGCAGCGTGCGAATGACCTCTCCCTCCCAACGTGAGTCGCCCGACCTGGTCGCCTCACGGAGTGCATAGGTTTCGAGCTGCACGCGTAGAGCTGTAATCTCCTCGAGGTTCGCCGGCGACATCGGTGCGACGCGGTAGCCTCGGTTGTCCTCAAAGACGACGAGACCATCGGAGATCAGGCGGGCGAGAGCCTCGCGGAGAGGGCTAAGGCTGACCTGGAACTGCTCCTTGGCACGTTCGAGATTGATTTTGCTGCCAGCCTGGAGTTGTCCTGACACGATCGCCTCACGAAGTCGCGCGACGAGTTGGCTTGCCATCGTGTTCTTGCCGCCATCGCCATTCGACAATGCGCGACCAACAGTCCCGATACTGGGCAAGGCAAGGCCCGCTCCTTCGGCAAGAGCTTGTGTATCGGACTTGACCTTCAATGCCACCTCCACGTGGGCAACGAGCAACCCGTGCAGGCTATGATAATCGATTATTTCGGTCAAGGAACTACGACAAAGGGCCTAAATAAGTACCGTTCCAGCTGCCGACCTTCCGGACGTATGTCTTTGATATTTAGGAATAAAATGAGACGCCCGCCACATCCGCCGGCGGCATGGAGATGCCCGACGCCTTGTTGGCTTGACAAATAATCGATGATTTTTGAAGAATGCCGACGGGAGAGCATCATGAGAATCAAGACCCAAGAAGATGTGACAAGAGCAGCGCTCGAGGTCATGAACAGAACTCGTGACCCCCGATTGCGCGAGATCATGATATCGCTCGTGACGCATTTGCACGCCTTCGTGCGTGAGGTCCGGTTGACCGAACCGGAGTTCAGGGAGGCAACGGCCATCCTGAATGAGATCGGTCAGCTTCAAACCGATTCCCACAATGAGATGGTCCTGATGTCGGGCTCCCTCGGTGTGTCCACGTTGGTCTGCCTCCTCAATAACGGCGACGGCGGGCAGACTGAGACATCTCAATCCCTGCTTGGGCCATTCTGGCGGCTCAATTCACCGCGGGTTGAAAATGGTGGCACCATCATTCGCTCCGATACCCCGGGCATGCCGCTTTTCGTTACCGGCCGCGTTATCGATCTCTCGGGCAATGCGATTGCGGGAGCTGAAGTGGATGTATGGCACGCCTCGCCCGTCGGCCTTTACGAGAACCAGGACCCCGATCAGGCGGAAATGAACTTGCGTGGTAAGTTCACGACTGATCATGAGGGCCGTTTCTGGTTCCGAACGGTCAAGATGGTAGGATACCCAATCCCTACGAACGGTGTCGTGGGGCGATTGCTGAAGGCACAGGATCGGCATCCTTTCCGCCCGGCCCATCTGCATTCCCTGATTTTCAAGGAGGGATTCAAGACCCTTATTTCGCAGGTCTTTGACCCCACAGATCCATACATCGACTCGGACGTGCAGTTCGGTGTGACCGATGCTCTGACCGGGGATTTCATTCGCCACGACGAACCACACCCGAGCGAACCGGATCTGCCGACCCCATGGTACTCGCTCGACTACACCTACGTAATGGAGCCCGGCGAGGCTGTGCTCCCTCGTCCTCCGATCAAATAGCTGGCCGGGAAGCGGCCTGAATCACGCCACCAATAATACACAGGTGAAGTATGCTGACTGAAGAACAGCGCCGCGAGGCCGCACAACAGATCCTTCAGGCGGAGCGCGACAGGAAGCCGGTGAGGCAACTGAGTCAGACCTTTCCGGCAATGGAGATTGAGGACGCCTATCGTGTTCAGGCTCTCTGGGCGGAAGAACGAATTGCCAAAGGCGCCAGGGTCGTTGGCCACAAGATCGGACTCACGTCCCGGGCCATGCAGATGGCGTCCAAGATGACCGAGCCGGATTACGGCCGGATCCTTGATGACGCTCTCTACAACGATGGTGCGCAGATTGCGGCAGATGCGTTCATCAAACCTCGCCTGGAGGTCGAACTTGCCTTCGTGATGGGAGAGGACCTTGAAGGCCCCGGAACGCGTATCTATGACGTTCTTAGAGCAACGGAATTCATCGTACCGGCGCTCGAGATTATCGATTATCGGACGGAAGTTCCCCGCGCCATCACCGACACGATTGCCGACAATGCGGCGTTCGGCGCCATCGTGATCGGCGGACGCACAATACGACCCATGGACGTGGACATACGCTGGGTCGGCGCAACTCTGTCCAAGAACGGCGTCATCGAGGAATCGGGCGTATCTGCCGCAATTATGGGTCACCCTGCGGCAGGTGTGGCTTGGCTCGTAAACAAGCTTCACGCGGTCGATGCGAAACTGTTGAAGGGGCAGATCGTTCTCGCCGGGTCTTTCACACGTCCCGTCGATATCGCGGCGGGGGACGTCATTCACGCTGATTACGGGCCGCTGGGCGCTATTGGCGTCTCATTCAGGTAGGTGTCCATGAACCTTCCACATAATCATTTCAAGCAAGCCATCAACGCAGGGCAGCACCAGCTTGGCCTTTGGTGCACTCTGCCAGGCAGCTATGTCGCGGAAGCGGTCGCTGGATCGGGATTTGACTGGCTTCTGTTCGACACTGAACATTCTCCGAGTGACCCGCTCACCGTGTTGCCACAGCTCCAGGCTGTGGCCCCATACGAGGTCTCAGCCGTCGTCCGGCCAGCGAGCAACGATACCGTCCTCATCAAGCGATTGCTTGATCTCGGGGCGCAGACCCTCCTGATCCCCTATGTTCAATCCCGCGAGGAGGCTGAAGCCGCGGTTGCCGCGATGCGATATCCCCCGGAGGGCGTCAGGGGCGTGTCGGGTTTGACCCGAGCGACGAGGTTCGGACGGGTGCCGGATTATGGCAAAAGGGCGCATTCGGAGCTTTGCCTGCTGGTGCAGCTTGAAACACGTACCGCACTGGAGCGTCTCGAAGAGATCGCGTCCGTTGAAGGCGTGGATGGCGTCTTCATCGGGCCTGCGGATCTAGCCGCCAGCTTCGGCTTCGTCGGCGAACCCGGGCATCCGAAGGTTGTGGCTGCCGTCGAAGATGCAATCCGCCGGCTGCGCGCCATCGGCAAGCCGGCTGGAATTCTAACCCCCGACAACGATTTCGCGCGCCGTTGCATTGAGCTTGGAACCGTCTTCACGGCGGTTGGCGTCGATGTGGGAATCCTCGCCCGCGGCACCGAGGCCCTGGCAAAGAAGTTCAACTCATCCTCGACGTAGCACGTCTCAACCGAGCTTCCATCAGCAGGAGATCTTGGTGTCGAAACACCTCAAGCCCTATGGAGACCTTGCCAGCATTCTAGCCAAGGAAGGTCGCCTCCGCGCTGCGATTAACATCGGGAATGCTGCCCTAGCTCAACGCAGTGACCGAACCGGGGATATCGGAGGCGTCAGTCCATCGCTGGCGAAAGAGCTGGCAAGACGGATCGGGTCTGAACTCGAGTTGGTCGTCTATTCATCCGCCGGCCAGATCATCCAAGCGGCCGACTTCAATGAGTGGGATATTGCCTTCCTGGCCAGTGATCCCGGACGCGTCGACAGACTCGCATTCTCCCTGCCCTATGTGATCATCGAAGCGACCTATCTCGTTCGCAGCGGCTCGGGACTTCGGGCCATTGAACACATCGATCAACCTGGCAACAGGGTCTGCGTGACGCAAAATGCCGCGTATGACCATGTCCTCACACGGCAACTGAAGAATGCGGAGATCGTTAGGGCTCCGACACCTGCCGAAACACTGGACCTGTTCCTGCGGGAGGGCTTCGAAGCAGCAGCCGGCATACGGCAGCCGCTCCGAACCTTCGCGGCATCGCAAAAAGGGCTAGAGGTTCTTCCAGGGCATTTTGCCGTGATCGAACAGGCAATTGCCGTTGCAGCGTCCAGGCAATCCTGCACGACGGCTCTCAATGATTTCGTTCGGGAGATGCTGGCGTCGGGATTTGTGCGCGAAGCACTGGAAGCCAGTGGGCAAGTCGATGTTGCCGTCGCAGATGGTGCGTAACACCTGCTGCTGGGTAGCATCTGGTTTTCGAGCGATCTGACCCTTGCCATTCTGAGAATTGAGAACCCCGGGTATTTCCTGAGCCTCGAGGTCCATCTCATCGATCAGTCCTTGGGGCTAGCCGCTCTGGAGCCTTTGTCATGTGTCCCTCTTGGCATCCCGGATTATCGCCGACCCGCCTAGTCAATAAGCGTAAGAAATGACGTGGTCGAGCCTGCAGACGATGCACTTGGGAAATGCGTCAGGATAGGAGGATGAGATGAGGTCCAGAAAGGTAAGACTTGCTGTCCTTGGGGCGGGGCTGATCGGCAAGCGCCACATCGAGCGCGTTCGAGACGAGCCCGAAGCCGAACTCATGACTATTGTCGATCCCTCGTCGTCCAGCCGTTCGCTGGCAGAAGCAATGGGCGTCCCGTGGGCTCCTGCCTTTCGGGATCTCCTCAAGACAGACAAGCCCGACGGTGTAATCATCGCGACACCAAATCAGATGCACGTCGCAAATGGCCTCGAAAGTATTGCAGCCGGGATACCTGCCTTGGTGGAAAAGCCAATTGCAGATGACGTTGCGTCCGCGACGCAGCTGGTCGAAGCCGCCGAACTTGCCAAGGTGCCCCTCCTGGTTGGTCATCATCGGCGGTTCAATCCGCTCATTCAGAGCGCCAAACACGCCATTGAGGCCGGCCGAATTGGCAAGATACTAGCCGTTCATGGAATGGGCTGGTTCTTCAAGCCAGATGATTACTTTGACATCCCCTGGAGACGTGAGAAAGGCGCGGGGCCTGTCTTCATAAACCTCATTCACGATGTTGATAACCTTCGCTATCTCTGCGGAGAGATTGTTTCGGTGCAAGCGATGGAATCGAATGCATTTCGGCACAATGAGGTGGAAGATACCGCTGCCCTCCTGCTGCGTTTCAGCAATGGCGCCCTCGGGACGATTTCGGTCTCGGATGCGATTGTCTCTCCATGGAGTTGGGAACTCACGTCCGGCGAGAACCCTGCATATCCCGCAACGGACGAGTCCTGCTACCATATCGGTGGAACGCATGGTTCCTTGACCGTTCCGCACCTGGATGTCTGGAACAATAAGGATGAGAGAAGCTGGTGGGAGCCCATATTCCGTGACCGCGTTCCCGTTGAAACTCGAGACCCGCTGGCCCTACAGATCCATCACTTCTGTCGGGTCATTCGCCGTGACGAATCTCCTGTTGTTTCCGGGCGAGACGGGCTCGCAACACTAAAAGTCATCGCTGCCGCTAAGGAGGCCGCCGCGACAGGACAACTTGTCCGAATGGACTGTTAATTCCTCATACGTCCAGTTGCATTGGTTGGAGCAGATGATAGCGCCGTTCATAGCCGAGGGGGAGGCGGCGGACATGGGTACGCTATGCTATGCTAGCCTGTGCTCCACCACTTGACGATACGCACTAAGATCTCGCTAGGCTGATACCCTGTCGCCCTGTGTGGCAGAATAGTTCTTAGATTGTAGGCTAAATTGGGTGATTGCGCGATGGTCTGGACAATGGAAACCCGAGATTTTCCATAGGGAACCCGGCTTCTCTGACCCGAGTGCCGCTCATTCCGCTGAACGAGGGAGAGGCAGCTATTGGTACGGAGCCGAAGTATGCCGAACTTCCACATCCGCAGGTAAGCGGACTTCGCGATATGGTCGCGCTTAAAGGACGCCCCTGACCCATCCCGGGCTGTCCTGAGGTTGGGTGATTAAGTGGGAGTTAACGATGATGGTCGGGTCAGAGATCAGTTTTCAGCAGGTTGGTGGGCCGTCTCAGACGCTCACCAGGTTGCTCAGACCGACCCGGCTGATCATCCGGGAGCGCAGAGCCAAGCAGACGTAGGGCTCCCGCGATCAAGACGATAGCCGCCGGTTTCACGAGCATTTCCCAGGTGATGCGCGTTTCGATCTCCACCACGTCGGTGACGAAATCCACCACCAAGTAGACCAAGACGACCTGGATCAGGGTGATCTTGATTTCTCCAAGACCCTCAACCCGCATCCACAGCGGGGCCTTGGCACGTAGGTCAGAGGGGAGCCTAAAGGCAAAGCCGAAGGTGATCGCATAGGCAAACACGATCAGAACAAGTCCAAACAGAAATGCGTCCGTCGCCTGCATCACTGTAGCAATGACCGATGTTTCGGTATCGGCATCCGGCTGAATAACCATCTCCAGGGCATGGGCCAGTTTCAGGCAGCCCTCAAAAAACATCAACATGGCGCCGAGTGCAGCCCCCAGAGCCGCGACGAGGCTTACCCAGCGTAAGGACAGGATGAAGTGGACCATCTGCCGACGAGCCCTCAGCCAGTTTCGTGGTCAAGGTACAGTTTTAACAGATCAGCCAGGAAACACACTCTACCGAGAGACTTACAGTCTCTCCCTGCCCTTGGGCAATATCGACGAAGTCGAAGAGTGCCAGGGTAGCACGAGATAGATCTGAAACCGGTTTCTGCGGCGCCGCGGCAAGCGGGCCTGAAACGGTCGAGCCGAATGGCCTCGGGTGACCCGCAGTTACAGACTTCTTGTCGAAATTTAATTCGCCGAAATTAGCACGATGAACGCGCTGGCACGGCACCGGTCACATCAGGTCGAACTGCTAGCTGAGCCGCTTCAGGTAGAGCTCATATTCGTTCGATTGGAAAGATCGCTCCTTCAATACCCACCAAAGTCCGATTAGGTTCCCGCGATCCACTACGATCATATCGGCGGACGAGGATCTCTCGGTCTCCCTTCCAAG
>Ga0182742_1004156_pt1 | contig 13384 bp, 14 predicted proteins | sample eDN5th37CBELigMG_FD_128880 | JGI IMG/M metagenome (GOLD analysis project Ga0182742, IMG submission 128880) | Enriched Miracle-Growth compost microbial communities from Emeryville, California, USA - eDNA 5th pass 37_C BE-Lig MG (version 2)... ... | reverse complement strand
GATACTGGTCCGTTCTGAGCCCTATTGACCGAGTTCGAATGTAGTGGCCCACATTCGAAATGTTGGCGCTATGTCCGCTGATGGCCTCGCTTGAAGGCATCGTCCTAGCCCAACGCCATGTTGACAGTGGCCGCGCTACCGTAAAGCGGCAGAACGTTCTGATTGCCGGCTGAGTGCAGCAACAACTCAGTACAGTCGCAGCGATCGACTTGCTCGGCAGCTTGAGCAAATGCAGGCCACATTGGAGGATGATCTCGCCGCGATGCTCAAACGTAGAGCCGCCTTAGCTGGCGTCCTTTTTCATTTTGCAGGCACCTGCAATTCCCACTCCCGACGCCCCCGCGGGCACGAATAATAGCTGCGGTCGGTACTGGCCGAAATAGGCCGCTCGCAAAAGCAAACTAGGCCACCTGTTCGTCGAGACCTGGATCCGCGATGAATTCGCCCGGAAAACCAGCTTTGAAAGCCCCGCCGGCCGCATGAAGCGGACGATCTCGGATCAGATCCGTCACAAGTGTTTCAGCCTGTCCTTCAATTGGAGCAGGTATCGTTCAGCATCCGTGTAGAGGTGTCCGGCAGCGCGAAGTTCTTCGACCGTCTTTTCTTGCTGCGCAATGGCATCTTTCAGACGCTCGATTGCAGGATGAAGAACAGGAACTTGAGATGGATTTGCCATAAAAGCTGTCCGCTTTGATGCATGGCGGGAGCGCAACTGGTCTCTCGGCCACCGACGCCCACGGGACGAAGCCGTGCTGGTTATCGTCTTTAACCTATCGGATCCCAGGTGTTCCGTTGCATCAAACGAGGTAGTGCGCACGCTTTTTGAGATTTTGCCGGGTCGGCCGAGCGATGGATGGGCTTTACTATCTCAACATCGTTTCGACCTGAACCGAATGAAACTGAGCGTAGTGCTGGCCACTTGCCGGAAGTTGCCCGCGATCGACCCGACACAGCTCCTCTGGCAAGTCCGCCGGGTCGAAATAAAATGGGGAAACGGGGAGGTGAGCGGAGGTTGACGGTCGTCCTGGCTGACGGGCGGCTCGAAAAAAAACAGCCGCATGTCTGTGCGGTCGCTAAAGTCCGGTCTCCAGAAGGGACCGTGCGACCCCTATGCGCTGACAAAACGCTGCGGCTGTTGCGCTGACGAAAACGCTGCGGCTGTGCTCGTTCCCGTTGGATGGCGCACCGCGCGTGTCCGCGCGAAACCTGAGACATACCCCAAAAGAGGTAGACCGGCCTCTCATGCGACTCTTGTGCTTAGAACGGGCATCCCTGCGCCCCTCGGACCACTGACGGTCAGCGGAACCAGCAATACGCGGCGGGCGTTCTCGCAATGGTCCCCTTTCAGAGGGGAATTCCGGCCCGCCAGTCGCGCTTGACGCATGCCCCCCTATGCTCGCAGGCTGGCGGGTGCCGGCTGACGACGCCTTCGATCCTCTCGGCTGTGACCAGATCGAGCTTGTCAAAAACTACGATCCAAAACTGATCGGCAAGACTCTTTTGCAGGCGGCTGATCTGATAGGTATGACGCCCGGTGCAGCCGCAGTGCGCATCATGCACGACTCCCGCGGGTTAGCTGGCATCACTCTCACGCTGTCTGCGATGGTCGCACAGGACGCGGGAATGGCCCCTCATATTACTGGCCAGCTTTGGTGCTGTGCCGGACTGCGTTGTTTCAAAATATCTAGGAGATGCAGCGGCGATGTAATGATGGGGGCATCAGACTGCGGCCGCACTCTGATGCCAGTGCGCTTTCGGCCACGAAATCACGCCAGCGTGCTGCGCTTTCTCGGTCCGATGGCGGAGGCGTCTTCTTTGCATCGAGCCCGAAGACACGCGGACCGGACCAATGGTTCCAGTGATTTTTCTCGCTATCTGGGCTCCTTTCGCCGCCACACACGCTCCGTTCAAACGGGGAGTGCGAATAGTGAGCAATCCCGCGGCTGATTTCAGCAGGTGCGGATCATTTTCGGACCCGTTAGCAATCTATGGAAGCCTCCGTCCGATTCCTCCCGCCCCAAGCCAGTCACTTTGGCGATTTTCATTCGGAGAGCCTCTCCGCAAAATAACGGTGGCTTCTGCGGGACATCAGCAGGTCTTTCCGCCTCGAGACGTCGCTGCGTGCCGAGAGACTGCAAAGTTAGCCAGGCTTGCTGACATCGCTCGTCGCGACCATCGGGAAGAAGCAGGGAAGAACTCCAAGCTTATGCCTGACTGGTGCACACTTCTATGAAGCGCAATATTTCCGAAGAAAATGTACTGTCATCGGTCCCGATCGAGTAAGTCAGCGACAGGTGATTATGCCCCTGCATGCGGACGTTTCGCGGAGACCCGCCTGGCGCCTGCAACATAGATGCGCTCAGCCCTTTCGCCTGTTCTACGAATTGCGGCGGGTCGAATTCAGCGTGCACAATCATGGAAGGAACAGTGAGCTGAGAAAGCCCGGCTCGAGAAGATCGTGCCACGTATAGAGAGGCGTCCGGACCGACATAGGAAACGATATTTTCCGCAGTTGGAAAGGATCCGAAATCATAGACGCCGGAGCTCAGGATCACAGCTGCAACTCCGAGATCGTCCTGCTCCCAAAGTGGAGGCATGACGGCATAGGCTGCGACATGCGACGCGCCGGCGGAGTGACCAAATAGCACGACACGCTCTGCATCGCCACCAAACGACCCGATGTTTCGTCGCACCCAATCGACTGCCTTGGCGATGTCCTCGGCCCCTGCGGGCCAAGTGTGATCCGGAGCCAGACGATACGTGATGGTGACTCCAATGAGCCCATGTCTTGCGGCCCAGATCCCTACGTTCTCATAGAACGGTGTGTTCGGAATGCTCTTGTTGCCTGCGACAAACCCGCCGCCGTGCACGAAGATCAGGACAGGGCGCGGCGTTGCATTTGAGGAATGGAAAACATCGAGAACATTCCGATTATTGTCGCCGTATTTGACGTCGCGAACAATGGTCACATCAGATGGCTGTCGCGTATCGTGAAGCGGACCGTAGATGGCAGCCGTGCCTTCAAGATCAATCACGCGCCCGAGCGCGGCCACGCGGGATCCATGTTCGCTAACGCTTGTCACGGTCTCATCCTTTATCAACGAAGCAATACGATTGGCTCTTGTGCAAAAGGTCCGTCAGATGTCCAACACTAGACGATGCGTCAACGCGCCGGAACAGCAAATCATTATCGTCTTGCCGCTGTCCCGTTCTGCTTGCGATAGCACCTGGTCCTTATGTTCAGGAATTCCCCCGAGAACGGTGGTTTCGCACGTGCCGCAGATGCCCTGTTCGCAAGAGTAGGCCACATTGATTCCGGCTTCTCTTAAGGCGTTCAGAATAGTCTGCCCGGCAGACACCGGAATCGTCTTTCCTGACCGCGCGCATTCCACGAGGAAATCTCCGGTTTGAGCGGGCGGTTCAGCCGAAAAATGCTCAACATGAACGTGTTCAGCCGGAACGAGGGTTGTGGCTTTCGCGAAGGCGTCCAGCATCCCGGCGGGACCGCAGCAATAGAAGTGGCTGCCGGGCAGGGCGGTCGCAACAAGGTTGGCAATGTCGATAAACGAACCCTGATGCTCGTCATCGAAGAAGAACCTCACGCGCGTGTCGGTGGACAACTGATCATGAAACGCTGCTTGCGATCGGCTCTGGCTGCAAAAGTGCAATTCCCATGAGGCTCTAATCGCGTCGAGTCTCCGCATCATGCTCAGCATAGGAGTGATGCCGATGCCGCCGGCGATCAGCACGCTGTGATTGGCGGATTCATTCAAGGCGAAATTATTCTTCGGTGCGCTTATCTCGAGAACATCGCCTTTCCTGACTGTGTCATGGATGAAAGCGGAGCCGCCCCTCGTTTGCGCGTCACGCGCGACCGCTATGACATAGCGGTGATGTTCCGCAGGATCATTGACGAGAGAGTAGGATCGATGCAACCCATTCCCAAGATGGAGGTCTATATGCGCGCCAGCCGAGAATGGTTGCAGTTCACCGCCGTCGAGCGAGTGTAATTCGTAAACGCGAACCCTTTCGTTTTCATCGAAAAAGCCGTTTACGAAGACTCGTATCATTCCCAAACTCACAGTCCAAAAACAGCTATTTCGAACGCTGCTCGTTCGAGGGGGCGCCCAGACGCTTCGACAGGGCAGCAGCGGCCGCCACAACCGCGGCCACGGGCTTTCCCTTCCTTGACGTATCCAGCTGTCCGACCTGCTCGGCCACGGCGACGACCGCCACTATGGCGTTGGCATGATTCAGAACCGGTGCCGCAATCGAGGTGACGCCCCGGGCAACGACGCTGTCGCCGGCGGCGAATCCATTCTTGCGCACAGCGCTGAGTCGTTGCTCGACATCGGTCCAGTTGCGGATCCCTTGTCGGGCCGCCGGTCCTTCCTTGTCGTTGAGCTCTGCCTCGATGGACTGCTCGGTAAACCGGCGGTCGAGATGGGCTGCGAATACCAGTCCCAGTGTCGATGTGAGTATCGGAAAAACGGTGCCGAGACGTACGCTTTGCGTCATCATGTGCGGGGTTTCCGCCCATCTTACGATCGTCGGGCCGCGATTACCCCAAACCGCAAGCGAAGCCGTCGTCGAAAGCTGATCTCGCAATTCATCCAGCTTGTCTTGTGCGATCTCCGTGATCTCCAGTTTCCGCATTGCGATCAATCCAAGCTCAAGCGCATACGGCCCAAGTTCGTAGGGTTCTCCGGGCCTTGGCTGCGCAACGAAGCCTGCGCGCATGAAACTCGCCAGATACTTGTGCAGCTGACTTCGCGGCATTCCGGTCGCCTCCGACAGGGCGACAAGGGTCAACGGCCCTGCAGCGTCGGCAATTACCCGCAGCACTGACAGACCAACTTCGACCGATTGCACCCCGACCCTCGCCGCCGCGGATTTTTGATTTGATTTCAGCCGCATCTCTGGTACTTTAAAAGAAACACGATTTCTTATAGAGAAACAGGGGGAGGATGTCAATTGACGAACGCTGACCTCGCGTACACCGGATACCAAACGCCGCACGAAGGGACTCCCGACAAGGAGCTGACGCAAACAAATCGGGGCACTCCAGGAGGCGAATATCTTCGACGCTTCTGGCAGCCAGTTGCGTATATGCGCGAAGTATCCGAAACGCCGATGCGCGTGCGCATTATGGGCGAAGATCTGGTGGTGTTTCGCGATCGCAGCGGAGCGGTCGGCGTCTTGCATCTGCACTGTCAACACCGCGGCACCTCGCTAGAGTTCGGCCGGGTTGAAGAGCATGGCATCCGCTGCTGCTATCACGGTCGCGTCTTCGACGTGGACGGAACGATCCTGGAAATGCCGGGCGAGCGCGCGGCCGACAAGCTGATGAAGCGCTTCAAGCAAGGCGCTTATCCGGTCCATATTTTTGGCGGCATGGTCTTCATCTATATGGGGCCGATCGAAAAGAAGCCGCCATTTCCTCAATACGACAAGTTTTTCCTGCCCGGGATGAAGCTCTTGGCGGGGCCGCGGATGCCGTTCGCATGTAACTGGGTTCAGGTGAAGGAGAACGCGATGGACCCAGCGCACACCGCGATCTTGCATGCATGGGAGGGCATGTTCGCTTCCGAGTTTGGCAAATTCCCCGAAATCACATGGACGCCGACGCCTGTCGGCGTGGCCTACGCGGCGGCCCGCAGGGTGGATGATAATATCTGGGTGCGCACAACCGACATCATGATGCCGAATATCCACAGCATCACATCCGTCTTTGAAAGCGGCCGGCAACAGAAGGACTGCTCACCTCCCTGGATCACGATCTGGACGGTTCCGCAGGACGACGATTACAGCCACCAGTTCGTACTCGTGCATGCGGCCGAGGAAGACCAGATGCCGGACGAAATTCGGCATCGACTGATGAGCTTCGGTCAAACGCCCGATCGTCCATATGCGGACCGTCAAAAGGTGCCGGGCGATTACGACGCGATCACCAGTCAGGGCCGCATCGCGCCGCATTCCACCGAGCAGCTGGGTACGCTCGATCAGGGTATCGTCATGTTCCGAAAATTACTGCGCGAAGGCATTCGCGCGGTGCAGAGTGGACAGGACCCGCATGGAATGTTCCGGACAGCCGACATCCTGCCAACTTATGGCTCCGACATGGTCGTGCCGCTTTCGGCGTTGTCAGGAAATCCCGACGACCCCGACGACCTGATGCAGTTTGCTCGCGAGACGATTGTCAAGTATCTGGACACTCCACCGCTGCGCGACAAGCCGCTCCCGAAGCATCCGCCGTTTCCAAACTTGGAAGCCGCAGAGTGAATGCATTTGATCCGGGAGGCGTCGCTATGAAGGTGTTCAGATCAGGACTTCTTTTGCTCGCGTTGTTGCTTTCTTCCGCAGCCGCGCAAGCCGAGCCGGTCAAGCTTAGGTTCGCCGTCTTCATACCGGAAGGGCCGACCTACTCGCTGCTACTGAAGCCGTTTGTTGAAGCGGTGAATAAGGAGGCCAAGGGCGCGATACAGATCGAGATCTTCGGAAACGGAGCGCTGGGTCGCAATCCCGTCCAACAGGCCCAAATGGTGGCCGACGGGGTTGCCGATCTTGCCTGGGTGATCCTGCCGCAATCGCGTGGGCGCTTTCGCGATACTGAAGTCCTTGAGCTTCCGGGGGTCTTTCGTGATCTCGAAGAGGCAACCAACGTTTCGACCCACCTTCTCAAGAAGGGGCATTTGCAGGGGTTCGACGAATATTACGTCGTCGGTCTTGTCGGTACTGGCCCGACAAGCATTCACTCCCGAGGCCAAATCACCTCTTTCGATGCCATCAAAGGCAAGAAGGTCAGAGCCGGTGGCGCGATCGAATCTTCAGCAATCAGGGCGATGGGTGGCGTTCCAGTCGGTCTCACGATCAATGAAATCGTCGAAGCGGTCGGCCGGGGAAACGTTGACGGCATAACCGCTTTGCCCTCGACGTTGTTCGACTTTGGATTCGTTTCCGTTGTGAATACCCACTATTTCACCAGGATCGGCAACCTACCGATGGCCATCCTCATGAACAAGAAGAAGTTCGACAGCCTGCCTATCGAGGGGCAGGACGCGATCAGGAAGTTCAGCGGGGACTGGATTGCGCAAAAATTCAATGCGGGCCTCGGCCCTTATTACCTGCAGCTGGTCAAGCAGCTTCAGGACGATCCGAAGCGGAAGGTCGTGATCGCGTCTGACGCGGAGATAGCGCAGGCCGAAGCGTCGTTCCGTACTGTCATCGACGAATGGGCCGCGCAGAATGACCGCAACAAGGTTCTGCTCAAGAGCCTGATTGACGAAGTCGCAACGCTCCGCAAAAGATAGCGGGGCGCAATGCTAAGGTTGTCTGAGCAGATTGCGCTGACGGCAGCGCGGGCGCTCGCCACTCTCGGTCTGTGCCTCCTGCTCACGCTTGCAGCAATGACGCTCGCCGACGGACTGGCTCGGTGGCTGCTTAACCAGCCGATCGAGGGTGTTCGCGATGTCGGTGCACTCGTCGTCGCGGTCGCGATCGCATGTTGTCTTCCTTCGGGGCTTGCCGAGCGGGGTAACATCACAATCCGTCTGCTTGAGGGCGTCCATCCGCGCATCAGCAAATTGCTCGATGTCGCGGCATCGGCTCTGGTCTTGGTAATCATGGGTCTGCTCGCTTGGCAGGTCTGGGTGCACGCCGCAATCGTTGCTCGCGATGCCGAGGCGACCTGGATCCTGAAGCTTCCCACGGCGCCGTTCTGGTACGCGGTTGCTTTGGTTCTTTGGTGTGCAGTGTTCGTCCAGGCCACGGTTGTCGGGCTGGAGGTCCACCGGCTGGTAACACCGGCTCCGCGTGCGCCGTCTTAGCGACAAGGTCGGAGACCAGCCATGAGTGCGCTTGCAATTGGCGGCATCGGCATGCTTGCCTTGCTGATCCTGATCATGCTGCAGGTTCCGATCGCTTTCGCAATGATCGCGATTGGGATTGTCGGGTTCGGCTTGCAAGCTGGCGCAGCGCCGGCGCTCACCATTCTCGCAAGCGAGACGACCGGCATTCTTTCAAACGTCGATCTTGCGGCTGTCCCACTGTTTCTGCTGATGGGAACGTTTGCTAGCGTCGCGGGCTTTTCCGAAGATCTTTATCGGCTCGCTTCGACCTTGCTGGGACACCGACGCGGCGGGTTGGCCTATGCCACAATCGGCGGCTGCGCGGCATTTGGTGCTGTGTGCGGTTCCTCGACTGCGACTGCCGCCACGTTTGCAAAGGCAGCATTACCGCAGATGCGTCAGCGCGGCTACTCGCCAAGCCTCGCCGCTGGATCAATTGCAGCAGGCGGAACGCTGAAAGCCCTGATCCCGCCTTCGGTGATCATGATCCTCTATAGCATCACGGCGAAGACGTTTATCTATGATCTGTTTGTCGCAGCCATTGTTCCTGCCATCATAACAATCGCGTTGAATCTAGCCGCGATCTGGGTGGTGGTGCGCTTGCGTCCAGCGGACGCTCCGACGGAGAAAATGACCTCGTGGTCCGATCGTCGATTGGCAGCCCGCACCGCCGCGCCGGTATTGCTCCTGATGGTGACGCTTTTCGCCGGACTCTACAGCGGCATCTTCACGGTTAACGAAGCGGCCTCCGTTGCAGCCGTGCTTTCGCTGCTTTTTGCATTGCTCAGAGGGAGGCTGACATTGGCCAGCTTCTGGCTCGGCTTACGTGAAACGGCGTCGGCAACGGCGATGGTGTATCTGCTGATCATCGGTGCGTCAGTCTTCACCTATTTCATAACGTTGGCTCGGGTCCCTGAAGCGCTGCTGGCTTTGATCGAAAGTGTTTCCATGCCGCCGGTAGCAATTATATTTGTCTTGCTGGCTGCATATCTCGTCCTTGGGGCGATATTCGACGAAATTTCGGCGATGCTTGTCACGCTGCCCTTAGTGCTGCCGCTGATCGTCAAGCTCGGCTACGACCCGATTTGGTGGGGCATTATCAATGTTGTGATTATCGAGCTGGGTATGATCATTCCGCCCATTGGGCTGATCGTGTTCATCCTGCACGGCATGGCACCCGATATACCCCTACGCACAATCTATCGTGGAGTGACGCCTTTCATCATCGCTGACTTGCTCGTCCTCGTACTGCTGACGATGTTTCCGATATTGGCGACATGGTTGCCGGCCACGTTAGGGCGAATCTAGTGTCGTCCCAGCCTTTGCGAGCAAACTACCGGCGCCTTCGATCAAGCCATGCTCTCGAACTCCTTCCCTGAGGGCGTCCACGAACACGCCGCTTGAGACGGCATTCCGCTGCCGAGCAGCCCAATGCGCGCGATTGCGTGCCGAGTCAGGGCGGCGAAAGACCAGGCAGCTGCGCCACCCAGAAACGAAAGGAATTGCCGGCGCCTCATTGGACCTCACAGAGGTCTCGGCTGATGGTCCGCCGCGAGGACGGCGCGATGTCGCGGAATGCTTGCCGCATGGGCCGTCGAAGGCACGTAGCTGGCCGCTCTGTGCGCGGGCATTCGATGCCGCAGCCGCTTCCTGCTGAAAACAACGCGAGGCAAAGGCTCAGTCAAGGGTCGTGCAACGGAACTCGCCGGAACATTGATGGTCATCAACGAAACGTCTCCGCCGGCGGAGCACCCTGACAGAGGCGATTTCGGAGATGTTGATGATCAGGTATGTCATGGCCCGTCTGGATGGAAGCGCGGCCCACGAGCGTCGCGTCGGCATGGCCGCGGCCAAAAAGCTCAGTAGCGGGACAGAGTGCGTTGCTTCGCTAGATTATGACGTCTTCCGGCGCCGCCCAACCCGATGTGGCCGGCACAAGGCCACAACAAACTGGCCACGAAGATGACAGCGCCGATTATGCCGCAGCCGCACGGGCCAGAGTGAACCCGTCTTCGCAACCGTCTACCGGCGTGTAAGTCAATGAAAGTATCTGCGGACGAGCTGGCCCTTACCTTCCAGTATGCAATTGATCGTCTTGTTCGCCGTCTTCGCCGCGGCGCTCCCCCGACGCGTACGCGGCGACGGCTGCTGATTGTTCAGATCGACGGCCTGTCGCGCGCGGTGCTCAAGCAGGGATTGGCTTGCGGCCGCGCGCCGTTCATCAAACAGATGCTGGAGAGCGGCAACTACCGAATGGAAAGCATGTCCGTGAGCTTGCCCACGTCGACACCCGCGTTCCAAATGGCGACGTTCTATGGCGTGCGACCTGACATTCCCGGCTTTCATTATTACAGTCGCGCGCGCGGGACAGACATACACTTTCCCCGGTCCGGTCACGCCGCCTGGGTGGAGGCCCAGCACGCGAACGGCCGGCCAGGTATCCTGCAAGGAGGGAGCGCGTATGGTTGTTGTTTTACCGGCGGCGCCGACAACAACCTCTTCACCTTCGCGAGCCTGACGAAGCCCAGCGGTCGCGGCGTGATCAGTGCGCTCTCGCCATTTGTGGTCGTCACCTGGGTGACGGTCAAGAACATTGCGCTCTCCATCCGGGAGATTGCCAAGGAAGGGCTGCAACTCATCTTACACCCCAAGCAAGCGGGACCCGGATGGCGGTGGCTGAAGTTGAAGATCGTCATGTCGATCTGGGTGCGACACTTTTTCACGATGGCCGTGTCGCGCGATCTCTACGAGGGCGTGCCGGCGATTTACGTGAATTATCTGGGCTACGATGAAGTATCACATGCGTATGGTCCGGGCAGTGACCGGGCCATGCTGGCGCTACAGGAAGTGGATCAGTCGATCGAGCACTTGTTGACGGTTATGAGGCGTGTGCCCGAGCATCAATACGACGCCTATATCCTGGCCGACCATGGCCAATCCGCCTGCACGCCCTACAGCGACCTGATGCAGGGCCAGCAACTGGAGCGCTGGATCTTTGAGCAATTCCTCAATCCCGGCAAAGCAACCCTGCCTGATAAGGCTCGCGTCGGGCTCTGGCAGGGTCTGCGTAAACGTCAGGTCGAAACCAAAGGGATGATCCAGCGGTTCATGAACTATCTCGATGAGGACTATCTTCGTCGCCCTGACCCCGAAGCGCACGAGCAGGATGGCGTACGGGTGATCTCGGCCGGCCCAAATGCATTCCTGTACGCGAAAGACGTCACAGAGCCTTTGGATGCCGACGCGGTCGAGCAACGCTTTCCCGGCCTCGCCAAGGCATTGTCTTCCAGTCCCGGCATCGCGTTTGTCCTGCTGCGTTCAGCAAATGGCTCATTGTGCTGGTGGCAGGGAGAAAGCTGCGAGCTGAGTCCGACCCAGCCGGGTCCCTTTGCAGGCCGCGAGGACATGCCACTCGTGCTGGAGGGAATCAAAAGCCTGATGAACATGCCCAGCGCCGGTGATCTGGTGATCTACGGGACTGACTCTCCGGACGGATACGTTTCGTTCATCCGCGAGCACGGCGCACATGCCGGCCCCGCAGCCAGCGAAATGCATACCTTTATCGTATATCCGGCCAACACGATCGTGCCGTCGCCGATCAACCATCCGGTGCAACTCTATGGTCACTTCATCCGCTATCAACAGACGCACCAAGCGAATTGCGGAATTGAGTCCTCCGATACAGCGTCACGAGCAAACCCAGCGGCTCGGCTTAGGAGCGGCAGCGTCGCGGAGTGACTGACCCGCATCTTCCGGGTGACAACCTGCCGATTGTACTCGCGCAGACGCAGAGTGGTTTCGATGTCGGCCTAGCTCTTAAAGAGTGTGGATTGAGCGTTGCTTCACCAAGCAAGCGAGCGCGGAGGCCGCGCTTCAGACACAGCTGCCAAGTCGCCCGATTTCACCTGATTCGAACCTGGTCACCCGGCTCCGGCTAAGGAGACCGCAGCAAAGTCAAGTAGAGGCCGATCAACGGGCCGTCGAACAGCATCACAAGGGCCGCGGCGCGCCGATGCGAGGATCGTCGGCCGAGCTTCCATCCAGGCGGACCCATGCCAGCCTTGATCATGGACATCTCCCGGAAAGCACCGTGTCAGCATGCTCTGATGGGGAAGAAGTGTCGTTGATAGCCTCAATGTTCCCCGCAAGATTTGCTACCGAGACCGGACGGAGCCTCTGCACAGCGGGGTGAATAGGCGAAGCAGGCCCGCGAAAGTTGATGGCTATCAACGTAATCGAAACGGCGCCTGGTTATTATTGCGACCGCAATGTCTGCGACGGAGGAACGTCATGAGCACCGCCACACAGGACCCCTACACCGGCATAGGCAACTCCAGCCCCAAGAATGCTGTCCTTGCAAATAACTGGTGGGCTCTGGCGCTGCGCGGTCTGGCCGGCGTGATATTTGGATTTGTCGCGCTGATCGTGCCCAACATCACGCTGCTGGCGCTCATTTTGTTGTTCTCAGCCTATATGCTGGTCGACGGCGTGTTCGCAATCGTCAGCGCAGTGCGCGCGGCGCGCCAAAGGGATCGCTGGGGACTGCTCGTGCTCGATGGTCTGGCCCGGATCGGGACGGGCGCTATCGCGTTCTTTTGGCCAAACCTCACTGCCGTTGCTTTCGTGCTGCTGACGGGAGCGTGGGCGATTGTCTCGGGCTGTCTGATGTTGGGGGCGGCCTACAATCTCGCTGGGGATCATGGGCGTTGGTGGCTTGGTCTCGCCGGCGCGCTTTCGCTGATTTATGGCGCACTCATGGTTCTAGTGCCGCCGGCCGGGGCCTTGGCCTTGACGATGATACTCGGAGCTTATGCGCTGGTGTTCGGAGCGCTCATCATCGTGCTGGCTTTCAGGCTGCGCTCGCGCCGTCTCAAAAGCGGAATTGGCAAAGCGTCGGCCGCTGCGACATGAGATCGGGACACGCACGACCGTATCCGCGTGTGACCTTCGCGAGAACGAGCGTGAGCGCCAACGGCAGCATGAGACGACGAGGATGTGGGCTCTTTAGGTCTTGCCACGTCCGTTAGGAGCGGACATGCGATCCGGACTTATTGCATTCGCCTTTGCTTCCGCGTTTACCGGTGCAGCTCTCTACATAAACATTGTTGAGCAACCCGCCAGGCTCGCGCTCAATGTTGCGGCGATGGTCCGAGAATGGTCTTTGAGCAACCGGCGGGGCTTTGTTCTGCTATCGGTACTCGCAACCATGTCAGCCGCTTTGGCCTATTTCGAGTACGGACGAAGCGGCGACGTGCGCTGGATCATCGGCGGGACCATCATTCTCGCGAGTTGGCCGTATTCTTACTTCGTGATTGTGCCCGTGAATGTCTGGTTGTGCGCGATCCCGGCGGATGGGGCAGGCTCCGCTGCTCGGGCCCTGATGCGGGACTGGGGTCTGGTTGAATGGGGTCAAACCGCAATTGGATTCGCTGGCTGCTGTCTGTTTGCCGGGGCCATTGCATGGCCGGATTGAGCAGCATATCGCCTGGATAGACCACCGTCACCGCACTCACGGTCGCTTCGCACTGTGGCGTGTG
>Ga0182742_1004154_pt1 | contig 13385 bp, 13 predicted proteins | sample eDN5th37CBELigMG_FD_128880 | JGI IMG/M metagenome (GOLD analysis project Ga0182742, IMG submission 128880) | Enriched Miracle-Growth compost microbial communities from Emeryville, California, USA - eDNA 5th pass 37_C BE-Lig MG (version 2)... ... | reverse complement strand
TTCAACAATTTTGAGCCTTGGGACAATGCAATAGGAATAACAGGCACTCGATCCACCGGTTGAAATGTAGCCGCTCTTACTAAACGTTCTTTTGAATTCATTTGTAATCTACCCCTCTATTCAACAAACCTAGCAATTCTTTCGCTACTTTAATCGCTTCAATCCCATTCGCAGCCATAGCATCCGCCTTTACCCTTTGAACCAGACGCGGTTCAAAATTAAAAGGTGCCCCTCCGACTAGGATTTTTACATGTTTTAATCCATTTTTGTCCAATAATTCTCTTAATTGGATAACTTCCTCTGCTGTATGGATAATTAATGCCGAAACACAAATGAGGTTCGCCTTTTGCTTTTGGGCAGCTTCCACAAAGGTTTCATTTGAAACAGATAAACCTAAATCGGTTACATTAAAACCAGCCATTCTTAAAAAAGTAGCGACGATTTGTCTTCCAAGTGCATGATAGTCTCCATAAGCATTTCCGATGATAATGCTCCCTAAGTTTTCTTTCTTGCGGTCTTTTTCTAAAATAGGGATCAAAATATCCATACAAGCTTCAATGATTCTTCCATTCACATAAATTTCACTTAATGGAACGAGCCGATCAATTTGTTCTTTTCCTACAGTTTCAACTGTACGTTCTAAAATATGAGTCGTGATAAAAGCAGCTTCCTCGCCGTTTTCAAGGGCCCTTTGAATAAGCCAAACGCACTGCTCTAAATTTTCCTCCTTAAAATGTTGATAGAAATTTTTATATAAATCAATCCCATCATTGGGGTTGACTAGAGTGGATAAGCCTAATTCCCTGTTAAAATCCGTAATCATTTCCTTTGTGACATCGACCTGTTCTGTAAGTATTTTTTTTACATTGGTATAACTGATTCGGTTATACTCAATCATCATACTCACTTTATCAATTAAGTCGTAGATCCATTTTAACGTATCGTCCAGAACCAGTGACTCATTGACAATATCTTCACTGTCTTGATACATGGAAACAAAACTATCCTTTCCTTGTTCCAATTCTTCTACAACTTTGATTAAGGCATGATTATTCTCATTTAATATCTGGGTCATTTCAGAGGTTTGACTTGTTAACTTACTCGTTGTATCTGTCATATGGCTCGAGGATTCGCTCGTGATATCAGATAATTTCCTTACCTCTGATGCAATAATTTTAAAAACGGCTCCCTGCGCTCCTAATCGATGGGCTTCGATGTTTGCGTTAATCGCCAGGACCTTGGTTTGCGAAGATACATTTTGTAATAATGCAAATGTGTTTCGCAAATGTTTATCAATTTCCATATTATCTTTGTTCAATTCCACTATTTTCGCATTCACATGACTATAATTCTCTCTTAACTGAATGATTTTTTCTAACCCTTCTAGAAAGAGATGCAATTGCAGGTCGATTTTTTGCTTTGTTCTCTCTGCCATCAATGTAATATAATTTTCATTCCTTGTATAATCCATATAAATCTTCTTCATTTTCATTAGATAATCACTTAATGCCAAGGAGGATGTTTCGATATCCTCGCAATAATTAATCTGAGACCAGAGTACACGAAGCTGATTTTCTAATTTCTTTTTTTGCTTCTCCAAAAAAGCTTGATTAGACACATAAATCCCACCCTAAAACGGTACTATTAATTAAAAGAAAGATCATGCTCAAAATGTATGAATCCATAACACGCTTTGAATACTCCCATCATAAATCATTCCCGATTAAAGACAAATGACAAAATTCACTATTAAAGAAACATGGGGACGGTTCTGCTGTTTCACCTATTGGTGAAACGCGAGAACCGTCCCCATGTTTCAATATTCGTATCGATAATATCCGCTGTCAGGGTAGAAGAGGACTGTTTCTGTTCTATTGTCTATTTTCAGTTGGAAGATGTACTGATTGACTAGATAGGAACCGCCTGTATAATAATCCTCTTGCCTTACTAATTGCTCTTTGACAAAAGTGACTGCTCTCAGAATGCCATTTTCATTATACCAATCATTCACAATAATATTTCGAGCTTCGTCTTTAGTCAGATTTAAACTTTTCTTAGAGAACGGGGTATATTCAAAGTTGTCCATCAACCATTTTCCGTTTTCTTTTACAAACGTATAGGTATAGAAACCGCCTGATGAAAGTTCATTTTCTAATTCAGCTGATTCTGCCACAATTCGATTCGGGCTGTCTTCTTTTACCTCAAAAGCGATATCAAATTCAAGGATCCATGGAAAATAAGATGAATCACATTCGGTACATGAATTTTCATAAATATAACGAAGGTCCCCATCTGTAAAATTCTCAGTGGCATATTGTAAAAAGTATGGACGAACTGCATTAAACGGTCTATTAAAATAATTGTAAATCACATTCTCTATGTTTTCCTGTTGCTCAACCATTAAATTCATAATCTGCTGATAACTAAGACCGCTTGTTTCTGGGAGCTTGACTAACCCCAAGGAACGTGCCATAAAAGCGGAAAATTGGCCACGGGTAACCGATTCATTCGGACGATACGTTTGATCCGGATAACCACCCGTAATTCTACTTGCTGCTACATTCAGGATGGCTTGATAAGAGGCCATTTCAGGAGAAATATCACGAAAATGATTTTCTTCTGCCTCGGCTAATTTAAATGCACGATTTAGAAAAATGGCCATCTGCCCGCGGGTAACGGAGGCATAGGGGCGGAAAGTTCCATCTGTAAAACCGCTAATAATTCCTTTTTCAGCAGCTGACGCAATATAACCAGCACCTGTTACATCAGCATTCACATCATCAAATGGTGCATCTTGCAGTTCTCCGCTTAATCCCACCGCTTTCCCAATCATCACAGCCACTTGAACACGGGTAACTACATTATTAGGTTTGAAGGTTCCATCCTTATACCCAGAGATAACCTTCGCAGAAGAAAGAGCTTCAATTTCTTTATAAAACGTGTTTCCTTCTGTCACATCGTTAAATTCCGCTGCAAAAACCATTATTGGCGCTGCCAAACTAAACACGAGTATACATGCAATAGCTTTAAATAATTTATTAAACATACCAATCTCCATTTCCTCATTCTAATACTTTCTCGTCCAAATAGGACCTGTCATACATTTAACCCACGATTCTTTCATTAAAATAACTGGTGCAATAATACTTTTCCAAAAAGAAAAACAAGCTTCTTTAGGAAAAATACGTACAGCGATATCCCCTTTAAATTATTCTCGCTCTCCTGGCATTCAGATTAAAAGAAAGTTTTAAAATGAATTAATAGAATAGTAGAATACCAAAATATGAACTTTTCAAAATCCCCCCTTTCTAGTCATATTCTACCATGAAACATGGGGACGGTTCTGCTGTTTCACCCATTGGTGAAACAGCAGAACCGTCCCAGCGTTTCCATTTGTCGAAAATATCTTTACTTTTTTTCTCTCATTCTACAAGTTTTATAGGGTTTATTCGTTATAATAATTGAAAATTCAGATTATATCACCGTTAATAGAATGTCTTCAACCTACTGTTTTTTCACAATATATGCAAGCGATTTCATACTTATCGTAATGTGCCTCGGGAAGAATATGGACTAGTCATCTGCAACTACTAATTGGGAGTGGATTATATGGACAATCAGGGGAACTTTTGTTACGGCTTCTTATGGGGTGCAGCATTCAGTATCGTATTGTGGATAGCCTTTTTCGGTTGGTTAAAACTCATGCTTCATTTTTTACTGTAAGACAGCGCAAAGCCCTCGATAGGGACTTTGCGTTGTTTTATTTTTGAAGATAAAGAATGGAGAATGACAGATTTTTGAATGGCATTGCCATGTTGCTATGTTTTGTGCTTGTGGGTCCTATGTTTTTGATTCCCGATTAACGGTCCCGTCACCTCAGATCAATCGCTCAAATGAAACATGAGAACCGTCCCCTTGTTTCAAACGAACCCGTCACCTCGGAGCAATCGCTCAAATGAAACGCGAGAACCGTCCCCTTGTTTCCTCGACAAGCTGATCGTTTATTTATATAATATAAAGCCAAATGGTGTTACCAATTTATTTTCTTTAGGAGGCAGATGGAATGGATAAGCAAGGACAAGAAATGTTTTTAAATTTTATTTTAGAAAGAGTTCAAGAGGGCAAGGAAGATGAAGCAAGAGAAATACTAGAAGAAAACTTCAAGAAGCTAACGGAAGGGACTTTTTCACCAGAAGATATTCAAACCTTTCTCCCGAAGATGATTAGTCTGTTAAAACCAGAGAAACTAGAAGAAGTAGCGGGTGTTGTGAAGCAATTTGCTGGACAGTTCGGATTTTAATAAGATCAGCCCATCTACACACGATGTTTTCCAAGCAATTTCAGATCCTAGTCGAAGGATGTTACAACTCTTGCTCGAAGGGAAACATCAATAGCTGAAAGATTGAATCTTTCCCAATAAGCCGTACAGTTGTACATAAGCATCTACATACTCAAATCCCAAGCAGTTGTTGTCAGAAGTCGAAAGACAGGACATAAAACCCTTTATACCCTTAACCCAGAACTGTTGGAAGGGCTAAGAAAAAGATAACAGCTGACGTATCAGAATACTTCAATTTATAGTATGAACCAGCGCCAAGCCCCATATAGGGAATTGGCGCTTTTCTATTTTCAGCGAATGAAACGCCGGGACGGTTCTCGCGTTTCATTCATACCTGGATTTAGCTAATTGAAACGCGAGAACCGTCCCCATGTTTCAAATATAGTCATTTTTGATGTTTATCCTAACTAAGTTTTAGTGTAAAAGAGTATACATCATCGATATTGCTGGATATAATATATAAAACTATTTACAAAATATAAAATATAGCTAAACTTTATAAATAGAATATAACGGAGAGGATGGAAATCAATGTACGAGCAGCTATCTAAAATATTTTATAAAGAACCTGAAAAATACGAATTTGAATACTCTAGGCGTCTTAGCAGCTATGGAACTGTTCGTTTGCCATTTAATATAAAACCATTGAAATCCAACCAAGAATTTTCTTGTTTCTATGTTAACCATTCAGAGCTAGATTTTTTACATGATCAAGTTTTAAAACAAAGTAAGTTAATACAAGAAAAAATCAACTCTTTGCCGGAAATTGCAATTGCACAATATATAAAATCAAAATTAATAGATGAACTTCTTAGTACGAATGAAATCGAGGGAGTAAGAAGTACAAAAGCAGAGATGAAAACAGTAATTGAAGTGATTGTAAAAAAAGACAATTCTAAGAAAAATCTCAGGCACTATAGTTTGATGAAAACTTATTTTAATTTGATTTCCGAAAAGAATGACGTAATACAAAATCTTGAACAGATTAGGGATATATATAATGAGTTAGTAGAAACAGAAATTAAAAAAGATGATAAACTTGATGGAGAATTATTTAGAAAAGGGTCAGTTGATATAGTAACATCTACAGAAAAGGTTATCCACAAAGGTGTTTATCCAGAATCTTCAATACAAATGCATTTAGCGAATTTAATTAATTACCTGAATGAACACCCTTCTCCAATGCTTTACAAAATTGCTGTAGCTCATTACTATTTTGGATATATTCATCCATTCTATGATGGTAATGGAAGGACCTCAAGATACATTAGTAGTATGTACCTAATTAATGAATTGGATAAACTTACAGCAATGTCATTATCTTATTCTACTAATAAAATGAAACCAATATATTATGATGCATTTACTGTAAGTAATGACCCTAAAAACAAAGGAGAACTTACCTCTTTTTGCAAAACCTTTTTTGAAATCATCCATAATGCCCAAAGTGACATATTAGCTGATTTATCTTATAAATCAAACAAAATGGATCAATTGGTGGAATTAATTTCACATTTAGACTTTTCTAACGAACTCTCAAGAGATGTATTATTTATTGCAGGACAACATGACATTTTTGGTATTGAAGATACTGGAATTTCAAAACAAGAATTAGCCGAAGCAAAAGACACAACAGAGTATAAGATTGGAAAAGAGATTAAAGAGTTAGATCAGTTAGGTTATATCAAGTATATAAAAAGAAACCCAATTGAAATAACAATAAGCGATGATTTACACGAAAAATTAAATTCATAGGATAGCCCCCTATTGTAGAGTAAGGGGCTTCTTGACTAAGGAAAATCGTGAGTTAAGAACGAATTCATTAAGATATACACATACATCGCATCGAGGTAGGTGGCTCACTTTAGAGAGACCTAGTCAGATGAAACGCGAGAATGATGTGACCCCAAATAGTTAGAGTTTTATGTTAAGTTGCTAATTGGCTGGTGTGAATTCGGTATTGAACCGGACTCATCCCTGCCAATTTTTGCTTTATACGTTTGTTATTATAGTCACTTATATATCTCTCAATCTTACTTTTTAGTTCTTCAAAAGTACACAATGCTTCGCCATGATCCGTTGAACCTTCTTATGATTCACTTTTATCCCTTGGTTACCTAATTCCAATTGAGCACGACGATAACCATAATTTCCGTCATTCTCTTCAAAAATGGATTGAATCCTCTCTTCTAGCTCTTGGTCTGGATGATCCTTTTTTATTGTTTTTATCTGATAATGATAAGAAGATTCAGGAATGCCCACTACGTATAAAACATCTTTTAATTTGAAGGTTTCTTTGAGTTCATATGATATCGCTGCTTGTGCTTTTCGAGATAGCTTTTCGGATTCATCTGAAAAGTCCGCAACTTTTTTAGATATTCTACCTCTAATCGTAGAAGTTCGTTTTCCCTTTCTAACTTCTGTTCACGAGTCATACCATTCTCTTCTTTTTTCTTCTCTTTGTTATGCTTAGGTGTACTAGACATAGATGACCGCCCTTTCGGTTTTTCCAAGACCTCAGCACCACCCTCACGAAAGGATTTCTTCCATTGGGAGATTAACGCAGGATTAGTCATCCCGAATTGAAGAGCAGTTACAGTCTCCGAAGAACCTGTTCTTTCTATAAATCTTAATACATCTAGCTTAAATTGAACAGAATAGGTTGCCTTGTGTTTCTTACTCATTAGCCCCTCAGCACCAAACGCCTCATATAATTTAATCCATCTTTCAACCGCTGATTTTGATCTTATACCATGCTTCTTGGCCAATCGTCTAACACCAAGAGATCCTTCTTGATACTCTTTAGCTACCTTTATTTTTAAAGCATCACTTATTTTTAAAGCATCACTATATTTTTTAGCCATATAAAAACACCCCAAAAGCTAGTTTTTCACTCTAACTTTTGGAGTGCAGTACATTCTGCCGTTTCATTAATGCCTGGATTCATTCATATTGAAACGCGAGAACCGTCCCCCCGTTTCTCCCCATGTTTCATTGAAACGCGAGAACCGTCCCCCCGTTTCTTTTTAACTTTTCTGAAAAAGGGTTGCGTAATCTTTTTTCGGTGTTATACTGTGTATATAGATATATACACATATACACTTACAAAGGGGAGAAATGACATGAAGGTTATTTGGGGATATGCTTTGGTATTTATTTTGGCGGCTCTGCCGTTTTTTGAAGGGTATGGGGTGATTCCGATTGCGATCATTGCCGGATTGCCGATGGTTCCGGTTTTCCTGCTTGGTTTAGGCGGAAACATTTTGACAGTATTTCTATTGGTTAAGTTTATTGACCAGTTTCAAAATTGGCGCAGAAAGCGAAAAAAGAATGACGAACAGAAAGAAACGAAACGGACGAAACGAGCGGCGAATTTGTGGAAAAAGTATGGGCTGCCTGGGCTCGCGATGTTTGGACCGCTTTTGGTCGGCAGTCATTTAACCGCATTGGCGAGCATGTCCTTTGGCGGAGCGAAAAAAAGTACGTTCCTTTGGGTTTCAGCGAGTATTACCATTTGGAGTGTAGTCTTTACCGTGCTGCTTTATTTTGGTATCGACCTTTTAGGCTTGAAGGATCGCGGAATTCTCAATTATTTTCAAAACTAATTCAATGTGAGGAGTGATGATATGTTCAAGGAAGCAGTTTGGCTGGTGAAAAAGGAATATCAATACCAGTGGTTGGCCTTTATCGGCACCTTTATCGCCAGTATTGTCCTTGGGGGGATTGTCGGCTTGATGCTGACAGGACCCAGTGGAAGTGGATTTCAGGATTTTTCCGTATTCCTGCACCGCTTTCTGTTAGATTTGTTTTTTGTCGGAATCGCACCGTCCTTAGCGACCTTTTTTATGGCAAAACCGTATTTAAGCTTTCAAAATGCGAGGCAGAATCCGTATGGGAAGCGAATGGCTGTCCTCCGTTCGCTGCCAGTCCCGATTTCGGTCTTATCCTTAAGCCGAATCCTTCTCATGTTAAGCACCTTAGTAATCATGTCCCTCGCTTTTTATGGCATGATGGGGACGGTTTTGTATGGATACATGGGAAGGCTTTTTGACACACTAACGCTTGGTGAATATGTAATCTTTGGCTTCTTTTGGTTTGGCTTTGCGATGATGGTGGGCGGCATGAATCCGTATATTGAATACGGCATGAAGGGGACCATGCTGCATGTCCTCCCTTATCTTTATATGGCACTGTTTGTCGTGGTGGAAGTAATCTTCATGCTTAACGGAATTGGGATGGTAGAAAAAAGCTTTGAACTCATCAAAGGGGTTGGCTGGCCAGCAGCAGTGATTTCGCTTGTCATTGGTAGTCTGTGCTGCTTTGGCTGGAATAGGCTGCTAAAAACTCGTTTGGAAAATCGAGATTATCTATAGAAGGGAAGCGGGATTTCTATGAAAATTCCAATCCATGTATCGGAGGAAAGCAGAGAGCCCATTTATCATCAGGTCGAAACCCAGATCAAGACCCTGATTGCCAGCGGGCAGCTTCCGCCTGGCACGCCGCTTCCATCGATTCGGGCTTTGGCGGGTGATGTGGGCTGCAGCGTCATTACAACGCGAAGGGTGTATCAAAATTTAGAAAGCGCCGGTTTTATTAAAACCATCCAGGGCAAAGGAACGTTTGTCCGTGAAATGGAAAGTGTACGAATGGAAGAAACGAAGCAAAAGGTCATCTATGAAGCGTTTGAAAAAGCGATTGAGCAAGGAAAGCAGCTTGGTTGTACCGCAGAGGAGCTGGGGGCTATTTTTCAAGAAACGGTAGAAAAATTTTATAAAAATGGGGGATGAAGATGCAAACCTCGCTTGTGGAAGTAAAGGGTTTAACGAAAAAATATAAAAAGTTTACGCTAGGTCCGCTCGATTTCAAGGTAGAAAGAGGGATTGTGATTGGCTTGGTAGGGGCGAACGGCTCGGGGAAAAGTACACTGTTTCGCCTGCTGATGAATCTATTAAAAGAGGATGACGGCCAAATTCAGATGTTTGGAAGGACGCACAGTAATCATGTGTGGAAGCAAAAGGTCGGCTATGCCGGAGAATTGCTGGAAGCCTATGAGTTTTTATCGATTAACGAATTAAAGAGGCTGATTTCCCGCTGGTATCCGACTTGGGATGAGGAAATGTATGAAAAGCTAGTGAAGCGATATAAGCTTGATGTATCGGAGAAATTCAGCAAATGCTCAAAAGGGACGAAGAAAAAGGTCGAGTTTATTTTCTCACTTTGCCATCATCCAGAACTGCTCTTGCTAGACGAGCCAACCGCTGGAGTGGACCTTGCTTCACAGCGGAAAGTGAAAGAGGATTTGCTTATGTTTATGGATGACGGTGAGAAAAGCATCGTGCTGGCAACACACACCGTCGATGAAATCAATCAGCTTTGTGACGAAATCATGGTGCTGGATCAAGGACGTGTCGTTCATACGTACAATAAAGACGAAATTTATGATCATTGGGCACGAGTTTGGGTTTCCGATATCACACCCCCAATCAAACAGCATCCCAACGTCATTCACTACGATACCGCGCCACCACAAATTGTCACAGATGACCTATGGGTGTTGGAACGAGCATTGGATAAAGAGCAAATAGATGTACAACAGGTCCAACGCTTAGCCTTGGAGGAAGTACTGGAGTATTTGATTGACAGTAGGAAACGTGGGGACGGTTCTGCTGTTTCATAGAATTCTTTTATTAATTTCTCTTCATGGAGCCTTTCCTTTCAATGAAATGAGAGAAAGATCCACGGGAACCGGCCTGTCCCTACTAATTAATAAAAATAAACCCAATCTCTCTAATTTATGAGATTGGGCTAACTTTGTATTCTCTTCAATTATTTTCCCTTTTGAGGAAACACCGGGACGGCTCTGATGTTTCACATAGTGAAACGCGAGAATGATGTGCACCCCAAACATACTAAGATTAGTATGTTTGGGGTGCAGTACAGAACCGTCCCGGTGTTTCACTTAAAATATGCTCTATACGCTGTGATAAAAGCTTCTGGTGAAGATTTCACGATATACGTATATACACCTTGTAGCGTATGTAAATAGAGAATACCACCTTGATTTGCAATTTCTCGATAAGAAAAATCCATCACATCTTTAATCGGAAACTCTCTATTCTGTGTTACGACCTTATCATTGTATAAGTAAATGATTCGGTCATGCTCAATTTCAAACTGTTCAATACTTGTCACTTTTCTTTCTGTTTTTATATAAGGCTGTTGCGCTATCAAGCTCATATAATCCTCCTAAAACAAAGGCTTCTTAATTATATTATCACAAACAAATTATTTATTTGGCGAATCTCAGAGCCTTCGGGGCGTCGCAGTGACCATCCCTAAAATGTTTATTATATGATAAAATCTATGCAACTTGGCAGTAGGTTACAGGCACTAAAAAAATACCCCCCTCTTGTGATACTTTATTGTGAAACAAGACTTTTCGAGGGTCCCCTGTGACCATACCTTCTTATTTCAAACCTTCTTAATTACTGATAAACTATTCATATGCTTTTATATTCATATACTATCATAGAAAGAAGTTGAAAAAGTAATGAACAAAACGCTACAAGATATTGCGTATTCCATCCTGGACTTGGTTCCAATTACTGAAGGAAGTGATGCAAACGCTTCTTTTAAACATTCGGCAGATTTAGCTCAACATGCAGAGAATTGGGGCTATAAAAGATATTGGTTAGCTGAGCATCACAATAAGCCAGGAATTGCCAGCTCTGCGACTTCCATTTTAATTGGCCATATCGCTGCGAATACATCAAAAATTCGAGTAGGTTCAGGGGGAATTATGCTGCCTAACCATGCACCACTCGTAGTGGCCGAGCAATTTGGGACATTAGAAACGCTATTTCCTGGTCGAATCGACTTAGGTCTTGGCCGTGCTCCTGGAACGGATCAGCTTACGGCACATGCTCTACGTCGCAGCGTTACAAGTGATGGACATGATTTTCCAGAACAAGTAGCAGAACTTAGAGCTTATTTTAGCCCTGAGAATATGAAAGTGAATGCCATCCCTGGCAGAGGTCTTCAAATACCCATTTGGCTTCTTGGCTCAAGCGGTTATAGCGCTCAATTGGCTGCACAACTGGGTCTTCCCTTTGCCTTTGCGAATCATTTTTCACCAGAAAATACATTGCCCGCTCTTGCCTTATATCGCAATAACTTTAAACCATCGTCCATCTTGCAAGAGCCGTATGTCATGATCGGTACCAATATTATTGCTGCAGATACGGATGAAGAAGCAGAAAAACAATCAACTTCCATGCTGCAACATCATCTTGGACTGATTCGTAATCAGCAAGTCCCTCTTCAACCTCCAGTTGATGATATGGATGCCCTATGCAGCAGTTACGAAAAGTCAATTTTACAGCAAAAATTAGCAGGCGCAATCATTGGCAGCCGAGAGACAGTCAAAGCAAAACTCGAAAAATTTGTGGAAGAAACACAAACAGATGAAATTATTATAAACAGCCAAATTTTTGACCATCAAACTCGCTTAAAATCCTATGAAATCGTAGCGGATATCATTCGAAACGCTTAACTGAACAAAAAATGGGAGTGTAAACTAAACTGTGTAAGTAGGAAAGCGCACCGTTCCTACTTCCCAGTTTAGTTTTTTTATTGAAAATATCACGAAATAGTGCCAGGTGAAACACCGGGACGGTTCTCGTGTTTCAAATTTTTGGGATTTTCTATAAAATTAAGGAAATAGAGAAGCAAATTACACTATGAAGGGTAGAGAATAGAATGGGGCGAATAGTATATTTGGACAATTTACGTGTTTTCCTAACCATGCTTGTGGTTGTGTTCCACTCATCCATTGCATATGGAGGAGCAGGCTCTTGGATACTAAAAGATGTGGATGATAGTCAATTAAGTTTAACTGTAATTATATTAAGTATCTTCACTGGAGTTTGCCAAGCGTTTTTTATGAGTTTGTTTTTCTTTTTATCTACTTACTTTATTCCATCTTCCTATGACAAAAAAGGTCCAGCAGCTTTTCTAAAAGGGAGATTGATTCGTATCGGGATTCCTCTTCTATTCTACTATTTTATCATTGGACCCATAACAAACTGGTTTGCTCATTTCTACAGCAAAATGACATTATCACAATTTTACACTCAAAAGGTCTTTTCGTTTCACCAGAATTTTTTTGGACCTGCTTGGTTTTTAGAAACACTTCTTTACGCGAGTATATTTTATGCACTATATCAACTTTTTACAAATCCGAATAAGGAAAATGAAAAAACAATGAACTTCCCAAAAGGTAAGAGATTAGTTCTAATCGCTTTTATTTTTGGATTCATTGCCTTTTCAGTTCGTTTGATTTACCCAACTGGCACGGGTATATGGGGGCTTCAATTTGGTTATTTCCCATTGTATTTACTCCTCATGTGGGCAGGAGTTGCAGCCTACCGTCACAAGTGGCTTGAAAATCTGTCAGAAGAATTGATTAAAACATGGAAAATCATTGGCCTTGTGATGATTCCCATTTTTCCCGTTGGTTTAATTGCCACTGGTGCTCTAAGTGGGAACCTCAACTTTTCAGGAGGAATGAATACTCAAGCTCTGTTTTATGCGTTATGGGAACCATTTTTATGCTTTGGTATTTGCATAGGATTGGTTGTTTATTTCCAAAAACGTTGGAATTTCACGAATGGTTTTATTAACTTGTTGCGTGAAAGTGCCTACACCGTATATTTGATTCACCCGCCAGTTATTGTTGGATGGACAATGACATTCCGTCCTTTGGGATTACCGCCATTTCTAAAGTTTGTCTTAGTCGCGCCTTTAAGTGTCGCTGCATGTTTTATAATCGCTTTTTTCATTCTAAGAGTTCCGCATATGAAAAAGATATTATAGAAACGCCGGGACGGTTCTCGCGTTTCATTCATACCTGGATTTAGCTAATTGAAACGCGAGAACCGTCCGAGGCTGCTGAAAAAGTCATTTTAAAAAGAAGGCTTTGTTAAATAATATTGTTGATTTTTGACTCATTTAAGCTGTATGGTCATGAAATAGTAGGAGAAAATGC
>Ga0182742_1004153_pt1 | contig 13385 bp, 12 predicted proteins | sample eDN5th37CBELigMG_FD_128880 | JGI IMG/M metagenome (GOLD analysis project Ga0182742, IMG submission 128880) | Enriched Miracle-Growth compost microbial communities from Emeryville, California, USA - eDNA 5th pass 37_C BE-Lig MG (version 2)... ... | reverse complement strand
TGCCCCGTTGCGGTCACGTATTCTGGCCTCGGCGCCGGCGTCGAGGAGGGCCACCGCGTCAATCAGGGCGATTGAACCGAGGTCGTTGACCTAGTCGAGCGGTGCGTTGGCTCGAAATGTCACGCGGGACATTCCCGCGGGCGCCGAGACCGTCGGAATTCCAGCGCCTCCGAGGGGCTGGCGCTGCGACTTCACCAGATTCGTGACGCACTCTTGGACAGCGCACATGCCATAGCCAAGGTATGGGCCGTAACCGTAATTCTGGTGCGGCAGCTTGGCGCCGTTTCTCCATGGGATCGCGACTTGGGCTTTCCAATTCGGATGGCCGTTGAATTGGCCCTGATGGGTGCGCGGACCGCCTGCGCGAGGCTTCTCGCCAAGCAATCCGAGCCTCACTCCTCCGGCTTTGTAATAGTGTCGCTGCCGTCCGGCTCGTCCTCAGGCTGCCTGTCAGGGGCGATCTGAGACCTTGGCGATGACCGGGTGGTCTTCGGCGGATCGCTTGCAGGAAACGTTCCCTCCAGCCCTATGTCGAGAGCCTCCTGCTCCGTCTGGTCCTTCGGTGCTTTCGACATTCGCTGACTCGCGTCCGCCCAAGCTTTGTGCAGCGGCCCGCAAGGGAGATGAAGCGCCAGAGTCACGGTCTCAAGGTTGCGGGATTCTGCTGGGTGCTGTGGACGACGCGTCCACGGTCTGGCAGGTCACCAGCGGTGGCGCTGCATCCTGTCGCTGACGTCCTCAGCCGTGGGCGGCCAGAACTTGGCGAGATGCCGGCTCACTGTTGGCTTCTGCCAAAGCGGTTTTGCCGCTTCGTTACTTCTTCGTGCGTAGCCTGCGAAGCCAGCGCATCCAAGGTCGGCCTGCTTGGGGTATCGGGAGCGTCAAGAGAATGGCGCCTTCCGCAGTTTTGCGGATATGAAGCGTGCGCGTATGAAACCTCTCTAAGCCAGGCCGGTGCCCAATCGACAGTACTGATGTGCTCGCGAGCTCATGCTCGAAGATCGACAGCATCGAGGCCTGATTATCGTCGTCGAGGGCTGAGGTGGCCTCATCCATAAACACCCATTTGGGTTTATGGAGGAGAACTCGTGCGAAGGCCACACGCTGTTGTTGACCGAGTGAAAGCGATCTGTCCCAGCGCTCGGCACGATCGAGTGATTGGGCGAATTCTTGGAGATGAACGCGGGTCAACGCCGCCTTGACCGCCGCATCGTCGAACGTATCCGGGCCAGCCGGATAGCAGATGGCCGAGCGAAGGCTTCCAAGCGGAAGGTAGGGGCGCTGAGGCAGAAACATCATGTCATTGCCAGATGGGGTTCGAATCACTCCCGATCCCCAGGGCCATAGCCCGGCAATCGCGCGGAACAAAGTACTCTTGCCTGAGCCCGAGGCACCGACGATCAGAACGCGTTCACCCGTGCGGATCTCAGCCGTTGCCTCCTCGATGAGGATGCTTCCATCATTGAGCGCAATCGAAAGATTTTCGAAGCTAAGCCATCCCTTGGGATGGTTACGGATCTCGATGCGCCGACTGCCTGCCGCAATGCGATCCAGATCGAGTGCGGCCTGCCTGAACCCTGCTATTCGCAACACCGCTGATCGCCAATCAGCGATCTTGGGGAAATTGTCGACGAAGTACCGCAGGGCGGCCTGAACCTGATTGAAGGCTCCGACGACCATCATCATCTCGCCAAATGACAGCCGCCCACTAAAATAGCCCGGGGCTGCAGCAAGGATTGGCACCACGATCGCAAGCCAGCCATAGCCCGATGTGATCCATGTTAGGCGAGCCAATGCCCCCGAGAGCCGCCGGGTCGACAGTAGGACGGCATCGAGAAAACTGTTGAGGTTGCGCCGCTCGTCTGGCTCCCCCGAATAGAGAGCGACGCTCTCGGCGCTCTCACTCACGCGAACAATTGCAAAGCGTAGGTCCGCCTCGCGAGCATACCGTTCGGTATTCAGCCGGATGAGTGGTCGCCCTACGAGCCAAGTCAGTCCTGATCCAATGGTGGCATAGGCGACCGCGACCCATACCATGTAACCGGGAATCACGATCTCGCGTCCTTCAAACTCGAAGCTGGCATAGGACGACAGTGTCCATAGGACTCCGATGAAACTGACGAGCAGAAGGAATGCCTGCAGCATACCGACGCCAAGTTCGGTCGTGAACTCTGAGAACAAGCGGCAGTCTTCCTGAAGGCGCTGGTCGGCTTGGGATCCAGACGGACCGACGTGACCAAGCTGGTACGCCCGTGCCGGCTGGAGCCAGACATCAAACAATGTATGGGTCAACCGCTCCCTCAGGCGGATCTTGAGCCGCTCCTGAAGCCAGGTCTGAGCCACAACGAGCGTCAACAGGACAGCGATGATGACGAGGAAGACCGCGAGCTGGTTGAGAAATGCGACAGAATTTCGTTTCTCGACCGCATCGAAGAAAGCACCGTTCCATTCATTCAGCCGAACCTGACCGAACATATTGCCGATCAACACCACGACAATTGCCAAGACCAGTCGAATGACAGGCCAGCCCGCTTTGCCGCGTAACAGATCCCGGAAGAGACGATACAAATCGCTCATCACGCTGCTAACACGTGGGAGCTTGTCAACCTCAGCACTCAGGATGTGCTGTGTCGCTTGCTCGACAGCTTCGGCAGCTTCGACAGGCTGACTGAGTTCGGCTTCCTGCTCGAGCCCTGTCGCTGCCGCGGGAAGAGAGCTGTGGCGGCCTGACAAGCCCTTTGAGTCATGCTTCAGTTGTGGCACGGCGCGCTGCTCGCTCCTGTCTCTGACGTCTAATCGCGTAGACTCGATCCCGAAGGCGCCTTCGGCCGCAAAGGATATCGGCGGCCCCGCGATCCGCAACCTTGCCGCCCATATAAGCTTTTTCAAGGTAACCTTGAGGATCCTGTCCCCCGCACATAGAGTTGGAGATCAACCTGTGGCCGACAAGGCAACATATTTACAATTGTCATCGGCAAGAGACCATGCTTCCCTCTCATAGACCGTAGGCGCGAGATCGCCCCCAAAGGAGACGAACGCTTGTTTGCTCATCAGAGCAATTTTGTCGCACATTGTGGCCTTTGGCGACGGGGAGGCCGAATTTGGAGAAGAGTGCATGTGTAAGCCTTATGCCGGCGCTTGGCTTGTGGTCTTTTTGTCAGTGACTTGCACTGTATCTGCGCAGAATTCTTCGTCTCAGCCTGCACCGGCAGGAGGGACGGCGAGTGCAGGTCCATCTGCCCCGAAAAGCTCTGTCTTTCTCGAAATGCGCAAGCCGGATCAGTTCCGCTCGACCAATCTGCGCGGAACGCGCGTGTACGGGGTCAACAACGAGAACATTGGCGAGATCAACGATGTTCTGATTAGTCGCAGTGGACAGGTAGCAGCGGTTATTATCGGAGTAGGGGGCTTTCTGGGCATTGGCGAGAAAGACGTCGCCGTTCCCATGTCCATGCTGCTGTTCCAGCCCGCAGCGATTGAAGCGAATTCCACAACAGCGTCTTCGAATGGCGTAATGGAATATCCATCTTCACCGGACACCGATCCGCAAGGCCGAACAGTACCAGTTCCATCTCCTCCCGCAACCGGCGCAGCTGCGCGCCATGATACGGGAGTTCCGGATCGGCTTATTCTGAAGATGACCAAGGAGCAGCTTCAGAGTGCCCCGGCATTCAAGGATAACATCGGAGACAAAGCTCCGAGCACAGAAGACTCAGGTCCGGCAACGCCGGATTCGTCGGCACAACAGCGCTGAGCTCAAGAGCGGTCGATATAGTTCCAGTGCCCTAGGCCTTCGTCACTTGAGGCTCTCGATCGACCACCGTAACGGGAGGTCGAATATCTGCGCGGGGATAGAGCACCACTGGCAAGGACGCGCGGTAGGGGTTGCCTCATCCAGTACTTCTCGGCTCTGTAACATATAACCACACTTCTGTAGTCAGATGACTTCTAAGCCTCTGCAAAACGAGTATCACTTGGGGTAGCAGGCGGCAGTGTCATATCTGGGAGATCCAAGTAAGTGCCAAAGCAGAGACAAATAGTCCCGTGCAAAGAACCATCAGACTGCGCTCCCAGGCAACTCGGTTATTTGACCTCATCGTTTCGCTCCAAACTTCAAAAATGTACACTGACCAGAATGGCCGCCACAGCTTAATTGCTGGTTATCGACCGCCGATCACACATTCTAGTGTGCACGGTTGCTGGGCCGCCTTCAAGGGAACTCACATGAGAACCCTGAACTAACATCACACACGGATCACTCACATAGGGCAGGCCATGCTAACCTCACCCCTGGACGCCTCCCTCCAGTGGTGCTCAGCATCTCCACTTTGGCACACCAAGGCCGCTGGGGGCGTCCACCCTGTACTATCAGACGCAGTCAAGCGAGTTTGGTGATGCCGTCACTGTTTATGATGGCAAGCAGCTCCACAATACGCCCTCCACCAAGCCTCAGCTCAGGGGCGACTTCGACCAGCGGTACAAGCACGAAGGCGCGTTCTGCCGCATAGGGGTGGGGAAGTGTCAAATCCGGGGTGACAATTTTCAAGTCATCGTAGGTCAGGATATCAATGTCGATTGCTCGTGGCCCCCACTTGGTCTCGCGGATGCGCCCCAACTCCTGCTCGACGTGCAGGCAAAGAGCCAGAAGGTCTTCCGGAGAGAGATCAGTCTCGACAAGGGCACAGGCATTCACAAACCAATCCTGGGCAACAGGTCCCCACGGCTCGGTGCGAAAGTCGGCTGAGCGGGCCACAACCCGTGCTCCGCGTTGATCGAGAGCAGAAAGAGCCTTGGCAATGTTGCCGCGCTTGTCGCCCAAGTTGCTGCCGAGGCTGAGCGCCGCCTTAGCCATCGCGCGAGCGCCGGATTTCGACCGCTACACTGTCGAGAATAAACGGAACCGGTGCCTCAGGCTTCTCAACCCGTACAGTCAGGGACATAATCTGTGGAAACCGTTCCAGTACGCCTGCGGCAATGGCCTCCGCCAAGCCTTCGATGGTGTGGAAGCGGTGGGCGGTGCCGACTTCGTAAGCCAGCTTGGCAAGTTTCGCATAGCAGACCGACTGGTGATAGTCGTCCGCTTGCCCGGCGGGCCTGAGATCGAGAGCGCAGGTGAGGCTCACATAAAAGCGCTGGCCCAGGCGTGCCTCCTCGGCGTGAACGCCATGGTGGGCATAGAGCGCCAGCCGTGAGAGGATGATCGTATCGGTCAAAGTTAGCCTCTCAATAGTATATCCGCGACCCGGCATGCTTCGACATGAGCCCTCACGTCGTGCACCCGGATGATGTCTGCCCCCCGCGCCACAGCGGCCATGTGAGCGCCCAAGGTCCCGAACAGCCGGTCGCGTGGCGGCACGTCGGGCTTGCAGAATCGGCCGAGAACCGACTTGCGGGAGGCTCCCACGAGTACGGGAAAGCCCATGGTCTTGAGCTCCGGCAAACGGCGCAGGGCCTCGAGGTTCTGATCGCCTGTCTTGCCGAAGCCGATGCCGGGGTCAAGGATCAGATGTGTGTCGCGAATGCCGGCCAGGCGGGCAAGGTCCAAGGAGCGCTCGAAGAAGCGCTGCATATCCGCCATGAGATCGAGCGAGGGATCCGCCTGCGCCCGATTGTGCATGATCACCGCCATGGCCCCATGCTCCGCTACCGTCGCGGCCATATCGGGATCGTGCTGGAATCCCCAGATATCGTTCACGATCCTGGCGCCCGCCGCCAGGGCAGCGCGGGCCGTTGCAGCCCGGTAGGTGTCGATTGACATGGGGACGTTCAGGATGCCGGCGAGAGCCTGGATGACCGGAAGGGTACGCCTCTGCTCCTCTTCGGTCCCGACAGGCGTGTGCCCGGGGCGCGTGGACTCTCCGCCAATGTCGATGATGTCCGCTCCTGCCTGCTGCATCTCAAGGGCATGTCTAAGCGCGGCCTCGCGATTGCTGAACAAGCCACCGTCCGAGAACGAGTCGGGTGTAACGTTCAGAACGCCCATGATCAGGGTGCGCGAGCCCAGGTCAGTCAAGGGTGGTGACAGAGTTGATTCCGAATTCATCAGATGTCTCACTTGTTGTCCCAGGCGAGACCAAACGATTGCCGCAGGACCGTCGCCGCGAACCATCGAAGCGCCGCCACACGTAAGGTAGTGGCGAGCATGGTGGTGTTGCGATTGGGCACTCCGGTAATTTGCATTGCGTCTTCCTAATAGTGCCCGCGGGAACAGATTCGCCGCTGGTCAGCACCGACCCGCTCAGGAAACGCCCAACGGCGTCGATGTCAACCATGTCACACAGCACCCTGAGGCGGACAGTGCCGGAAGTTCCACGGGAGCATGAGGTTTTGGGTTCTGTCGCAAATCCGGAGCAGGAATGAGCAGGTAGCAGAAGACTGTGATCCGCTCATGCGGCAAGTCGGTCAAACTGTTCGGCGGGCGACGGCTGCGGATTGCAGGCGTACTTCGCCTGTCCCTTGCACATCATGTGAATCATCTCAACCCCAAGTGGGATCAAACGGGCAGTCGCCGCAGACTGGGAACCAAGCATAGGTCGAATGGGCCTCTTTATGGCGCGGTGGTCCTGCTCAATGCGATTGTTCAGATCGGCACTTTGCCGGATGCGACTGGGTTTCAGTTCACGCCGCGATCCGTTCTCGAGTTGGTCTGCGGTATCGCAAGACAAGGTCGCTTCGCGGTTCGTGTGGCTACCGTCAATCACGATCTGCTCTGGACGGTCGTGACGCTTGAGGGCCCTCCTCAGGAACCGTTTGACAGCCGCTAGGTTTCGTCGCTCACGGAACCAGGATTCAACTGTGCCTCCATTGCTGTCGATGGCGCGGTAGAGATGCGTCCAACGCTTGATTGGCAGTGCGCAAGGGTGGGACGCATCATGGCACGCCGTAGACGAAAGCTGAACTTCAGTGGTAACAGGGTAAGCTGACCTTCCCAAGATCACTCCCAAAGGCCCAGATCGACCCGAAGGCGACATGCCGACATCCATCAAGGATTGATGGACGTCGCTCTCAGACGGGGATCTCCCAGGTGAGCTTGATCCCCTGCATTGAAAGATCAGCCTCAATATTGTGCACATTCTTGATGCATCTGAGATATTAGATCTGCGGCGAGCATAAGCATCTGCTGTGAGAATCTTCAATAGAATGTCACTGTGGCCTGCCAAGCCGACACATCTGCACGCCTCTCTCTTTTCATCGATTTGTTTGACAAAGTTCACCGGAGCGGGTGCCCGCATGCCTCCATGCATTCACATTCAAGTTGAGCAAAGTATTCGCGCATTGCTGTCGAGGTTACCCTCTAGCTTCCGCTTTATGCTCACAATCGCCTCGATGCAAGTCTCTGCGAAGGCATTGAGAGCATGCGGATTGCTTGCTCTCGGATTCTTGTGCAATCGCACGATATAGGGAACGGAGAACGAGAGGCGGCGCATCTCCACGCCCTGATTCAGGTAATGCATGGCACTGATCGGGTTGATGATCGACACGCCGATGCCTTGCGCCACCAGGGAGCAGACGGTCGATGCCGTTGACACTTCCATCCTGAGACGGCGGGTGACCCTATGGTCCCGGAAGATATTGTCCAGATTGCGCCGATACATATCCTCGACCGAGAAATAGATGAAATCGACGCCTTCGAAATCGGCAGGTGAAAGAACCGTCTTGCGAGTGAGCGGGTGCCCGTGAGGCATAATGCAAACTTGCTCACCGGCAGTGACGCTGGTTGTCGCCCAATCCGCAAAATCGAGATCGGCCTCCACCATGCAGAGATCGTATTGCTGGGCAGATATGCCGGCAGCCGTCACCGCATTTCCAAGGGCGAAGATGCTGATGCGGATGGCTTCGTTCGTCTGGAGAAATTCCCGGCATAGCGAGGGCAGCAGGGTCGTGCTGTAAGCGGGCATGCATACGACCTTGATGTGAGCAGACGCGTTCGTACGAATGGCGTCGGCAGTTCTCTCAATCTCCTCCAAGCCGATAAAGGATCTGCGCACCTCGCCGTGCAGCAATATCGCCGCCTCGGTCGGAACGAGGGATCTTCCGTTGCGGGCAAAAAGCGAGAATCCAAGACAGCGCTCGAACTCCTTGAGCTCTCGGCTCACGGTTGGCTGCGAGGTGCGTAGAGCCGCTGCCGCCTGCGTCACGCTGCCTGACGACATGAAGGCGTGGAAGATCTCGACGTGCCGAGGAGATATTGTCACGCTTCACTACCTCCCATATCAAAAATGAATGTATCGAGTATAAGTTGATATTTGAAGAAGTTTTTCGCCTTTGTCACCATTCGCTCAACAGGCGGCGCCACCTCCTCTGGGAGGGGGCGACTGGACCCGGCAGCAGAGATTCCGGGCCTCTGGGGGAGTGAAAAGAAATGGTGAAGCGCGTCCTTGTGGCCGAGTTCATGCACGAGACGAACACGTTCAGCGTCCAAGAGACCGGCGAGAGCGCCTTCAGGAACAGTAGCTACTATCTCGACAACGACATTCCCGGCGTGTTCGTCGGCACGCGGACCTCGATGGGCGCTGCATTCGAGGTCGCCGAGCGGTTCAATTGGAACCTGGTTCATCCCATCGTGACCTCCGCCAATCCGTCTGGACGCGTAACCGACGCTTTCTTCGATGCGGTATCGGCGCGAATTCTGAAGGCCTGCGAAGGCCTCAATGGAATTATGCTGCATCTGCACGGATCCATGTCGACCCAGTCTCATGACGACGGCGAGGGGGAGCTTCTCGCCCGCATCCGCTCGCGGGTCGGCTCCGAAACGCCAATCGTCGCGGTGTTGGATCTGCACGCGACGCTGACGCAGAAAATGGCGGACAACGCCAATTCGCTCATCTCCTACAGGACCTATCCGCACATCGATCAGTATGAGCGGACCTGGCAGGCCGCGGAACTGCTCGAAAGGGCCATGTCGAAACAGATAACGCCGCAGGTGGCAGTCGCCCGGCGCCCGATCCTGTACGCCCTGGATGGCGGGCGTACCACATCGCCGCCCATGATGGAACTCCTGCGCCGGGGAGATCAGATCGAAGCCGCAGGCCGGGCCCTCGTGGTCAGCGTCCAGGCTGGGTTTTCATCGGCTGACGTTCAGGACATCGGACCGTCCATCGCGGTCACGGGCAATGACCGCGCCGCAGCGCAGGCCATCGCCGAAGAGCTGATGGACTACGCCTGGGAGCAGAGGACGTTCTCGTCCATCCACTTCACCCCGCTGGATGAGGCCATCGCCCAGGCGAAAGCCGGCGAAGCGGGTGCGACCAAGCCTCTGATCATTGCCGATTACTCCGACAACCCTGGCTCAGGCGCCTATGGGGACGCCACCAACCTGCTCAAGGCGGTGCTGGAGGCCGACCTCCGGAATGTCGGCTTCCACGCGATCTGCGACCCCGAAGCCGTGCTGGAGGCCCAGGCAGCAGGGGTCGGCAATCGTGTGACGCTCTGGCTCGGCGGAAAAACCGATCCGACTATGGGCGGTGGACCTCTCGAGATCACCGCTCACGTGGCCGCGATCACAGACGGCTCGTTCATCGCCTATGGTCCGATGGGAGGCGGAGCCCGGCGCAATTACGGCCTGAGCGCATTGTTGCGTGTCGGCGGCGTGGAGATCATCGTGATCAGCCACAACGGACAGGCGACCGATCTCGGGCAGTTTACGTCACTGGGCGTCGATCCGACGCGGAAATCGACCCTCATCGTCAAGTCCATGCAGCATTTCCGCGCGGCCTTCGAGCCGATCGCGCGCGAAGTTCTTGAGGTAGACACCGGCGCTCTCTCGACACGCAACTTCAAAGAGCGCCCCTACAAGAATATCCGGCGACCCATATGGCCTCTGGATCCCATCTGAACATTGCGGCTTGCTGGCAGGAAACCGCATCCCGATTGGCGGAAGACCGCCTGGGGCGCAAGCTGGTAACTGGGGATTGGATATGAACATTGCTGCTAGTAAGGTGCTTGCAAGGGATTCGATGGAGCAGGGCGCGACCTTGCCGATTGCCGACATCGTTCTGAGAAACGGCCCGATCTGGTGCGGCCGGAAGGAGGGCGTCACCGAGGCCGTGGCGATCTGGCAGGGGCGCATTCTGGCAACAGGGCGGGAGGCCGACATTCAGTCCTTCATCGGTCCGTCCACTCGCATTGTTGATCTCGACGGCCGGCTTGCGACGCCAGGCCTCAACGACTCCCATCTGCACCTGATCTCCCTCGGGCTGATGATGGATTGGGTGGATGCCAAGCCTTCATCCGCGCCGACCCTTGAAGCGCTCGTCGCTGCCATCGGAAAGCGGGCCGCGAAGGCAAAACCGGGTGAATGGATCCTGGCGCGCGGCTATGACCAGACCAAGCTCGACGTGAAGCGGCATCCCCATCGGGACGAGCTCGACCGCGCTGCCCCGAACAATCCCGTGATGCTGGTGCGGACCTGCGGGCATATCTCCATCTGCAATTCCAGCGCCCTCGCATTAGCCGGCATCGATGAGAACTCGCCGACGCCGCCCGGCGGCCTGATCGAGCAGGCGAATGGCCGCTTGACGGGCCTTCTGGCGGAGAACGCGCGCGCACCGGTTTGGGCCGTTATTCCGGCCCCGAGCGAGGACGATCTCGTCAACGCCATCGAGCGTGGCGGACGTCATCTACTCTCGTACGGCATTACCAGTTGCATGGATGCCGCAGTTGGTCAGCGCGGCGGCTTTGGGGAGATCGCTGCCTATCATCGGGCAAAGCGCGAGGGCCGATTGCCGGTGCGGACATGGCTTGCTCTGCTGGGCGATCCGGACAGGTCGATCGTGCCCAAATGTTACGAGGCCGGCCTGATCTCGGGCACCGGTGATGACATGCTCATGATCGGAGGGATTAAGTACTTCCTCGATGGCTCGGCAGGCGGCCGGACAGCCTGGATGTCCAAGCCCTATCTGGGAGATGACAACACGACAGGCGTGCAAATGATGCCGGACGACGCGTTGAACGACCTCGTCTTGGATGCCCATGCCAAAGGCTACCAGTTGATCTGTCATGCCATTGGCGACGCGGCCATTGAGCAGTTGATCACGGCTTATGAGAATGCCCTTGAAACGATGCCCGATCCGGACCGGCGGCATCGGATCGAGCATTGTGGCTTCTCGACGCCAGCTCAGCACGAGCGAATGATCAAAGCCGGCATCTATCCCTGCCCGCAACAGGTGTTCATCTATGACTTCGGCGATGCCTATGTATCGGCGCTGGGAGAGGGGAGAGGGCTCAAGAGCTATCCGTTCAAGACCTGGATGGAACTCGGCCTCAACCCGGCCACCGGCAGCGATGCGCCAGTCTGCGAGCCTAATCCTTTCCCCAACTTCTATGCGATGGTCACGCGCAAGACGTGGAGGGGTACGGTGATGGATGCGAACGAGCGTGTATCCATCGAGGAGGCTCTTCAGGCTTATACCGAGTTCGGCGCTTTCTCGCAGAAGATGGAGGATGTGAAAGGGCGCATCGTTCCTGGGCAACTCGCAGATATTGCCGTTTTCTCGGGCAATCTTCTGAAAGCGACGCCGGAAGACATTCTTGACAATATTCAATGCGATCTTACGATCCGGGGAGGTTCGATCGTTTATGACCGTCTAAGCGCTACTTAAAACCATAAAGGGGAACGCGCCTGGACTGGCAATAACATCGATTACGATTCGTGGTCTCGTGCGCCGGCAGCCTGCCGATGCGTTAGAGACGGCTATAACCTGGGAGGATCAGCTGTGCTCAAGAAATTCGTTATCACCACTGCGCTCACTCTTGCCATGAGCGCCGGCGCCTATGCGGAAGCTCCGCGAAAAGGTGGAACAATCCGCTTCACCGCGCCTTACGGATCGAGCTTTGCGAACCTCGACATCCATACGTCGAACCGGGCGCAGGACGAGATCTGGGCGAAGGCCATCCATCGCGCGCTCTACAACTGGGATGCGAATACCAACAAGCCTGTTCTCGACTTGGCGACGGAAGTTAAGGTTTCGAGCGACGGTCTTGTATACACGTTCAAGCTGCGCGACGACGCCTATTTTCACAATGGCCGCAAGATGACGGCCGACGATGTGGTATGGACCTTCACACGCCTGATGGATGGCGCGAAGGCGTACCCGGGCGCGCGTTACGTGCGCATCATCAAGGGCGCCATTGATGTCGAGAAGGGACAGGCGAAAGAGATTTCCGGTCTGAAGAAGATCGATGATTTCACCCTTGAGATGACGCTGGCCGAGAAGGTCAATCCGGGCTTCAACTTTTACCAGGCCATGACCTCTATCTATCCCGCGGATGAGGCCGCAAAGGACAGCTTCGCGACGAAGCCGATCGGCCTGGGCCCCTTCAAGTTCGTCGAGTATGTGCCGGGTTCGCGCCTCGTGGCGGAGCGTTGGGAGAAGTTCTACCAGCCTGACAAGCCATATGCCGACCGGGTCACGATCTCGATCATGGGCGAGGCCTCGGCCCGGGATGTCGCCTTCCGCAATAAAGAGATCGATGCCTCGATTCTCGGACCGGCCCAGTATGTCGCCTACAAGGGCGATCCCGATCTGTCGAATGGACTTCTCGAAGTCGCCGAGGTCTATACCCGCGTCATGGGCATGAACCCGAAGTTCAAGCCCTTCTCTGACAAGCGTGTCCGGCAGGCGATTAACTATGCCATCGACGCGGATCTCATCATCAAGCGGCTCGTGAAGGATAAGGCCTATCGCGCGACGAGCTGGCTTCCAATCTCGTCGCCCGCCTACGATAAGGACATGAAGCCGTATCCCTTCGATCCCGAGAAGGCGAAGAAGCTCCTCGCCGAAGCCGGCTATCCGGAGGGCTTCGAGTTCGAATGGACGGCGACATCGAACGAAAGCTGGGGCATTCCCATCGTCGAGGCCGTAATCCCGATGCTCGAGAAGGTCGGCATCAAGGTCAAGATCAAACCGGTCGAAGGCACTGTGCTGTCTGAGGTTGCACGGAGCGGCAATTATCAGGCTTTCATCTGGTCGAACACGTCGGGACCCGATCCGCTGACGTCGCTCAAGTGCTTCCACTCGGCGACACCCCAAACGGCCTGCAACTACACCCAGTTCAAGAATGCTGATTTCGACAAGCTCCTGGATGAAGCCGCTTCGACTGACGATCAGGACAAGAAGCTCGCGAACCTGAAAAAGGCGAATGCCATCCTCCGTGAGGAGGCGCCAATGTGGTGGTTCAACTACAACAAGGCTGTCATGGCCTATCAGCCCTGGCTCAAGGGGCTACAGCCGAATGCCACCGAACTGGCGATCCAGAATTACGAGGATATGTGGGTCGATGCCTCATCGCCTGCCGCCGAGTAGGCGGCGTTCGAACTAGCGCTCATCTCTATGACGTCACACCCTGACGCTTCGGGGCATGCACCCGAAGCGTCAGGCAGGAGC
>Ga0182742_1004152_pt1 | contig 13387 bp, 10 predicted proteins | sample eDN5th37CBELigMG_FD_128880 | JGI IMG/M metagenome (GOLD analysis project Ga0182742, IMG submission 128880) | Enriched Miracle-Growth compost microbial communities from Emeryville, California, USA - eDNA 5th pass 37_C BE-Lig MG (version 2)... ... | reverse complement strand
CCGAGGAAAATGAAACCGATCACGGTGAGACTGATGGCGATGCCGGGGAAGGTGGCGATCCACCAGCTCGTCGAAAGATGGGTCTGGCCTTCGCTCAGCATGTAGCCCCAGGAGACGTCCGGCGGCTGGATGCCGAGGCCGAGGAAGCTCAGGGAGGATTCCGAGATGATGGCCGTGCCGACGCTCAGCGTGGAGACCACGATGACCGTGGAAAGGACGTTGGGCAGCAGGTGGCGGAAGATGATCGTGGAATTGGGCGTGCCGATCGAATAGGCCGCGCGCACATAGTCCCGCTCCTTGAGGCTCAGCACCTCGCCGCGCGTGAGGCGGGTGAAGGGCACCCATTTCGTGCAGCCCATCACGAAGATCAGCGTTATGAGGCTCGGACCGAACACGCCGACGATGACCAGCATGATCAGCATGGCCGGCAGCGCCAGCAGGGAGTCGGTGACGCGCATGATCGCATTGCCGACCCAGCCGCCGTAATAGCCGGCGACGAGGCCGAGCAGCGTGCCGATGCAGCCGGCGACGACGACCGCGCAGACCCCGACGACCAGCGACGTGCGCGAACCGTAGAGGATGCGGCTCAGCACGTCCCGGCCGAGATTGTCCGCGCCGAGCGGATGGCTGATCGAGCCGCCTTCGAGCCACATGGGCGGGGCGAACATGCTGGCGAGGTCGATCGCGGCGGGATCGTGCGGCGCGATGAGCGGGGCGAAGATCGCCACGAGCACGACGGTCACGACGATGATCATGCCCGCCAGCCCGGTCTTGCTGACCATCAACAGCCGCAGCCAGCCCGGCTTGGCTGTCTTCGCGACGGAGATCTCCGCCTCGTCGGCGTCCTCGACATCCAATATAAAGTCTGCATTTCCGGCAGCCTGGGTCATTGTTACCTCCCTGAAACCTGCGGCTCTCAGTATTTGATCCGCTTGTCGACCGTCCGATACAGAACGTCGCCGATCATGTTCATCACGATCACCAGGATCGCGATCAGGAATACTCCGGCCTGCACGATCGACATGTCCCGTGCATTGACGGCCTGCACCAGCAACTGGCCGACACCCGGATAGGCGAAGACAGTCTCGGTGATCAGCGAGCCGCCGATCAGGAAGGGCAATTGCACGGTGATGATGGTGATGACCGGGTTGAGACAGTTCTTGAGCGCATGGCGGAAGATGACCGCGAACTCGCCCAGCCCCTTGGCGCGGGCGGTGCGGATATAGTCCTGCCCAAGGGTCTCCAGCATGTTGGAGCGCACGAGGCGCGTGATCTCCGCCGCCGTGCCGCCGCCGAGCGCGATGGCCGGCAGGATCATGTGGCGGATCGTCCCGCTGCCGGAGACCGGAAAGATCTGCAGCGTCACGGAAAAGACGAGGATCAGCATCAGCCCGAGCCAGAAGCTCGGCATGGCCTTGCAGGCGACCGAGGCGCCGGTGATCAGGAGGTCGACGCCGGTATTGCGGCGCAGCGCCGACCAGATGCCGAGCGGGATCGACACGACGAGGGCAAAGACCATCGCCAGAAGCCCGAGCCCGAGCGAGGCCGGCAACCGGCTGAGGACCACCGACATCGCATCCGCGTGATAGCGGAAGGAGACGCCGAAATCCCCCGACAGGGCATTCATCAGGAACAGGCCGTACTGCACCCAGAAGGGCCGGTTGATGCCCAAGGTCTCACGCAGGTTGGCGACTTCCTCCGGCGTCGCCGAATCCGGCAACATCAGTTGCACCGGATCGCCGGCCATATACACCAGCCCGAACACGATGAGCGAGATGATGAGCAGGACCGGAATGAACTGAAACGTGTAGCGGATCAAGTAACGTTTCATGCGTCTCCCCTTCGCACTTTGGCGGCCTCGCAAGAGGCGCTAAAGGGGATGATAGTTTTTTTTCAGAATTAATCAAACTAAAAATTTATTATCAGATCGGTCCCTTCACGCGGCTTGCGGCGACAGCGGAACGCGGTGAAAGAGGGCGCGCGTGCGCGCCGCCTGAAAGGTCCCCAGCGGCGCGTTGGCCGCCGCGCAGAGATAGAGCTTTTCGGACAGCCGGCGATTTTCCAGCTTCGCAAAACGGAAGCGCCCTTCGGCAACGCCCGCCGCCGCATCCAGCCATGTCAGGAAGCTGATGCCCTTGCCCGCCGCGACATATTCCATGATGAGCGCGATGGAGTTGCTGCGCAGCGCGATATGCGGCTCGGCATGGATGCGGTAGACCTCGGCATCGAGGCGCGGCCAGACCGACAGGCTCGTATCGGGCAGGCAGAGCGGACGGCCGAGGCAATTCTCGATGCGGAACGGCGGCTCGCCCGTCGGTGCCAGCGCCGCCGCATAGACCACGCCGAGATCGTAGCTGCGCTCGTCATAGACCCTGAGCTCCGGCAGGCGCGGCACGTTGAAGGCCAGAAGCGCGTCGATCTCGTTGCGGCAGAGCTGGCCGACCAGCGTGCCGGTGTCGCCGACGAAGATTTTCAGCGCGGACGGTTCCGTCTCCGCGTCCAGTCCGGGAAGGATATAGGGCACCAGGCATTCCATGACGCCGAGCCGCAGGGTGCCGGTCCCGCCGCCGGCGGCCTGGTGGAGCGCGGCGCGCAGTGCGCTTTCGTCGTCCAGCCAGCGCTCGGCCTGCGCCAGCAGCACCTGCCCCTGCTCCGTCAGTTGCACGCCCTGCGGCCGGCGCACGAAGAGGCGCGCGCCGAAGGTCTGTTCGAGAATCTGCATCTGGCGGCTGAGCGCGGAGGCCGAAAGGTTGAGCTTTTCCGCCGCGCGGCGGATCGAGCGCTCGCGCGCCACTTCGACGAAGGTGAAGAACTCCCGCGAGAATGCCGACACGACCGCCTCCCTGTGCGATTTTTTCGCACACTATGCGCAATTCATTCTGTTTGGCGCAAGCGCGCTTCTCGCGCAGTCTGAAATACGGGAGTTTCAAGCGTTCAGGAGGAGTGACGAATGCTCGACAAACAGAACAGGGGACAGGCAACCGAGATCGACCTGCGCAATCTGCGCGAGACGATGAAGATCGCCGAGGAGAGCCGGGCGGCGGGCAACCATCCGTTCGGCGCGCTGCTGGCGGGACCGGACGGAGCGGTGCTGCTCACCTCCGGCAACACGTTCAAGGACGACAAGGGCGTCGGCCATGCCGAGATGAACGTCGCGCGCAACGCCGCCAAGGCCTATTCGCCGGAATTCCTGGCGGAATGCACGCTCGTCACCTCCGTGGAGCCGTGCTGCATGTGCGCGGGCGGCACCTACTGGGCCGGCATCGGCCGCCTCGTCTACGGCATGGCGGAAAAACGGCTTGCCGAACTGACCGGAGACAACCCGGAAAACCTGACCATGGACATGCCCTGCGAGCACATTTTCGACGCCGGGCAGCGCAAGGTCGAGGTCGTCGGCCCCGTACCGGCGCTCGAAGGGGAGATTGCGAAAGCACACGAAGGCTTCTGGTGAAATGCCCGATACCCTCGCCCTTTCCTTCCTCTTCAGGAGTTCAATCCATGTCCCGACACGCGGACCATGGCGCGGCTGCCGCCGGCGCCAACCAGACTGCACGGCATGTCCATCCCGTCGATGAGATCCTGCCGCCCGCCCGCATGGCGGTGCTCGCGCTCCAGCACGTGCTCGTCATGTATACCGGCGCCATCGCCGTTCCCTTCATCATCGGCAGCGCCCTCAACCTCACCCAGGCCCAGATCGCCTATCTCATCCAGGCCGATCTCATCACCTGCGGCCTCGCCACGCTGATCCAGACCGTCGGTTTCTGGCGCTTCGGCGTGCGCATGCCCTTGATGCAGGGCATCACCTTCGCCGCCATCTCGCCCGTCATCGCCATCGGCAGCAATCCGGCGATCCTGGCGGACGGGCCGAATGCCGGCCTGCAGGCCGTCTATGGCGCGGTCATCGCGGCGGGGCTCTTCGCCATCTTCATGGCGCCGCTCGGCCGCTACATCGTCAGGGCCTTTCCGCCGGTCGTCGTGGGCGCGGTGCTGACGGTGATGGGCCTCAGCCTGCTGCCGGTGGCGATCCAGTATGCCGCCGGCGGCTTCGTGCCGGATGCGGGCAAGCCGGCCTATATCGGCCTTGCCTTCCTCGTGCTCGCCGTCATCGTTCTTCTGAACGTGTTCGGCCGCGGCTTCGTGAAGAACATCTCGGTGTTCCTGGGGCTGGTCGTCGGCGTCGTCTTCGCCGGGCTCACGGGCATGCTGGATTTCAGCGCTGTCGGGGACGCCGCCCCGCTCGCCATCGTCACGCCGTTCCATTTCGGCCTGCCCACCTTCCATCTGGTGCCGGTGCTGACCATGTGCCTCGTCGTCGCCATCACCTGGGTGGAGTCGGTCGGCGACACCATCGTCGTCGGCGAGATGGTCGGACGGCCCGCGACGGAGCGCACCATCGCGGACCTGCTGCGGGCGGACGGCCTGTCGACCATGCTCGGCGGCATGCTCAACTCGTTCCCCTACACGGCCTTCTCGGAGAATGTCGCGCTGGTGAACATCACCGGCGTGCGCAGCCGCTGGACGGTGGCGCTGGCGGGCGGCTTCCTCATCGTGCTCGGCCTGTCGCCGGTGCTGGCGACCGCCATCGCCTCGCTGCCCAAGCCCGTGGTCGGCGGCGCCGGCTTCGTCATGTTCGGCACGCTGGTCGTCGTCGGCATGAAGACCCTGCAGAAGATCGACTTCGACACGACCTTCAACAACTTCATGGTGGTGGGCCTCAGCGTCGCCATGGCGATGATCACCATCGTCAAGCCGGACTTCTTCCAGTTCATGCCGGATTGGTCCCAGGTGGTCTTCCACTCCCCCGTCATCATGGGGGCGGTCACCGCCATCGTCATGAACGCCGCCCTCAACGGACTGCGCATGCACGGTCAGATCGCCATGGCGCACTGACGCGTCCTATAAACGGACGGCAAGGGGGCCGGGATCCTGGGATCCCGGCCCTTTATCCGTTGTCCGGGCCGCTTTCGGCACGGGCACCGCCGGGCCACGGACGCCCGAAGCCCGAGAATATGCGTCAGGCCAGCCCGGCGAGCTTTTCCAGATCGGCGCGCGCGCCCGGGCCGGCGGCGACGACCGGCGCGCCCCTGGTCAGGCCCTCGCCCTGCGTCGGGAAGGGGTGGTGCCAGCCACCGGCCTCCCTGACGAGGCAATAGCCCGCAAGGCAATCCCAGGCGTGCATGTAGGGCTCGTAGTAGCCGACCAGCCGTCCCGCGGCGACATAGGCCAGCATCAGCGCCCCCGACCCGTTGCGCATGAAATTGCCGCCGGCATGCATCAGCTGGATGACGATGTCTCCCACCCTTTCCGGCGTGACGTAGCTGTTGGCGCCGATGCCGGTGATGGAATTGCGGATGGTGCGGGATGGATCGAGGGTCAGCGTCCTGTCGTTGAGCGTGGCCCCGCCGCCGCTTGCCGCGGCGTAGAGTTCGCCATGGCAGGGCGCGTCGATCACGCCGACGACCGGCGCATCGTCGTGGAGCACGGCAATCGAGACGCACCAGTTGGGCATGCCGTTGACAAAGGGCGCGGTCCCGTCGATCGGATCGACGACCCAGGTATAGCCGGACGTGCCCTGCGTGTGGCCGAACTCCTCGCCAAGGAAACCGTCCTCGGGAAACAGGGTCTCGACGCGCTGGCGGATCAGCGTCTCCACATTGCGGTCCGCGATGGACACGACGTCCTGAAGGTCGCGCTTGGTCTCGATGACGAGCGTCTCGCGTCTGTTGAAATAGTCCAGCGCCGTGGCGCCCGCCTCCCGGGCGACGGTTTTGGCGAGAGCGAAGCGTTTGTCCAATCCGGGGTCCTGGGTCGTCATCGATGATCCTTGCGATTTCAGGCGGTGATGAGGGCGATGCCGCGGCTCTTGAAGCCGAGGGTCGCGTCGGAGGCGGCGGGAAGCATGCGGTCGACGGAATGGTCGATGATGAAGAGCGTGCCGACGTCGGTTTCCACCTCGTATTCGACATGGTCGCCGAGATAGGCCGAATGCAGGATGCGGCCGGGAAGCCCCTGCCCGTGCCCTTCGGAAAGCGTGACGGAGCCGGGACGCACGGCAAGGCTGGCCGCGCCGGGTTTGGCGCTGCCGGCCGGCACGCGATGCTCGACGCCCGCCACCAGCACCCGCGCCTCGCCGCCCTCGATGCCGACGACCTCGCAGGCGATGACATTCGCCTCGCCCATGAAGTCGGCGATGAAGGAGGAGGCCGGCGCCTCGTAGAGCTCGCGCGGGGCACCCGCCTGGGCGATCACCCCCTCCTTCATGACGATGATGCGGTCGGAGACGGCGAGCGCCTCGTCCTGGTCATGCGTGACATAGACGGCGGTGAAGCCGAGGCGCTGCTGGAGCTCGCGGATGTCGGTGCGCACCTTGCGGCGCAGGCGGGCGTCGAGGTTGGAGAGCGGCTCGTCGAGCAGCAGCACCTGCGGCTCCAGCACCAGCGCGCGGGCGACGGCGACGCGCTGCTGCTGGCCGCCCGAAAGCTCGGCCGGCAGGCGATGGCCCATGCCGCCGAGGCCGACCAGCGCCAGCCCCTCCTCCGCCTTCTCGCGTGCTTCCTTGCGGGAAAGGCCGGACGATTCAAGGCCGTAGGCGACATTGTCGCGCGCGTTCATATGCGGGAAGAGCGCATAGGACTGGAAGACCATCGAGACATCGCGCTCGTTGGCCGGCAGCATGGTGACGTCCCTGCCGCCGATGAGGATCCTGCCCGCGCTCGGATGTTCGAGGCCGGCGAGCATGCGCAGCGTGGTCGTCTTGCCGCAGCCCGAGGGGCCGAGGAGCGTGACGAGCGTGCCGGGCTCGATGGTGAGCGAGAGATCGGGGATCGCGGTGAAGGCACCGAAGGTCTTCTTCACGTTCTGGAAGACGACGGAACCGGCTTTGGGCTTGATCATGCGATTTTCTCCTGACGGGAGGAAGAGGACCGGGTGAGGCCGGCGACGCGGTTCTCGCGCCGCAGCCGTCGTTCCCCCACGAGAAGCTGGAAGACGGCGATGACGGTGAGCATCACGACGATCAGCATCGAGGAATAGGCGATCGCCACGCCGTATTCGCCGTTCTCGACGAGGCCGACGATATAGGAGGTCGCCATGTTGTATTCGGCGCTGACGAGGAAGATGACGGCGCTGATGGAGGTGATGGCGCGCACGAAGGAATAGACGAGCGCGGCGGTGATGGCGGGCCGCAGCAGCGGCAGGATGACCTTGCGGATCGTGCGGAAGGTGCCGGCGCGCAGCGTCAGCGAGGCCTCGTCCAGGCTCTTGTCGAGCTGGCTCATCGCCGCGATGCCGCCGCGCACGCCGACCGGCATGTTGCGGAAGACGAAGCAGGCGATGAGGATCAGCGCCGAGCCGGTCATCTCCAGCGGCGGCAGGTTGAAGGCCATGATGTAGCTGACGCCGATGACCGTGCCGGGAATGGCGAAGCTCATCATCAGCGCGAACTCGAAGGCGTTCCGGCCGGCGAACTTCTGGCGCACGATGATATAGGCGGTCAGCAGGCCGACGGCGGCGGTGAGCGGGGCGGACAGAAGCGCGATCTCCATGGTGGTCCAGAAGGAGTTCCACGCGACGCCCGTCCAGGCGATGCCGCCGTCGAAGCCGATGGAGAACGCCTTGGCATAGTGTTCGAGGGTCAGCGAATTGTCGAGGCCCCAGGTCTTCACGAAGCCGCCGACGAGGATCATGCCGTAGACGACGAGGGTGAAGAGGATCCACGGGATGACGACGGCATGCACGCCGATCGACAGCCCCCGCGGCAGGGCGATATGCGCCCCGCTGTCGCCCTTGCCGGTGACGGTGGCGAAGTTCTTGCCGGAAAGCCAGAGGCGCTGGGCGAGGAAGGCCGACAGCGTGAAGAAGAGCAGCACCATGGCAAGGACGGCGGCACGCGAGGGATCGTTCTGCGAGCCGACGACCGCGAAGAAGATCTCCGTCGACAGCACGCCATGGCTGCCGCCGAGCACCAGCGGATTGCCGAAATCGGCCATGCTCTCGATGAAGCCGATGAGGAAGGCATTGGCAAGGCCGGGCTTCATCAGGGGCAGCGAGACACGCCGGAAGGTACGCCAGCGGTCGGCGCGCAGCGTGGTCGAGGCCTCCTCCATCGACGGGCTGACGCCCTCGACGACGCCGATCAGCACGAGGAAGGAGATCGGCGTGAAGGAGAGCACCTGCGCGATCCAGATGCCGGTGAGACCGTAGAGCCAGCGGCCCGGCTCGATGCCGAGCAGGCTGGAAAGCCCCTGCGTGACGACGCCGGCGCGGCCGAAGAGCAGCGTCAGCGCCAGGCCGATGACGAAGGGCGGAGTGATGATCGGCAGGATCGTCAGGAGCCTCAGCCCCTTCTTGAAGGGAAAGCGCGTGCGGGTGGCGACGAGCGCGAAGGCAAGGCCGAGCAGGGTCGAGCCCAGGCCGGTCATGATGGCGAGCCACAGCGTGCGCCAGGCGACGCCGCAGCGCGCCCCGCCGATCAGGCAATTGAGGCTCCAGATGCTCGGATCCTGCAGGTTGCGGACGAAGTTGTCCGGATTGAACGAGCCGTCGAAATCCTGCACCGCGCCGATGAACATGCTGCCGATCGGGTAGAAGACGAAGACGGCGACGAGGAAGACGAGCAGCGAGATCGCGCTGACCACGAAGGCATCGCCCTTCATGACGCCGCGCTCGGCAAGGCCGAAGGAGAACATCAGGACGAAGCTGACGGCCGAAAGCACCGCGCCCGCCCCCATCGAGGGCTGGCCGTCGGCAAGCGGGCCGAACAGCGTCTCGCTGATCGTCCACGTCCAGCCGGAAAAGCCGATGGCAAGGCCTTGCAGCGACAGGAAGACGACGCCGGTCGCCCCCACCCATGCCAGCACCGCGCCGCGGCGCATCGGGTCCGCGATGCCGCGCGCGGCACCGGCGACGAGCAGGAGCGCGACGACGACCGCAAGCCAGGGACGGCCATGCGCGGCGATCTGGACAAGGCCGGGCGCGGCTTCGGAAGAGAAGGGAAAGCCGGAGAGCCAGCCGAGCCCGAAGAAGCCGTTCTCGATCCGATACCAGGGCAGCAGCGTCAACGCCACCACCCCCAGGATCAGGACAACGTCCAGCCTGCGTTTGCCATCTCTCATGGCCGACCTCGCTTTCGTTCAGATGGGAAGACGGCGCCCGGAAAGGCGGGCGCCGCCGGTCAGGAGATCAGTTGGCGGCAGCGCCCACTTCGCGGTCCCAGCGCTCCAGCAATTCCTTGCGCTTTGCCGGGTCGCCATAGGTCTTGAAGTCGTAGTCGATCAGCTTGATGTCCTCGAACTTCGGCGCTTCCTTGGGGATCTCGGCGTTCTTGTTGGACGGAAGCTGGAAGGACTTGGCATCCTTCATGCGCGACTGGACTTCCGGGGTCAGCGCCCAGTCGTACCAGATCTTCGCGTTCTCGAGGTTGCGCGCCCCCTTGATGATCGACATGGAGCCGATCTCGTAGCCCGTGCCCTCGCAGGGCGTGACCGAGGTGACCGGGAAGCCCTCGGCGATCTGCGCCACCGCGTCATGCACGAAGACGATGCCGACCGCCGTCTCGCCGCGGGCGGCCGCCTTGACCGGCGCGGAGCCGGACTTGGTGTATTGCGAGATGTTCTCGTTGAGCTTCTTCAGGTAGTCGAAGGCTTCGTCCTCGCCCATGATCTGCACCAGCGAGGCGAGCGCCGTATAGGCGGTGCCCGAGGAGTTGGGGTTGGCGATCTGGATTTCGCCCTTCAGTTCCGGCGCCAGCAGGTCGGCCCAGCACTTCGGCTCCTTGAAGCCCTTGGCCTTGAAGATATCGTTGTTGTAGCCCCAGCCGAGCGCGCCGGCATAGACGCCCACGGTCTTGTAACCCGAGCTCTCGGCCTGGCTCTTGGCCCAGTCGGTGAGTTCGTCGAGCTTCGGCGACTTGTATTCGAGCGTCAGGTTTTCCGAGGCCGCCTGCAGGTGCGGGTCGCCCGTGCCGGCCCACCAGATGTCGGTCTTCGGGTTGCGCGCTTCCGCACGCACCTTGGCATATGTCTCGCCGGACGAAAGGCGGACCATGTTCACCTTGATATCGCTATGGGCCTTTTCGAAATCGCCCTTCATCTGCTCGCAGATCACCACATCCGCCGAGCAGATGAGGTTGAGGTCGCCGGCGGCCTGCACCGGCATCGCGCCCAGCGCCGTTCCGGCGAAGAGCATGAGGGAAAGGGTCTTCATTTTCATCGGGGCATCCTCCTGTTGCCTGGTCATGAAATCTTAGCGCGCACGAAGCCATCGGCCTGCCCGCAGGGCGGCGCGTCCGTCGTTCTTGCCTGCCTGAAAGGCCCGGTCAGTTCGTCGCGGTGATCTCCGCGTCGAACCGTCCGAGCAGCCGACTTCGCTCCTCCGGCGAGCCGAAGGTGGCGAAGTCGTAGTCCACCATCTTGATCATCGATATATCCGGCGCGGCCAGCGGCAGCGTCGATTTCGCGTTGGACGGCACCTGGTTCTGGCCGGACGCGGCGCCCGTGCCCTGCCCTTCGGGGCTGAGCGCGAAATCGACGAAGCGCCTGGCCTCTTCCAGATGCCGGGCGCCCTTGACGATGCTGACGGCGCCGATCTCGTAGCCCGTGCCCTCGCAGGGCGCGACGATGACGAGCGGATAGCCCGCCTGTTTCAACGTGACGGCATCGTGCATGAAGGAGATGCCGATCAGCGTCTCGCCACGCGCCGCCGCCTTGACCGGCGCGGAGCCGGCCGTGGTGTACCGGGCGATGTTGCGGTTGAGCGCGGCCAGGAAACGGAAAGCCTCGTCCTCGCCGAAGAGCTGCACGAGCGTTGCGAGCGTGGTGAAGGCCGTGCCGGACGAATTCGGGTTGCCGCTCTGGATGCGGCCGCGATAGGCGATGTCCGCCAGATCCTTCCAGCAGGCCGGCGCCGGCAGCTTGAGCTGGCGCAGCAGTTCGGCATTGTAGGCAAAGCCGAGCGCCCCGGCATAGATGCCCGCCGAGCGACCGCCCGACATGGCGAAGAAATTCTGCGCCCAGGGCAGCATGTCGCGCTCCAGCGCCGGCTGGTAGGGCTCCAGCAGGTTTTCCGAACCGGCCTGCAGATGGGTGTCGCCCGTGCCGCCCCACCACACATCGACGCTGGGCGCGGCCTTTTCGGCGCGGATCAGGTTGAGGATATCGCCGGTGCTCTTGCGGGTCATCGAGATCTCGATGCCGGCCTTGGCCTCGTAGGCCTTCTTCATCGCGGCGCACCACGCCTCGTCCGCACCGCACAGAACGGTGAGCGACGGAGCAGCAATGCCAGCCGTGGCGCCCGCAAGCCACAGGGCCGCGACCGCGCCGAAAGCGCCGATGCCTCTCACGATTTCCTCCATTTGGAACGACGGGCGTCCCAATCTCCGCCGTCAGGATGGCACATTCGCCGCTCACCGCAATCGAAGAATGGTTACCGTTCTTACAGTCCCGACCCTCGCAAAAATGACAAGGGTTACAAATATGACAAATCCGCATAACACCAGCCTCTTTGAAGATCGCGGCGGCACCGCCTATGATGCCGGCGGGAGGAAGGACATGTGCTGAACGAGCGGATTCGGATTCTGATCGTCGAGGACGATCCAGACATGGCGGAGCTCATCTCCGATCTCGTGGAGGCGGAGGGCTGGACGCCGCTCACCGCGCCCTCGGCGGAGGGCGCCGCGCTCGTGCTGGCGCGCGAGACGGTGCATCTCGTGCTCGTCGACCACAACCTGCCGGGCGCCTCCGGCCGCACCTTCGCCCAGCGCCTGCGCGCCCAGACCAATATCGGCATCGTCATGGTGACGGCCGCCGGCAGCGCGGCCGACCGCGTTCTCGGCCTGGAAACGGCAGCGGACGACTATGTGGTCAAGCCCTTCGAACCGATCGAGCTCACCGCGCGCATCAAGGCCGTGCTGCGCCGGACGATCCCCTCGCTGAAACCCGAGCGGGAGGCCGAGCGCGAGCACGAGCCCGCCTCCCTGAAACTCGGCGACTGGTCGGTGGACCTGCGCAACCGGCGCGCCGTCTGCCATGCCGATCCGACACGATCGCTCACCACCGCCGAATTCGCCCTTCTCGAAATCCTCGCCGAAACGCCGAACACGCCGGTGAGCCGCGCGCAGATCCTCGACCGGCTCGGCGCGGAGAGCGACCGCTATATCGATCGCAACGTCGATGTGCTGGTGCTGCGCCTGCGCCGCAAGATCGAGCGCAACCCGGACCTGCCGCGCCACATCAAGACGCGCCGCGGCAAGGGCTACGTGCTCGACACCGACGACGAGCCCGCGCCGTGATCAGCCGCCCCTTCCTGTCCTCCATCGCCTTCCGCCTGCCCTTCGCCATCGCCTTCATCTGCGTGCTCGTCTTCAGCCTGGCGACCATCGCCGTCTACGGCCTGCAGCGGGCGCGCGAGGAGATGGCGGCCTACGGCCTCCAGGCCTTTTCGAGCCTGGCCAAGGCCTCGCTCGTCTCGCGGCAGGTCTCCGACCTCGTTTCCAGCGCGCCCTTCCTGATGAACGCGACCTCGCCCTACCGGGTCTCCAGCGAAAGCCGCTCGGTCGTCGCCCAGGTGGACGCGCTGCTGCGCGCCATGCAGCCGGATGCCGGCGAGGCGGCCGTCAAGGGCTTTGCCAGCGCCCGCATCGTCGAATTGCTGGAGACCATCCGCACCCAGACGATGGTGCTGGCGGCAGACGCGGATTCGGCGCAGCAGCACAAGGCCGAGGCCGCCGCGGCGCTCGGCGAGATCGCCACCGGCAGCGGCATCGCCGATGCCGAATTTCGCCGGCGGCTGAACGCCATCGTGCAGTCGGCCTCCAATTCCGACAGTCTCTTCCAGCTCGGCGAGCTGCGCCGGCGCTACGTCGCCGAGACCACGCCGCGCCTGGAACGCGCCGCGCCCGATATCCGCATTTCCGCGGCCGAGTTTGCCCCTTACGAAAAGGTCTTCGAGGCGCAGACCCGCTATCTGCTCGAAATGTTCTCCATCCGCGCCGCCGTCTCGCAGCTGCATGTCGTCTCGCGCGATCTCTCGCACGCCACCGAGACGCAGAGCGAGGCCGTGGCCCGGGGCCTCAACGACGACCTGCTTTCCGCCTCGGAGACGCTGAGCCGCCTGCTCGTCATCGTCGCCGTCGCCTCGCTGCTCGTGCTCGCCATGGCGATCCTCTCCATCCGCTCGGTCATGCGCGTTTCGAGCGGCATCGTCTCGCTTTCCAACGGCATGAACGCGCTCGCCGAGGGGCGCAAGGATGTCGACGCCCCGCATTACGCCGGCACGGAGACGGAGCTGGTGCGCCTGCTCGAAGCGTTCCGGGCCTTCCGCGACAGCGTCGAGCGCGTTTCGCGGCTGCGCCGCACCGCCGAGGCGGCCGCGCGCACCATCCGCTCCACCT
>Ga0182742_1004151_pt1 | contig 13389 bp, 11 predicted proteins | sample eDN5th37CBELigMG_FD_128880 | JGI IMG/M metagenome (GOLD analysis project Ga0182742, IMG submission 128880) | Enriched Miracle-Growth compost microbial communities from Emeryville, California, USA - eDNA 5th pass 37_C BE-Lig MG (version 2)... ... | reverse complement strand
CTGGGCGCGCTGATCGGGCTCGCCGTGGTCGTGTGGGGGCTGGCCATCGGCATCCAGCCCTTGCAGGACAACAGCTTCCTCACCCACCTCGCCACGGGCCGGCTCATCCTCGACGGCGGCATCCCGCGCACCGACGTCTACTCCTTCACCGCTCCCGGCGAGCCGTTCCTCGTGCAGAGCTGGCTCCCGTCGCTGGTCTACGCCGGCGTCGAGGAGCTGGCCGGCTCGGTCGGCCTGGCGCTCCTGATGGGCGCCACCACCGCGGCGCTGGCCGCGCTGGTGTGGGTGTTGACCCGTCCTGCGGGCGGGTTGCTGGCCCGCCTGCTGGTCGCCACCCCGGTGCTGGTGGTCGGCAGCGCCATGTGGTCGGAGCGACCCCTCCTGCTGGGGCTCGGTTTCCTCGGCCTCGTGGCGCTCGCCGCCGAGGAGCGCCTCGACGCGCGCTGGCTCCTCGCCGTCGGCTGGTTGTGGATGAACAGCCACGGCTCCTGGCCCTACGGCGTGGCGCTGCTCGGGCTGCTGCTGGTCGGCGCGCGGCTCGACGGTCGCCCGATGTCGGCGGAGTGGCGGGCGCTGCGCTGGCTGGGCGGGGGCCTCGTGCTCGGCGCGGTGAGCCCGCTCGGCCCGCGCCTCCTCACCTCACCGCTGGCCGTGCTGTCCAAGCGGGACGCCTTCGACCTGATCCTCGAGTGGCAGCCGCCCCGCTACGACGAGCCCTGGCAGTACGCCTTCCTGGCGTCGCTGGCCCTGGGCGTGCTGCTGCTCGTGCGGCGCCCGTCGTGGCGGGCCGCGCTGCCCCTCGTCGTGTTCGGCCTGCTGGCCGTCACCGCGCTGCGCAACGTGCCGGTGTTCGGCATCGCCGCCCTGCCCGGCATGGCCGCCGGGCTGGCCGGCTGGGGGTCGCCGGCGCCGGAGGTGGCGCCCGCGCTCCGGCGCGCCGCAGCGGCGGTGCTGACCGGGCTGGGCGTCGTGCTGGTCGTGGCCGCCCTCGGCCGGCCCGGCATCGACCTGTCCGCCTACCCCAACGAGGCGCTCGCCTTCCTCGACGAGCGCGGCACCCTCGACGACCCCGGCCGCCGCCTCCTGGCCCCGGACGCGGTGGGCAACCAGCTCGAGTACCTGCGCGGCCCCGACGCCCGCGTCTTCATCGACGACCGCGTCGACATGTACCCCGTGCAGGTGTCGGTCGACTACGGCACGCTCCTGCGGGGCGGTCCGGGGTGGGACGAGATCCTCGACCGCTACGGCGTCACGACCGTGCTCTGGGAGCGGCAGCGGCCGCTGGCCGAGCTGCTGTCGCGCCATGACGGCTGGCGCCTGGCCTGGGACGACGACGAGTGGGTGGTGCTCGACCGGGTGCCCTAGCGTCGCTGCCATGCCCCTGGACGACGAGCTCCTGAACCGGGTCACCTGGAAGATCCCGAACGCCCTCGTGCTCATCGGTTCCCGGGCCGGCGACGAGCGCAACGGCATGACCGCCACCTGGGTCACGCAGCTCTCGATGGAGCCGGTGCTGATCGGCGTGGGGGTCGACAACACGGCGGTCACGCACCGCCTCATCAGCGAGGGCGGTTCCTTCACGGTCAACCTCTGGGACGCCGCCGACACGAGGGTGTTCGTGAAGTTCTCCAAGCCGGCGGAGGACGACGGGCAGGCCCTCAACGGCCGGCCGGTGCGCGCGGCGACCACGGGGGCGCCGGTGTTCGACGAGGCCGTGGCGTGGATGGACTGCCAGGTGCGCCAGGCGATCGACCTCGGCACGCACACGCTCTTCATCGGCGAGGTGGTCGACGCCGCCATCCGCGACGACGAGGCCCGGCCCGCTTCCACCCAGGACACCCGCATGAAGTACGGGGGGGTCAAGCGGCACTGACCGGCGATCAGCCAGACTCCGGTCATGGCTGAGGATCGGGTGCGGGCAGGCTTCATCGGGTTGGGCAACATGGGGGTGCGGATCGCCGACCAGATCGTCGAGGCCGGCTTCCCGCTGGCGGTGTGGGCCCGCCGGTCGGCGTCCGTCGAGCCCTACGCCGGCCGCCCGGGCGTGGCGATCGTCGACTCCCCGGCGGCGGTGGGCGCGGCCTCCGACGTGGTGGGCCTCTGCGTGTGGAGCGACGACGACGTCGAGGACGTCCTCCTGCGCGACGACGGCGTGCTCGCCGGCATGGCCCCCGGCGGGATCGTGGCCATCCACAGCACCGTGTCGCCCGAGCTGTGCGCCCGCCTCGCGGAGCGCGCCGCCGCCGGCGGCGTGGCCGTGGTCGACGCGCCGGTCAGCGCCCGCGCCATGGAGAAGAAGCTGCTCGTGATGGTGGGCGGCGACGACGAGCCGGTGGCGCGGTGCCGGCCGCTCTTCACCAGCTTCGGCGACCCCGTCGTCCACCTCGGCGGCCTCGGCAGCGGGCAGCTGGCCAAGCTGGTGAACAACGTGCTGCTGGCCGCCCACATCGCATTGGCCGACGACGCGCTGGCCCTGGGGAAGGCCCTCGGGCTCGACGAGGACCAGCTGGCCGAGGCGCTCCTGCGCGGCTCGTCGTCGACCGTGCCGGGGATGCAGATGCTGCGCGGCCTGGCCGCGCCGCCCACCGACGAGAGCTCGCAGACGCGCAAGTGGGCCATCAAGGACGTGGCCCTCATGCTCGAGGTGCTGGGCCACCGGGGCGTGGCCGACGAGCGCCCGCTCCTGGCCATGGGGCGCCTCGGCGCCACGATCACCGCCGAGGGGCGCGCCGCCCGCTGACCCGTTCGACCGGGCCCTGACCGGCCTCCGCCGGTCGCGGCGTCAGCGTCGGGCGAGGCGACGCAGCGGCGGTTCGGTGGGAGGCGGCTGGCGCCGCTCGGGGAGCGTGGCCAGCAGCGCGGTGGTGGCCTTCGCCACCTCGGCCACGGCCCGCTCGAAGGCGTCGCCCGTGGCCGCCGACGGCTTGGTCACGCCGCTGACCTTGCGCACGTACTGCCGGGCGGCGGCCTCGATCTCCTCGGCGGTCGCCGGCGGCTCGAGCCCGCGCAGCGTCGTGATGTTGCGGCACATGCCGCCGATGCTACGGGGGGATCAGGGCAGGAACATGCTGTCGTGGGAGCGGCTGAGGGAGGCCCCCGTCTCACCGCCCAGCAGGTGCACCGCGGCCAGGCACACCATGGCGATGAGCGCCACCATCAGGGCGTACTCGACCATGGTGGCCCCGCCATCGGTCCGGTCATCGAGCCAGGAGCAGACCCGCACGCGCATCGCGCCACCTCTCGGGAGGAAGGGCCGCCCGCCGCGGCCGCTCGGAAAAAGGCCGAAGGGCGGGCTCGTGAGCCCGCCCCTCGTCGACGTCCGGCCGCCGGTGCGCCGGCGACCGGACAGGTGCTCGGACCCTCCGTCAGGGGGTGGTGCCGATGGACTCGCCGACCGTGCTGAACTTGGACTTGGCGCTGCCGCCGAGCATGGTCACCGCGGCGATGCAGACGACGGCGATCAGGGCGACCATGAGGGCGTACTCCACCATGGTGGCGCCACGGTCGCTCTTGGTCCGCGCCTTGAGCCAGGCGGCGATGAAGTCGTAGCTGAGCTTGTTCACAGGAGATCTCCCCTTCGTCCCGACCATCCGGTATGTCAGGTCGCTGGGTGCTGCCTGACAGAAGAGATATCGGCAGCACCCCCCGGGGGTCTCGATAGGCCGACCGGCCCATTTCTCGCGACATGGCTCGCCTCCGCCATCCGTGCCCCCGCGGCGTGCCCGCTCATCGGCTCAATCGAGCCGGATGATCCCCCGGCGCACGGCCTGGACCACGGCCTGGGTGCGGTCGCGGGCGTCGAGCTTCTCGTAGATCGACGCCAGGTGGTTCTTGACCGTCTTCTGGCTGATGTACAGGCGGGCCGCCACCTCCGGCGTCGAGCAGCCGTCGGCGATGAGCTGCAGCACCTCTTCCTCGCGCTTGGAGATGATGCGGTCGTCGGCCTCGGCGCCGTGGTTGCCGGGAGCGGCGGCGCCGCCCAGCCGGTCGAGCTGCCGGGCTTCGTGGAGCATCGACGCGGCCAGCTCGGGCGTCACCACGGTCTCCCCGGAGGCGGCCTGGCGCACCGCCTCGGTGACCTCGTCGATGGAGCAGTCCTTCACCAGGTAGCCGTCCGCGCCAGCCCGGATGGCGTCCACCAGCACCTCACGGTCGGCGTGCATCGTGAGCATCACCACCCGCACCTCGGGGAGCGACGACCGGATCTGGCGCGTCGCCTCGACCCCGTCGAGCTCGGGCATCGACACGTCCATCAGCACCACGTCTGGCCGGAGCTCGCCGGCGAGGCGCACGGCCTCGTCGCCGTCGGAAGCCTCACCCACGACGTCGAAGCCCTCGTCCTCCAACGAACGGCGCAGACCCTGCCGGAGCATCCGGTGGTCGTCGGCCAGCAGCACCCGTACGGCGGGACCCTCGGTCACGTCGGCGTCACCTTCCCTTCGGTACCAGCACCACGCGGACGACGGTGCCCACCCCGGGCTCCGACTCGATGTCCAGGCGGGCCCCGATGCTGGCGGCCCGCTCTCGCATCCCCAGGATGCCGTAGGAGTCGAGGCGCGCGGGCGTTCCTTCGGCCAGCCCCACACCGTCGTCGGCCACGACCAGCTCGGCGCTCCGGCCGTCGCACCGCCACAGGACCGACAGGTTCGTCGCCCGGGCGTGGCGCTCCACGTTGGTGACCGCCTCCTTGGCGATCCGCCACACCTCCCGCTCCTGGGGCAGGGGCAGGCGGCGCTCCTCGGCGTTGCGGAACACCACCTCGAGGCCGCTGCGCTGGCGGACCCGCTCCAGGTAGGCCTCCAGCGTGGCCATCACGCTGCTGCCCTCCGACACGTCGGTGCGGAGGTCGTAGAGCGTGTCGCGCACCTCCCGGATCACGTCCCGGAGGTCGCGGCGCAGGGTGTCGAGGGCCCCCTGCACCTGGTCGCCCCGCTCGGCCGAGCGCACGATCCGGTCGAGCTCGAAGGCCAGGTAGGCCAGCGACTGGCCGATGCGGTCGTGGAGGTCGCGGGCGATGCGGGTGCGCTCCTCGTCGGCGCCGATGGTGCGGAGCCGACCGAACCACCGGGCGTTGTCGACGGCCAGGGCCATCGGCTCGACGAAGCCGTTGACCAGCTCGACGTCACGCTGGGCGAACCGGCGGGCCTCGGCCGCTTCGATGGCCAGCAGGCCCACGAGCGCGCCTCTGGCCCGCAGCGGCGCGTAGATGCCCGACGAGGCGGTCCCCACCACGCCCGGGCCGCCGGCCTGCAGCAGGTTCTGCACCATCGCCGCCGAGGTGCCCGCGGCGGCGGCCTGCAACGGCGGCGGCAGCTCCTCCGTCGTGAGCGGCGTGCGCAGCTTGGTGGCCTCGCGACGCACCGGCACCCAGGTGCCGTCGGTCTCCTCGAGGAGGAAGAGCACGGCCGAGTCGAAGGTGACCAGGTCCTTCAGGCGCTGCATCGAGGAGTCGAGCACCTCGTCGAGGTCGAGGGACGCGGGCAGCGTCTGCGCCACGCGGTGCAGCGAGTAGAGGAGCGCGTTGGCCTCCGTCAGCCGGCCGAGCCGGTCGAGGGCCAGCGTGTGCTGGGCCTCCGACTCGCTCGACAGGCGCCGGGCGTAGCCCGCCACCAGCGCCACCAGGAGGAGCTCGCCGCCCCACTGCGCGCCCTCGCGCACCGCCCGCACCACGTCGTCGGCCAGGAGCGCGGCGGGCACCCCGACGGGGAGCACGGTCAGCAGGCCGATCCGCACCGCCGAGCCGAACCCCCGCAGGAACCCGGCCACCATGACCGCGGTCACCAGCATGAAGACCCAGGGCGACTCCCAGTACCCGGTGGTGACCACGGCCGCGACGTTGAGGGCCACCTCGGCCACCACCACCAGCGACCGGTGGTGGGGCCCGGGGACGATGGGGTGCACCGTGCGCCAGACCGTGTAGACGGCCAGCACGGCGCCCCAGGCGATCACGCCCCAGCGCCGGTGGGTGAGGTCGGGCGCGGCCAGCGCGATGCCGGCCATCAGCGCCACCCAGCGGACGATGACCACGGGCGGGGCGAACCGCGGCGTGAGCCGATCGCGATCGGAGAGGCGGCGGCCGCCGGAGCGGCGGCGCTCCTGCAGCGGCCACGACGCCGGGCCCTCGGCGCGGGCGGGCGCGGCGGCGGCCGGAGCCGGCGCCTGGTCAGGGCCCGGCGCCCGGTCAGGGCCCGGCGCCCGGTCCGGCGCGGTGCGGCGCGCCGTCGAGCCGGCGGCGCTCCCGGCTTCGAGGACGACCCGGGAGCTCGGCGCGTCGGTGGGCACGGCATCTCATCGGCCGGGCGCGGGATTTCTCAAGGGATGTCCTCAACTCGCCCGCGGCGCCGCCGACGCGGGGCCCTGCGGAGCCCCGCTACCGTGCCCGCCCGTGATCCTGGTCGGCCTCACCGGAGGCATCGGTTCCGGCAAGTCCACCGTCTCGGGCCTCCTGGCCGAGCGGGGCGCGGCGGTGATCGACGCCGACGCCGTCACCCGCGAGCTGCAGCAGCCGGGCCAGCCCCTGCTCGCCGCCATCGCCGACCGGTTCGGCGCCGACGTGCTCGACGACGAGGGCGCCCTGCGCCGCCAGGTCCTGGCCGACCGGGTGTTCAGCGATGCCGAGCTGGTGGCCGCGCTCAACGCCCTCGTCCACCCGGCCGTGGTCGAGGAGATGAACCTCCGGCTGGCCAAGGCCGAGGCCGACGACGCCACCGCCGTGCTCGACGTGCCGCTCGCCGAGGAGCTGCGGCGCTGGCCCGTGCAGGCCGTGGTGGTGGTCGACGTGCCCGAGGACGTGGCCGTGGCGAGGGTGGTGGCCCAGCGGGGCATGCGGGAGGACGACGCCTGGGCGCGGGTCGCCCGCCAGGCCAGCCGGGAGGAGCGGTTGGCCCTGGCCACGCAGGTCGTGGACAACCAGGGCACCCTCGACGACCTGCGCCGACGCGTCGACGAGCTGTGGGCCTGGATGGCCACCCTGCCCCCGTTGGAGCAGCCCCTGCAGCCGTAGGATGCCGGGGTGCCTCCCTTCCAGGTGGTCTCCCCGTTCCAGCCCGCGGGCGACCAGCCGCGCGCCATCGACCAGCTCGCCGCGGGCCTGGAGCGCGGCGACCGGTTCCAGACCCTGCTCGGCATCACCGGCTCCGGCAAGAGCGCCACCATCGCCTGGACGGTCGAGAAGGTCCAGCGCCCCACGCTGGTGCTGGCCCCGAACAAGTCGTTGGCGGCGCAGCTGGCCAACGAGTTCAAGGAGTTCTTCCCGCACAACCGGGTGGAGTACTTCGTCTCCTACTACGACTACTACCAGCCGGAGGCGTACATCGCCTCGAGCGACACCTATATCGAGAAGGACAGCTCGATCAACGACGAGATCGATCGGCTGCGCCACTCGGCCACGTCCGCGCTGCTCACCCGGCGCGACGTGATCGTGGTGGCCTCGGTGTCGTGCATCTACGGCATGGGCAGCCCCGAGGAGTACCGGGGCAACCTGATCGAGTTGCACGCCGGGGTCGAGTACGACCAGCGCTCCATCCTCCGCAAGCTGGTCGATCTCCAGTACGACCGCAACGACATGACCCTCGGGCGCGGCAAGTTCCGGGTGCGCGGCGACACCATCGAGGTGCACCCCGCCTACGAGGAGACCGTGCTGCGCATCGAGATGTTCGGCGACGAGGTCGAGCGCCTCACGATCGTCGACCCGCTCACCGGCGAGCAGCGCGCCGAGCTCAACGAGGTGATCATCTTCCCGGCCACGCACTACGTGGCGGGCGACGAGCGCATGCAGCGGGCCATGAAGGGCATCGAAGCCGAGCTGCAGGAGCGCCTGGCGTGGTTCGAGGCCCACGGCAAGCTGCTCGAGGCCCAGCGCCTCCGCATGCGCACGCAGTACGACCTCGAGATGATGCAGGAGGTCGGCTACTGCAACGGCATCGAGAACTACAGCCGCCACATCGACGGGCGAGCTGCCGGTGAGCCGCCGTTCACGCTGCTCGACTACTTCCCCAAGGACTTCCTCATCGTGGTCGACGAGAGCCACGTCACCGTGCCGCAGCTGCACGGCCAGTACGAGGGCGACCGCTCCCGCAAGGAAGCCCTGATCGAGCACGGCTTCCGGCTGCCGTCGGCGGCCGACAACCGGCCGCTGCGGTTCGAGGAGTTCCTGCAACGCATCAACCAGTGCGTCTTCCTGTCGGCCACCCCCGGCGACTACGAGCTGGCCCACTCCACCCAGGTGGTGGAGCAGATCGTGCGGCCCACGGGCCTCGTCGACCCCGAGGTGATCGTGAAGCCCACCAAGGGCCAGATCGACGACCTGCTCGACCAGATCAACACCCGGGTCGAGGCGGGCAGCCGCGTGCTGGTCACCACGCTCACCAAGAAGATGGCGGAGGACCTCACCGAGTACCTGCTGGAGCTCGGCGTGCGGGTCCGCTACCTCCACAGCGAGGTCGACACCATCCAGCGCATCGAGATCCTGCGCGACCTGCGGCTGGGCGAGTTCGACGTGCTGGTCGGCATCAACCTCCTGCGGGAGGGCCTCGACCTGCCCGAGGTGTCCCTCGTCGCCATCCTCGATGCCGACAAGGAGGGCTTCCTGCGCAGCGAGACGTCGCTGATCCAGACCATCGGCCGGGCGGCCCGGAACGTCGAGGGCCAGGTGATCATGTACGCCGACCGGGTCACCGACTCCATGCAGCGGGCCATCAGCGAGACCAACCGCCGGCGCAAGGTGCAGCAGGAGTACAACGCCGAGCACGGCATCGACCCGCAGACCATCCGCAAGGCGGTCACCGACATCCTCGCCTACCTCCGCAAGGAGGAGACCGCGCCGGTGCCCGGGCGCGACAAGCGCAGCCGTCGGCACGACACGCCCCGCACCGGTGTGGGCGAGCTGCCCCACGAGGAGCTCCTCCGGCTCATCCAGACGCTCGAGGAGGAGATGCACGAGGCTGCGGCCGACCTCCGCTTCGAGTACGCCGCCCGCCTGCGCGACGAGGTCAAGGACCTGAAGCGCGAGCTGCGCGAGGTCGGCTGACAGCCGACGGCCCGAGCGGCCGAGAGCGACAGAGCGTTCGCTGGACCGGAACCGCGTAGGGGTCGCGGTTCCCGTCCACCGAATGGAGGAGGCGGGTCGGCTCATGTGCGAGTCGCACCGGCCGATCGATCCGCGTGGGATCCGCTCGGGAGCTGTGGCGCGCCGTCGTCGTCGGCCTCGTCCTGGCGGCCGGGCTGGCCATCGTGCTGGTGGCCCCGTGGCAGTCCGTGGCGGTGCACGTGGGGGCCGACTACTTCGTGCCGGCCCTCAGGGGCGAGGTTGTCACCGACCCGATGCAGCAGCGCCTGGTGTTCGGCGACGGCCAGCCGATGTTCGAGCTCGCCCAGGACCCGACGCTGGCCCGGGCGGTCGAGACCTTCGGCTCGCCGGCCATGGCGGCCTACCGCGCGCAGCGGATCGCCGTGCCCTACGCCGCCTGGGCCCTGACCCTCGGCCGGCCGGCCCTGATGCCGGCGGCCCTCGGCGTGCTCACCGTGGCGAGCGCGGGGGCGCTGGTCGCGGGGGTGGCGGTGCTGCTGCGCCGCCGTGGCGCCCCGCTCTTCTGGGCGCCCGCCGCCGTGCTCCTGCCCGGCGCCCTCACCTCGATCGCCTGGTGGGGTTGCGACCTCCCCGCCGTGGCCGCCGGCCTCTGGGGCGCCCTGCTCTGGACATCCGCCCGGCCTCGCCGGCTGGCCGCCGTGCTGCTCATGGTCGTGGCCGCCCTGGCCCGGGAGAACATGGCGCTGGTGCCCGTGGCGCTGGTGCTGGCCGGGCACGGCCGACCCGGCCTGGTCCGCTGCTCGCTCCGGCAGGCGTCCCCGGCCCTGCTGGCGCCCTTCGTCGCCCTCGCCGGCTGGCTGGCGATCGTGCACGCACGGGTGGGGGCCTGGCCGTGGGAGCGGAGCGACGGGGCCCTCGACCTCCCGCTGCGCGGCCTGCTGCTGGCGGCCCGGGTCGTGCAGGACCCGGCCGTGAGCGCGCTGGCGCTGGCGGGCTGCGTGGCGGCGGTGGTCCTGGTGGTGCGCTGGGAGCGGCGGTCCTGGCTCGGGGTGCTGGCCCTGCTCCACGCCGGGCTGGGCGTGGTGATGGGGGAGCTGGTGTGGGAGTCGTGGCGGTACTTCAGCCGCCCCCTGCTGCCCCTCCTGGTGGCCGGCCTGGTGGTGGGCATCGACCGCTGGGCGCCGAAGACAGCGCCGGCCGGGGTGGCCGCGCTGCCCCGACCGAGCACCGCCTGAGCGCCGCCTGAGCGCCGTCCGGCACACGGTGGCGAACATCCGTTCGCCAGGTTGGGAGCGGCGGTAGGCTCGTCCACCGTGGCCGATCAGCTCGTGATCCGGGGTGCACGCGAGCACAACCTGAAGAACATCTCCCTCACCCTGCCCCGCGAGAAGCTCCTCGTCTTCACCGGCCTGTCGGGCTCGGGCAAGTCGTCGCTGGCGTTCGACACCATCTACGCCGAGGGCCAGCGCCGCTACGTCGAGTCCCTCTCGTCCTACGCCCGCCAGTTCCTGGGCCAGATGGACAAGCCCGACGTCGACTTCATCGAGGGCCTGTCGCCGGCCATCTCCATCGACCAGAAGTCGGCGTCCCGGAACCCGCGGTCCACCGTCGGCACCATCACCGAGGTCTACGACTACCTCCGCCTGCTGTGGGCCCGCATCGGCGTGCCGCACTGCCCGAACGACGGCACCCGCGTCGAGCGCCAGACCCCCCAGCAGATCGTCGACCGCGTCGCCCAGCTCCCGGAGGGCACCCGGTTCCAGGTGCTGGCCCCCGTGGTGCGGGGCCGCAAGGGGGAGTACGAGTCGCTGCTGGCCGACCTGGCCTCGCAGGGCTTCGCCCGGGCCCGCATCGACGGCGAGGTGCGGGAGCTCGCCGACGTGCTGCGCCCCGACGCCGAACGCCTGGCCCGCTACGAGCAGCACACCATCGAGGTGGTCGTCGACCGCCTGGTCCTGCGGGCCGGGATCGAGCGGCGGCTCACCGACTCGCTCGAGACGGCCCTGAAGCTGGCCGACGGCGTGGCCGAGGTGCAGCTCGTGCCGCGCGAGGGCGAGGAGGGGAGCGACGAGGTCCTCACCTTCAGCCAGCACCTGGCCTGCCCGGTGTGCGGCACCTCGTTCGACGAGCTCGCCCCGCGCAACTTCTCCTTCAACTCGCCCTACGGCGCCTGCGAGCGCTGCGACGGGCTGGGCACCACGTTCGAGGTCGACCCCGAGCTGGTGGTGCCCGACCCCGACCTGTCCCTCCTGCAGGGCGCCATCGCCCCGTGGGCCACCGCCCGCACCCAGTACTTCAGCCGCCTGCTCGAGGCCGTCGCCGCCGAGCACGGCATCGACCCCAAGGCGCCGTGGCGCACGCTCACCAAGAGCCAGCAGAACCTGATCCTGCACGGGTCGAAGGGCAAGGCCGTCCAGGTCCGCTACAAGAACCGCTACGGCCGCCAGCGCTCGTACTCCGCCACCTACGAGGGCGTGATCCCGTTCCTGCGCCGGCGCCACACCGACGCCGAGAGCGACTGGGCCCGCGAGCAGGTCGAGGGCTACATGCGCGAGGTGCCCTGCCCGGCCTGCCGGGGCGCCCGGCTCAAGCCGGCCAGCCTGGCGGTGCTCATCGAGGGCCGGAACATCGCCGAGGTGTGCGACCTCTCGATCGGCGAGGCGGCCAAGTTCCTGGCCTCCCTCGAGCTGTCCGAGCGCGACCGCATGATCGCCGAGCGGGTGGTCAAGGAGATCAACGCCCGCATGAGCTTCCTGCTCGACGTGGGCCTCGACTACCTCACCCTGGCCCGGTCGGCGGGCAGCCTGGCCGGCGGCGAGGCGCAGCGCATCCGGCTGGCCTCGCAGATCGGCAGCGGCCTCGTGGGCGTCCTCTACGTGCTCGACGAGCCGTCCATCGGCCTGCACCAGCGCGACAACCGGCGGCTGATCGACACGCTCGTGCGCCTGCGCGACCTCGGCAACACGGTGCTCGTGGTGGAGCACGACGAGGACACCATCCGCGTCGCCGACCACGTGGTCGACATCGGCCCCGGGGCGGGGGAGCACGGCGGGGAGGTCGTCTACTCGGGCCCGGTCAAGGGCCTGCTGCGGTCCAAGGCCTCGCTCACGGGCCAGTACCTGTCGGGCAAGCGGAAGATCCCGGTGCCCAAGCAGCGGCGCCAGCCGGGGGGCGAGTGGCTCTGGATCCGCGGCGCCCGCGAGCACAACCTCAAGGACATCGACGTCGGCATCCCGCTCGGCACGTTCGTGGCGGTCACCGGTGTGTCCGGCTCGGGCAAGTCCACGCTGGTGGGCGACATCCTCCTGCCCGCGCTCATGCAGCGCATCTACCGGTCGCGAGAGGTGCCCGGCCGCCACCGCCGCATCGAGGGCATCGAGCACCTCGACAAGGTCATCAACATCGACCAGTCGCCCATCGGCCGCACGCCCCGGTCCAACCCCGCCACCTACACCGGGGTGTTCGACCACATCCGCCGGCTGTTCGCGCAGACGCAGGAGGCCAAGGTGCGCGGCTACCTGCCGGGCCGGTTCTCCTTCAACGTGTCCGGCGGGCGCTGCGAGGCCTGCGCGGGCGACGGCACCATCAAGATCGAGATGCACTTCCTGCCGGATGTCTACGTGCCCTGTGAGGTGTGCCGAGGCGCCCGGTACAACCGCGACACGCTCGACATCACCTTCAAGGGCAAGAACATCGCCGAGGTGCTCGACATGTCCTGCGAGGAGGGCGCCGAGTTCTTCGCCAACCAACCGGCCATCTCCCGCCACCTGCAGACGCTGGTCGACGTGGGCCTCGGCTACGTGCGGCTGGGGCAGCCGGCGCCCACGCTGTCGGGCGGCGAGGCGCAGCGGGTGAAGCTGGCCTCCGAGCTGGCCAAGCGCTCCACCGGCCACACGATCTACCTCCTCGACGAACCCACCACCGGCCTGCACTTCGAGGACGTGCGCAAGCTGCTGGTGGTGCTGGGCCGGCTCGTCGACCAGGGCAACACCGTGCTGGTGATCGAGCACAACCTCGACGTGATCAAGACCGCCGACTGGATCATCGACCTCGGGCCGGAGGGCGGCGCGGGCGGCGGCACCGTCGTGGTGGAGGGGCCGCCCGAGCAGGTGGCAGCCACACCGCAGAGCCACACCGGTCGCTTCCTGGCCCCGCTCCTGGGCTGACACCGAGACCGCGAGTGGCCGGGCGCGCTCATGGCGCCCGCTCGCCGGCCGATGAGGGCGACATGCGGCTCCCGCCCTGCCCGCGCGTCGTGGTGCTGGTCGGCGTGCTGGCCGCGGTGGCGGCGGGGCTGCTCCTCGCCGTGCAGGTCCGCGGCGTCGACCTGGCCGACCCCGAGATCTTCGAGGGACTGCCCT
>Ga0182742_1004150_pt1 | contig 13393 bp, 16 predicted proteins | sample eDN5th37CBELigMG_FD_128880 | JGI IMG/M metagenome (GOLD analysis project Ga0182742, IMG submission 128880) | Enriched Miracle-Growth compost microbial communities from Emeryville, California, USA - eDNA 5th pass 37_C BE-Lig MG (version 2)... ... | reverse complement strand
TTTTTCTAATAACTTTGGCTTTTTTTCTAATAACTATTCGATTTTTTCTAATATCCTTCTCTGCGCAGTTACTTTTCTGGCAACGTTCTAATATTTCCCTATTTTTTTCTAATAACTATCACTTTTTCCCTAATAACTCTCCTCTTTTTTCTAATATCTATCACTTTCCAGCTAATTTTCTAATTGGATTACTAATAGGCTTTTCATCTTTAGATGATATCTCTCTTTATCTCCCTCATGTCGCCAGAATTTCAAACTTTTGTACTCTATAAAACAAAAACTCCCAACCATAAGGTAAAAACCTTACGATTGGGAGTTCTTTATTAATATATATTTTTCGCTGGATTTTTCGTTAGATGATAAGTAAGTTCACTTATGATGAACACCACAATTGGTGGTACGTAGAACAATGGTTGTCCAATTAAACAAATTAAAACGACTATAGCTTGCAAGAATACGACTGTGCGTATTAATTTATGCACAGCTTTCACCCTTAAGTTTTCCCCAATTGGAAACAACATATCCATACGGAATTCCTTTGATGACAATAATGCATATTTCAACTGAATTGTAGTAGCGAAAGATAAAGCTGCAGTTACGATTAATGTAACTACTGGGATATTAACAAACGCAGCTACAATTCCAGAAATCGCTGTTAGTCTCAGCCAAAGATAAAAATGCTCATCCGTTCTTATAAATGTACGGAAAACTAAATAGCCTTGGGTGTTGTTCTTTGTATAAGGTACTAATAAATATAGGAAGCTTAGCCAACTTCTGCGATGAATTCCACCTGTAATATGGGGAACATCCGTAAAGTAATTTGCGAATCGATAAAATCCCATCATCCGATTTTGCTCTAATTTCACAAAATGCTCATATGGAATTGGTTGATCATTCGCACTTTTTCTCCAGATAAGATTATAGAAGAACAATAATATTAGATAAATAATCGCTAGTAAATTGTTATCCGTTAACAGCGTTTGAATCGCTAATATAGAAAATACAATTCGAATTAAGCGATCTAGTAAAACCCATTTTCCTCTTAGCGCATATCGAAAATTAAATTCACTATGCAAGTTTAAAAGTTTTAATGTTATTACTAGTAATAACCCTAACCAAATCTTTGTGGTTGTGAGCTCTGTAACTTCATTTAATAGTGGAATACTAACAATATATACTACTGAAGCCAATCCAACCTGTGAAAAGAAAGACCATTGAAGTGCTTTTTTAAAGTAATACCCCATTTTCGTTTCCAATGGCAAAAGGTATACTTGATCGGGTTCTTTAAGTAAGGTTGTTGGGCGACTAAAGACTAAAACTACACCTACAATCCCTCCCACTACCCACTCAGCAGGAAAACTAGAATCTACTACATTTAGCCATTCACTATATTGATACCCTACTGCACCAATCACAAAAACTAAAACAATTGCCAAATGCCCTGTAAACACAAAACGCATATATTTTTGGACTTCATTTAAGTAATGATTGAACCTCTTTGACCAAATTTGTGACAAGTTATTCATTGTCCTGCTCCTTTGTCATCGCAATGTATAAATCGTCAAGGGTCGCGTTTGGCATATTAAAGGCATTTCTTAAATCTTTCATTGTTCCTTGTGCACGAACTCGGCCATCATGAAGTAAAATAATGCGATCACAATGCTTTTCAGCAGTTGATAGAATGTGTGTCGACATTAAAATAGATGCGCCCTCTTTTTTCTTTTCATCCATTTGATCAAGTAAAGATTGAATACCTAATGGATCAAGTCCAACAAAAGGTTCATCAATAATATACAGATGCGGATTGACTAAAAAGGCACACATAATCATGACTTTTTGTCTCATTCCCTTTGAAAAATGGGAAGGAAACCAATTTAATCGTTTTTCCATACGGAACTCACTTAATAAACGACTTGCACGTTCCTTCATCGTCTTCTCATCTATTCCATATGCCATGGCAGTTAATTCTAAATGTTCTTTTAAAGTTAATTCATCATATAAAACAGGTGTTTCCGGAATATATGAAAATGAGGATCGATACGTATCAATATCTTGTTTTAATGAGATTCCATTAATTTTAATTTCACCTTGTTGAGGGATAAGAGTACCGATAATGTGTTTGATCGTGGTACTTTTCCCTGCCCCATTAAGACCAATTAATCCAACCAATTCACCTTGTCCAATTGTAAAATTCAGATCTTTGATTACTGGTTTTCTTGTGTAACCGCCAGTAACATTGGATAATTCTAACACTGCCATTCGTACGTCACTCCTATTCTTATCTATAGTTTAGCAAAAATTGTGAATGGAATCAGTTCTTATATGCTAAAATGAATACAAAACTTGTCATGAGAGGATGTTTTCTATGTCTGATTGTATTTTTTGTAAAATCATTGATGGTTCCATTCCAAGTACAAAAATTTACGAAGATGAACATGTCTACGCATTTATGGACGTATTTCCTTTAACAAAAGGTCATACATTACTAGTTCCAAAACAACATGTAAAAGATCTATTTGAAATGCCAGAAGATGTTGCAAGAAACTTATATGCAGCTGCTCCAAAAATTGCAAATGCCATTAAATCCGCATTCAATCCACAAGGGATGAATACAATTAATAATAACGGTTCTTTTGCTGGACAAACGGTTTTCCATTATCATCTTCATTTTATCCCACGTTATGATGAAACTGATGGTCTTAAGGTAAGATGGGAAACAAAACAAAGTGAATTTAATCAAGACGTTTTAAAAGATGTCGCTGAACAAATTAAAGCAAATTTAAATCTATAATCTACTAAAGAACTTTCTATATTATTCTATTAAATAAAGTTGCAAAATATATCTATACAGTTTAAAATCATGATTATATTTCGCTAACGGTTATGAGAACACGTTAGGAAATGCAGAGCTTAGAAAAGATAGAGGAGAGATTAGAATTGAAAACTAAAAATCTTGTATTAATGGCGCTTCTTGTAGGTGTCGGTACTGTGTTGTACTTTGTGATTCCAGGCTATGGTAATGGAATGAAGCCAGACTTCATGTTAACGATGATGTTTATCGGTATATTCTTATTCCCAACATTTAAGGAGTCCTTTTTATTATCAATTACAACAGGGATTCTATCAGGTCTATTTACAACATTCCCTGGTGGATTAGTGCCAAATATTATCGATAAAGCGATTACTGGTCTTGTATTTTTGCTAGTAGTTCTTGCATTAAAGCATTTTGCTAAAAACATCGCTGTTGGAACAGTGTTAGTTGGTTTAGGAACAATTTTATCAGGTACAATATTCTTAACATCTGCCTTATTATTAAGTGGTTTACCTGACGCATTTGATGTGTTATTTACAATTGTTGTATTACCAGCTACGGCTATGAATGCAGTTGCATTTATCGTAATATATCCAATTATTACAAACATTTTAAAACGTTCAAAATTCGAAACTGCAGTTACACCTGCATAATTAAATAATATATCGATTAAAAGCTATCTTTTCATGAGATAGCTTTTTTTATTTCAAAATTTCAGCAGAAATGAAGTATGATTAATAGGAAGCATTCATAATTTTCAAAACGTTACACAGATTATTAGCAAAAGGAGTTGGATGAAATGAAAGCAAAAACATTCATTTTAGGGGTAACAGTAGGATTGGTTGGAGGATTAGCAACTGCCATATTTACTGCGCCACAATCTGGAGGTCAGCTTAGATCGAACATTGCTAGAAATGCAAAAACAACAAAGGAAAATCTTCAGGATTTAAAAGAACAAGTATTTACTGTAAAAGATTCTGTTCTTCAATTAAAAAATGAAGCGCAAAATAATATACCGAAAATAATTTCCGATTTAAAAACAAGTATTTCTAAATTCACCTATGAAATTGAACCTGATGCGGCTAAATTAAAAGAAGAATTGGATAGTTTACAGAATTCTATTGCCGAAATCGAGAATAATTTAAACGATTTGAACAAAAAATAGCTTTTTCGCCTTCAAATACCGTAAGCAAATATACCTAATTCATTCTAATAAAATATTAATTTCACATCACAATTTACATTATTATAATATTTTTTAATCTATTTTCAATTATTTAATTTTTCTAACTTTAAACTTTATTCTTTTATTGCTATAATATTTTTAAAATGCCATGAAAGAAGAAGGTGATTCCTTTGTCTGAAGAAAGTTATTCAATGAAAGAAGCAATGCTTTATAGTCAAAGAATTGGACATTTATCAAAGGCTTTATGGAAAGCTGTTGAAAAGGATTGGCAACAATGGATTAAACCATTTGACTTAAACATTAACGAACATCACATCCTATGGATCTCATACCATTTAAAAGGTGCATCCATTTCAGATGTTGCTCGTTTTGGTGTCATGCACGTATCCACTGCTTTTAATTTTTCAAAGAAATTAGAGGAACGCGGGTATTTGAAATTTTCCAAACGAGATGATGATAAACGGAATACCTACATCGAACTTACTGAGTCTGGTTCCGAATTAATTCTAAAAATGAACAGACATTATCTTGATACGCCGCATACAATTTTAGATGGTTCACTTCCATTAAAAGAATTGTATGGTAGATTCCCAGAATTCCTAGATGTTATGGCCGTTATTCGTAACATTTATGGAGATGATTTTGTGGAAATCTTCGAACGGTCTTATCAAACGTACAAAAATGTATTTGATGATGTGCACGAAAACGAAAAAGAAATGATTGCTAGATAGCAAGTTTAAGAGTGTTTAATAAGCACTCTTTTTTTATTTTGTTTTACTATATTTTGTCCTATGGATAATGATAGTAGCATTCCCCTGTTCTATCATTTAAAATGTTTTTACCATTAATAAAAAAGGGTGTACGAGAATGCATTGTTGGAAAACAATAAACATAAAACATGAATATGGGACAGTCCGTTTAACTCTATGGTCTTTCATCATCTTTGTTCTTGTCTTTTCTTTTTCCTATATTACTTTTGGATACGGTGATCCTATTCAATATTCAGCTGATTACGCATGGTTGTTTTTCATAGTAGTTCTTTTCTTATATCCTATCCATAAGTTCGTCCATTACTTCGGCTTATTTAAATATCGTAAAAACATCCAGCTAAAGATAAAACTCGATTATTTTTTCATACCTATTATTAGAATGCGATTAAAAAGTATGATTCCGAAAAACCATTATATTTTAGTACTTCTATTACCTTTCATATTAATTAATTCTATTCTGATCTACTTGGCAAATTCGCTTCCAATATATACACATTATTTTTGTTTGTTATTGGCATATCATTGTAGCATCTGTTTAATGGACATTTTATATGTAAAAAACCTATTACCTGCTCCTCGACATTCAATAATTGAGGAAACACCAAAAGGCTATGAAATTTTAGAACCACCCGATAATCTCTAACTTGTAACTAAATGCATCGTTTGATATGCTAAAATGAAGCGAAAGAGGGGAGGAATAGACATGCTACTCGTAGTATTAGTACTATTCTCATTATTTTACTTATTCCAAATTAATCGCATGACCTATGCGCTTGTAATCCAAAAAGAGATTCCAGAAGAAAAACATTCAAAAATTTTCTGTACGATTAATGTACTAATTACAATTTTATTAGTTTCCTTTTATGTTGAGGTTACATTAGCGATGTAAACTATACTTAAATAACACGTAAAAGAGCTAAAGACTTTCGCCTTTAGCTCTCTCTTTAAGTTTGCATACCTATTTTTTGTTTTATTCGATTAGTACATAAACGCTGCACCAACGATAATTAATAGAATGAATAAAACAACTAATAGCGCGAATCCAGAACCGTTACCATAACCACCGCTATAAGAACTGCCCATTCATGAACACCTCCTTTCTAGGTCTATATTATGCGACCATGTTCATCTATTTTGGGCAAACAACATGCAACCATTTTGTTTTTTAATCGTTTATGTTATAGTAACTATTGCATTTAATTTGATATTAAGGGAGTAATTCTTATATGAAAAAAACATTATTAGCACTTGGACTAGCTACTTCAATTTTGACATTAGGAGCTTGTAGCGAAAAAGCCACAGATGAGGTTGTTGTTTCTTCATCATACGGGGATATTACAAAAGATGAATTTTACAATGAATTAAAATCACTTGCTGGTCAAAAAATGTTAGAACAAGTAGTTGTTAAACAGGTTTTAGAGAATAATTATAAAGTTTCTGATGATGATGTTAAAGCTGAATTCGATGCATTTAAAGAAACGTACGGTGATTCTTATAAATCAATGTTAAGTATGTATGGATATACTGAAGATTCTTATAAAGATGAACTTAAACTTGGTATGTTAAGCCAAAAACTTTCAGAAGAAGTTGAAGGTTCTGTAACGGACGAAGATGTTAAAGCGCAATATGAACAAGGTAAATATGAATTAAATGCACGCCACATCCTAGTTGAAGATGAGAAAACTGCTGACGAAGTTTATGATAAACTTAAAAACGGTGGAGATTTTGCCGCTTTAGCTAAGGAATATGGTACAGATGGTACTGCTTCTAACGGTGGAGAACTTGGCTGGTTTTCAGTTGGACAAATGGTAGACGAATTTAACGATGCTGCATACGCACTTGAATTAAATAAAATCAGTGAACCAGTAAAAACTGATTTTGGATACCACATTATCGAAGTAACTGACAAACGTGAAGTTGAAGGCTACGGAACTCTTGAAGAAAAACAAGATGAAATCCGTCAAACACTTGTTGGCCAAAAAGCAAATGCTAAATTAACTGAATTAATTCGTGCTGCAAAAGTAGATATTAAAGATGCTGATCTTAAAGACGCTCTAAAAAATTACCTACCAGCTACAACTGATAAAGATGCAAAAGAAACAGAAACAAAAGACTCAGAAAAATAATTAAAAATACGCGTAAACAATGGACAAGTTGTTTACGCGCTTTTTTGTGTTCTTTTTTATTACTATGATTGAAAGGGTTTAGATTTTCTTTACGAACTCCGATTTTAACTGCATTGCTCCAAAACCATCAATTTTACAGTCAATATTATGATCTCCATCGACTAAACGGATGTTCTTAACCTTCGTTCCTTGTTTTAAAGCCTGTGAACTTCCCTTTACTTTTAAATCCTTTATAACGGTAACTGTATCTCCATCAGCTAAAATATTTCCATTAGCATCCTTTACTATAAGAGTTTCTACCTCATTCTGTTTTTCTTGCGCTGACCATTCATGGGCACATTCTGGACATACCAACATTATGCCGTCATCATATGTATATTCTGAATTGCATTTAGGACAGTTTGGTAAATTCATGTAACTTCCTCCCTCTTTATTTGCCTATATTGTTAATAGCATAAACGTATTCTACAAAATAATAACTAGATATATCAAAGTTGTCATTAAAGGTTGTAATCCAAATTAATGGTCAAAGTTAAAATGTGAACTTTTTGTCACAATTTAATGTACCTTTTTTCAACCTAAGTCAGAAATGGTAGATAATCATTACAATTCGAGCACTATTATTTAATTAATGATAAATAAAACGACTTTTGCCATTTTTCTAAAAAGAGTATATTATCAATTAACATAAAGGAATAAATTTTAGCCGAGGGGTGTTCAGAATGAGTACAACAAACAATCGAGCATATAATTTTAATGCAGGACCATCTGCATTACCATTAGAAGTACTAGAAAAGGCACAAAAAGAGATTGTTAATTTTAATGGTTCAGGCATGTCCATTATGGAGATGAGCCACCGTAGTAAAGATTATGAAACTGTTCATAACGAAGCAATCGCTCGTTTAAACAAACTCTTCTCAATTCCAGATAATTACGAAGTATTATTCTTACAAGGTGGAGCTAGCCTACAATTTACAATGGTTCCTATGAATTTCTTACAAGAAGGTAAAAAAGCAAGTTACATATTAACTGGTTCTTGGTCTGAGAAAGCATTAAAAGAAGCGAAATTATTTGGTAACCCAGTGGAAGCGGCAAGTTCAAAAGAAAACAACTACCGTAATATTCCTGCTCTAAACGACATTAATTTTAATGCAGATGACGCTTATGTACATTTAACATCTAACAATACAATCTTTGGTACATCTTGGAATGAGTACCCTGACACAGGTGATGTCCCACTAATTGCAGATATGTCTAGTGATATTTTATCTAGACCAGTAGATGTTAGTAAATTCGGCATGATCTATGCAGGGGCACAAAAGAATCTTGGACCATCTGGTGTAACTGTTGTAATTATTCGTAAAGACCTACTTGAAAAAGCAAATAAAAATATTCCTACAATGTTAAAATACACTACGCATGCTGATTCAAACTCTTTATATAATACGCCTCCTACATTTGGTATTTATATGTTAGGTGAAGTATTGAAATGGGTTGAAGAACAAGGTGGCGTTGAGGAAATCGCAAAACGCAATGAAGAAAAAGCAGGATTGATCTATGATGTCATTGATCAAAGTAATGGTTTCTTTGTAGGACATGCTACAAAAGATTCACGTTCACTAATGAACATCACTTTCCGTATTGCAGATGAAGAATTAGAGAAACAATTCTTAGCTGAAGCAAAAGAAGCTGGCTTCGTTGGTTTAAATGGTCACCGTTCTGTAGGAGGCTGCCGTGCATCTGCATACAACGCTGTTCCTTACGAAGCATGTAAAGCACTTGCTGACTTTATGTTAGCATTCCAACAAAATCATCAATAAGAAGGATCTGGTCTTATATACTAAGACAAACGTCGTTTTAATGAGAAAAAATAGGAAATTAGACTTTTCTATTTTAATTCAAAAGAAACTCGATTTTTCTCTTAATTTGTAAGATAGTTAAACTAGTAAATTGTTTCATACAATTTTGCTTCCTCCCTTATAATATATATAGTAGTAGTTAAGGGGCCGTCTGAAGATTCTCTTCGAGACGGCCCTTTTGCGCTCGAGACGGTGCATCTTAAAGCGGCCACCTTAGGAGCAATACTAAAATAGGGGGTGTCCAAAGATTTTGGACACCCCCTTAATATGATTATTCTATTGTTGGCTTATAGAAAGAACGATTGTCTAAGGCAAATAATCTTTCTGTAAACTCACCAGGTTTCGTTTTATTTAATGCTCGTGATAACATATTCATCTTCGCATCAATATTATCGATATAGTGCAAGATTTCTGCTTCTTGAATCATTGGTTTTTTTGGGCTACCCCACTCTTCTTTTCCGTGATGAGAAAGTACGATATGTTTTAACAGAACAACTTCTTCTCCGTCAATGTCCAATTCGTTTGCAGCCTGACCAATTTCATCAACCATGATCGATATATGTCCCAATAAATTTCCTTCAACCGTATATGTTGTAGCAATAGGACCCGACAATTCTTTTACTTTCCCGATATCATGTAGAATGATCCCTGCATAGATTAAATCTCTGTTTAAAGTTGGATATAAATCACTAATCGCTTTTCCTAATCGTAACATTGATACAACATGATCTAATAAACCGGAAGCATAGTCATGATGGTTTTTAGATGCTGCAGGATAAACTAATATCTCCGGTTGGTATTTTTTAATAATGTGACGAGTGATTCTAGAAATCTTTGGATTTTTAATTTCAAAGAAGAATTGTGTTAATTCGTCATATAATTCTTCCTTTGGCGTAGATGAAGAAGGAACTAAATCATGAATTTGAATACCTTCTTCTGGTTTAGCGACACGAATTTGTTTGATTCGAAGTTGATTTTTTCCGCGGTAATCGTGAATTTCCCCGCCTACACGAACAATCACTTCAGCTCGATATAGTTGCTCATGCTCTTCATTGGTATCCCAAAGCTTCGCTTCTATATCTCCGCTTCGATCTTGTAGAATTAAAGACATGAAAGGTTTCCCTACTGTAGTAACCCCTTTTGTCGCTTGTTTAATTAATAAAAAATGGTCTACCTGTTCCCCGACTTGGAGCTTTGTAATTCCCTCCATAAGAAATCACTCCTTTTCACTCAGCGTAAGCTTAAAGATTTAAATCGTATTCTTCTTGTTTTCAACTAATATTGTATCACTAGTTTCGTAATGTTTCGATGGAATTCTAGAATTCTAATCTTTTAGAAAATACTATTAACACTAGGTTTGATAGAGGGAGATTCATTTTCTAATTTTGGAGGCTTTTTTGAACCTCGTTGAACTCTTGGTTTTACTATTTCTGATAATTTATTATTCTCCTAAAATACTATTCACATTTATTTCTATTTAATGTATGATTTTTTATAAATAAATACATTTTTACGTTACTAGAGTATATCGAAAGTGGGGATTGTTATGGAGAATTATCGTTTTACTGCTTTTGAAAAAACTGGAGAAGCTTTATTTGATGAAGTTTGGACTTTTGAAAATGATGAAGTAGCAAAAGTAGAAGGACAAAAACGAATCGAAGAAAATGGTGTAGCAGAGAAGACACATCGATTAGTGAATTCATCTGGCAAGTTAGTATTATTTCATGTTTAATTAGATTCAGCGTGAAGCACGACCCAAGTGAAGGAACTCACTTGGGTCGTTTTTTGTTTCAGTCTACACATGGACTGTTGGCATTGCTCAATGATCTTTACACGCTTTATTAAGGAAAAAAACATCTCACACCAGTCCCTGCATCGAGATGTTCTTCTCACCCTTAATAAAGGAACTCTAAAAGAATAAAAAAGAACTGTCCTTCATCTACTTCATGAAGAACAGTTCCAACAGTATTACATTAACCTTATAATCGATTCCCAAAGCAGAATGTCTGCCGAAATTCTATTTCCCCTTAAAATTTGGTTTTCGCTTTTCTACAAAAGCTTGAATTCCTTCAAGGTGATCTTCTGTTTTTCGCATTAGCAATTGTGCAACTGCTTCGAGTTCCATAATCTCTTTTAATTCCGGAAGTTTTTGTTGGTGATAAATTTGTTTTGTTTCAATCATTGCAGAGATTGGTGAAGATAATAATTTTTGAACGAGTTGAGTAATTACTAATTCAGATTTTCCTTCTGGGACTAATTGATCTATTAAGCCCAATTGGTAAGCCTCTTGCGCATTCATCACTTTACCTTCCCAAATGACTTGTTTTGCCTTAGGAACTCCTAATCTTTCTTTCATAAAGAAGTGTCCCCCGCCATCTGGCACAAGACCAATTCCTATAAAATTCATTGCAAGTTTACTAGTTTCATCTGCAAGGACGATATCCGCAGCCAAGGCAAGACTAAAACCTAAGCCTGCTGCTGCACCGTGTACACTTGCAATTGTCATCATCGGTAATTGATAGAATGCTAGTACTATCTTCGTTATTTCCTCCATCAGCGAATCAAAGTCTGCCGAATCATTAGATTGTAACATCATTTTAATGTCGCCACCTGCTGAAAAGGCTTTCCCTTCACCTTTCAAAACTAACACTTGTACCTCTTTATTTGATTTCAAAGATTCAAAGCAATCCACCAATTCATGCGCCATTACTTCGTTTAACGAATTCATTGCTTGTGGACGATTTAGTGTAAGTGTTGCTACACGATCAACTACCACCAGTTTGATTGTTTCATATGCCATTTCTCCACCCCAATTATAAAAAAATGAATACCTATTCATAATATTTCACTACATAGTTGAATAATCCTTTAATTACTTAAATATTTTCCTACCTGTCTCCCTGTAAATAAACATCCTCCAACAAATGTGCCTTCTAATGAGCGATAACCGTGAACACCTCCACCGCCAAATCCACATACTTCTCCGGCAGCATATAAACCATTTATCGGTTCTCCAGCTTCATTTAGCACCTGCCCATTTAAATTTGTTTGAAGACCTCCCAAAGTTTTTCGGGTTAAAATATTTAATCGAACTGCAATGAGTGGTCCATTTTTAGGGTCTAGTAGTTTATGAGGTGGTGCTACTCTTATTAATTTATCGCCAAGATAGTTACGAGCACTTCGGATGGCCATAACTTGAGCGTCTTTCGTGAACTTATTGTCGATTTCTCGATCTCTTGCAAGAATTTGATCTTTTATTTTCATGAAATCAATTAATTCATTCCCAACTAGGCGGTTCATGCCATCAACTAATTCCTTTAAGCTATCAGCGACAACAAAATCTGCTCCGTGATCCTTAAATGCTTTCACCGGTCCAGGTGGTCCTGGTAATACTCTTTTCAATATATCTTTTATACTTTTGTTTGTAATATCGGGATTTTGTTCAGAACCAGAAAGTGCGAATTCCTTCTCGAGAATTTTTTCAGTTAAAATAAACCATGAATAATCATAGCCAGTTTTTAAAATTGCTTCGAGCGTAGATAGCGTGTCAAAGCCAGGGAAATTTGGTGCACCAAATCGATTTCCCTCTGCATCAAACCACATCGATGATGGCCCAGGAAGAATACGAATTCCATGATTATTCCAAATAGGATTCCAGTTCCTTAACCCTTCTGTGTAGTGCCACATTCGATCGCGATTGACAATTCTACCTCCTATTTGCTCTGATATTTCTAGCATGCGACCATCCACAAAAGATGGAACACCTTGCACCATAGTTTTAGGTGCTTCACCTAAACGCGCTGGCCAATTTTTTTTGACTAACTCCGCATTTGCACCAATCCCACCACTTGCTACAACTACAGCATCTGCGCGATATTCAAACTCAGCAATTACATTGCGATTACTTTCTTCACCACGTGCAATATTACTGTCTTCTAATACTTGTCCTTTTATCCCAACTACTGCTCCTAATTCTGTTATTAACTCATCTACTTTATGTCTTGGCTTATAATCAATTAAGCCGGATTTGGAAGCCTCTAATACTTTAATTGCAAAAGGTTCTACGATTCCTGGACCAGTTCCCCAAACTATATGAAATCTCGGTACAGAATTCCCATGTCCCCCTGCTAGAGAACCTCCTCTTTCTGCCCAGCCAACAACGGGGAAAAACTTCACCCCTTTAGATTTCAACCAGTTATACTTTTCACCCGCTGCAAAGTCTACGTAGGCTTTTGCCCATTGATAACCCCAGTAATCTTCATCTTCAAGGCGATCAAATCCCGCCGTTCCTAACCAATCTTGCCAAGCAAGCTCTTTACTATCTTTGATTCCAAGTCTTCTTTGCTCAGGTGTATCGATTAAAAACAAACCACCAAAGGACCAATAGGCTTGCCCACCGAGTGAATTAACAGGTTCTTGGTCTAGCAGTAATACTTTTTTCTTAGAATCAATTAGTTCACAGGCAGCCGTTAACCCCGCTAGGCCTCCCCCTACAATAATGACGTCATATTTCATACACTATAAATGTCAACACAAATATGTACACTTTTGCTTGTTTAAGGATGTACAAAATCACTCGTTTTCTTTTGTTAAATGATCCTTTAATCGATATGAATCACCCACAATAGAAACAACAGTTG
>Ga0182742_1004148_pt1 | contig 13402 bp, 15 predicted proteins | sample eDN5th37CBELigMG_FD_128880 | JGI IMG/M metagenome (GOLD analysis project Ga0182742, IMG submission 128880) | Enriched Miracle-Growth compost microbial communities from Emeryville, California, USA - eDNA 5th pass 37_C BE-Lig MG (version 2)... ... | reverse complement strand
CATGGAAGGTTTGAACCGGCTGAACGAGCAGTTCGCTGAAGCGACAAGGCTGACCCGCCGGGATATTGGCGCGGTTTTGCTCTCTGGCGGCAGCTCGCTAGTGCCCTTCGTTCCGGACTTGCTGGAGGAGATGTTCCCGAACGCAAGGATCGTATGGGATGAGGAGCATCTGCAAACCCGCATCGCGCGGGGCAATGCCCGTTACACGCGCAGTGAAGACGAATGGATTGTCGGTGATCTGGTGAACGCGTCGATCGGCATCTACAACCATGCGGGGAAGGAGACCATTGAGGTCGTGGCACCGGACGATACACTGCCGGTCAAGAAGACCAAGCGGGTTGCGACGACCAAACCGAACCAAACGAAGATTGAGATCGCTCCGATGGTGAAGGCGCAAGGAAGCAATCGATACGAGCCGCTGCAGAAGCACGGCCGTCCGATTGTCTGGCAGATGAATATCCGTCCGCATCCCGGTACCCATGACATCAACCGGATGACGATCACATACTCCATCGACAAGTCCCAGCGATTGCGTGTGAGCGCCTACGATAACTTGTATCGGATGGAGATCGGTGTGAAGGAAGTTGAACTGGCGGATTCGGGCTGGAACATCAATATTACGGGGAAATAGGGAGGAGAACGGCATGGCCGCAATACCGGAGTACAACCGCGAATATACGCTATCCTTATTAAAGCAGTTGCTGTCTACTCCAAGTCCGACGGGATATACGGGACGCATCCTCGAGGATTTGTCGAAAGAGGCGGAGCGGCTCGGCTACACGATGGAACGTCTTGCCAAGGGCGGCGGCGTGATCCGCGTCGAAGGAACGGATGGAGGAGCACCGCTATGCCTAAGCGCCCATGTCGATACGCTCGGCGCGATGGTGCGTTCCGTGTCCGCAGACGGGACGCTGGCGTTGACAAGCCTTGGCGGATATATGATGCAGTCGATCGAAAATGAATATTGTACGGTACATACCCGGCAAGGGGAAGAGATCACCGGGACGATTATGACCAAGAAGCCGTCCGTGCATGTCTTCCCGGATGCCCGCGATCAGAAGCGGGAGGAAGACCAGTATATGGTCCGCCTGGACGCTGTCGTCAAGAGCAAGGAGGATGTCGCGAAGCTCGGGATTCGTGCCGGCGATTACGTGTCCTTCGACGCAAGGCCGGTATTTCTGCCGAACGGTTACATCAAATCCCGCCACCTGGATGATAAAGCGGGTGTGGCGGTACTTTTTGCGCTGCTCGAAGGCATGTCTAGAACACAGACGAGGCCGCGGCGGGATCTCATTTTCCTCCTATCCAATTATGAAGAGATCGGCCACGGCGCGGCTTATGTGCCGCCGGAAACGGTGGAGATGCTCGCCGTTGACATGGGAGCGATGGGCCTGGACTTAACTTGTACGGAACATGATGTTTCGATCTGCGCCAAGGATTCGTCTGGCCCATACGATTACGAGATGACAGGCAGGCTGATCGCCCATGCGGAACGGCTAAAGCTGAACTTCGCGGTGGATATTTACCCGCGTTACGGCTCGGACGCATCCGCGGCGCTCAGAGGCGGCCATAACATTCGGGCGGCGCTCATCGGGCCCGGGGTACATGCTTCGCACGCCATGGAACGCACGCATGAAGACGCGATTCGCAATACCTATCTGCTGGCGGCCGCCTTCGCCCTCGAGTAGGGGGGAGCGGTTTGGAATCATCCTTCATTGAGCTGGACGAGCAGGCGCTGCTGAGGAAAACTTGGAGCGGCGGTGAACCGTTCGCGGTGTATTTCTATACGCCCTGGTGCGGCACATGCAAATACGGCGAGAAGATGCTGACCGTCGTTGCGGCCATGGAGCCTTCGGCACAAATGTACCGTGGCAATGTCAATTTCTTGCCGACGGTTGTACGTGAATGGAAGATTGAGAGCGTTCCTTGCCTGGCCTTCGTTCAGGGGAAACGGCTTGTCGAAAAAATATACACCATGCGTAATGTCGAGCATTTGTTGGAAAGAGTGCGTGACCGGCTGTTATAATCATACCGTATTGATCATGTTTGCATGGTGTTGGAAGGAGGAGAGATGATGGAACCGGGAGATTTGGTTGTTGCGCTCTATAAAAGCGGGGAATATGTTGCGGAGGTTGTGCAATGGGATAAGCCGAAGGCGAAGGTTCGGATCTTGGCGGTACTGAAGCATCCGAAGCAAGGCGACCTGCACCATCCGCTTCAAGCCGATGTCGCGATGTTTCATCAGCGCCGCGCCTTGGCTTACCGGGAAGTCGCCAATGTGTTCACCTCCCAACTGAAGCCGTACGAAGGAGAAGAAGCGCCGGATTATCAAGCTTCTTTACATTCGGCGCTTCAACGGGAAATGGAAGAGATGGAGCGACTGGACAACGAATTCGGCCGGCGCAGCTTAATCGAATTGGAGACGCTCGCTACGGATTACGGCTTCAAAGCTTGACGGTCGAATTCGTCACGGATCGCTTGAAGGAGTTCCGGAGACGAAGCGCATTCGTATGCCGTCGCGGCAAGCGCCTTAGCGCCGAGCAGCATTCCGTCGAAGGCGCGATTCTTCATCGCGGCATCGCGGAATTCGACGGAATGGAGCGCATAGTTGCCATCAACGACCTTTATGTAAGGATGGGCGGCCGGACATTGCAGCGATACGTTGCCTAGATCTAGGGAGCCTTGATCGGTGCCCGGTTGTATTTCATCAGCCGGTACGCCCAATTCGATCAAATTGTTCGTAAATGCGTCCGATAACGTCTCATTCGTGCGCAGCTCGTCATAGGAAAATTCGTAATTCGAAATGTCAACAGTACAGCCGGTTTGGAGCGCGGCGCCTTCAGCTGTCTTCTTTACACGCTCGGCCAATTCGTTCGTGTACGCGCGTGTAGCGGAACGGACGTAGAAGTCAGCCGAGGCATAGTCCGGAATGACGTTCGGAGCAACACCGCCGTTCGAGATGATGCCGTGAATGCGGGCATGCGGCGCGGTTTGCTGACGCAGCGCGTTGATGCCGTTGAACAGCTGAATGACGGCGTCGAGCGCGTTGATCCCGTCTTGCGGATTCGCCGCAGCGTGCGCCGATCTGCCTCGGAATTCGAAGCGCAGAGCGTCCATCGCCATGGAGGAGCCCGACTTCTCAAAGGCATAATACGGATGAGCCATTAAGGCAAAGCTGCAATCGCGGAACAAGCCCGCGTCGGTCATCGGCACTTTCGCGCCGTTCGTCTCCTCCGCCGGAGTGCCGTACACGCGGATTTTCCCGCCGATGCTGTCCAAGGCCGAAGCGAGCCCCACAGCCGCGGCTACGCTCATCGAACAGATCAGATGGTGGCCGCAGGCATGTCCAATGCCGGGAAGTGCGTCGTACTCCGCTAAGAAGGCGATGGTCGGGCCGGGCTTACCGGAGTCGAGTTCGGCGATGAAGGCAGTGGACAAGCCTAGGATATTGCGTTGTACGTGAAAGCCGAAGCCTTCTAACGCTTCAGTTAATGTAGCGCAAGCGAAATATTCTTCGTTGCCCAGCTCGGGACGTGAGCCGATGGATCGGGCAATATTTCGGATCAGCGGTGCGATCTCGTCGATTCGGGATAATACGGTTCCTTTCATCGCGCAGGCTCCTTTTTCCAATGAAGTATGCACAAATTATAGCATATCTTTCAGGTTGCGTTTTATTGGACAAACACTGCAGAATATGAGAATATGCACTTTGTAAAGAAAAATAGGAGGATAAACATATGGCAGATTATACGGCAAATGTTTCAGGGGGCAAGGGAAAAATCATCCTTCCATGGGTGCTGTTTGCGGTAACGGCAATTGGATTTATCATCTACGCAATCGTATCCGGAGGCAACCAATCCAATGTTTCTACCGGCAATGTCGGTGAAGACGCTGTGGCGACAGTGGATGGAGAAGCGATTACCGCTAACGAACTGTACCAATTGATGGTTAGCGCGGTAGGACAACAAGCGTTGGATCAGCTAATCACGGAGAAGCTCATAGACCGTGAAGCGGCCAAAGCAAATATTCAAGTGACAGACGCGGACATTAACGCGGAGCTTGAAGAGATCAAGGCAAACTTCCCGGACCAAGCCACGTTCGAAATGCAGCTTGAATATATGGGCTTAACGGAGGAGCGCTTCAAAGAGCAGCTCGTACCGGAGTTGAAGCTGCGGAAGCTCGTTGAACCGCAAATTGAAGTCACAGATGAAGAAGTGCAAAAGTATTACGACGATAACAAAGCAACCGAGTTTGAAACGCCTGAACAAGTCCGCGCTTCGCATATCCTAGTGAAGGATAAAGCGTTGGCAGAGCAAATTCTTGCGGAAATTAAGGGCGGAGCCGATTTCGCGGAGCTTGCGAAGCAGTATGGTACGGACGGCACGAAGGATGCCGGCGGTGACCTCGGCTTCTTCGGCAAAGGCGAAATGGTTCAACCGTTCGAAGAAGCGGCATTCGCGCTTGAAGTAGGCGAAGTGAGCGGGATCGTGGAGACCGATTACGGTTACCATGTCATTAAGCTGACCGACAAGAAGGCAGCTGAAACGACTCCGTTCGAGGAAGCGAAGGAAGAGATTAAGGAAAAACTGATTAACGAAAAGCTTAGCGAGCGCGTTCAAACTTACGTCGAAGAACTGCGCGGCGCGGCGAAAATCGAGAACGCGTTGTCTGCTAATACAGCAGCGTAAATAGGTAACCGGAAAACTGTCCGAAGCTATGAAAGCTTTGGGCAGTTTTTTCTTTAATAAAGGTTGCTATTAGCATTTTTGCGTTTTTCTTCATGCGTGACTGTGGGGTATAATAGGGGGCATGTAGTGACAAAAGGCGCGGCGGAAAGGCGGAGAGGTATGTCGTTTCAAAATATGCAAATCGTGCCCGGTGAATTGTTGGAACAACGGATCGTCGAAGTGCGAGAGTTGAAAGCCGATGAATTTGAACAGTACAGCGTTGTGAAGGACGAAGAAACAGGGGAGCACTATTTACATTATCGATACATACACAGAGACGTGGCGGCTGCTGGCGCGTTATCGGCGTACCATCAATTGCTGCCGCTTGAGACGGACGATGTGCTCGGCATCATGTTCGGCGGACAGCCGTACGAATATCCGGAGGCGTGGACGAAACCTTTCCTTCGGAACGGGCCTGATGATCAATATATATGGTTTGATCCGCGACCTGCGCTGGAAGCGGATGAAGACGAGCGCGAGGCGCAGCGCATCCGTGAGACACTCCTGAGGTTTAAGCAGCGTGGTTCATTCTCAACGGAGGATGTGGAACGGCTGTTCCGCGATCTGGATGAGCAAGGCCCGGATTCCGGGAAATCATAGGAATAGGAGGCAACGTGCATGAACGAACAAACCTTATTGCTTTTTAAGACGCTTACGGAGCTCCCCGGCGCTCCGGGATTTGAGCAAGAGGTACGAAAATTTGTCCGCGCGCAGCTCGAACCGTTGTCGGAGGAAATTGTTACTGACCGACTCGGCAGTGTGTTCGGTAAGAAAACCGGAGCAGCGGACGGCCCTGTCATCATGGTGGCGGGCCATATGGATGAGGTCGGTTTTATGGTGACAAATATTACGGAGAAGGGCATGATTAAATTTACGCCTCTTGGCGGCTGGTGGAGTCAGGTGCTGCTTGCCCAGCGGATGCAAATCATGACCAAGAACGGACCCGTGTATGGTGTTGTCGGCTCGACTCCGCCGCATCTGCTGGATGAGGCTGCCCGCGGCAAACCGATGGATATGGCTCACATGTACATAGATGTAGGGGCGGACAATCGTGAGGAGGCGGAAGCTTTCGGTATTCATCCGGGCTTGCCCATCGTGCCGATCTGCCCGTTCACACCGCTCGCCAGCCCGAAGAAAATTATGGCGAAGGCATGGGATAACCGATACGGTGTCGGCCTTGCCATTGAACTGATGCAGGCGCTGCAAGGTGATAGACATCCGAATATTGTATTTGCCGGGGCAACGGTGCAGGAGGAGATGGGGCTGCGCGGCGCGGAGACGGCGTCCCAGCTCATCCAGCCGGATATTGCCTTCGTACTTGACGCAAGTCCCGCCAATGACGCTACTGGTGATAAGTCCGCCTTCGGACAATTGGGCAAAGGGGCGCTGCTCAGAATTATGGACCGGACGATGATCACGCACCGCCTGATGGTTGACTTTGTTCGAGATACAGCCGAGACGCATCGCATTCCGTACCAGTACTTTATTTCGCCGGGGGGCACAGACGCGGGCAAGGTGCATCTGCATGGCGTAGGCGTGCCTACGGCGGTGATCGGCATTCCGGCGAGATACATTCATACGCCGGCTGCCATCATTCACACCGATGATTACGATGCGGCGAAGGAACTGTTAGTACAGCTTGTGAAAACATGTGATCGTTCTGTCGCGGACACGATTGTGCGGAACGAATAGGAGGAGCCAGCTTAGATGACACTACCACGCACTTATACGCCTTACGGATCGCCATTATCGAAGCAAGCCCGCAAAATCATGCTCATGGGCTCCGGGGAGCTCGGTAAAGAAGTCATCATCGAGGCTCAGCGTCTCGGTGTAGAAACTGTGGCGGTCGATCGTTATGAAGGCGCGCCGGCGTTCGCGGTTGCGCACCGTTCTTACGTCATCGACATGCTTGACGGGGCCGCGGTACGCGACCTTGTTGAACGCGAGAAGCCTGACTTGATCGTACCTGAAATTGAGGCGATTGCTACACCTACGTTAGTCGAATTGGAAAAAGAAGGGTACACGGTCGTGCCAACGGCCAATGCGGCAAGACTCACAATGGATCGGGAGGGAATCCGCCGTTTAGCCGCGGAAACCTTAGGTCTTCCTACGGCCAAATACGCCTTCGCGGATTCCCTGGAGGAGCTTCAAGCCGCGGTAGCTGAAATCGGCACGCCATGCGTCATCAAGCCGATTATGAGCTCTTCGGGCAAAGGGCAATCCGTATGCAAGACGCCGGCTGATATCGAGGCGTGCTGGAACTATGCAATGGAGGGCGGCCGGGCGAAGCGTTCTCGTGTCATTGTGGAAGAATGGATCCGGTTCGATTCGGAAATTACAATGCTAACGGTGCGTTCCGTGTCCGGGACGTCATTCTGTGAACCGATTGGACATGTTCAGAAGGACGGGGACTATATCGAATCATGGCAGCCGCATCCGATGAGCGATGCCCAACTCGCCGAGGCGAAGCATATCGCCAAGTCCGTCACGGACGCGCTGGGCGGATACGGAATTTATGGCGTGGAACTGTTTCTCGCTCCGGACCGCGTTTATTTCAGCGAGGTTTCGCCGCGTCCCCACGACACCGGATTGGTGACCCTTGGCACGCAAGACTTGTCCGAGTTCGCGCTGCATGTCCGCACAATTCTGGGATTGCCGATACCAACCATCCGGCTGCTTACACCGGGCGCTTCCCGAACGCTGAAAGCGGAAGACCGCCGGGATTCCTTCGTCATCGCAGGAATTGACGAAGCGATGTCGCAGCCCAATACGCAAGTGCGCGTCTTCGGCAAACCGGTCACGCTTCCGGGGCGGCGGATGGCCGTCGCAATCAGCACCGCGGACACCGTTGAAGCTGCGCGTTCCATCGCGGAGCAAGCCGCAAGCCGCTTAAGGGTAGAGTAGGCTGCAAAAAAAGTTTAGCGGTCCAAGCCCATTTTTCACCGGAATGAATAACATGTAGTAACATTCTGGGCTTGGGGGAGATACCGTGACAACCTCATTCGTGTACAGCGCGATCGGCGATTCGTTAACCTTCGGAACGGGTGCTCCGGATTACAGGGGATTCACGTTTCGAATTGAAGAAGTGTTAAAACAATGTCATCCCTCATTTCTTTCCTATAATTTTGGCGTTGTAGGCGCAACGACGAAGGAGACGTTGCATCGGTTGCGCACCGATGAAGAAATACGCCGCCGAATCGCGTCCGCAGATTTGATTACGGTGACGTCGGGCGGCAATGATTTAATTCAAGCCGCGAAGAAGGTATATTTCGAGGGCGCGTTGAGATCGATGAAGCAGCCGATGCGCAAGTTCGCGCTCGCTTATGAAGCGTTGATCGCTGAGCTGGTCCGCCTTAATCGGACGATTCAGCGCGGGAGTACCATTGTCGTAACCGACTGTTATAACCCGTTTCCCCGGGTAAGGGATGCGGTGTTGTGGATTCAATATGTCAACCGGGTCATCCGGCGCGTTGCGGACCGGTATGACGGGAGAGTCGTAGTAGCCAAAACTCATGACGCTTTTGCCGGTAATATTGACTTTCTGATGTCGGATGACGGCGTTCATCCGAATGGGGCGGGATACAGAGTGATGGCAGATGCAGTGATGGAGGCCATCCTGCAGGTTGAGGTATTAAAGTGTTAGGATATTGACCCGCATGCGGCGGGAACCGATTGATAGCCGGGGGCTCATCACATACAATGGGATTACGGTGAATCCCGCCGCATGAACGGGAAAGATACTGCGAAAGGAATGTGTGTAGTTATGGCAACATATCGCGAAATTACTTCGGAATCCGAGTGGGAGCAAGCATTGGAAGCTTCGGGGGACAAGCCCGTTCTGGTATTAAAGCACAGCACGACCTGCCCGGTTAGCGCGGCCGCTCTCGAAGAATATGAATCATATCTGGAGGATAAACCTGCAGAAAACGTGGATTACCTGTTGGTGAAGGTGATTGAATCCCGTCCTGTATCCAATAAAATTGCAGAGGATTTACATGTGAAGCACGAGTCGCCGCAGATCATTCTGGTGAAGGACAAGCAGAAATACTGGGCAGCTTCCCATTGGTCCGTAACAAAGAAGCATATGAAGGCGGTTCTTGACTGATGAGCCCAAGACGAATCGGGGTGATCTCCGATACGCATATGTTCTCGCGGGGCAAAGCATTGCCCAAAGCTCTCGCAGAAGGATTAGCCGGCGTCGATCTGCTGCTGCACGCCGGCGACTTCACGGATCCGGCCGTCATCCCATTGCTGGAAGCAATCGCGCCGATTGAGGCGGTTGCCGGCAATAATGACGGGGCAGACATCATCAACCGATTCGGATACCGGAAAATCGTAGAAGTTTCCGGCTTTCGGATCGGTCTCGTTCACGGCCATCAAGGGCCGGGGAGATCTACGGAGTGGAAGGCGTTTCATTCTTTCCGCGATGAAGAGGTGGACGCCGTTGTATTCGGTCACTCCCATCAACCGCATTATGAAATCATCGACGGAATATTGCTGTTCAATCCCGGGTCTCCAACCGACAAACGGTTTCAGCCCAAGTATTCCTATGGGATCATCGAGTTGGGTGAACGACTGCGAGCGGCGCACTTCTATTATGAAGATAAATCTTGATTGAACTTATAGAAGCCAACGCAACAATGCAGCCGAGATCACACCGACAAGGACCGTAGTGACTAAACTTCTGCTCCATACCGCCGTGACGAAGGTAGGAATCAGGATTAGTACGTACCTCCAATCGACCGACAGGAAGGCGCCGTCATCTTGAATTGCGCCTTCCACCACCAGAGCGGTAAGAAGACAGATCGGGATGTATGACAACCAGCGCTGTATCGGCACGGGCATACGGATGCGGCGAATGAGCGCAAAGGGGAGCACCCTTGGAAGAAAGGTGACCGCCGCGCAAGCGATAAAGATCCACAGCAGGTTGAAATCGATGTTCACCGCTCCGTCACCGCCCCAATTGCCGCCACCGCGATGGTTGAAATCAGTACGGCAAGATAAGTGGATAGGTAGCCGGACAAGATGAACATCATGACGATCGTAAGTGCAATCAATAGGAGATAGCGCTTGATCTTGGAAGCTTCCGCAAACAGCTGAAGCACGAGCAACGCGGCAAACATCGCCGGCAGCGCGAAGTCCAACCCCCACACCTCAGGATCGGGAACCCAGCCGCCGAGCCAACCGCCCGCCATACAGGACATGATCCAAGATATATAAGCAGTTACGTTCAATCCGTTCATCCAACGGTCATTTAAGGGCAATCTCTGAGCTGCGCGGTTCGACGCGACACCGAAGGTTTCATCGGTCAGCAATGCGCCGATGCCAATATTTTTTAATAAGGAATAAGATGTGAAATGCGGTGCCAACGCCGCACTCATAAGAAAATGACGTAAATTCACAATGAACGTGGTTGCAATAATCGCCGGAGGCGGACTCAATGAGATCAGCATAGCGCAAATTATGAACTGGGAAGCGCCTGCGTAAACCAAGGCCGAGAGAAGCCCTACTTCGCCGACGGTTAACCCCGCAGCGTTCCCGACAATCCCCGCGGCAAATCCAATTCCGATGTACCCCAGCAACGTTGGCACACAATCCCGAATCCCTTGAACAAACGTGGGAGAGAGCTCTTTAGTATTTTGCATATCAATCTATCGACTCCTGTTTCGTTGTAACCATTATTCTATTATATCATCGTTTCGGGTGTTGTCTGCCCCGTTAACATTATGCGATGGAGGTGCGGCCTGATGGTCTATCGCAAACCGATCTACATCGAGACAATGATCCGTTCTCCTGTCGATCAAGTTTGGGAGTACACGCAAGATCCGGGAAAGCATACCGAGTGGGACTTGAGGTTTACTCGAATTCAGTACCTGCCTCGTCCTGTTGAATCGGATCCGCAGTTATTTTTATACGAAACGAGAATCGGTTTCGGACTCGCCATTCAGGGGGAAGGGGAAAGCATAGGCGTAATAGAGAAGGAGAATGGGGAGCGGACATCTTCCCTGCGCTTCTCCACGCAACAGAGGATTTCCCTGATCCGCAAAGGAGCGGGCTATTGGAAGTATGTACCTACCGCCGAGGGGACACGCTTCTTTACTCAATACGATTACCAGACAAGGTTTGGGATCATAGGGGAGTGGATCGATAAGCTTGCGTTTCGTCCGCTGATGGGGTGGGCAACCGCGTGGAGCTTTGACGCACTAAGGCTTTGGCTCGAAAAGCAAGTCCATCCAAGACTATCATTCCGGCGCAGTCTCATCCAGTACTTAATCGTGTTTACGCTTGCTTTCGTTTGGGTGTATCAAGGGCTGATTCCGAAAATGTTATTTCCCGATACAGGGGAGATAGAGCTGCTTCGTGGAACCGGAATGATCGCGCCGGACTTTGAAAAGACGGTGTTAACTATAGTCGGGTTTGCGGAGATCCTCTTCGGATTTTTGTTCCTATTTCTATGGCGTACCAAGGGAATCTTCATCATGAACTTCATATTGATGATCGTGTTGGGCGCGGCCGCTTGGCTGGGAGATGCCGCCGTATGGACGGAGCCCTTCAATCCGTTCACGTTCAACGCAACGCTTGCGGTGCTTTCCATCATTGCAATCCTTAATCGAAGCGACTTGCCGGATGCTCGCAAATGCGTAAGAACCCGCAGGGAGCGATCGGCGTGAAGTCAATCTACGAGCAAGCGTTAGGCGAACGGTTTTACCGGCTGCATCCGAAGCTTCAAGAGAAATTTGGACTTACCAGCGAGATGAACCGAACGGCGATTGCTTCCGGAGTGATGGAGGAAATCAGCGGCGGGCATCCCTTGCTCCGTCCTTGCTTCATCCTCGGTACACCGATGCATATCGTTTTTCCCGAGCGGGGGAAGGATATCCCGTTTACGTTGACGAATGTTGCATATCGGGTCGCAGAGGGCAAGGAAATGTTCGCATGGCTGCGCGAGTTTCATTTTCCTAAGGCGGTCCGCCGCTTCGATGCAGTCATGTGGTATGACGGCCGAAGGAATGTAATTATTGACGCCTTCGGAACGCAACAAAATTTTGTCTCTGTGCTGCATATGGATGTGAGGGAGGACGGGGGAATTCGGATCGTATCGGAACGGCAGTGGTTGCGCATCTTTGGGCTCAACGTGCCGATTCCGAAACCGTTCAGAGGGGAAGCCGAGATCCATGAGTGGTACAACGATGAGGCGGAGGCGTTCTCTGTGCATGTGCACGTGCGGAACCCGTTGGCCGGCACGTTATTTGAATACAGGGGCAGCTTCAAGACGGAATATGTAACACAAGGCGGCGAGCATCATTAAATATTTTCAGGTATGGATCGGATTTACTCTATGGATAGGGTCGGCATCGCTTCTTCCTCTCGGCGGCTGGATTGACCGGCTGCTCTTGTTTGCCTTCTTCGTCACGGTGCCATGGTTTCTTCTATTGTCGGAGCCTCCGTTGTCCCGGAGCCGGCTTCGAAGCGCGATCAAGCTTCTTCACCTGCCTGTCGCTGTAGCGGCTGCGGCTTCTCTTGCGTTGCCGGAGGGCAGTGTTGCGGGAGCATTGTCGGTAGGCTGGCTGTTGTTAACCGTCCTGATCGGACTGAATGGGCTGCTCCGGATTCTGAAGCGAGGGTTTGTTCCTATAGCCCAATGCAGCATCGACGCGGCCATGATATACCTGCCACTCGGTGGACTTTGGTTTGCGGCGTACCGGTTTGGGATGCAAGTGATGGATTTTAGCCAGGTCATTGTCTCGCTTACCGCGATTCATTTTCATTATTCCGCTTTCGCCGTTCCGATGTTTGCGGGCTTCTCGGGGCTGCTGATGCAGCGCGTCACTCCGAGTTATCGGCTCGCAGCGGCAGGTGCAGTGATCGGTCCGTTGCTGGTCGCCGCGGGAATTACGATATCGCCGATGTTAGAAGCGGTCACTGTAGCAGTTTATACAGCTTGTCTTCTTATTTACGTATATTACAGCTTAGTTGTGGCTCGACAGTATGCTTCCTTCTTGCTGGCGCTATCCTCGATCGCGTTCCTGTTAACGATGGGGTTCGCCTTGGTTTACGGCATTGGGCGGGGAATCGGGGGCGAGATCGTGTCGATACCGACGATGGTGCTGATTCACGGGATTGGCAACGCGTTCGGCTATACCGGGCTTGGATTGCTCGCTTGGACACAGCTGCGGCCGCAGCAGCACATTCGGGAAACGAGGTTTCCAATGAGCGGCGTCCGCGGGCAGCGCGTCATCGGCAGAAGCTTCCTGGATCGCAATGGGTTGATCGATCACGGCGCGGGCACGGTATTGGGGCTGGTTGATGACTTCGAAGTGTTCCGTGGAGGGGAGTTTGACCCTTCGCTCGTCCATCCGCGCCTCCAGGATTTCTATGAACGGACAATAAACTATGAATTGGTTGCTAGCACGAGATGGCTGCGCGGCTTCGCTGCGCTTTCCGGAGTCTATAAGAGGATCGTGGAACGGTTGGAACAGCTGAATTTGCCGCTGAACGGAGAGGGCGTGGCGCAGCGGATGGGTTCGGCCATCGTTCCGGTCGATAGCCGCCGCGACGGCCGTGATCGGGTAAGGGCATGGGTTCGCTGGGATGAAGACAACGGCAAAGCAATATTTATAGCGTTGTATTCACATCACCGAGACCATAATATAGGTTATATGAATATCGCGTTG
>Ga0182742_1004147_pt1 | contig 13406 bp, 6 predicted proteins | sample eDN5th37CBELigMG_FD_128880 | JGI IMG/M metagenome (GOLD analysis project Ga0182742, IMG submission 128880) | Enriched Miracle-Growth compost microbial communities from Emeryville, California, USA - eDNA 5th pass 37_C BE-Lig MG (version 2)... ... | reverse complement strand
TCACGGCCGATTCAAGGCGCTGAGCCTTGATCTCTGGGAGGGCGAAGCTCCCGCCGAGCCCCACACGCCGGCCCTCGGCTCGGCGAGGGCCTCGCCCTCCCATGACCTGCCGTGAGGAACACCTCAGAGACAACGAGACCACCGGGCGGCCCCGGCATTGTGGAATCCTCCACCTTGCCGGGGCCGCCCGGTTTTTTCGTGGGATGACCGCGCCGCTCCGACCCACCGTTCTCCGCCGGCTCCCTCCCGTCCCCCCGTCCGACCGATAGGTCGCGCGTCGGAAATACCGATTTTCCGGCTTGACCCACGCCTTTGGCTGATCGAATGGGCGGCCAACGGCCGATTCAGTGGGTGAGAGAAGATCCGCTCGCGCGAGTCGTGCCTCGCCTCGGGGTCTTGCCGGATATTTCGACTCATCGTCACGCGCCAGGCGCGCCGATCTTTACGATTGCCGGGCGTTTCGGCCTCGGTTCAGGACGGACGAGTCCAGCGTTAGGAGAACATGGAATGTCTCAGCCATCCCGACCGCGGGCGCAAGGCTCAGCGCGGCGGCGCAAGCGAAACCTGAAGCTCAGCAGCGTCACCCGTTTGGAGGAGCGTTGCCTGCTGGCGCCGTATGTGCCCCTCTTCCCGTTGCAAGCGGAATTCACCGCGGCGGACAGCCCCACGTCCAACGCCTTCCTGGGAACCGTCGAAGTCAGCCAGAACACGACCGAGACGAACCTCAGCTCGCCGGCGCCGATCACCTCGGTCTCGGAGGTGACGCCCTTGTCGTCCTTCGGCGGCGACCTGGTTCGGATCAAGGCGGGGCCCGGCGGCATCTTCGGCAACGGCCTGTACGCCATCTCGCGAGGTTCCGGCGGCAAGGCCGGGGCGGTCAACCGACCGGGCGTGATCTACCGCGTCGATCCGGCCACGGGGAAGGCCAGCGTCTTCTTCGACCTCAACACGGTCATGAGTCAGATCGACCCCAACGCGCTGAACACCGACGGGGTCAACCCGGCGGCCAACTCGCTCGGCGGCGCCACGGGCACGGCGGTCGACACGACCGGGTTCAAGAACTGGTATGACATCGCCTTCGACCCTGAGGGCTACATCGACGGCAAGCCCTCGATGCTGGTCAGCACGGTCGACCGCAACGACCCGGCCAAGAACGCGATTTACCGGATCGCCCCCGACGGCCAGTTCCTGGGCGCCTTCGTCACCATGACCGATGGCCTGGCCTCGACCCGGTTCAACATGAACCCAACGGCGATGACCGTTCCGGGCCCGGAGATGCAGCAGTTCCTCCGGGGCGTGATCGCCGGCAGCGGCGTCAGCTCGACGGGCGGCACGATGGCGGCGCTGTTCTTCAACGCCAACCAGTACGCTCCCGGCCAGGTGATCTCCAACGCCGGCCTACCCCCGGGGGTGACCCAAACCGGGATGACGGCTGGACCGATCGCCGGCATCACGCAGGCGAACGCCGATTACATCTCGCCGCTTTACTCGGCCTTCACCGACTTCGGCACCCCCGCCGCGGGCGGGATCCCCGCGCGAACCGGCTTCAGCGGCGTGCAGGGCTCCAACGGCGAGTTCTTGATCGGCCTGGGCACGATCGACCCCGACCTGCCGATCGACGAGAACGCCCTGGCGACGACCCCGTTCCGCCGCTTCCAGGACATCGCCTTCGACCAGTATGGCTACTTCTCGATCAGCCTGCCCCTGACGGCCGCCGCCGGCACGGGCGGGACGACCACCAACGCCACGACCGCCGACCTTCAGATCGACGGTCCGCCGACCTACGCCGGCAGCCTGTTCGTCAGCGACCTGGCCACGGGGCTGTTCGTCGACCTGACCTCGATCGAGGAGGGCGACATCCCCGCCGGCGTGGTTGTGCGCGTCTCGGTTCAGGGCAGCGGCGCCCTGGGTCTCGCCAAGCAGGATCCGTCGCTCCCCTACGATCCGGTCAACAACCCGCTCGTGCCCGTGACCCGCAACGGCAACACCACCGGGGGAAGCAACCCCTTCGGCGGCCGCATCGCGCGGATCACGCCCGACGGCGTCCTGACCGTCTTCGCCCAGGGGTTCGCCACCTCCGGGGCGCAGGATTCGACCAGCTTCATGAATTCGAGCCTCACACTCGACTTCTCGGCTGATGGGACGACCCTGTACGCCTCCGACGGCGACGGCATCTGGCAGTTCAAGACGACCGCCAGCCTGGCCGGCTCGACCTCCGGGACGATCGTGGGGCTCAATGACCTGCGGACCCTGGGCGTCCCCTACGACGGCCGCGGCAGCGCCGTGGCGGTCGTCGACACCGGCGTCGACGGGACCTCCACGCCGTTCCGAGGCCGCGTCGGCGTGGGCAAGAACCTCTACACCGGCGGCCCGGGCAACAAGGACCTCTCCTCGTTCACCTCGGGCGGAACCACCGGCGGCAACACCGGTGGAAACACGGGTGGAAACACCGGCGGAACCACCGGCGGCGGCAATGTGCTGGCCAACACGTTCGATGGCCACGGAACACCGGTGGCCGGCGTCGTGGCCCAGTTCGTCCCGCAAGCCACGCTCGAGCCGATCTCGATCTTCTCGCCGTTCGTCGGTTCGGTGAGCTTGACCTCCAGCGGAACGAGCGGCGGAACCGGCGGGACCGGCGGCAACACCGGCGGCAACGCCGGCGGAACCACCACGCTGAGCGCGACGGCCAACGCCCTGACCTCGACCAACGGGGTCTACAACGGCCTGGACTACGTCGCCAAGCACCCGTACGTTAACGACCCGGTGCGCCCCGGCCAGGTTTCCCGGATGGTGGCCTCGACGTTCGCCTTCGGCACGACCGAGACGTTCGTCAGCGAGGGCGACGCCTTCCGACGGTACCCGCAGATCGTCATCGCGCTGAAGAACCAACTGCACAAGTTCCGCAAGCTGGGCATCGCCCCGATCGCCGCGGCCGGCCAGTTCGGCGCCCCGCTGGGCGCGGGAGGCGGAACCGGCGGCGGAACCGGCGGCAACGCCAACAACAACACCAGCACCCTCCGGATGAACAACAACGCCGACAACTCGTCGCTGGGCGACAACAGCGGCATGGCGATGCCGGCGATCTTCAACGAGTCGATCTCGGTCACCGGAACCTATCCGTTCCCGTACTTCACCGACGTCTCGACCACGCCGAACAATCCGCCGATCGGCGTGATCCCCAACCCGCTCGGCCCGGTTTTGATCTTCGGCAATTCGCTGTCGATCGGCGGAGGCGGCGGAACGTCCGGCGGAACCGGGGGCACCGGCGGAACCGGCGGAACCGGCGGCAACGCCAACGTCTCCGCCAACGTCGACACCTTCGCGGACGCCGACCTCGCCATCTGGAGCGACCGGATCCCCGGCTCCGTCAACCGCGGCATCGGGACCGACTTCGCCGCGCCGGCGATCGACGTGCCGACCTTCCGACGGCGGTTCTCCCAGAATCAGGCGGCCTCCACCGGAGGGACCACCGGCGGAACCACCACCTCGACCTCCGGCGACTCCCGCAACCACCTGACCTTCGACCAGGTCGGGACCTCGATGTCCACCGGCATCGTCACCGGCGCCTACGCGATGGTCGCCTCGGCCCTGGACTACTGGGCCAACCTCAACAATGACCAGGGGGCGAGCTCCGACGCCTACCTGACCACCCCGGTCGGCGTCCGCAGCCTGTTCTTCGGGCCGCACGCCATCGCCGACCTCACGGCCTACAACAACCCCGATGGGATCAACGGGATCCTCGCCTGGACGGCGGTGCCCGCCTTCGACGTCGACGACGGCGCCAGCCTCTCCACGCCCGACTTGATCAGCACGACCGACAAGCAAAACGGGTTCGTGGGCGGCTATGAGCCCCCGGCCTACGCCCGCGTCTCGATCAGCAACGCCATCGCGGCGATCGAGGGAACCATCGCCCTCCGCTACCTGATCGACAACAACGTCCTGCCGGTCATCGACGCCAACAACGACGGCGTCCTGACCGCCCAGGAGATCCAGGACTTCACCGACACATCCGCCTCCAAGGGGATGGCCGAGGCCGGCGCCATGGCCCGCCTGTTGGGCGGCACCGCCACCACCGCGCTGCCCGAGGGCGGCCTCAACAACCGGCTGTTCAACGAGAACCCCGACCAGCCCGGCGCGCTGCAACGGCGGTTCAACTTCTTCGACTTCGTGGCCAACGGCCAGCTCAAGGGCGGCGTGACCATCGACGGTCTGAAGATGCTCTCCAACAACCTCTTGCCGCAGCCCGACAGCTACGTGGTCGTCGATCGCCAGCGGGCCTCGATGAACGGCTTCCTGGTCGATCCCGACGCGCAGCGGAACACCACGGCGCTTCAGCACAAGCTCCCGCGCTTCATGTGGGTGCCCAAGGCGGCCGTCGCCAAATTCCGCAACATGTCGCCGGCGCGGTTCAAGATCGGCCGCAACGAGACGCCGGGGACCTACTTCCCGGTCTACACGCTGTTCCAGAACACCCCGGCGGCCCAGGCCCGCGCCGCGGGCGAGACGATGTCCCGCACGGTCAACGTCAATGGCCAGCCCGTCTCGGTGAACTTCGTCCAGCGCGGCCCGGTGATCACGCCCCAGGCCCCGGAAGCGACCGCCCCGGAAACGCCAACGCCGCGCCCGACGCCGAACCATCCGGTCGCGCCGACCCCGACCCCGACTCCGACCCCAACGCCGACGCCGACCGCGCCGGACGGCGATGAGAACGCCAAGCGGGTTCTCGACGCCCTGCTGAACCTGGCCAACCAGGGCCAGCAGAACCAGGCCAACGCGACCTCACTGCCGACGGCCACGCCGATGGCGGTTGAGAACACCGCGCCGGCGGCCCCGGACGCGGCGGCTGCGGCGGCGGCTTCGGCCGCGGCACCGCCCGCCGAGGCGACGCCCGCGCCGACCGCCGCGCCGGAGAAGTCGGCGGAGACCGAGTTGGCAGAGCAGCAACGGGCCGCGGCCGCGTCCCAAGCCGCCCGTCGGCAGGCCATCCTCCAGGCCAACAACAGCAAGAAGTCGAACGTTTTCCAGCAAATCTGGGACGACATCAAGAAGCCCTTCTCCTGATCGACGGGCGATGATCGCCTGAAACGGCCAACCGCGGCCGCCCCGGTCCCTTCACGGATCGGGAGCGGCCGTTTTTTCATTGCTCGACCGCCCGAGACTCGCCCCGAAAATCTCCCGTGAGGGCGTGAAAGCGAAATTTCCCGCATGCAAGACGACTTGGAAAGGATTAGAATTGCGGAACGCGGCCATCGGCGGCCTGAATCATCCAAGCCGGCTCGAGATTACGCCGGCGGACCTACATCCCCAGCGGAGATCGGCGGCTTCATGTTGGACTCGGCGATCAACCTGTTCCGCGGCGCCTGCGGACTGGAGGCGCCCTGGGTCTTGCGGTGCGAGGAGGCCGGCCCCGACCACGAGGTGGAGTCTCGATCGCGGCTCGCCCTGCCGTTCGTGATCATCGGCCGCGACCAGGACCAGGGGCCCAGGCTCGACGCGCCGGAGGTGAGCCGCCGCCACGCGCTCCTGCAGATGATCGGCGGCCGGCTTCGGGTCATCGATCTTCAAAGCCGAACGGGCGTTGTTTGGGAATCCCCCGCCGAAGCGCCGGAGGGGGACCTGTTTCTCGACCCCGGCCAGGCCATCCGGATCGGTCCCTACCGCCTAAGCTGGTCGCGGGGAGAAGGCGATGCGCGGGCCTCGGCCGACCCCACCGACGCGCCGGCGATCGCCTCGTCTCGAAGCCTCGCGCTCGCGCCCCGCGCGCCGGAGGGGGCGTTCGTCATGCCGATTCGGATCGACGACGAGGAGTCGCTCTGGCGCGTTGACGAGGATCTGACGCTAATCGGCCGCTCGAAGCCGTGCCGGATGGTCCTGAACGACCAGAGCGTCTCGCGGATCCACGCCGTGGTGGCGCGCACGCCGCTGGGCGTCTGGATCGTCGACGCCGGGTCGAGAGAGGGCGTCGTCGTCTCGGGGGTTCGGGTCCGGTGGGCCTGGCTCGACGACGGCGACACCGTGCGCCTGGGGCGGTTCACGTTCGTCTTCCGCTACTTGACTCCCTTCGCCGGAATCAAGCGCGACGATGTTCCCTACATCGCGGGCGCCGCGGACGACGCCGACGAAGGACGCCCACCCGACGCCTCGCGCCCGCGGTCGGGCCAAGCCGGTCGGGAACTGGCCATGCGATCCTCCTCCGGGCGGTCTCGAGGCGTGGTCCGCGTCAGTCCCTCTGCGGTCACGCCGGCCGCGACGACGGCGCGGCTCAATCCAGCCGCGGACGCCGTGTGGACGTCTCCCTCCTCGGCGGGGGGAATCCCCGTCGAGCTTTGGCAACGGCAGATGGAGATGATGGAGTCGTTCCACAACGACATGATCGCGATGGTTCAAACGTTCTTCGCCATTCATCGCGAACACCAGGCCTCGGTGCGCGAGGAGATGGCGCGGGTTGAGGAGCTCACGGCCGAACTTGATGCTCTGAGGCGGAGGATGTCCGAGTCCGACGCCGCCCCCGGACGAGCCGACGCGTCCCCCCAATCTCCTCCAGTTCCAAACGCCCCGTCGCGCGACCGCGCCGCGCGAGGTCAAGAGGCCGACGGTCATGATCCTCGGCCTCAAACGAAACCGAAGCCGGGCGCGGCGTCGCCCCATCCCGCCCCGGTTCCTCCCCCGGGCGGCGAGAGGATAACGGTCGCCTCTCCGGAGATGCACGGCTTCATCGCGAATCGAATCGCGACCTTGCAACGGGAGCGCCAAGGCTACTGGCGGCGGATCTTGAATCAGATCAACTCTTAGCGCCGCGTCCCGCCGGCGGGGTCGGATGGGAGTAGTGGGGCGGCGAGCGGCTCAACCTCCCAATCGCGCAACTCGACCCGAGCGCCGCGGCCCAGGAAATGGACGGCGGCCACGAAATGGTCGCCGTTGACGCGCTGAATCACCCGCCCCTCCAACCCGGCGAGCGGCCCTCCCTTGATCCGCACGAGGCTCCCCGCCGTGATCTCCGGCTCGGCCTCGATTGGCAATCCCGAGCCGAGCATCCGCTGGATCTGGCGGAGGTCGCTTTCCAGACCCTTCTGGTCGTCGACCTCCAAGACCGAAACGAGCCGATTCCCCCGCAGGGCCGCCCCTCGGTCATTCCAATCCCCATACAGAAACACGTAGCCGGGAAACAGGGGAATCAACGAGCTGATCTTGCGTCCCTTGGGCGTGCGGGATTCCTGAATGGCCTGGGGGAGATAATAGGTGAGGCCCTCCCCCCTTAGGTCGCGGGCGATGGCCTTCTCCTGGCGTGGTTTGGCGTGCAGGCACCACCACCGAGCTTCGGGCTTTTCGGTCGGTATGGCCGATGGGTCATCCCAAAGGCCGGGTGGATGGAAGTCGGGTTCGGCGGGAAGAATTGGCATGGTGGATACCTTCTGACCGTCGACCGTCGCTCGCGGCCCTCGTGGAGAGACTCCCCCGATCGCTCAAGCGCGGGCGGTGAAAGCCCTCATCCTTCTTTTCGGTCTAACGCCGAACCGGGGAGGGCACCCGAAGCCATGCGAGCCACCGCGAGAACAACCGCGGGCCCCCGTGGTGAAACATCTCCGGGTCGGATCGGGCGGAGGGCCGGCGCGAGAACTCGAGGTGCGAGGCCACGATCTCGCTCAGATTCCGTCGCCAGTCGTGAAGGGCGGCGGATTCCGGTTCGAAGGCGAGAAGCTCCTGGAGATCGGCGGCGGATAGGTCGTAATTCAGACCCAGCAAAAAGATCGCCAGCGCAAGCTCGGCCAACCCGCGATCGGATTCGCCGTCCGCCTCGCGAACCGCTCGCAACAGCTCCGAATAATGAACCGCGTTTTCGGCTTCGGCGGTTCGAACCACCGCGGCCGGCGCCGGGAGGTTCCAGACTCGATCATCGGCCAGAAGAATCCCCGACCCGCCCCGAAAGGTCGAGCGCCGGCTCGCCAGTTCCTTATCTCGACTCATCATCGGTTTCCAAGAATGGAGATCCGCGGCATCCCCAGGACGCCGCCGCCATCGATCCCTCAATTTGGATTCTAGAACGCGCAACGCGAATTGGCGAATCGCGGCGCATAATACCCCCAAACCGTCCCTAGGAGAAGATGGGTCGGATATGCGATAATCACTCTCTTGGCGCGTACGGACAGCCACTCACGAACAGGAATGAGTTCCAATAGATCATGAGCGAAGGCGGCAACCCCGGGGGACAGGCCCCGATTTCTTGCGATTTCTGCGGGCGGAGCACGGCCGAGGCCGGGCCGATGATCGAGGGCAAGGCGCTGCTGGCGGCCGACTCGGAACACGCGATCGCGCACATCTGCAATCATTGCGTCGACGTCTGCGATGGACTCTTCGCCCAACACGAGCGGCGCAACGCCCGCATCGACCGGATCCCCACCCCCCGCGAGCTGGTGGCCCATCTTGATGATTACATCATCGGCCAGGAGAGCGTCAAGAAAACCTTGGCCGTCGCCGTCGTCAACCACTACAAGCGCGTTCTGGGCGGCGAGATCACCGACCCGGCCCTTCGGGACGTCGAGGTGGCGAAAAGCAACGTCCTGTTGATCGGGCCCACCGGCTGCGGCAAAACGGCCCTGGCGCAGACGCTCGCCCGGCGGCTCCATGTCCCCTTCGCCATCGGCGACGCCACGACGCTGACCGAAGCCGGCTACGTCGGCGAGGACGTCGAAAACCTGATCCTCAAACTTGTCTCGGCCGCCGACTACGACATCGCCGCGGCCGAGAAGGGGATCATCTACATCGACGAAATCGACAAGATTGGCAAGACCAGCCAGAACGTCTCGATCACCCGCGACGTCTCGGGCGAGGGGGTGCAGCAGGCCATGCTGAAGCTCCTCGAAGGGACCGTGGCCAACGTCCCTCCCCAGGGGGGCCGCAAGCATCCCGAGCAGCAGTATCTTCAGGTCAACACGTCGGGCATCCTGTTCATCTGCGGCGGCACGTTCGTCGGTCTCGAGGAGATTATCGGCAAGCGGCTGGGCAAGAAGATGATTGGGTTCGGTCGACCCGCGACCACCGACCGCGAGGTCGAGCGCAACGAGTTGGTCGCCCAGGTGACTCCCGAAGACCTGGAGCGCTACGGCATGATCCCCGAGCTAATCGGCCGGCTCCCGGTCATCGCCACGCTCGACCAGCTTTCCGAGGCCGACTTGGCCCGGATCCTCGCCGAGCCCAAAGACGCGCTGACCAAGCAGTATCAGGTCTTGTTCCACCTCGACGGCGCGAAGCTCGAGTTCACCGACGGCGCCCTGCGCGAGATCGCCAAGCTCGCCAAGGCGCGCGGCACCGGCGCGCGGGCGCTCCGCTCGATCATGGAAAACCTGATGCTCGAAATCATGTATGAGCTGCCCGAGCGCGAGCCCGGCCAATCGTACACGATCACCGACCGGATCGTCCGCAAGGAGGAGAGCCTCTTCGGCCCCAAGGTCGGAGCCTAAGGGAGCCCGGCCCCTTTTCGAACGCGAGGATATGGGAGCCGATCCGCGGGGGCGGCCACGTGGCCGCCCCCGCGTCGGGCGCTCCTGGTTGGTCGCGACGGTCGCGATCAGCTCAGGCCGGTCAAGGGGCCGTCGCCGCAGAAGTCGGGGTTGCCAAACGTGGTGATCTCGTGGCCCATGCCGTGGGCGATCGACATCAGCAGCCGGTTGTGAGGCACCTTGGGAAGCTTCAACGACTGCCCCATCTTAAAGTCGAGACCGTTGCCGACCAGCACGAAGGGGATGTTGTCCAGGGTGTGGGAGTTGCCCTTGCCCAGCTCATTGGTCCAGATGATCGTGGTATTGTCCAGGAGCGAGCCGTTGCCCCCCGGCTCGGGCGTGTCGGCCAGGCGCTGGGCGAGGTAGGCGAGCTGCTCGCAGAACCACTTGTTGATCTTCGTCAGCTTCTCGACCGAGGCCTCGTTGTTGTCCGGGTGGTGGGACAGCTCGTGATGCCCCTCGGAGACGCCGATCCAGTTCATCTTGGCCATGCCGACCGAGTTGGTGTACTGAAGCGTGGCGATCCGCGCGAAGTCGGCGACGAAGCTTTGGACCATCAGCTCGATGTGGGTCTTGCTGATCTGGGGGATCTGGTCGTTCTCCTCCTTGATGTTCGGGTCGATGTCGGGAACGGCGTGCCCCACGTCGGCCGACTCGGCGCCGGCCTTCAGCTCCCGCTCCATTTCGCGGACGAACGAGGCGTGCTCGGCGAGGATCCGGCGATCCTCGACGCCGACGGCCGACTCCAGCTTCTTCAGGTCGTCCTGGACGTCGTCAAGAATGCTCTTGAGGCTCTCCTGGTCCTTCAACCGGCCGTAGAGCTTGGCGAACATCTGCTTGGGGCTGTTGATCGGGGCGATCGGCCGGTTGGGGCCGTCATAAACCATCCGGGTCCAGGTGTCGGCCCGGTTGGGCACCATGACGCCGAACTCCAGCGAGCCGAACCGGGTGCGCGTGGCCGGGTTCGCCTGGAGATATTTCTTGATTTCCTGGTCGATCGACAGGCCGCTGGCCCAGCCCGCGGGCGTGTCGGAGCCCCCCTGAATGTTGCCCGGATACAACTCGATGCCGGTCAGCAGGCAGCCCATGCCGCGCATGTGGTTGTCGCCGTCGCCCCGGACCTTGTCGCAAACGCCGTGGAGGATCAACGTCCGATCCTTGAGCGGCTCCAGCGGAGTGAGGCTCTCCTTGAGCGTGAACTCCGAGCCGGTCTCGTCGGGCCAGAACGCGCCGGGGATCACGCCGTTGGGGCTGAAGATCACCACCAGCCGCTTCTTGCGGGCCGGCTCGCCGGCCATGGCCAGACTCGGCAGGTTCATGGCGAAGGGGATCGCCGCCGCGCCAACGCCCAGATCACGGAGGAAGTCGCGTCGATTGCGGGTCCAGGACATTTGGAGATCTCCGTGTTGATTCCAGCGCCGCGCCGGGCGGCGCCGGGGAATCCAGATCGAATCGTAAAGGGCGAATCCCGAGGGGTTTTCGCCGACCGGGGCGTTATGGATTGGCGGCCACCGGCGCCGAGCCGGCCTTGGCGACGCTCTCGGCGCGCGAGGTCAAGGCCGAGGCGGCCATGATGTCGACCGCCAACTGGCGGATGTTGTAGTTGTGTTGCTTGAAGGTCCGGGCCAACGACGGCAGTTCGTCGAGGCCGAAGGCGTTGATCGGCTGCTTGACCAGGTAATGGAAAAGCTGCTCGGAAAAGGCGGAGCTCACCTCCTCGCTGGAGGCCAGGAAGTTGGTCAGGTCCAACGGACCGTTGAACACCACCTGGCCGTCGTCGGCGGACTCGTAGCCTCCCGTCGCGTCGATCGGCTTGTTCAATTCCTCGGTGCGGAACCGGCCGACCGCGTCGAAGTTCTCAAGAGAGAAGCCGAGCGGATTGATCAGTTCGTGGCAGACCATGCACGCCTTGGGACTGGTTTGCAGGGCCGCCAGCTCGCGGGTCGTCATGCCGGGATGGGCGTCGGGGGCGAACGGCGCCGACGCCTCGGGGGGAGGCATCAGGAACCGCCCCAAAACGCCCCGCGAGAGGAACACCCCGCGATGAATCGGCGAACTGGCGTGCGAGTAGGCGTAGTTCGCCAGCACCAGGGGGTGCGTCACCACCCCCGCGCGGGGCTCTCCCTCCAGCTTCACCTTCTGGAAGGGGGCGTCGGCCGGCAGCGACGCGCCGTAGAACTCGGCCAGGCGGCCGTTCATGTAGATCACATCGTCGGTCATGAGACGATGGAAGCTGGCGTCGTCGCTCTGGAGCACATCCTCGAGGAACATCTCCAGCGAGGTCCGCAGGTCGGAGGCGACCGCCTCGTCGAAATTCGGAAACATCTTCGGGTCTTTCCCGATGTCCCGGGCCCGGGCGTGATCGATCCGAAGCCATCGAATCAGAAACGTCCGGAGCTTGGATTGGGCCCGAAGGTCGCCGACCATCCGCTCGGCCTGGGCGGCGATCTGTTCCGTCGTCTTCAATTCGCCCTTCGCCGCGGCCTGAAGCAGCGTCTCGTCGGGGAGCGAGTCCCAAAGGCCGAACGACAGCCGAGAGGCCGCGTCGTAGTCGTCGAGCGTTCCCTGGAGCTCGTTGTACAGGAACCAGGGGGCGTTGAGCGCAAGCAAAACCACCCGCTTGACCGCCGACTCCGGGTCGGGCCCGGCCTCGAACTGGCGATCGACCAGAATCGCGCGCTGTTCGTCCGAGAGCGGACGGCGGAAGGCGGTCTCCACGAACCGCCCGCAGAACTCCCGGAGCTTCGCCTCGCGATCGTCCGCGTCGGCCTTGACCTTGGCCAACTCGTTGAGTCGGTCGACCACATAGGAGGCCGTCTCAAGCGCCACGTCGGTCGTCGCCGCGTCCCATTCCTTCGAGACCGACGAACCGCGCTCAAAGCCCATGCTCTGGTCGTCGGGAGGGAAGGGTGTCGACGGGACGAACAATTCGGGCGTGTTGGCCGGCGAAAGGTTCCGCGTGGGAACGACCTCCACGGCGCGGTGGGGTTGTTTCCAGAGCAGGGCGATGGTCGCCTTGGTCGGCGGGGGGGTGTTGGTCTTGCTGTCGTCGACGCCCTGCTTGCCCTTGGACATCTCCAACCGAATCGGATAAACCCGGCCGCCGATCAGGTAGATCGACCCCCGAAATTCCGTGTCGTCGCCCGAGATGACCCAGCGGTCGACCACGGGCGTCTTTTGGTCGTTGACCCAGAGCCGAACCGAGTGCTCGGAGCGGACGGTGAACTCATAGTCGCCGGTCTCGGGGGCAAGCAGACCTCCTTGCCACCGAATGTAGAACCGGTGGCCGATCTCGTCGGAGTCCGGCAGGTTGACGCCGAAGTCGAAGTCGATCGTCGGGTCGACCCGGTCGATGATCCGGTTTTCCTTCTTCCAGTGCTGGTGCGAGTTGGAGTACTCGCCGTGGAGCCCCTTGGGGCCCTCCCACGCCGAGGGCCCGCGGAACGCGCCGATCAGGTCGATCAGGGCGTTGCGATGCTGCCTGACGGTCAGTCGCGACAGCTCGATTCGCGGGGGCTTCATCCGGGCCTGGGCGATGCTGGAGTAGAAGGTGTCGTAGATGTATTGGGCCACCGCGTCGGCGTCCTCACCCACGCAGAGATCCGGATCATCCTCGGGCATCCTCTTGGTGATGTACCGGGAGAGTTGCTTGACCGATTTGTCGCCGATCAGGGCTTGGGGGTAGTCCTCGGTCCCTTCGCCGACTTTGCCGTGGCACGAGGCGCACTGCTGAGCGTAAAGCGCCCCTCCCTTGGGGGAACCATCGGCCCGAGCCGAGGCGCTGGTCAGCGCCCAGAACAAGGAAAACGCCAGGGCCGGCGTTAGCGCGCGCCGGAGCGCTTGAGAATCAGGCTGCGTCATCATGGAGAGCCAACCCTTGTTCGCGAGTTGGAGAAGCCGTCCGAGGCC
>Ga0182742_1004146_pt1 | contig 13408 bp, 9 predicted proteins | sample eDN5th37CBELigMG_FD_128880 | JGI IMG/M metagenome (GOLD analysis project Ga0182742, IMG submission 128880) | Enriched Miracle-Growth compost microbial communities from Emeryville, California, USA - eDNA 5th pass 37_C BE-Lig MG (version 2)... ... | reverse complement strand
ATCGGAGCATTATCCCAATCAATCGGCCTCCTAGCAGAGCTAATCGTCGTAAGCCTAATCGTTAACTCCTTGGGACAGAGGGACAGGTCCCGTGTCCCAGTTTGAGGGGGGCCGGAGGGACAGGTCCCTTGTCCCGGTTAAAGGGGTCCTGACGTTTAGGGAAGGACCCACGCTGCCTTTCAGTTTGAACCTGGGATCAATTTTACAATAAAAAACAGACTGTAGACATTATTTCAATCCTCATCGAGCCGGTCGACAGTCCAAGGCGCTATCTCTTTTGAGGAGATAGCGCCTTCTTTTTACAAATTATAGGTTGCCTGTCAGCCTTGGAATCCAAAGCGATAACTCCGGAACGAAGGTAACGATTAGTAATGCGATTATGATCGCGAAATAATAGGGGATCAGTGGTTTAATGACTTTATCAATACTGATGTTCCCGACCTTACATCCAATAAACAGACAGTTTCCAACTGGTGGTGTAATACTGCCGATACATAGGTTCATGGTAATCATGATTCCAAAATGAACGGGATCCATTCCAAGCTGCATGGCAATTGGCAATAGGATTGGAGTAAAAATCAGGATTGCTGGTGTCATATCCATGAAGGTTCCAACGAGTAATAGGAGTATGTTTATGATTAACAAGATAGCAATAGGATTATCCGTAATGCCGATGATGCTCTCACTAATCGCTTGTGGAATGCCGGCAACGGTCATTACATAACTCATAATCGTTGAGCCTGCAATTAAAAACATAATGATTGCCGTCGTTTTGGATGTTTCAACCAAAATTTTCGGTAGATCTTTCACCTTTAGTGAACGATAGACAAACATGGATAGGAATAAGGCATAAACGACTGCGATAGCTGCCCCTTCTGTTGCGGTGAAAATACCAGATGTAATTCCACCAATGACAATGACGATGAGCATTAAGGAAGGAATGGCATCCAAGAATAGTTTTAGCTTTAACTTAGCTGGAATTTTTTCACTGATAGAGTATTTGTTCCGTTTGGCAATGATAAAGCCTACCAGCATTGTTAATAGGCCCCATAGAATCCCAGGTAAATAACCTGCCATAAATAAGGCTGCAACCGATGTTCCTCCTGATACAAGAGAATAGGTGATTAATACATTACTAGGCGGAATCAATAACCCAGTAGGGGCGGATGCAATATTTAAAGTGGTAGAAAAGGTTTTATCATATCCTTCTTTTTCCTGCATCGGCCCAAGGATTCCTCCCATTGCTGCAGCTGAAGCCACGGCTGAACCAGATATTGCACCAAAAAGCATATTTCCCACTACGTTTGTTTGTCCTAGTGAACCAGGAATTCGTCCAGCCATGACTTTAGCGAAATTTATTAGACGGACTGCTATTCCACCATTATTCATAATGATTCCAGCTAAAATAAAGAATGGAATCGCTAACAATGAAAGCTTATCGACACCGGTGGCTGCCTTTTGTGCTGCAATAATAATCGATGTATTAAGTGGGAAAATAACCACTGCTGTTAAAACAGATGAGATAATGATGCTAAAGGCGATAGGGGTCCCTATGAGTAAGAAAAAGGCAAATACGACTAGCAATATAAGTCCAGCTTGAACTGCAACATCCATCTATTTTTCCTCCGTTCTATTAAATTAAACGACTTCTGTTTTTAGCTTGTTTGCAATATGTTGAATGGAATAAAGGATAAACATGAAGCCAGCAATCGGTAAGGCCATATACATATATCCCATTGGCAAGCCCATTCCAGGGGAGATTTGGATCATGGTTGCCGAGACAATTTGGTAACCTCCATAGATGAGCACAATTGCTGAAAAGATGGAAATAGACGCATCAATGATAATTGCAACCACCTTTGCAACCGCTTTATTCAGCTTGTCTGCAAAGAAAGTGATGGCCAAGTGTCCCTTTTCGCCGTAAACATAAGCCCCGCCAATAACAGAAACCCAAATAATCGCGTACCGCATAAGTTCCTCTGTCTGTGCACTCCCCTGTCCAAAAATATATCGTGACATGACTTGCCATACGCAGGAAATCACCATTAATGAGACTAATATCATTAGCAAATACTCAATTCCCTTATTAAAAGACTTTAATAACTTATTCATGATTTACCCTCCCTTATTAGTACAAACAGGTTATTTTGTTTTAAATGAATTAATGACCTCGATAAATTCTGGATATTCCTTTGCAACCTGTTCATGCATTGGTTTTACACTATCAATAAATGCCTGAACATTTGGTTCGGTAAAGTTAACGCCCTGTTTCTTCGACTCTTGGATTGCTTTCTCTGTTTCTACTGCCCATAGTTCACGTTGATTGAGGCTTAATTCATGAAGGGCATTATCTAAAATCTCTCTTTGGTTACTTGTCAGCTTGTTTAAAGTGTTTGTATTCATGATTAACACGTCTGGAGCAAACAAGTGTCTCGTATTAGAAAACTCTTTCGATACCTCTGCATGTTTATTAACAGTTAGAGCTAATTCGTTATTTTCTAAGCCGTCAATGACTCCTTGTTGGAGTGCACCGTACACTTCTCCCCAGTCAAGCGGGGTAGGGTTTCCTCCCATTAGGGTCACCATTTCCATTAAGGTCGGAGAAGCCAGTGTCCGCATTTTTAAGCCTTTCAAATCAGAAGGTTCAGTAATCGGAGTGTCCTTTGTATAGAAGCTGCGGGCTCCTGCATCGAACCACGTTTTCACAACAAAGCCAAGTTCAGCTGTTTGCGGGAATATTTTTTCTTGCATATACGCACTGTCCATCACTTGATGGTAGTGAGACGCATCATTAAATAAGTAGGGAACGCTAAACAAAGAGTACATCTTTTCATAGGATTCGATTGTTGATACACCAGTTGCAACCATATCTACAGCTCCGAATTGAACCAATTCAAGTGTTTCACGGTCAGACCCTAATACTCCACTTGAGTAGACTTTTCCCTTCATTGATCCTTGAGATTTTTCCTCTAGTTCCTTTGCAAATTGTTTTAATGCAACAACAGTTGGGTGTGTATCTGGTTGATTGCTAGAAATGATAAATTCAAACGATTTATCTTCACTACTCTCACTAGCAGCTGTTATCGAAGAACATCCACTAAATATGCCTAATAATAAGAGTAGACTTAATAAAACACCAAGATTCTTTTTGTTCTTCATCTCTACTTTCCTCCATTCTATTCTCTAAAAATAGGTATCTAACAGGTTTTCATTGGAAACAGGAAACATGTTTAGGTTGGGATAGGAAACGCTTACATCTGAACTTAAAATATACACTCCAAATAACAATATCATTGAGCTTGTTTTTAACCGGATCAAAGATCACCTTTTCATTGAAAATACAGAAATGTTAACGTTAACAAAATAGTGAACAAAAAATACTATTATGCCTGGAGGTGGTATCTGTTTCAGTTTTATTCTGTTATGATTGAAAATGTTAACGTTAACAAAAACCGTCAATAAAAAAATCCATTACATAAAACAGGGTTATCAATACAAGTTCTCAAAAACTAGAATTATTCCAAGACCGATATTTGCACCCTCTCATTCAGTTATTATTCGTACAACCAATCTAACCAAATTCGTTGTACTCCTTCAATAACTTTATAATACCAGAATGAAATCACGTATGGTAGTTAAATTTGAATTTGTTGAAATTATGCCATAATTATAAAAAAAACCGTCCTTTTTTATGGGACAGTGTACCTGTCCCTCCGTCCCACATTTATATGTCAGAGAAACTTACAAACTTTAAGACAGGTTTCTTCATATGTATGAAAATGATAGGATGGATAGTTTAATGGAGGTTGGGTGAGAAGGATGATGCAGAGAGGCTTGTTTGATCAGATGCCTTTTGGAGTGATTGTGACGACAGAGTGTGGGGAAATTTGTTTTATCAATGATCTTGCGACGAGGATGGTTGGCTTGAAGGAAGAAATAATCAAATCTAGGAAAATATTGGAGCTGATCCCCGAGAGTATGGTGATTAAGTCCATCAAGACTGGCCATCCGAATATTATCTCAATTCATCATGAAGACCATCAACCTATTATTCTTTTTGAAAGTAAAATCACCGGCGAAGATGGGGGGCCATTAGGCCTCATTATGATGTTCCATGCTAGTTTCGTAGAACATCTGGCATATTTTTGTAAAAAAATCGGTGACTTAAAGCAGGAACTGGACCTAATCATGAATTTAGTGGGTGAGCTGGTTACGATTACGGATGCTGAGGGGAGAATCCTCCGAGTGAATGAAGCCTGCGAACGCATCATGGGCGTCACACGAAATGAATTTGAAGGCAAGCCATTTGAACGGTTGGAAGAAGAAAAGATCCTCGATAATTCCTCGACGAAACAGGTAATTGCGGAAGGAAGAAATGTGACGGTTGTTCAAACGACGAAATCTGGGCGGAGGTTATTGGTCAATGGCTACCCTATTTTTGATGAAAAGGGGCAGCTGAAAAAGGTGATCAATATTTCTAAGGATATAACGGAAACCGAGCAATTAAGCGAAAAACTGGCGGAGACCAAGAAGCTTTTACAAGAATACGAAGCGGAACTGACGAAAAAAATCGATAAGGAAACAACGATGCCAGTGATTAAATCGAGAGCGATGATTCAGACCAATGAGCTAATCACGAGGATGTCCAAGGTCGATTCAACAGTCCTTTTTACCGGAGAGTCTGGAGTTGGAAAAGAGTTTTTCGCTCGAACGCTTCATAATAAAAGCAATCGCAGCGAGTACCCCTTTGTCCCCATTAATTTCGGTGGGATTCCCGAAGAGATTATCGAATCTGAGCTTTTCGGCGACCCTCATTTCGGGACAAGCGGATTGATTGAGGAAGGAAACTATGGAACGATCTTTTTCAACGAGATTGAGAAGCTGCCTCTCCACATACAACTCAAGCTTTTTCATGTATTAAGGGATAAAAAAATCGGAACCAACCCGAAAATCGATCTCGATGTTCGCATCGTGTCCGCGACCGATGTGGATCTCCAGATGCTCGTTGAGCAGCAGCTTTTCCGCAACGATCTTTACTACTTACTCAATGTGGTACCGATTCATGTACCGAGCTTAACCGAACGAAAAGAAGAGATTCCGTTTTTAGTCCAGCATTTCCTAACGAGATTCAATGAAAAATACAATTTAAATAAAAGCTTTAGCCCGGAGCTGATGAATTTTCTAATCGATTATCACTGGGGTGGCAATGTAAGAGAACTGGAAAATACAGTCGAGCGATTGGTTGTCACGGTACCAAGTGAAATCATTACGATTGAGCATTTGCCTAATAATATGGTGGAGCAGAGCGTTTTCCTTAAAAATAAAAACCTCACATTAAAAGAAGCTTTAGATCAATATGAGAAGGAGATCATTGAGGGAGCTTTAAACAATTGCTTAACCATGAAAGAAGCGAGCATCCAATTAGGGGTTGATGCCTCAACGTTATCGAGAAAAGTTAGAAAATTCGGATTAATAATTGCGTAATTGCCATTCGCGTTGCAAAAATGCAATGTAGAATAAACTGCGGTCGCACGAGGATTTTTATCGAAAGAAAGTGAAGGTCAATTGCAAAACTACAATTGACTTTTTTTCTGAATTTTTAATTGTCAGATTATATAACAGGAGTGGCGCTTAGGTCTTTTTTAGCCGATAAAATGGACCTATCTTAGCTGAACCAAATATCGAGTGTAAGGAGTGTAAATCGATGAAATTAGTTGGTGTTGATGTTGGCGGAACGTTTACAGACATTGTTTATACAGATACAGAGGAAAGAAAGACGTGGATCAATAAGGTCCCAACCACGCTAGAGGACCCATCCATTGGGGTCGTTGACGGGATTACCCAGCTTTGTGAGCTTGAGGGAATTGATAAAGGCTCGATTCATCATATTTTCCATGGAACCACGATTGCCACAAATGCCATTTTAGAATTTGATGGGGCCAAGACAGGGATGATTACGACAAAGGGCTTTCGGGATATCACCCATATTGGTCGTCACCAAAGACCGCAAAATTATTCCATTATGCAAGAGATTCCTTGGCAGGATCGACCGTTAGTCAAGCGACGCCATCGCAAAGGCGTGAGTGAAAGACTTGCGCCACCAACTGGTGAGGTGATTGTGCCACTTGATGAGCAGGAAGTTAGACAAGCTGTTCGTGAATTGAAGGCAGAAGGCGTCGAGTCGATAATCGTCTCCTTCCTATTCTCCTATATCAATCCTGCTCACGAAGAGCGCGTTAAGGAAATCATCAAGGAGGAATATCCAGAGGTATTCGTGACTACGTCTGCGGATATCTCGCCACAATTCCGTGAGTTCGAACGGTTTACCACAGCGGCCATAAATGGCTTTGTGGGACCGAAAGTGAAAAGCTATATAGATAATTTAAAAACGGGCTTGCTCCAGGCTGAATTTGGCGCGGATCTTCATATTATGTGCTCCAATGGTGGAGTTGGCACGGCCGAAACGGTTTCGGCAAGACCTGTTAATACGTTATTATCGGGCCCTGCGGCAGGAGTTTTAGGTGGAAGATGGTCAGGAAATCTTTCGCAAAAGGAAAAGTTAATTACCTTTGATGTTGGCGGAACGAGCGCGGATATCGGCATTATCACGGAACAGGGAATCGATGAATCGTCCGCACGTGATACCTGGATTGCCGGTTTTCCGGTAATGGTTCCCATGATTGATATCCATACGATTGGCGCCGGCGGCGGAAGTATTGCCCATGTGGATGAGGGCGGAGCTTTTAAAGTGGGTCCCAGAAGTGCCGGTTCAAGGCCTGGACCAGCAAGCTATGGCCATGGTGGAACCAAACCAACGGTTACTGATGCAAATGTCGTACTTGGACGTTTGGATGAAAGCAATTTTCTAGGTGGTTCAATGCGAATCTTCAAACAAGAAGGATTCAAAGTAGTCGATGAGTTAGCGCAGCAATTGAATTTGTCTGTCGAGGAAACCGCAGAGGGAATTTTAACAATCCTCAATAATAATATGGCCAATGCCATACGTGAAAAAACGATTCAAAAAGGTCAGGACCCGCGGGAGTTCTCCCTTGTTGCCTTTGGCGGAGCCGGACCCTTGCACGCAGTTGAGGTCGCGCAAATCCTCAATATTCCAGAAGTCATTATCCCGCCACATCCAGGGATTACCTCAGCATCCGGGCTATTAACGACCGATTTAAAATACGACTTGATTAAAACGGAATTCATGGTAAGCGACCAGCTCAATTTTGCCCAATTAAATGAAGATTTAACACTATTAAGCAGTCAAATTACTAATCAATTGCTTGAGGATGGAATTGAAGCAGCGCAAGTTGAAATGATCCGAACAGCAGATTGCCGCTACGTTGGCCAGGGCTATGAACTTCGTGTCAATCTTCCACTAGGGGAAATCACGGAGGAAAGCATTCAAAGCGCTTGGGATGAGTTCCACGCCTTGCACAAGAATGAATACGGTCATTATTTTGAAAATAGCCCGATTGAAATTGTCAATATCCGCATCACCGGGAAGGGCATGATGCCGAAGATTCAGAAGCCATTTGTTGAGGATGAAGGGTCTGTTGAAGCTGCTTTAATTAAAAAGGGAAGCACTACGTTCCGCGTCGATGGCGAATTAAAGGCGTTTGAAACGAGCTTTTTTCAGCGTGAAAAGCTGCCGTCTAACGCTGTGATTGCCGGTCCAGCGATTATTTTCCAAAAGGATACAACAACCGTAATGCCGCCGAATTGTGTGGCAACCGTTGAGAGCAATGGAAATATCACGATTAAATTAGGGGGGGAAGTACAGTGAGTACGGTAAATAGCACATTGACGATCGACCCGATTACTTCCCAGGTAATTCAGGGGGCGCTCGAGAATATTGCAATTGAGATGGGGCATAAGCTTGCGAGGATGTCGTATTCGAGTATTATTCGAGAATCCGAGGATTTCGGATGTGCGATTGTCGATACGAATGACCAACAGCTTTGTGAATCAACCCAAAGTACACCCTTGCAATCTGGGCCGATTCCTGGATATGTAAGAGGAATTAAGAAGATATTCAGTGAACGAGGCGAGGAATTTTTCCCTGGCGATGTCATCATGCACAATTCCACCTATCATGGGGCTTCTCATGGACCGGATATTGGGATTTGTATCCCTGTCTTTTATCAGGAAGACCTTGTTGGCTTCTCGGTGACGACGGCCCATCATTTAGATATTGGTGCGCTAACTCCTGGTAGCTGCGGGATTGTCGATGCGGTCGACGCCTATGCAGAAGGTCTCCAGTTCAAAGCGATTAAAGTCTATGAGCAAGGGAAAAAGAATCAAATGGTGTGGAATTTATTGCGCGATAATATCCGGGCGACGGATATGGTTGTCGGCGATATTGAAGCCCAAATTGCCGCCGCTAAAATTGGCGCAGACCGCTATATCGATTTGATTGAAAAATATGGACTTGATAAGGTACTAGCAGCTAGTGAGGATTTAATGAAATACTCGGAAACAATGCTTCGAAATGCAATTGAAAAACTTCCGAATGGGACGTATTATGCGGAAGGATTTTTAGATGGATATTTAGATAGTACTGATCCAACTAAAAAAGATCTGAAAATTGCTGTGACGTTAACGATCGAGGGCAGTGGAATTAAGGTGGACTTAACGGGAACCTCACCGCAGATTGATCGCCCAATTAATATGCCATTCGAAGGAACAGTTGATTGTGCAATTTATTTAACCCTTCGTTCCATTTTACTAGATTCGAATACGTATGGATCGATTCCGCAAAATGCTGGATTAATTCGCCCGATTGAAATCACGGCGCCAAAAGGCACGCTATGCAATCCAATCTTCCCAGCGCCAACGATCGCCCGTTTCTGCTCCGGAAATATGGTCGCCGATACTGTCATGAAAGCCTTAGGTCAGGTGGTACCAACGAATATCAGTGCAGGGGTCGGAAATTTAAAGGTTGTCTCCTATAGTGGTCTGAACAATGAGGATTACTGGGTCTTCATGGACATTATGGAAGGGAGCTATGGTGGACGAAATGGCATGGATGGCATGGACGCAGTAGACACTTTGTATGCGAACACCCGAAACAACCCGATTGAGGATATTGAGTCGCATTATCCGTTGCGGGTCAATCGCTATGAGTTACGCGATGACGCCTGTGCACCTGGAAAATCCCGCGGTGGAATTGGCTCCATCAAAGAGGTGACATTTTTAGAAGATGGCAGTGTTTCACTTGAAGGCGAAGGAAATAAATATGCTCCTTGGGGCTTCCAAGGCGGAGAAGATGGCTTTGTCGGCAATATCATTTTAAATCCAAGGACAGAAAAGGAGCAGGATCTCCCATCGAAAATCCCTAATACCGTGATGAAAAAGGGAGATACGATTTTAGTGACCGGACCTAGTGGTGGTGGCTATGGCAATCCATTTGAGCGCGATCTAGAAGCGGTGTTAAACGATGTATTGGATCAATATATTTCGCTTGCCGATGCGAAAGAGAAATATGGCGTTGTCATTAAAAATGGAAACGTGGATCTCGAGGAAACGAAGGCTTTGCGAGCATTAAACTAACAGAATCTAAAGACCGACTCTAAGAATCGGGTTGGTCTTTAGAAAAATCATCAAGAAAGGATGGAGTATGAAACAATTATATCGAGTGAGTCGTGAGCGAATCGCAATAAAACTGGATGAGTTAGCCATGATTGGAACAACTCCAACTGGTGGTGTGACGAGATTGGCGTTATCAAATGAAGATCAACAAGCGATGGAGCTTGTGGCGAAATGGATGAAGGAAGCCGGCCTTAAGGTTCACATCGACCATTTTGGCAACTTAATTGGTCGTATGGAGGGAGAAGATCCAACTGCACCAGCTGTAATGATTGGCTCCCATATTGATACCGTTCCGAATGGTGGAAGATATGATGGCACGATTGGAGTTCTCGGCGGAATCGAAATCGCCAAAATGATCAAAGAAGAGAAAATCCTCATCGAATATCCACTTGAAATTGTCGCCTTTAGCGATGAGGAGGGCACTAGGTTTCAAGGAGGCTTGTTTGGAAGCCGGGGCATGGTAGGAACGGTCTCAGAACACGAACTAGATAAAAAAGACGATGCCGGAATCAGTCGCTATGAAGCGTTGAAGGCGTTTGGACTTGAGCCTGAGCGGAGGAAGGAAAGCATCCGAAACAAAGGCGAGATTAAGGTCTATTTAGAAATGCATATTGAACAGGGTCCATTTTTACAAGCTCAAAATCTTCCAGTTGGAATTGTCACAGGTATTGCTGGACCAGCCTGGATGACCTTAAAGATTACTGGTGAATCCGGGCATGCTGGGACTGTGCCAATGGGGTTGAGAAAGGATCCGATGGCTGGGGCTGCTGAAATTATTTGTAATATTGAAAAAATATGCAAACAGGATTTACTGGTACCGACAGTTGGAACAGTTGGTAAGCTGAATGTCTTGCCAGGAGGCACTAATGTTATTCCTGATAGTGTCGAATTTTCAATTGATCTTCGTGATATTGATCTGGAAAGACGAAATGACCGCTTGGCTCGGGTCGAGCAAGTCATTGAAAGGATTTGTACTGAAAGAGGGTTAACTTTTGAATTAACCCACCATTTAATTCAAGACCCCATTCATTGTGCTGGTCATGTGATCAAAACAATGGAGAATCTTGAAAGGGTGCTTTCTCTAGATGCCCCGAAAATGATTAGTGGCGCTGGTCATGACGCGATGTCCATGAGTGAGATTACTGATATTGGGATGATCTTTGTTCGTTGTCGCGATGGGATTAGTCATAATCCCAAGGAATGGTCCGATATCGAGGATATCTCAAAGGGAGTATCTCTCTTGCTCGAGACAGCACTTTCCTATTCTAGGAAGTAAAAATATAAGGGGGTTATTAAAATGAAAAAGGAAAAAGAGTTAAGCTTATCTGGGAAGGATATTATGCCAACAACCGAAAAGCAACGAAATTTTTCTACCTTTGGCTTCTTTTTATTATGGATTGGGATTGCTGTTCAATTGGTTACCTTTGTCACAGCTGCCCAGCTTTACCCTGCATTGTCTCCAACCCAAATCATTGTCGCGGCCTTGCTTGGAAATCTCTTAGTAGCTGGATTGCTTACTCTTTTAGGCGATTTTGGAATCAAATACGGCATTCCTTACGCCGTCTTTATTCGAGCTTGCTTTGGTTACCTCGGCACCCATATTCCAGCTACCGTTCGCGCTGTACCAGCCATCTTTTGGTTCGGATTTCAAACCTGGATGGGGGCCGCTGCCCTAAATGAAATTTCGAAAATCCTATTTGATTATTCCAATCTCACACTGTTAATCATCCTATTTGGGGCGATTCAGATTTTAAATACGGCAATGGGCATGGATGCCATCAAAAAGTTTGAAAATTTGGCGTCACCAGCAATTTTAATCATCGGGATTTATCTGCAATATCTAGTTATGAAAAACTTTGATGTGACTTTAAGCTCCTTATTTTCCCTTGAAGGAAATGGTGGATTATCCCTCGGTTATGGGGTCGTTGTCTTCATGGGCTTGTATATCACGATGGCCTTAAATGCTTCAGATTTCACAAGGTTCTTGAAGGTGAATAAGCAAGATCGACAAGGGAAATGGTGGAAAACCAACAAGGGCAGTAGTATTGCCCATACCTTTGGACTCCTCAGCTCGATGATCCTATTCACCATCATCGGAATGACAAGTGGGGTTGCCACAGGGAACTGGGATCCGATTGCCGTTATGACGGAAGTTTTAGGCGAAGGAAATCCCTTCATTTTAGTTGTGTGCTTAGCGTTCGTTATCCTGGCACAATGGTCAACGAATATTAGCGCCAACTTACTTCCGCCTGCCTATATTGTCGTGAACTATTTCCCTAAAAAAATTACCTTCACACAGGGAGCGATTATTGCCGGGATTGTGGGTCTATTGATGCAGCCATGGCAATTTGCTGATTATCTGCCGCAAATTTTAATTGCGATCTCTGCTTTACTAGCGCCAATTGCTGGAATTATGTTCTGTGATTACTATTTATTAAGGAAACGCCAATTAAATCTTGAAGAGCTTTACCGCTCAGGCGGCCAGTATAAATACTGGAATAATATCAATCCAGCTGCCCTCATCGCTTATATTCCAGCGGGAATTACCGTCTATATCTTCCCAGATTATGGTTTTTTCTCTGCTTTCATTGTCTCGAATGTCCTCTATTATCCTTTGATGAAATACTGGATTGGGAAAAAATATTATCAACCGGAAATCTATGAAACAATTTCCTTAAAGCATGATTTTGAAGAAGAGGCAGATCCAATTGAGGAGGCGATTAGCTAATGAAAATCAAAGTGATTAACCCGAATACCACTTTAGCGATGACGAAGGGGATTGAGGATGCAGCCTTAAGTGTAAAAAGATCCGACACGGAGATTATTGCGGTAAGCCCGAAAATGGGCCCCGCTTCAATTGAGTCATTTTATGATGAGTATTTAAGCATTCCCGGAGTTTTAGAGGAAGTGAAGAAAGGCGAAGAAGAAGGCGTCGATGCCTATGTGATTGCTTGCTACGGAGATCCTGGCTTACAAGCAGCGCGAGAAGTCACCACAGCCCCAGTTGTTGGCATTGCAGAGGCCTCGATGTATATGGCCTCCATCCTTGCAGCTCGATTCTCGGTGGTGACGGTTTTACCTCGAATCAAAACGATGATTGAAGAACTAGTCGAAAGCTACGGAATGGAAAAGCGAGTCGTAAATGTACGAACAACCCCAATGGGCGTGCTCGACTTTGAAGCCTATCCAGAAAAAGGAATGGAAATGCTCAGACAAGAATCCCGTCGAGCAATTGAAGAAGACCATGCTGAAGCAATTCTATTAGGTTGTGCAGGCATGGCCGAATTCGCCGACGACCTCGAAAAAGAACTCGGAGTCCCAGTCATCGATGGCGTAGTAGCGGGCGTAAAATTCGCCGAAGCCATCGTCGACCTAGGCAAAACAACCAGCAAACTCAAAACCTATAAATATCCAGAAAAGAAAAAATTTATCGGACCACTAGCCGGATTCGGAAGCGTACCAGCATCAACCGAAGTGTGAGTTGGAACGCGGGGACAGGTCCCGTGTCCCAGTTCATGGTAGGGAGTTAAAGGGGAGGCATGGTTTGCCTTCCCTTTTATTAGTTAGAGGAGGATGATCAAGCATGACTGTACTTCCAAATAAAGCAAATCGACTTTTGGAGAATTATCGTTATGATTTGGAACGTTATTTGCAGTATTCTACCACCGATTCAGAAGATCGAAATGCGAAGCAATTAGAGGCGAGGATTTTCGCTGATTATCATATGATCGAAAAGGGGCTGGCGCTGAAGGAGCCACGGCTTGGATTCGGCAAGGACCATATTCGTTCTCTCCTCGAACATATTGAGGAATACATT
>Ga0182742_1004145_pt1 | contig 13408 bp, 10 predicted proteins | sample eDN5th37CBELigMG_FD_128880 | JGI IMG/M metagenome (GOLD analysis project Ga0182742, IMG submission 128880) | Enriched Miracle-Growth compost microbial communities from Emeryville, California, USA - eDNA 5th pass 37_C BE-Lig MG (version 2)... ... | reverse complement strand
GCATCGATGCGACACACAACGTCGTCCGCCGCTTCGGCGTCGATCCTTCCGAGGTGACCGAATTTCGCTATCGCGGCCATGGCTGGCCTGGTCCGACCTTCGTGCGCACCGAGGACGGTCGGCAGTTCAGCCAGACCTATGACGAAACCTGGTATTCGGGCCTGCGCTACGAACTCATGTTCCGCTGCAAGATCTGCGTTGATGGCATCAGCGAACATGCCGACGTGGTCGCAGGCGACTGCTGGGTGATGGAGAACGGGAAGCCGAGCCATCGCGAGGCTGGAGACGGCTGGAACATCCACATCGCACGAACCAAGCGGGGCGTGGATCTCATCCAGGAGGCGATCGCCGCGTGCTATCTGCACGAGGAGGCGTTCTCTGTCGCTGAACTCGAAGCCATGCACGATGACCACGCCCTGAAAAAACGCTCGGTGTTCTGGCGGCTGATGGGCCTCGCCGTTACCCGCAGCCCTCGCCCGCGCTATCCTGGCCATCGCGTCGTACGCGTCGGCCTGCTGGAGGCAAGCCCGCGCGAAGCATTCGCCGCCTTCACCGGCGTCATCAGCCGCCTGCTCAAAGGCAGGAACCATGAAAGTCCGATCACCGCGCAATCCGGCGCGGGAAGCGGGCAATAACAAACTGGAGGAGGAGGAAACCAAATGTCTGTAGAAGCACTTCGCGCGAAAGCTGCGAACACCGGCCCCGCGCTGTTTTTCCCGGACCCGGAAGTCCCGGCGATCTATAATTTCGACCAGGGCCTCGCCGCCCCTGAGACCTACCCTGTTGAGGACCTGACGCGCCTCGCCAAGAAGGTCCTGGACTCGGCGGGACCATCGGTGCTCGACTATTTCGACCCGGGTGTTGGCTACGAAGAACTGATCTTCGGCTATCGCGGACTGCGTTCCCGCATCGCAGAGCGCACCAGGAAGATGCAGAGCCATGACTTCGGGCACAATGGCGTCATCCTCACCTCCGGCTCCGTACAGGGTCTGGCGCTCGCCATGGCCGGCTATGTTGATCCGGGCGACGTAGTCATCGCGGAAGCCTCGTCATTCCCTTATGCGCTGCGCTTTGCCACCATGCAGGGCGGCGAGATCCGCACCATCACCATCGACGAGAATGGCATGGTGGTCGAGGATCTGGAAGCACTGATCGAGCAAGTGAAGTCTGAGGGAAAGCGGGTGAAGCTGGTCTACACCATCCCGACCTTCCAAACGCCGACGGGCACGGAAATGTCGATCCCCCGCCGCAAGATGCTGGTGGAAGCGGCCAAGAAGCACGACTTCCTCATCGTTGAAGATGCCGTCTATTCCGATCTGCGCTTTGCCGGAGAACCCCTGCCCTCGCTCCTGAGCCTCGATGACGACTGCCGCGTCATCCAGTGCGGCTCCTTCTCGAAGATGGTCGCTCCTGCACTGCGCATGGGCTGGTTCGTCGGCGATCCGAAGGCCATCGAGCCGCTGGCGATCATGCGCCAGGATCTCGGCGTCGCCCAGTGGATCGCCCGCCTCATGGCATCCTACATGGACGAAGGCCTGCTCGAACCGCATCTGGAGCGCGTCTGCAAGGTCTATGGCCGCAAGGCCAACATCGCGGCGCAGACGTTGCGCGAGCATTGCGGCGACTTCGTCCGTTTCCACATGCCGCAGGGTTCGTTCTACATCTGGGTGGAGATTGACGACCGCGTGGACTGGGACACCGCCGCCGCCCGTGCTGCGAAGGAAGGCATCTTCTTCCGCCCCGGCGAACGGTTTGCAGGCGTGCCGGACGACCGTAAGTTCCTGCGCATCTCCTACGGTCACGTCAGCGAGAAGGTCATCGCGGAAGGTCTCGCTCGCCTTGGCGCCATCCTACGCGAATGCGTGCGGGTGCCCGCATGAACGTAGCACGCACCATCGCCTCGGGGTTCGCCTACCCCGAGGGACCGCGCTGGCATGAAGGCCAGCTATGGTTTGCCGACCAGCACGACGAAACCGTCCACATCCTGGCTGCGGATGGTACGCGCGTCGACAGCTTCCATGTCGAGGGCGGTCCATCCGGTATGGGCTGGCTTCCTGACGGCGACCTGCTGGTGGTCTCCATGGAGGAGCACAAGCTGTTTCGCCGTGGCAAGAACGGCCTGTCCCTTCATTGCGACCTCAGCCACATACATCGTCACCTCACCAACGAGATGGTCGTCGATAGCAAGGGCCGAGCTTACGTCGGCAACATCGGGTTCAACTTTGAGGCAGGCGATTCCGTCACGCCGACCGTGTTGGTGATGGTCGTCACCGATGGAACCGCACGTATCGTGGCTGACGAACTGGTCTGTCCGAACGGCATGGTGATCACACCCGACGGGAAGACACTCATCATCGCGGAGTCTCTCGCGTCCAGGCTCACTGCCTTCGACATCGCTCCCGACGGGAGCCTCTCGAACCGCCGCGTCTTCGCCGACATGCCGGGCCACGTCCCGGACGGGATCTGCCTCGATGCGGAAGGGTGCATCTGGGCCGCCTCCCCCTTCACCAACTCGGTCGTCCGCGTGCGCGAGGGTGGTGAAATCGTGGAGACCGTGACCATTGAAGGTGCTGGCGCTTTCGCCTGCATGCTCGGCGGAGAGGACGGCCGCGACCTCTACGTCTGCGTGGCAAATCCCAGCATGCGGCCGGAAACGGTGGAAAAGCGTGGCGGCCGGATCGATGTGGCCCGGGTAACCGTACCCGCCGCCCGCGGCGCATGTCCGTAACTCGGAAGGAGAAGACCATGGAACGCAGGAACCTTAATCCTCCGGGCATGACGTTCCCTGGCATGAGCCAGGGCGTTGTGAAGGGCGAGCTGATCCATGTTTCGGGTCAGGTATCGTTGCAGGAAGGAAAGGTGGTCGGCATCGGCGACCCGGTGGCGCAGGCGAAGCAATGCTTCGCCAACATAAAGGCAGTGCTGCAGCTTGCCGGTGCCACGCTGGATGACGTTGTGGCGCTCCGCTGCTATCTGGTCGATGCAGAGTATTATCAGGCCTATGCGGGCGTGAAGAACGCGCTTTTCGACGCCAATCCGCCCTGCGGGACGGCTGTGATCGTCAAGGGTTTACTGTCACCTGACTTTCTGATGGAGGTGGAAGCAGTAGCCCAACTCAGCACCAGATAAGGTTTCGCCGCTTCAGCTGTCCGCGCTGTATTTCCCTCATATTTCGCATAACACCCCTGCAGGCAGCGATGTTCTTCCTTGATCTGCACAAAGGAGAAGCCGAAGCATTACAAATACTTGGCGCGCACATTCAGCCTGTGCCGTCCTGGAAAAACTCTGCCAACCAAAATTCGTCTCAGGCTCGCTTTCCGCTTGATTTGCGTCACCGGATTGTCGAGGGTGCGCAAAGTGTGACCTCCACAGGTTCAAAGAGACGCATGGATGCAGATTACTGGTCAACAGAGCCATCGTGATATCATCTGGACCCTGCAAAATGCTGTGATCCAGATGATCGGGGATGCGGTTGCGCTGCCCAACATCATGGATTTCATCTGCCTGCAGGCAGAGCATGCCGCGAGCCATGACGTCCTCTGTTCCATCCTCGCGGTGACCCCTGAAAAGCAACTGCGCACTCTCGCCGCCCCCAACCTGCCCCTGAAATATTCCAGGGCGCTCAATGGCCTTGCGATTGGCCCCAACATCGGCTCGTGCGGGTCATCCGCCTATCACGGACACGAAGTCACCACCGTCGATCTCAACCGGCACCCCAACTGGGCTCCCTTCCAGGATCTGGCGTCGCATCTGAAGGTGAAGGCCTGCTGGTCCTCCCCCATCCGTTCCCGTGCAGGCGATGTGATCGGCACCTTCGCCTTCTATTTCAAGTCCAGAACCGGACCCACCGATTTCGAGCGTGAACTGGTTGCCTGTTGCACCCAGCTTTGTGCCATCGCCATCGAAAACGAGAAGACCCGCGCTGAGCTTCTGTCGCTCGTCTATCGCGACCCCCTTACAGGCCTGCGCAACCGTAACGGCTATCTCGACGATCTCTCCAAGTTTGCGCGGGGATCCTGTCCCTTCGCGCTGCTGCTTCTGGACCTCAACGATCTCAAGGGCGTCAACGACAGCCTGAGCCACGCCGCGGGCGACGCATTGATCCGCGCCGTCGGCATCCGCCTTTCCTCGCTCGGCGACAACATCATTTCCTACCGGCTGGGGGGCGACGAATTCGGCGTTCTTGTTCCCGCATGCTCCAGCGAAGAACAGATGGCCGAGTGGGCGACAGCCATCCTCGATACCGTCAATCTTCCGGTGGAGTTTCACGGCAGCACGCTCAACTGCTACGTCACCGTGGGCGGCGTGTTCTGCAATCCACCGGGAGAAGCCGAGGCGATCGCCCAGAATGCGGATCTCGCGCTCTACCACGGCAAGTCGACCCAGCGCGGCGGTTTCGTGCCCTTCGAACTGGGCATGCGCACCGCCATCACCCACCGTCTGAACGCTGTTTCCCTGCTTGATCAAGCCCTGCGCGAAGGGCGGGTCATTCCGTACTACCAGCCGGTGATCAAGATCGGGACGGCGGAAGTGGTCGGCGTTGAGGCCCTGGTGCGCATCCGGAACACAGATGGCACCGTGCTGACTGCTGGCGAATTCTATCAGGCGCTGAGCGAACCACGCCTCGCCTACATGGTAACCAACGCGGTGCTCGAGCGTGTCGCTTCCGATCTGCGCTTCTGGCTCGACATGGGATTGCCGATCCAGCACGTGGGCGTGAATGTCACCTCGCCGGACTTCCATCGCGGAAATCTTGAAGCACGAATCTCCGAGGTGTTCGGCCGGTACAATGTGCCCCTCAAACACCTGATACTGGAGGTCAACGAGAAGGTCTTCATGGGCCACAGCGGTGACAACACCGTTGCCGCCAGCGTCGAGAACCTGCGCACGAACCACATGCTCGTGGCGCTGGACGATTTCGGCACAGGCTATGCCTCGCTCACACACCTTCTGGAATTTCCGGTCGACCTGATCAAGATCGACCAGAGTTTTGTTCAGCGCCTCTGCCATGACCGGGGCAGCCAGGCGATCGTCTCCGCGCTGATAGAGATCGCCAACAAGCTTGGCATGCGGATCATCGCCGAGGGCGTGGAAACGCGTGAGCAGGCCCGTGAGCTTCACCGCATGGGCTGCAAGCTCGGCCAGGGCTTCTACTATTCACGCGCAGTCTCCTTCGAGGAGGCAACGGACCTGCTTGAGCTCTATGGCCAGGGCATGCCCCGTCCGCATACAGGGTGCCAGAGACGCGCCTCGTTCTCCTGGCCCGAACCGGCATACGTGTGAGACGTTGGGACTTGGGGTTGCCAAGTCCTACCTCAGGTCTGCCGTTGAATACGGGGGGACCTGCGCTGCTGTAGTCTTCCCGCGCTTGCTGCGGATGAAGCGCGTTTCGAAATAGCGATACGAAAGTTCTGCAGCAACGATCGTCAATGTGTAGGAGAGCACGAAGCGTGCGATGCGCCAGTGCAGCGGCCAGTCATCCCCTGGAACGCCAAAGATCTCGCGGAGGAAGCTCCAGCACAGAACGATTGCCAGCGCATGGTAGACATAGGCGCCGTAGGAAATCTCGCCGATCCGCTGCAGCACACGTGACCTGAGCAACCAGTCCACCAGCGGGTCCCTCACGGCGGCAAGCGCCACAAGCCCACCGCTGGCCATGACGACTGCGCTGTAGAGAAAAACCTCGCGATATTGGCCCCAGATGATGCCGGAGATCACATTCCGGAAGGCGTCGATGCCGCGGGCGTCGGTGCTGTAATTGATACTGACATAGATGATCGCGTAGCATCCGAGGACGCTGAAACCTGTTACCGCCAGTGGGCGCGCGATCCGATCTACCAATCCTTTCTGTGTAGCCATGGCGAGGAGCGCGCCGACAGCAAAGGCGTCGACGTGCAGAAATGATCCCGCATAAATGGCAAATGCCATGGCCTCACTGTCCCAGCCGAAACCGGAGATATAAACGGATGCCAGCATGCGCAGAATAGGTGCGGCAACGATGGAACACGCAAGCAGCACCATCAACTGGTTGCGCGACATAAGGAACAAGAGCACGCCGTAGACTGCATAGAACTGCATCTCCACCGAGATGGTCCAGAGATGCCCGACTGGCCACAGGTCCAGCGCTCCATGCCCAAACGTCGTTGCAACATTGTTGAAGAAGCCAAGGAGCGAAGCAAAGACGATTGGATCTGCCTCCCCACCAACGAAGAGGCAGAAGAGAAGGGCAGCGCCGATATAGGCATAGTAGATCGGAACAATTCTCCGCACCCGTCTCTCGAAGAACCTGGTCAAGCCCTGCAATGAGCTGTCTGCTGAAGGTCGCGAAATAACGGACTGCGTGACCACAAATCCGGAGATGACAAAGAATAGCCAGACCCCGGTCCAGCCGAACGGCAGCAGGCCGTTATGCTGCGCTACCACCGCGGTCATTGCGAAACACCGCAGCGCGTCTATCGGGCCTACTCTTGTGGACGCATGCGCACCATGAATGCTTCCAGCCGACATGCCGACATCCCCCCGTCCCACTCACATGCAGCCCCACTGGAATATGACCGGTTGGATCTGCTGCAAGCTTTATCGCAGGCGGCTTGGCCGTACACATGCTGGCAATTCGGCGAACCGGACCTGCCCGGCACTACCTCCGGTGCATCCGGGCACTCCGAAAGTATTACTCTCTTGGGCTTCGTCGCAGGTTCTTGTCGAGAAATGTTCCGCCTGCTGCCCGCCGGGCGCGATTTATCCCCTCCGCGTAAACATCATATGCGTCACGCCGCTGGGAGATGAGACCGATTCGACGTCGAAGCTTTGCTCGAGCCCTTCCAGCCCGTCCCACAGGCGTTGGCCGCGACCAAGAAGGATCGGCGTCTGCACGATGTGCATCTGGTCGACCAGACCGGCCTTGAGGAAATCGCGCAGCGTGCGCACGCCGCCGCCGATCCTGACATCCTTGCCGTTTGCACCCTTGCGCGCTTCGGCGAGCGCTTCTTCAGGCGAGGCGTCGAGGAAATAGAACGTCGTCCCGCCCTCCATTTCAAGCGGCGGACGCGGATGGTGTGTCAGAACATAAACCGGCGTGTGAAACGGCGGATTGTCCCCCCACCAGCCCTTCCAGTCAGGGTTCTCGTGCCAGCCGGGATAGCCGTACTTCCCCGCACCCATGATCTCAGCGCCAATACCGACATCGAAGGTTCTGAGCAGCGTGTCATCAATGCCGCCAGAACCGCCCGCCTGACCAACGAGAGAGTGCCACCAACGGGTTCCCAGCATCCATTGATGCAATCGTTGGTCAGCATGGCCGAATGGTTTTTCAAGGCTGAGCCCCTCCCCGGTACCGAACCCGTCGAGGGAAATGGCAAAGTGCTGCACGCGGACAAGTGACATCCCGAACCCTCCTCTTTGTTGGCAAGAGTATGCCGGGACAAACTGGCGGGATGAAGAGGGCAGGCAAACAATCCTGACAACTACAGCCACTGAGAAGGCGAGGTACGTCTAAGCCTTCATCGGCACCGACAGGATGGTCCGAAGTCCAGGCTCGTTGTCCTCGCTGCTGATGGTTCCGTTCAGCCTCTCGACCAGCGCGTTGATCACGCGCGAGCCGAAACCGGTTCCTTCCACCTGTCCGGTGACGCCGCGGCCACGATCGGCCACCGTGAGGCGGAAACCGCCCCGCGCCGGCTCAAGCGAAAGCATGATCGGCCCGGCCTCACCGCCATAGGCGTACTTGACGGAATTGGTGAGAAGCTCGTTGACGATAAGGCCGACGCTGATGGCCCGCTCTGGGTCGATCCAGGTGGGATTGAGGTCGAGGCTCAACTGCTGGCGCCAGCGCGGGTCCAGCGTACTTGCCAGTTCTCCTACCAGTTCGTCCAGGTAGCGGCCAAGATCGACGGTCTGCACGTCGTTCTCCTGATAGAGCCGGCGATGGACCAGACCGACGGCGCGCAGACGCTGCTCGGCCTGCGCCAGCTGCTCCTGCACGATCGGCTCGGCGTTGCGTGCCTGCATGCGCAGGAACGCGGAGACAATCGCCAGACTGTTCTGGACGCGGTGATTGACCTCCTTCAGCAGGAAGTCCTTCTGCTGGATCAGGCTCTCGTTCTTTCTCAGCGTCGAAAGCAGGTCCTGGTTGAGCCGGTTGATCCGCCTGTTATTCCAGGCATCCAGCATCCGCTTGGTGAGCCGGATCGCGGACTCCTTCTCGGCGTCGAGCCAATCCTCGGAACGCCCGGCCACCTGCTGCGCCCAGGTGGCAAAGGATGCGCGTGGCGTCAGCGCCTTGCGCTCTTCGGCTTGGGTAACGTTCTTGTGCGGGTGACCCGCCCAGTAGACCGTCTGCACCTTTTCCGCCCGGAACCACAGGAGCGTGGACGGAACTTCGGTGTCCATCGTGACCGCGACGACGCCGCTCGCGATATCCTTGCAGCTCGCCGCCTCCGGCATGTCTTCCGAAAGATGGCTGCTGGCGAATGGCTTGGAGTGCCCGGACTCTCCCGCAAATTCCGCAATGGCGCATACCATCTCGGGTGCGGGGCAGGTGCCCGAGCGATAAACCTCGTTGCCCTGGACTGCCGCAAACCCGTCCGCGCGCAACAGATGCGTCAAATCTCGTGCAGCACCGCCAAGGAACGACCTGAGGTTCTCATCGGTGCCGAGTCGGTTGACGATCAGATCCTCCTGCGCGCGCAGTCGCACGCGCTCGCGGTTGAGCTCTCCCTCTTCCCGCATTTTGATCTGCCGGGCGACTGCTGAAGCGACCGTCTGGCAGGTCAGGCGCGTGGCGAGCGACAGGACACGCGGCTCATGGTGATGGCATGCGACCATGCCCCAGAGCACCCCGTCCTTGATGATTGACATGGAAGCCGATGCATTTACGCCCATGTTCTTCAGATACTGGATGTGGACCGGCGACACGCTGCGCAGCGTTGAGTCGCTCAAGTCGAGCGCGGAGAGATCCTCCCTGTAGCTCTCGATCGGCACCGGCGTATAGTTGACGTCTGCGATCACCCGCACGCGGTTGCGCAGATAAAGTGCGCGGGCCTGCTTCGGGATATCCGAACCGGGGAAATGATGGTTCATGAAACTGTCGGAACCGTCGACGATGCTCTCGCCGATCACAACGCCGGCTTCGTCATCTATGAAACGATAAACCATGACGCGACCGTAGCCGGTGATTTCCTGGAAAATTTTTGCCGTCTGGTTGGCGAGATCCGTAAGGGTGATCGATCGGCTGAGCCTTGAGCCGATGCTTTCCAGTCTCGCCAGGAACGTGGCGCCAAACTGCGAGCCCGCCTCGGCCTCCGTCAGCTCGAAGACAGCATATTCGCCACTGCGATAGGCGATGACATCGTGCAGCCTTCCGTTCCACTCGGCCTGTCCCAAAACGGAAAAGCCCGTTTGCGGCAGGCTCTGGTGTGAAAAGCCGGCAAGATCAAGCGCAAGCACGTCATGCAGCCTGTTGCCGCGCAGCCGCTTGGCTTTCGCATCGCGACCCGCGCTTCCGACGACTATTCCGTCGGCGTCCGCTACGATCATTACCCCATGCGGCTGGATGGATCCGGGGATATGGATCGGTTCCAGGTCGCAATTCGTAAGATTTGTCGCGACCCGTTCAAGCATCCGACCATTTCCTTCCATATTCCACTTTTGTACCAGTTTGGGATATTTCAGCGAAAACTGAAACCATTATTTGCCCTGCTAATCATATTTCACTACTGATCAATGATCAGGCGGGACAGAGGGGCCGGAAACCTGCTTTTTATTTGTAACACCTCCGGCATGTGGTGAACGATGGATCTTGATACTCTGGAAATACCTGTCGCGCTTTCCCGCTCAAAGCGGATCAAGCAGGCCACCAGTGCTGCGCACGACCGTCTCGATCAGACGATCATGGGGTACGAACCCTTCGCCGACCTCGGCCGATACCACCTGTTTCTGCAGATGCAGTATCGTTTCCACGGCTGTCTGCAGCCCATCTATAAAGGCATTCCCAGGGATCCACGCCTCTCCACATTCGAATGTATATACCGGCTGAGCCTCATTGAACAGGATCTTGCAGATCTTGGGGTTCGCCCCGATCACCACGCAACCCTTCCCCTCGCGTCGCCTGCTCTTTCAGATCTGCCGCGAGCTCTTGGCTGGCTCTATGTCGCCGAAGGCTCGAACCTGGGTGCGGCCTTTCTGTTGAAGGAGGCGGCTAGCCTCGGCCTGTCGCCCGCGTTCGGCGCCCGGCATCTGGCAGCCCCTTCGGAAGGGCGCGGCGCTTACTGGCGCAACTTTACAGCCGCGCTGGATGGGCTCGACCTGCCGCAGGCAGACGAAGACCTCGTGATTGATGGCGCAAGAGAAGCATTCACCTGCGTTCGCAGTCTCGTTGAGCACTACTTCGGCAGGAACTGAATAATAAACGCTTATAGGGTTTAGCGCGCCCTCTCCTCATCTCGCGCAAGGTAAACTCCTTGCTGTCACCACTCGCGAGAACACGGTTTCAGGGTAAACTTGAAGCTGCACATTGGGGCTGAACCCTGATGCTGGAGGCTTCGAACACGCAGATTCCAAGAGGATCTTCCACGTACCTAGCTTCCACGAACGAAGCAAACAAGCCTCCGTTACACGAGCAAAGCAACAGCTGGTTGTTGATTATCTGCACATGCAAGTATCAGCTGCAATTTGCACTTGCGTATTCTGTTTAGGCATCATAAAAATAATTATCATATTTACGGGGGCTGGCAATTTGAACACCGATAGAGGCACGCGTAGCCGTGCGTACCATACACTCGTCCTTACGAGCGCGTTGACGATCTTCGCGCTTCACGCCAACGCCCTTGAACTTGAGGGTGGCAGCACAGGCGGCACAGGAAACTCGATCGCAATCGGCATTGGATCAACCATCGGAGGCGGCTCCGATAACTCCACAGTAATTGGCCTCGGTAATACGATCGGTACGAATTCATCCGTATCCACTGTGGTGGGCGCACAATCTTCCATTGGTACTGGTTCTGCGGCCTCCAATGTCTTTGGTCGTTCTTCACACATTGGCAACGGTTCAGGGGACTCCACAGCGGTCGGTTCATACGCAACAATTGGAAATGGATCAGCATTCTCATTCGCTGCGGGACGCTCCGCTACGGTTGGAGATAGCTCCAGCGCTGCGACGGCTGTAGGATACCAGGCAAGTGTTGGGAATACCTCCGGCAGCGCCATGGCCGTTGGAACACAGGCAAGCGTAGGAAACAACTCCGCCGCGTCTGCTGCGGTTGGCGTAGGCGCAACGGTTGGAAACAACACCCAAAGCGCAAATGCGATCGGGCGTGCAGCATCGGTGGGCGCCGGCTCAAACGACGCTTCAGCTTTCGGCACCCGGGCAAAGGTTGGCGACGGTTCCGCAAACTCGCTTGCCGCGGGCACTGACGCCAAGGTTGGCAATGGTTCTGGCAGCGCCACGGCGGTCGGCCACAATGCGGGCGTAGGCACCAATTCCGGCGGCGCGATGTCCGCAGGCAACGAAGCAAAGGTTGGTAACGGTTCGGCCGGGTCGTCGGCAATCGGCGCAGGCGCAGAAGTCGGAGACAACTCCCAAAGCGCGAACGCGATCGGCCGCTCGGCAATAGTTGGCGATAATGCGAACGACTCGACTGCTCTCGGCACGGGGGCAATCGTGGGTGACAATGCGTCCAACGCATTGGCTGCGGGCCGTTCCGCCACCATCGGCAACAATGCCGACAGCTCCGCGGCGGTCGGCCACGGAGCATCTGTTGGCGACAACACCGCTAACGGCCTGGCTCTCGGCAGGAGCGCTTCGGTTGGCGCAAACTCATCCAACTCGACAGCCATTGGAACTTCCGCTTCAGTGGCGGCCGGCACCACCTACTCTACAGCCTTCGGTTACGGAGCCTCTGTAGGCGCAGGCGCCAACTACTCTTCGGCACTGGGTTACCAAGCTTCCGTAGCCGCGGGTGCGACCAATGCGATTGCGTACGGCTCGAACGCCAGCGTAACCGCCGCCAATGCGATCGCCATGGGCTCGGGCGCCAGTGCAACGGCTGCAAATTCGGTTGCCTTGGGCAGCGGTTCTGTCGCCAGCGAAGCCAACACGGTTTCCGTGGGATCGCTCGGCGCAGAACGGCGCATCACCAATGTGGCGGCAGGCGTCAATGCCACGGACGCCGTCAACGTGGGCCAGTTCAATTCGGCCTTGAACAACGTCTCGAACGCGCTTTCCGGCCTTTCGCAGGAGATCGGCGAAGTGCGTGGCGAAGCCCGTCGCGGCATCGCCGCTGCGGTTGCGATGGCGAGCCCGCTGATGCCTTCGGCGCCCGGCAAGACCACGGTCAACGGGTCCGTAGGCTTCTACAAGGGTGAAGTTGGCGTCGGCGTCAGCGTTGCCCATCGACTCAACTTCAACATTCCTGTTATGGTTCACGCCGGTTATGCAAACGGCGGCGGCAACGATCATGTCGGCCGCGTAGGAATGTCTTTTGAGTTCTAAGTCCTCGTCCAAAGTCTCGCAGGCCCGCAAGGGCCTGCTTTCAGTGAGGCGGCTTCAGGCCGCCTTCGTCGTTCTCGGCGTGCTTTCCACCGGCGCTCAGGCCCAGCAGAGTTGGGAAGAACTGCCGATGATGGAATTGCAGGGCTTCTACCGGGGTCCAATGAAGGACACGCTGATCCAGCGTTGGCGGGATCCGGAAACCGGCGCCATCTGCTACATCTACATGCCGATCATCGCGCAGAACACGCCGACCGAAGGCGCACCTTACGTGCACTATGGTTCAAACCAGATCGGCTCGATCAGTTGCGTCCCCGCGCCCGCGGCAACACCGGAGCCAACCCGGAAGAAATAAGGGAGTGGCGACCGCTCCCTCAGGGCAGTATTGACAGGTAAGTGCAAGCAAGTGGTGGTCGACCGTGCCAGAATTGCCTGAGGTAGAAACCGTCCGTCGCGGCCTTGCGCCCCTGATGGAAGGTGCGCGTGTAACGAAAATGGAGTTGCGCCGCCCGGATCTGCGGTTTCCTTTCCCCATAGGTCTGGCGGAGGCGGTTGAGGGGCGCACCTTCACGAGCATCTCTCGGCGCGCAAAATATCTGCTGATGCATCTGGATGACGGCACCGTGCTGATCTCGCACCTGGGCATGTCCGGCTCCTTCCGCATCGAGTGGGAAGGCGAGGCTGCCGTCCCCGGCGTTTTCCACCACGATCGCTCGAAGAGCCCGTTGCATGACCACGCGGTGATCGATCTTGCCCGGCCTGACGGGAAGCGGGCCTCCGTCATCTATAATGATCCGCGGCGTTTCGGATTTCTTCTGCTCTCCGCTGAGAATCGGCTGCACGAACACCCGCTCCTGCGCAATCTTGGCGTCGAGCCCACCGGCAACATGCTGGATGGAGCGGTGCTCGCTAAGATGCTTGCGG
>Ga0182742_1004144_pt1 | contig 13412 bp, 16 predicted proteins | sample eDN5th37CBELigMG_FD_128880 | JGI IMG/M metagenome (GOLD analysis project Ga0182742, IMG submission 128880) | Enriched Miracle-Growth compost microbial communities from Emeryville, California, USA - eDNA 5th pass 37_C BE-Lig MG (version 2)... ... | reverse complement strand
TTGCGGTCCAGCGACTTGGAGCGCAGCAGCTCGGTCCCGGCGTGCCAGAAGCACGGGCTCTGGCTGAACGTGACCGTGGCCAGCGCGAGCGTGTTCATGCGCACGCGGTCGTCCATGGTGGTCTCGCGGGGCAGCTTGAGCTGGAGCGCGTCGAACAGCGTCTCGTTGTCGTGCGCGTCGACGTAGGCGATCGCGTCCTCGGGCGCGGCCGCATAGCCGCCGGGCTGCAGATGGCCGGCCAGGCCGAGCTCGACCAGCGCCTGATCGCGCGGGTCGCCGGTCGCCCAGCCCTGGATCGTCGGGTCGGGGTCGTGCGGGGAGCCGCCGCGGACCGCGTCGCGCAGGACGTCGTTGAACGTGCCGATCCCCGTGCCGGCCAGGTTGCGCTGCGAGGCGGCCACGAACAGCGCGTCGCCGGCGACCTCGCCGAAGCTCCACCCCTCCCCGTACAGGTGCAGCTCGGGGCCGAGGCGCTCGCGCGCGGCCAGCAGGTTGGCCTTCGTGTGGTGGCCCATGAGGTCGAAGCGGAAGCCGTCGACGCGGTAGGCGCGCGCCCAGTGCTCGAGCGCGTCGAGCATCAGCCGCTCCATCATCCGGTGCTCGGTCGCGGTGTTCGCGCAGCACGTCGAGTCGTAGACCTCGCCCGTGGGCGAGAGCCGGTGGTAGTAGCCCGGGACGATCCGGTCGAGGATCGAGTGCGGGTGCTGCCCGTGCGCGAACGTGTGGTTGAACACGACGTCGAGCACGACCCGCAGCCCGATCGCGTTCAGCGCCGCCACCATCGCGCGGAACTCGGCGACCCGGTCCGCGACGGCGTAGGAGCCCTCGGGTGCGAGGTAGTGCAGCGGGTCGTAGCCCCAGTTGTAACCGTCCGCGTGGCGCACCTCGCCGATCCGGCGCTGCTGCTCCTCCGAGTCGGGAGGGAACGCGGACAACTCGCCCGGGTCGCGTTGGCGCGCGCGGTCCTCCTCGATCGTGGCGATGTCGTTGCAGGGCAACAGGTGGACGGTCGTCATCCCCGCCTCGGCCAGCGCGCGCAGATGCCGCATCCCGGCCGAGTCGTGCGTGAACGCCAGGTAGGTCCCGCGGTGCTCGGGCGGCACGGTCGCGTCGCCGATCGAGAAGTCGCGGACGTGCAGCTCGTAGATCGCGGCGTCGCAGAACCGGATCGGCGGCGGCTTGGGCCAGTCCGCCGGCGGCGGGAGCTGGGCCAGCACGGAGCGCTCGGAGTTGAGCGTCAACGTCACGGAGTACGGGTCGGTGACGACGTTGCGCACGACCGCATCGACCGCGGGCGCGAAGACCGTGACCTCGAAGGCGTACTCGGCGTCGCGCCAGGACGGCTCGCCCGTGACGCGCCAGACGCCGTCGTCACCCCGGGCCATGGCGACGCGCTCGTCCCGCAGCAGCAGGACGACGTCGCGCGCCGTCGGCGCCCACAGCGCCAGCGACGGCCGCCCGTCCTCCCACGCCGGCCCGAGTCGCGCGTCGGTGGCGTAGAGCTCGTCGAGCACGCCCGCGAGCTGCACGGGCTGCTCGTCCACGCGCAGGCGCCCCGTGAGCGCCTCGCGCACGGGCACGTCGTCCGGCACGACCCCGCGCTCCAGCGGCCACGAGCCGAGCTCGGTGTGCAGCGTGGCGCGCTTCGGAACGCACTCGATCCGCCGCTCGGAGACCCAGCGGGCGTTCAGCATCGCCCGCATTGTGACCCGCTAGCTTGAGTGGGCATGCTCGAGACGCCCTTGTTCGCGGCCGTCTCCGCGGAGCGTGTCCGCCAGGTCTGTGGCGAGGAGCCGGGCTGGTTCTGCCGGAACGTGCTCGACTGGACGGGTAACGACACGCTCGCGGACGCGGCCGATTTCGTGATCGGCAAGCCGATCAAGATCGCGCTGATCCTGCTGCTGGCGGTCGTCGTCAACCGCATCGCCCGGCGCGGGATGAAGCGCGCGCTGCGGACGCTGCAGTCCGGCGCCGTGCAGGAGCGGCTCGGTTCGCTGCGGGCCGCGACGCCCGAGGCGCTGTTGCGCACGACCGAGCACTCGCTGCGCGCGGAGCAGCGGATCGAGGCGCTCGCGTCCGTGCTGCGCTCGCTGGTGACGGTCGTGATCTACCTCGTCGCCGGGTTCATGATCCTGGGCGAGGTCGGGATCAACCTCGGCCCGCTGCTGGCCGGCGCCGGGATCGTCGGCGTCGCGCTCGGCTTCGGCTCGCAGACGCTGGTGCGGGACTTCCTCTCGGGCATCTTCATCCTGATCGAGGACCAGTTCGGGGTCGGCGACATCGTCAACCTCGACAACGAGACCTCGGGCACCGTCGAGGCCGTCTCGCTGCGCACGACGCGGCTGCGCGCGGTGGACGGCACGGTCTGGCACGTCCCGAACGGCGAGATCCGCCGCGTCGGCAACCAGTCCCAGCACTGGTCGCGCGCGCTGATCGACGTCGAGGTCGCCTACAGCACCGACATCGAGCACGCCAAGGCGGTGATCGCCAAGGTCGCGCACGAGGTCGCCTCCAGCGACCCGGACGTGCTCGACGAGCCCGAGGTGTGGGGCGTCGAGGCGCTGGGCGCGAACGGCGTCACGCTGCGGCTCGTGGTCAAGACGCGCCCGTCCGAGCAGTACCGCGTCTCGCGCGAGCTGCGCCAGCGGCTGAAGGTGGCGTTCGAGCGCGAGGGCATCGAGATCCCGTTCGCGCAGCAGACGGTCTGGCACCGCACGGTTGAAACCCGTTAGGCGGCCGGCCGCCGCGTCCGGGGCGCGCGAGAATGCGAGGTGATGTCCCGGACTGTCCACCCGGCGCTGCTGTTGGCGATGCTGATGCTGGCCTCGCTGGCGCTGCGCGTGGGCACGCTGCAGTCGGGCTACTGGATCGACGAGGGGATCGCGGTCGGGATCGCCTCCCACGACCTCGCCGAGATCCCCGGGATCCTGTCGCAGGACGGCAACCCGCCGCTGTACTACGTGGTGCTGCACGGCTGGATGGAGCTCTTCGGCGCCGGCGAGGCGGCGACGCGGGCGCTGTCGCTGCTGTTCGCGCTGCTGGCGATCCCGGCCGCGTTCTGGGCCGGCAGCGCGGTCTTCGACCGCCGCGCGGGCGTGCTGGCGGCCGCGGGCGCGGCCGGCAGCCCGTTCCTGACGTACTACGCGCAGGAGACGCGCATGTACTCGCTGGTCGTGCTGCTGTCGATCCTCGCGTCGGCGAGTTTCGCGCTGGCGTTCGTGCGCGGGCGGCGCGCGCACGTCGTGTGGCTCGGGGTCTGGCTGGGGCTGCTGCTGTACACGCACACCTGGGGCATCTTCCTGGTCGCCGCGATGGCCGTGGTCTGGCTCGTGCTGTGGCGGCGCGGGCACGTCGGCGGCGCCGACGGCGTCCGGCTCGCGGTCGTGCTGGCCCTGCTGTACGCGCCGTGGCTGCCGAGCGTGCTCTTCCAGGCCGCGAACACCGCGGCGCCGTGGGCGGAGCGCCCGTCGCCCGCCCTGCTGCTGGGCGTGCCGGGGTCCTTGTTCGGCTACGTCGCGCTGCCGCTGCTGGCGCTCGCGGTCTTCTTCGCGCTGCGCACGCGGCCGCCGCTGGACCGCGCGGTCGCCGCGCTGGCCGCGATCGGCGCCGGGACGGCGGCGCTCGCGTGGCTGGTCTCGCAGGTCGAGCCGGCGTGGGCGACGCGCTACCTGGCGGTGGTGATGGGGCCGCTGCTGCTCGCGCTCGCGTCCGTGGTCGCGCGCGGCAGGCGCTGGACGTTCGTGGCGCTGGCCGGCGTCGCGGTCGTGTGGGTGATGAGCGGGCCGCCCCCGATCAAGTCCAACGTGCGGACGGTCTCGACGGGGATCGCGCCCGCGATCCGGCCGGGCGACCTCGTGATCTCCACCCAGCCCGAGCAGGTGCCGGCGCTGTACCGCTACCTGCCCGAGGGCGTCGAGTACCGGACGCCGATGGGGCCCGTGAGCGACCCGCGCCAGACGGACTGGCGCGACGGCCTGGAGCGGCTGCAGGCGGGCACCGCGACCCGCCAGCTGCTGCCGGTGCTCCGGCGCATGCGCCCGGGCCAGCGCGTCCTGCTCGTCACCCCGCTCGAGCCCGACCGGCTGTCGCAGGCGCCGTGGAGCCGCGCCGTGCGCCAGCGCACGCGCGAGTGGCGGGCCGCGCTCGGCGGCTCGCCGGAGGTGCGCAAGATCGGCGGCTACTCGACGATCCCGCTGCCCAAGAACACGGTCGTCGCCGAGCTCTACGAGATCACCTGAACCGCACGTGCAGGTGGTCGTCGTGGTAGATCAGCGGCACGACGACCTTGCGCGGGCCCCTGAGGTTCAGCCGCGGGCCGACGAACACCTTGATCGCGCCCGCGTCGACGAAGCGGTCGACGAGGTCCTGGGCGAGCTTGCGGTCGACCTGTGACGGCTTGACCGGCCGGCGCTCGGTCCCGTCCTTGCGCGGATAGAGGATGTCGATGTCGAGCCCGTTCTGGTGCGAGGCGTGGCCGAGGCCGCCGAAGCGGCGGCCGAACTCGCCGCCCTTCGGGCGCGAGAGGTCCATGATCCCGACGCGCTGCGCGCTGTCGTTCTCGGTCCGGAACTCGTGCAGGACCTTCAGCACCTTGCGGATCAGGCGGTCGGTGCCCCAGCGGCGCCAGCCGCGGTTGGGGATGCGGTCGTGGATCGGGTCCCAGGTGAAGAAGTCCTCCCCCAGCTCGGGCAACTGGACGCCGCGGCGCAGGCGGCCCCGGTCGGCGTGGCTGCCGAGCGCGCGAGAGCGGCGCCACTGGATCGCGGCGAAGTCGGGCGGAACGGCCGGTCTGACCGTCGGGGCGGGGGTCTCGACGGGGGGCGGCGTCGCGGTGGCCGTCGGCGTCGGCGCCGGCTCCGGGGCCGGCGGCGGCTCCGGGTCCTGGGCGAGGGCAACCGCGACGACCACCAGCAGCGCCGCGAGCGCAGGCACGACGAAGCGCATGCGTCCATTGTGCCGCCTCGGATATGTTGCGGGAGTGGCCGATCTCCCCGTCATCTTCCTCCACGGCGTCGCCGGCAGCCGCGCGACGTACGATTGGCTGCCTTCGTCAGTTGCCGGACATCCCGTGCTGCGACCGGACTTCCGCGGGCACGGCACCGCCCAGCGCACCCCGGGCGCGTACCTGCTCGAGGACTACGTCGAGGACGTGCTGGGTTTGTTGCGGACCGTCGGCCCGGCGATCCTCGTCGGCCACTCGCTCGGGGGCGTAGCGGCCTGGTCGGCCGCCCAGCGCGTGCCCGAGCTGGTGGGCGGCGCGTTCCTGGAGGACCCGCCGCTGTACTTCGACGGCGACGCGTACTCGACCGAGCACTTCCGGCAGCTGCAAGCGCTCGCGACCGAATGGCAGGCGACCGGCGTGTCCGTGGACGTCGCGGCGGCCCAGCTCGCCGCCGAGCCCGACGGGCCGCTGCAGACGCAGGACGCGCTGGCCGCGCGCGCGTACTCGCTGCTGCACCTCGACGCCTCCGTGCTCGACACCGTGATCTCGGGCGAGCTGCTGGCGGGCGCGGACGTCTCGACGCCCGTCCCGGTGCCGGTGCGCGTGCTGGCGGCGGGCGAGCAGCCCGCGTTCGCGCACGGCGACGAGGAGCGACTGGCGGAGACGCACCCGGGCGTGCAGGTCGACCGGCTGGAGCGGGCGGGCCACAGCATCCACGACGAGCGCGCGCACCGCGACGAGTACTTCGCGCGCGTGTCGGCGTTCGTGGCCGGCGTCTAGGTGAGCAGGCGCAACAGCGCGGTCGTGGCCGCGGCGATCGCGACCACGGCCAGGAACGGCGCGCGGGCGAGGACGGCGAGCGCGGCGGCGGCCAGGCCCGCCGCGCGGGCGTCGACGCCGCCGTCGAAGGTCTGGGTGGCGATCAGCGCGGCGAGCAGCGCCACCGGCAGCAGGGTGGCGACGCGCCGGACGCGCACGCCCTCGAGCAGCCGCTCCGGCACGGAGAGGCCCGCGAGCTTGAGCGCGTAGCAGCCCGCGGCCGCGATCAGGATCGGGGTCCACGACATCAGGCCGCCGCCCCCGCGCCCGCCGCGTCGCCGCCCGCGCGCGGCGCCTCGCCGCCCCGGCGGTCCGCCCCCGCGGCGTCGCCGCCCGCGCGCGGCGCCCGCGCCTCACCCTCGCCGCGCTTTCCGCCCCGGGCCAGGGCGGCGGCCACCGCCACTCCCGCGGCGATCAGGACGGGCACGCCGGCCGGCACGAGCGGCAGCGCGATCAGGGCCGCGACCGCGGCCAGCGCCGCGATCGCCTGCGGCTCGCGCTCGCGCAGCCGGGGCGCGAGCAGCGCGAGGAAGCCGGCCGGGGCGGCCGCGTCGAGCCCGAACACGCGCGGGTCCGACAGGGCGGCGCCGCCCAAGGCGCCGAGCAGGGTCGCGAGGTTCCAGCAGACGAAGACGGCGAGGCCGGTGGCCCAGAAGCCGAGCCGCGTGTCCTCGGCGTTGTCGCGCACGGCCATCGCGGCGCTCTCGTCGATCACGAAGTGGGCGGCGAGCGGGCGCGGCCGCAGGAACGGGGCCAGCCGCAGCCCGTAGAGCGCGTTGCGGGCGCCGAGCAGCAGCGCGGTCGCGATCGCCGCGGGGGCGCCGCTGCCGATCAGGCCGACGAACGCGAACTGCGACGCGCCGGTGAACATCAGCAGCGAGAGCGCGCAGGCCTGCGGCACGGAGAGCCCGGCGGCGACCGCGATCGCCCCGAACGAGACGCCGTAGGTGCCCGTGGCCACGCCGATCCCGATGGCGTCCCGCACGATCATGCCACCGCACGATAGAGCGGTCTGGGTCGTATTTCCCACGCAATCACAGCGCGTCTCCACGCTTCGTTAGCATGACATTGCATGGATCGGCTGGATCGCGCAATCCTCTCCCATCTGCAGGACGACGGGCGGCTTTCCAACGTCGAACTGGCCGAGCGCGTCAACCTCAGCCCGTCCGCGACGCTGCGCCGCGTGCGCAACCTGGAGGCGAGCGGCGCGATCACCGGCTACCACGCCGTGATCGACCCCAAGGCCGTCGGCCGCGCCTACGAGGTCACCGTGCACGCGACGCTGCTGCTGCGCAACCGCGAGACGATCGAGGCCTTCGAGGCCGCGCTCGTGCCGCTCGAGGAGGTGATCGAGGCGCGCCGGATGTTCGGCGAGCCCGACTACCTGATCCGGGTCGCGGTCGCCGACGCGGACGCCTACGAGCAGTTCCTGATCAACACGTTCGCCGACCTGCCCGGCCTCGCGCGCATGACCTCGCAGTTCACGATGAAGACGCTCAAGCCCGGTGGGCGCCTGCCACTCTGAACGCCATGTGGACCGACGGCGAGTTCCGCATCATCGACGACGAGCGCTTCTACGTGCGCGCCCAGGGCGACGTGTGGGTCGAGATCTCCGAGGACGCGTTCAAGCGCCTGTCCGACGTGTGGGAGATCGAAGGCCGCGAGGCCGAGCCGCCCGTCGACGGCAAGCTCGAGGACGGGCGCGCGGTCAAGGTCCGCCTGACCCCCGGCCGGCGAGCTCCCGGTTGCGGATTGACGCGCCTCAGGCCGGCAGCGGGCCGCGCGGCGCCGTCAGCTGCGCCACGATCGCCTGCACGCGCGCGTTGAGCGCGCTCACGGTCATCCCCACGACGCCCGCGATCTCGCGCGCGCTCGTGCCCGCCAGCCGCATCGCGAAGATCGGCCGGTCACGCGGGTCCAGCCGCGCGGCGGCGCGCGCCTGGGCCTGCGGCGGGATCGGCCGTGCCTGCGCCTCGCCGCGCAGCGCGGCCAGCAGCTCGTCCTCGGACGCCGCCTTGTCCAGCACGCCGTCCGCGCCCGCGATCGCCGCGGCCAGGGCGAGCTCGGACGACGGCTCGGCGACGTAGAGCAGCACGCGCGTGCGCGGCGCCTCCACCTTGACCCGGCGGACCAGGTTGAGGTCGTCGACGAGCAGGACGTCGGGATCGGTGCGGTACAGCAGGCCGAGCAGCTCGCGCCGGTGGGCGGCGGCGCCGGCGAAGACGAGCCCGGACTGCGAGCACAGCAGCGCGTGCAGACCGGCCCGCACGGCGGGGTGACGGTCGAGTATGGCGACGCGGATCATCGTCATCCCAGTGTGCGAGGCCGGGAGGACGAATCGGGGTGAGCCTGCTGGCCTCTCGGGGTGGGGTCTCCCCTACCCCAGGCCACCAGCCCGTCGCACCACCATCCGTGGGAGAGCACGGTGGATCTGTCCGGCCTCCTTGCCGATCATTGGCGTATCGCCAGCGCACTCCCTCCACTGATCGGCGTCGTCACGCACGAGCTGCGGGGCGAGCCGGCGCCTGCGCTGGCGCCCGCTGCGGGCCGCAGCGAGCGTGACCGCGCACCGGCGCGCCTGGCGCTGCGGCTGACGTACACGCAGGCGCTGCAGGACGCGGGCGCGATCGCGGTCGTGCTCCCCACGCACGGCCACACGCAGGCGGACATCGAGCCGCTGCTGGACCGCCTGGACGGCCTGCTCTTCAGCGGCGGCCCGGACCTCGACCCCGCGACCTACGGGCAGCTGCCGCACCCCGAGCTCGGCCCGGACGTGGACCGCGTCGCCGACGAGTACGAGCTCGCCCTGCTGCGCGCGGCGACCGCCCGGAACCTGCCGCTGCTGGCGATCTGCCGCGGCATGCAGGCGCTCAACGTCGCCCGCGGCGGCACGCTGCACCAGCACCTGCCGGACATCACCGCGCTCGAGCACCGCCAGACGCACGACGCCTTCGAGACCGCCCACGAGGTCATCGCCGAGCGCGGCTCGCTGCTCGGCCGCCACCGCCGGCTGGAGGTCAACACGCTCCACCACCAGGCGATCGACCGGCTCGGCCAGGGCCTCGAGGTCGTCGCGCGGGCGCCGGACGGCATCGTCGAGGCGGTGACCGACCCGTCGCTGCGCTTCTGCCTCGGCGTCCAGTGGCACGCCGAGCTGCTCACGCACCGGCGCGAGCAGGCGCGGCTGATCGAGGCGCTGGTCGCCGCCGGCAGCGCCGCCCCGGCGCTGCGGCTCGCGGCCTAGCCGAACGCCGTCGCGGCAGCCTCGAACTTCTCGCCCGAGCGCCGCAGGATGCGCTTGGCCGAGTTGATCGTCGCCCCGCTGTCCTGCTCGATCCCGCGCACGAGCTTGTCGAGCCCGCGCTCGTAGGTGGCGAGCGCGTCGAGCAGCTTCGTGCGGGCGCGCTTGAGCTTCGTGGTGCCGGCGCGCTCGGCCTTGACCGCCGTGCGGAACTTGCCCGTGGCCCGCGCGAGCCGCTTGGTCTCGCGCTTGGCGTCCTGCAGGTCCTCCTCGGTCTCGATCACGCCGACCGCGCGGTCGTAGCGCTCCACGGCCCGGTCGAACTTCGCGCCCTGCTTTTCGACGACGCGCCGCAGCGACGCGTCGCTCGCCTGCGCGGCGGGCGCGGCCACGAGGCAGAGGGCGACCAGGGCGATGATCAGGGTTCGCATCCAGACCGGGCTACCCGCGGACCGCCGAACCTTGACGGGTTCTTGACTTTCCGCGCACCGCGGCTTGAGAGTCGCCTCCGATCACCGGGATGTGCCCCGCTTCGTACCCAGAACCCATCGCCCGGATCAGCTCGTCGCGTCGATCGTGGCGCTGACCGAGCTCACCAACAAGATCGCCCTTGACACCGCCATGGAGGCCGCGCGCGCCGACAGCCACGGCAAGCTGCCCGTCGTCGTCGAGCAGGTCTGCCGGCTGGCTGTGACCGCCGGCGTCGCGACCGGCGAGGTCACGTGGCTGGTCAGCGAGCTCGAGGCCGCCGGCCCCGACGACGCCCAGCGCGACGAGGCCGCGGTCGCGGTCTCGAACATGCAGAGCTGCATGGCCTCGGTCGCGTTCGCGGTCGAGGAGTTCGCCCTGCGCGGCGGCCCGGCCCAGATCAGCTCGTCGACGGCCGCGCTGCGCCGCGTCGGCGCCCAGCTCGAGGACGTGCAGGCGCGCCTTCAGCCCTGCGGCTGAGCGCGCAGGCGGGCGAGCCGCAGCGCGAGGTGGCAGAGCAGCCGGTCCTCGCCGTCGTGCAGGTCCACGCCCGCGACCTCCTCGATCCGGCGCAGCCGGTAGTAGAGCCCGCCGCGGTGCAGCGACAGCGCCGCCGCCGTGCGCTTGACGTCGCCGGCGTGGTCGAGATAGGCCTCGAGCGTCTGCACCAGCGCCTGGTCTCCCTCCAGCAGCCGCTGCAGGCCTTCCGGTAGGTCCTCGAGCGCGGCGTCCGGCAGCGCGGTCACGACCCGCTCGACGCCCAGCTGCTCCCAGTTCGCGGTCCCGGACTCGGCGTGCGCCGCGACCCGCAGCGCCGCCAGCGCCCGGCGGTACGACGTGCCCGCCTCGCGCAGGTCGTCGAACGGCCCGCCCTGGCCGACCAGCGCGCGCGGCGCGCTGAGCGCGCCCAGCGCCTCGGTCACGGCGTTGCCCGCCAGCCCGCGCGCGCCGGCGAGGCACACGAGCCGCCCGTCGAACTCCCCGCATACCGCCTGCTTGGCCGACAGCCGCGCGCGCAGGCGGTCGAGCGCCTCGGCGCTCCACTCGTCCCCGGCCTCGCCCGCGGGCACCGCCACCCACACGCAGACGGGGCGCAGCGGCAGGTAGTGCTCGTCCTCCAGCCCGGTCGCGGCCGCCTCGACCTCGCGCGGCCGCGCGCTCAGCAGCGCGCTCAGCTGCTCCTGCTCGTGGCGGCGGCGCAGCGCCTGGGCGTCCGCGTCGGGCGCGACGAGCGCGGCCGCCTCGGCGGCCGCGGCGCGCGCGAGCCGCAGGTCGGCCTCGCTCACGGGCTGGTACAGCCACAGGTAGCCGAGCCGCCGGTCGCCGGCGAGCAGCGGGATGCAGACCCGGGCGCGCATGCCGATGTCCGGCCGCGCGGCGATGTGGAGCGGGCCTTCGGCGGTGCGGATGCCCTCGGCGTACAGCACGGCCCGCGCGTCCTCGGGCGCGTGGCGGCCGAGGATGCTGGCCGTGCGGACGGCGTCCAGCTCGCCGAACTGGGTGCTGTAGGCGAGCGGGCTCAGGTCGGCGTCGTCGATCAGCACCGGCCGGCCGAGGCTGAGGGCCAACGCGTCCACGATCTCCTGAAGGCCCCGGTCCACCTCGGGGCCGAACCTACCTGTTAATGGGTGGCGCTGGGGAGGGGCACCGTGACGCGCGGGATGCCCTCGCGCAACAGGAAGCGCGGGTTGGTCTGCGTCAGCCGCTCGGCCTGGAGCTCGCTGACGCCCTCGCGCAGCAGCGCGGCGTAGCCGGCCGGCAGCAGGCGCTCACGGGTGCCGGGGTGCGAGTCCGACGCCAGGCAGTACGCGCGGCCCTGGCGCACCAGCGCGCGGGCGCGCTCCTGCGCCACCGGGCCGTGGTCGCCGGTCAGCGAGGACACGTTCACCTGCAACAACGCCCCGGCCTCGAGGTGCGGCTCGAGGCGATCGAGGTTGCCGGCGGCGCGCTCGGGGTGCGCGAGCAGCAGGCCGTAGCCGAGGTCGGTGAGGCGGGCGACAGCGGCGTCGAAGACGTGGTCGATGCCGGCGAACGGGCACTCGAGCAGCAGCCAGCGCGCGTGCGCGGGGCCCTGCGCGATCAGCTCCAGCTCGTGGTCGGCCAGCTCCAGCGCGTCCTCGTCGGCGAGCTCGCCGCCGGGGTGCAGGCGCACGTCGAGGCCGTCGGCGTCGAGCACGCGCTGGGCCTCCTTGCGCCGCTCGAAGAGCTCGGTCAGGTCGACGCGCGGGAAGTGGGCGCGCTTGACGTGCGTCGTGCAGGCGACGTCGCGCACGCCCTCGGCGTCCAGCCGGCGGGCGAACCGGCGGGTGTCCTCCAGCGTCTGGGCGCCGTCGTCAAGGCCCGGGAGGATGTGGGAGTGCAGGTCTACGAAATTCACTGGTCATACGTGGTAACAGCCCGGCGGGCCGGTCTCTGTGAGCCTTCACCGCTTCAACACATCCGCTAACGCGCGATCAGCAGGACCGCGATCAGCACGAGCGTCGCCAGCAGCGCGGTGGCGATCGCGATCCGGCGGCGCCGGGCCGCCGCGCTGCGCTCGAGGCCGTGCAGCTCGCCCGCGAGCTGGCCCGCGGACAGGTACGCACCATCGAGTGCCCGCGTGAGCACGGTCTGCAGCGGCGCCGGGACGTGCGTGGTCATCGCGCCGGCCAGCCGCGCGATCGCCGCCGAGGATGACGCCGCGAGCACCTCGTCGCCGCCGTCGATCGCGTCGAGGTGGGCGTCGCCGGCCCCGTCGACCCAGATCCGCTCGGCGGTCAGCGGCGGCGGTTCGGCGCCTGCCTCCTCCAGCGCGTCGACCGCAGACGCGACCTGGCGCGCGATCCGCGTCGCCTGCGCGGGGCCGATCGGGCCCTCCTCCAGCAGCTGGTCGAGCCGGCGGCCGGGCGGCGCCTGGGCGACCGCGACCGCGCGGCCCTCGAGCGTGCGCGCGTCGTAGACGCCGAGCAAGTGCGGATGGTCCACCGCGCCGAGCCGGTGGGCGCGCTCGAGGAACCGGACGCTCGACAGCGCCCCGGGCGGGTCGCCCGCGACGTGCAGGGCGACCGGGCGGTCCTCCGCCGGGTCGCGCGCGAGCAGCACCCCGTCGCGCTCGACCGCCTCGATCCGGTAGCCCCCGAACTCAGACCCGGGTTGCACACCGCCAACCATAGGATCTCCGGATGGCTCGTATCGCTCCGGTCCTCCGCTCCCCCCGCCGCGCGTGAACTGGCCGCCGCGCGCGTGGCCACCGGGAGCCGGATGTAACGTCGTCCGACGTCCGAGGACGGAGGACGAAATCCCTGTCGCGGCGCACTCCCCCGCCGCGCTCGACATGTTGCTGCAGTGGTATCCGCTGCACGACGAGGTCGTGCCCGTGCTCGGCGAGCGCCGCACGCGGCTCTTCTGCCACGCGATCTCGACGGCGAGCGACTGCCTGATCTGCCCGACGCTCTTCCGCCGGCTGCTGATCGACGCGGGCGAGGACCCGGCGGCGCTGATCATCGAGTTCGGCCGCCGGCTGGGCACGGACGAGCACACGGTCGACGACGAGCTCTACGCGCGGCTGGACACCAAGCAGATCGTGACGCTGACGGCGTTCGGGGCGGTCATGGTCGCCACCAACGTCTTCAACGACGCCCTGAAGGTCGACCTCGACGGCTACCTGGAGCCGTACGCGGCATGAGCGTCGCGCTGATCACGGGCGCCGCGCACGGCCAGGGCCGCGCCGTCGCGCTGGCGCTGGCCGAGGTCCGCGACGACGAGGCCGTGTCCGCGGCCGTCGGGGACGCGATCGAGCGCTTCGGCCGCATCGACGTGCTGTTCAACAACGCCGGCATCTGCGCCTACGGGCTCGCGCACGAGCTCACCGAAGCCGAGTGGGCCGGCCTGGCGGCGATGGAAGGGCTGACACCGCGCGAGGTCGCCGAGCGCTCGGCGGGCAACCTCTTGCCGGTGCCGTGG
>Ga0182742_1004143_pt1 | contig 13412 bp, 13 predicted proteins | sample eDN5th37CBELigMG_FD_128880 | JGI IMG/M metagenome (GOLD analysis project Ga0182742, IMG submission 128880) | Enriched Miracle-Growth compost microbial communities from Emeryville, California, USA - eDNA 5th pass 37_C BE-Lig MG (version 2)... ... | reverse complement strand
TACACGTGGTAGGGCATCGCAGCACACAGCGCCGTCGTCCCGGCGAAAGCGGGGACCCATAGCCACCACCTACTCAAGGATAACGCAAGTGGCCCCGCACGCAATGCCAAGTCGGACGTAACCGCTCGGTCCACGGCGTATCGGTCCCCGCCTTCGCGGGGACGACACGATGAAAGAAAAACCGGGCGGCTCGCGCCGCCCGGTTCGCCCCTTTCAAGTCCGCCGGCCGCTTATTTCTTCAACCGCTTCAGCGCCTCCTGCACGATGCTGAGGTCGGTATACTTGTTCACGTCAATATCGCCCTTCACGAATCCGAGGTCCTTCGTCATGTCGACGTTGCGCTGCAGCGCTTCGAGATCGGGCAGCATCTCCGGATTGCGATAATAGTCATCCTTGGTGAACAGCCAGGTGAAGGCTTCGGGCGAACGCTTGGTGAATTTGGCTGCGATCTGCGCGGCCTCCTTCTGGTTCTTCGGGTCGAGATACCATTGCACGATGCGCAAGGTGTCTTCCATGAAGTCCACCATCGCCGCGCGATTCTTGTCGATGAAGGGCTTGCGCGCCACCCAGACCAGCATGTCGGTGACGCCGATCGCATCGCTCTGCTTGAACAGCGGACGTGCGATCTTCCGCAGTTCCGGATCGAGCGAAAACGGCAGCACGCCGGGGATGAGATCGACCTTCTTTTCCGCCAGCATCGCCCGCATGGTCGGGAACGGGGTTTCGATCATGGTATAGTCGCGCTTGTCCTCCATTCCGGACTTGCGCAGCATGGCGCGGATCGCGACATCGACCGCGCTGCCGGTCGCGTTGCTGGCCACCACCTTGCCCTTGAGATCCTTGATGCTCTGGATCGGGCTGTCCTTCAGCACGAAGTACTGATGCGAATAATGTCCGGGTACGCCGTCCCGGAACTCGTCGGCTATGATCCGAAGATCTTCGAGACCCGCATTCTTGATGGCAATGCCGAGCGTCGAATAGGCGAGATTGGCGACTTCGATTTCGTTATTGGCGAGCGCGGTCACCATCGGCGGGGTGCCGGCGAAGCGCACCGTCTCCAGCACATAGGACTTGCCCATATGCTTGGCGAGATCCTTCTTCTCCAGCAGGATCGACGCCCAGTTCGATACCGGGGCCACCCATGCGGCGCGTATCTTCACGGGCGTCTGTGCCGCGGCCTGCGCGGTCGCAGCCACCGCGAACGCCGCGCCGATGATCCATCCTTTGAATCGCATTCGTTCCTCCTGGTTGTATTCTTAAGCGGCCGTCATTTCGACGGCTTTCAAGCCGTCGCGCAGCCTTTCATCGGAGGATTGAAGGCCGAACCGGATATCAGGTCAAGCCGGACCGCATCGCGATACAGCCGCGCCTATTCGACGCAACTACTCCGCGGCGCGTGCGGCGGAGCCCAGCGCGGCATTGACCTTCGGCATCACCTTTTCGGCGAGCAGCACCATGGAGCGCTTTCCAAGCGCCCGGTCGGCCCAGTCCTTGCCGGCATAGAGCAGAGTTCCGAAATCGCCGACCTTCTCGCGGAAGGCGAGGATCTCGTCCGCGACCTTGTTCGGCGAACCGTAGATCACCAGTTCATCGCAGATCGAGTCGAGCGTGACCTCGTCATCCGGCTGGTCGCGATGGGTCTTGAACAGCTCGATGCGCCCATTGGCCTTCAGCTTGGTGAAAAGCTGCCTGTAATAGAAGCGGTATGGCGAATTGGGCGCGGTCGCGTAGTCGCGCGCGGTCTTGTCGTCATCGGCGACGAAGATGCTTTTGGCCACGCGCCAGTTGGCGGCTTCGGCCGGGCGCCCCACCCGCTCGCATCCCTCGACATATTTCGGCCAATGGCTCTTGACCCATTGCGGCATCAGGAAGTTCGCCGAGATTGGCTCCCAGCCGCGCGCGGCGGCCTCCGTCACCCCCTTTGAGAACGGTGCGACCGCGGTGACGACGATCGGCGGATGCGGACGCTGCAGCGGCTTTGGCAGGAAGCCCTGGCCAATATCCGGCAGGAAATGGCGCTCGCTCACGACGGTCCAGTATTTGCCGCGCAGATTGTAAGGCGGCTCGCCCGCCCAGATCGCCAGCACCTGGTTGATGCATTCGAGAAACATCTCGTTGCGGTTGGCGTCGAGATTGCCGAACACCTCCGCGTCCGAAAGGAGGCCGCCCGGCGAAATGCCGAAAATGAAGCGGCCGTCCAGCATGTGGTCGAGCATCGCGATTTCGGCGGCGACCGCGGCCGGGTGGCTGTTCGGCATATTGACGGTGCCGGTGCCGAGTTTCATCCGCTTGGTCGCGTGGATGAGCGAGGCGATGAAGATCGTGCAGGACGTGATGTTTTCGGCCTGATCGGTGGCATGTTCGCCGACGTAACCCTCGGCGAAACCCAGTTCATCGGCCAGAATGAAGGCCTCCCGGTCCTCGCGCAGGCACGTCCGCCAGTCCTTGCCGAGTGCATGGATGGGCATCGTGAAAAAGCCGAGTTTCATCGGTGATCGCCTCCGCAGCGCGGCAATCTAGCCGCGCGGCCCTGCCGAACGAAATAATATGAAATGACCAACGCCATTAGCTATCCTGATAGGGGTCCCGGAGCCGATTGCCAATGCCGAGCCGCACCACACTGCGCCAGATCCACGCCGTGATCGCAGTCTGCGAGGAGGGCTCGTTCACCCGCGCGGCCGCGCGCGAGCACGCCACGCAGTCCGGCATTTCACAGCATGTCGCCGCGGTCGAAAAGCTTCTCGGCGCGCGGCTGTTTGACCGCAGCCCGGCCGGGGTGACTCCGACGGCGGCCGGGCGCCGCTATTACCGGCGCTGCATCGAGGCGATCGGCCTGCTGGAACAGGCCGGCGAGGATATTCGCGCGCAGGCTGGCGCCGTCACCGGGCAGCTGCGCATCGGGCTGATGCCGACCTTCACCCGTGCCGCGCTCACGCCAACGCTGCGGCATTTCGTGGCCGCCCATCCGGACGTACGGCTGCATGTCGTCGAGGCCTATAGCGGCATTCTGACCGAACAGGTTCTGGCGGGCGAACTCGATTTCGCCATCGTGCCGGCCTTCGAGGGGCGGGTCGGATTGAAGTCGCGGCTGATCCTGCGCGACCGCGAAGTGCTGATCTCCGGCGGCGCGAGCGCATTCAAGCCGCTCGCACCGGTGCGGCTCGCCGATCTGCCGCCGCTGAAAATTGTCGTGCCGGGACCCGACAATGTGCGGCGGCGCAATCTCGAGATCTATTTCCAGTGTCATGGCGTCCCGGTTGAACGCACGATCGAGATGGATGCGATGATGGGGACCTTCGATTTCATCGCGCGCTCGGACTTCGTCACCATTCTGCCGGGGTTGATCTGCGTGAATGACATTGGCGGCGACGCGTTGACGATCAACCCGGTGATCGACCCGCCGCTCTATGCGGAATTCATCGTCATCACGCCGACGCGAAGAACGCTCTCCAAGCCGGCACGGTTGTTCCTCGAACGGTTCGAGCGCGATCTCGTGGAAACGGCGAAAACGCTCGCGCGGTTGTTGAGGGATGGGGAGCAGAAGCGGGCCGGCTAGATCTTCCCTCTCCCCGCTTCAGCGGGGAGAGGAAAGGAAGTCAAGCGGGAGGTGAAGGTAGAGGGATCACGCCGTCGCCGGCGCGCCGGGCTGCTTCAAAGGATGCGCCTTGGCGAAGGCATCCAGCGTCATACAGGCGCCGACGATCCGCCGTACGGTCGGAAAGGGTGCAAGATCATACTTGAAGAAGTTGCAGCCGGTGGCATGGCTGACGAGGCAGATGTCCGCCATCGTGACGTTGTCACCCTGGCAATAGATGCCGGTCTCCTTGCTGCTTGCGAGATTGGCCTCGAACGCCTTCATGGCCTCGCCCAGCCAGTGGTGAATCCACTTCAGCCGCGCCGGCTCGTCGAGCTTCAGTTCATGTTCCAGATAGTCGCGAATGCGCGGCACGATCAGCGGATGCGCATCGGAGGCGACGATGCCCGACAGCGCGCGCACCCGCGCCCGCGCGACTGCCTCCGAGGGGATGAGATTCGGATGCGGATGCACATCGTCCAGATATTCCATGATCGCCATCGACTGGAACAGCACCGCGCCCTCGTCGGTGACAAGCGCGGGGATGAGCATCTGCGGGTTGATCTTGCGATACGCTTCGTTGCGCTGCTCGCCCTTCGTCAAATCGACATTGATGACTTCAGGCGACAGACCCTTGAGGTTCAGCGCGATCCGCACCCGAAACGATGCCAGCGAACGCCAAAAGGAGAAGAATTGCATGCGAACAGCTCCTTCGCTTCGTCAGGCGCGCATTGGCCCTTCAACTCCCCTCCCCCCGCGAGCGCAGCGAGTGGTGGGGAGGGGTCGGGGGTGGGGGGAACATAGCGCAAGATTGCCGAAAAGCCCCCCACTCGGCTCGCGCCTAAGCGCTCGCCATCCTCCCCACCGCTTCGCGGGGGGAGGGAGAACGTGGCTCGCTCACTTCTTCGAGCCGCCCGGATCAGCCATCAACCCCGCTGCCTCGATGCCGACGATTGCGCATCTCTCGTCGTTGCCCGACGTGTCGCCGGATATGCCGACCGCACCGATGATCTCGCCTCCCGCATTGCGAATCAACACGCCGCCGGGATTGGTCACGACACGCCCTCCGCTTGCTGCGGCGAGCGTGGTGAAGAACATCGGCGTCTTCTCGGCGCGCTCGAACAGCGTGCGAGAGCCAAGACCCATGCCGAGCGCGCCCCAGGCCTTTCCGAACGCAATGTCGAAGCGCAGGATGCCGGACCTGTCCTCGCGCTTGAACGCGACGAGATGTCCACCGGCATCGAGCACCGCGACTGACAGCGGCTGGAAACTGCTGTCGCGTCCCGTCTGCAGCGCAGCGTCGACGATCGTGGATGCTTGCGCCAGTGTCAGTACGCTCATTTTGCTCCCCTGAAGCAAGAAAAGGTCAAATGGTGTTACCCGCTCGTCCCCGCGAAAGCGGGGACCCAGAGTCAACAAGACTGGATCCCCGCCTTCGCGGGGATGAGCGGAGATCGGGTGAGCAGTGCGATTTCATCTGCTCACACTTTCTCCCGGCGGGCCCAATAGACCGCCTGACCCGATCCGTCGCCCTGACCATAGCCCGCCTCGCTCGCCTCGTCGAAGCAGGCCAGCGTCTTTTCGATCAGCGGCAGCTCGACGCCGCGCGCCTGCCCTTCAGCGATCATGGTCCGGATATCTTTTCGCGCATCGTCGAGATTGAAGGTGACGGGACCGAAATCGCCGCCGCCGAGCCATGTCGCTATGTTCGGGCCGCGGTTCTTCACGGCGGTCGATGCACCCGAGGTATCGGCGAAGATGTCCATCATGCGCTGCGGGTCGATGTTCAGATGCCGGCTGATCGCGAGTGCCTCACCCAGCGCCTGCCAGTAGATCATCAGCGGCAGATTGATCGCGAGCTTCATGCCGGCACCCGCGCCGACATCGCCGACATGCTCCACCCGCCGGCAGAGCTGGTCGAGCAGCGGCCGGGCGCGGGCGACGTCAGCCTCCGCGCCTCCGGCAAAGCCGAACAGCTTGCCCTGCCGCGCCGGCCCGGTCGTTCCTCCAACCGGACATTCGACAAAGGCCGCACCCTTGTCGCGCACTCTTTCGGAAAGCGCGATCTCGGTCTGCGGCCGCACCGTGCTCATCTCGACGAACAGCTTGCCATTCACATCGGCGGACAGAAGGCCGGACGCGCCGTGATATACAGCCTCGATCGCGGATGCGTCGGTGAGAATGGTTATGATCGCGTCCGCCTGCGCGGCAAGATCGGCCGGCGACGATGCGACTTTCGCTCCGGCATCGGCGAGAGGCTTCGCCTTCTCCGCCGAGCGGTTCCACACGAGCACCTCGTGACCGCACCCGATCAATCGCGCAGCGATGGCGGCGCCCATCTTGCCCAAGCCGGCCACTCCGATGCGCATGCGCTGCCCTCCTCGCTCCGCCAGCAAACACGTTGCATAGCGTGGCGGCCGCCGGTTTGGCAAAGACTCGCCTCCCGGCCGTCTTCCGATTGCCGATCGCCACATCGGCGACCCCCACTATGCCGGTCCATCCTCCGATTACCATCAATGTCAAGACGAAAACTGATGCAAGAACGGGTGACGCAAAGTCGAAAAGCCGCGCTATAGTCGCGGTGACGGCACACCAAACAGGACGCTGAAGCGTCGCGCCGCATGAGGAAACGCCAATCAACCGCTCCGGCCGCGACAGGCGGTGCAGGACCGTTCGATAAGAGGAGGCAACAGTGAAGCTTACACGCCGCACTGCCATCAAGAGCGTTCTTGCTGCGGGCGTCAGCTCGCAGGTTCTGAAAATCCCGGCTGCAGTCGCGCAGGCCGCTCCGATCCAGGTCGGGTTTCTCACCGTCAAGACCGGCCCCCTCGCATCCGGTGGCATCCAGATGGAGCAGGGCCTGACGGTCTTCTTCAAGCAACGGAACTTCCAGCTCGGCGGCCGCAAGGTCGAACTGCACACCGCCGACACCGCCGGCAATCCGGCGCAGACCCGCACCAAGACCCAGGAGCTGGTCGAGCGCTTCAAGGTCAATTGCCTGATCGGTCCGCTTGCCGCATTCGAGGCGCTGGCGATCGACGACTATATCCGCTCCTCACAGACGCCGATTCTTACCGTCGCCGGCGCCGAGGACATGACGCAGCGAAAGGCCAATCCGTGGCTGGTGCGCCCGAGCTCGACGTCGGCGCAGCCGAGCCATCCGGTCGGCGAATATGCGGCCAAGGACCTGAAAGCGAAACGGGTCGCCGCGCTCGCCGATGATTTCGCCTTCGGCCACGAGAATGTCGGCGGCTTCCTGCGCGCCTTCGAGGACGCCGGCGGCAAGGTGGTGCAGAAGCTGTTCACCCCGCTCAATGCGCCGGATTACGGCACCTATATCTCGCAGCTCAAGCCGGACCTCGACGCGGTCTATACCGGCCATGCCGGCTCGAACGGCTTCAAGTTCATCAAGCAGCTGCGCGAATACGGCAACAAGGCGCAGATTCTCGGCGGCTTCACGCCGGTCGACGAGTCGCTGCTGCAGCAGATGGGCGATGACGCGCTCGGCGCCATCACCGGAAACTGGTACTCGGCCGTGCTCGACAATCCGATCAACCAGCGCTTCGTCGCCGACATCCAAAAAGACTACAAGGTCGATCCTGGCGTCTATGCGGCCGAGACCTATCTCTGCGGCGAGGTGCTGGAACAGGCGCTGAAGGACGTCAACGGCAAGATCGAGGACAAGAACACCTTCATGAAGGCGCTCAAGGGCGTGAACATGAAGGAGTCACTGCGCGGCCCGATGCGTTTTGACGACTACGGCAACGTGGTCGGTAACCTTTATATCCGCAAGGTGGAGCGCAAGAACGGCAAGCTCGTCAATGCGGTGGTGAAGACCTATCCGGATGTGAGCCAGTTCTGGACCTACAAGCCGGACGAGTTTCTGAAACAGCCGGTCTATTCGCGCGACTACCCGCCGGCGAAGAATCTGGAGAATTAGCCTCTTCCCTCTCCCCGCTTCGGCGGGGAGAGGGTGGCGAGGACCGGCAGGTCCGAGCCGGGTGAGGGGCTTCTCGCGAAATCTGTATTGGGCGCCCCCTCACCCGCCCGCCTTCGGCGGTCGACCTCTCCCCGCAAGCGGGGAGAGGTTAGGAGCGGCACTGGGGCAGACTGCACGCATGCAATTCTGGATCATTCAGACGCTGAACTCGGTCGCGTTCGGCGGCCTCCTGTTTCTTCTATCGTCCGGCTTCTCGCTGATCTTCGGGCTGATGCGCATTCCCAATCTGGCGCACGGCGCATTCTTCATGCTGGGCGCGTATTTCGGTTACACGCTGCTGTCACTGAAATTCAATTTCTGGATTGCGGCGATCGGCGCGGGGCTTGGCGTCGGCCTGGTCGGCATCATTCTCGAACGCTTCGTCCTGCGTCAGCTTCCCGGCAATGCGCAGGGCCAGGTGCTGGTCACGCTCGGGCTCTCCTTCATCATCGCCGATCTGTGCCTGTTGATCTGGACCGGCGACCCGATGCCGCTGCCGGCGCCGGCCGAATTGCGCCCGCCGCTTCGCTATTTCGGGCTCGCCTTTCCGACCTATCGGCTTGTCGTGCTGGCCTTAGCGCTCGTCGCGGCGGCCGGGCTCTATATCCTGATGGAGCGCACCCGGATCGGCGCGATGATCCGCGCCGGCGTCGACGACATGGAGATGGCGCGCGGCGTCGGCATTCCGGTCGGCCGGCTGTTCACCATGGTGTTCCTGCTCGGGGCGGCGCTCGCCGGCGCCGGCGGCGTGCTCGGCGGCCCGATCCTCAACGCCTATCCGGGGCTCGACGCCGACATGCTTCCGCTGGCTCTGATCGTCGTGATTCTCGGCGGCGCGGGATCGCTGCTCGGCGCCTTCGTCGGCAGCTTCGTGGTCGGCTTCCTCTACAATTTCGGCATCGCGCTGGTGCCCGACCTCGCCTATTTCGTGCTGTTCCTGCCGATGGTGCTGGTGCTGGTGTTTCTGCCGCAGGGCCTGTTCGGACGGGTGCAGATATGAAACGCGGCACCCTCATCGCGCTCGCAATCGCAATCGCGCTGCTGATCGCGCTGCCGCGCATCATCACGCACGAATTCTACATCAACATGGCGAGCCAGTGCCTGATCTTCGCGATCCTGGCGCTGAGCTGCAATCTGATGCTCGGCTTCGGCGGCATGGTCTCGCTCGGGCACGCGGCCTATATTGGCGTCGCCGGCTATACCTGCATCCTGCTCACGGTCGCGGGCTGGAATCCGCTGCTGGCGGCGATCGCGGCGCTCATGGTGTCCACCGCGAGCGCCGGCCTGTTCGGCATGCTGTCGCTACGCGCGCCGGGTCTCGGCTTCCTGATGATCACGCTGGCGCTCGGCCAGATCGTCTGGGGCATCGCCTATCGCGCGAACAATCTCACCGGCGGCGACAACGGCATCAGCCTGCCGGCGCGACCGCAGCCATTCGGCTTCGACATCACCGGCGCGACGTCGTTCTATTACTTCACGCTTATCGTATTCGCGGTCGCGCTGTTCGGCATGGGGCGCTTTGCGCGCTCGCCGTTCGGCGCCAGCCTGATGGGCACGCGCGACCAGCCGCGCCGCATGCGCATGCTCGGCCATAACGTGTGGATGGTGCAGTGGCTGACCTTTGTGATCGCCGGCTTCTGGGGTTCGGTCGGCGGCCTGATGTTCGTCTATTACAACGTCTTCCTGTCGCCGCACGCTCTGACGCTGCAGCAGTCGGCGGAAATCCTCTTGATGGCGATCCTCGGCGGCGCGTCGTCGCTGACCGGCCCGGTGGTCGGCGCGGTCATCATCACGCTCATCAAGAACGTGGCCTCGACCTATGTGGAGCGCTGGAACACGCTGCTCGGCGCCATCTTCATCGCGGTCATCATCTTCATGCCGCTCGGCCTCGTGCCCGGCTTTCGCGCGCTGTGGCAGCGCTTTGCCAGCCGCAACAAGCCAAAGCCGACGGCGCCCGCTCCGGAGCCGGCCGAATGACCCCCGCGCTTGCCATCGACGGACTCAACAAGCGGTTCGGCGGGCTGCCGGCGACGCGCAACGTGTCGTTCACGGTGATGCCCGGAGAGCGGCGGCTGATCATCGGCCCGAATGGCGCCGGGAAGACCACGTTGTTCAACCTGATGACCGGCGACCTCACGGCCGATGCCGGCTCGGTCAGGCTGTTCGGGCACGAACTCATCGGCATGCCGACCCAGAAGCGCGTGCATCTCGGTCTTGCCCGCACCTATCAGATCCTGACCCTGTTCCCGAAAGAGTCGCTGCTGCACAACGTCAAGCTCGCACTGCTTGGGCTCGACCCGGTCCGCTGGAATCCCTGGACCGTGCTGTCGGCACGCACCGCGATGAACGATGCCGCGCACGCGGCGCTTTCGAAGGTCGGTCTCGACAGCAGCGCCGACAGGATCGTCGCCGAGACCTCGTATGGCGAGCGGCGACGCCTCGAACTTGCGATGGCGCTGGCGCAGAAACCGAAAGTGCTGCTGCTCGACGAACCGCTGGCCGGGCTGTCCCAGGAGGAGCGCAAGACGGTCAGCGCGCTGCTCAAGACCATCCCGCGCGACGTCACGATCGTAATGATCGAGCATGACATGGACACCGCGCTCGAATTCGCCGAGCGCATCACGCTGCTGCATTACGGCGAGGTGATCGTGGAGGGCAGCCGCGCCGAGGTGGTGGCCGATCCGCGCACGCGGGAGGTCTATCTTGGCGACTGACGCGCTCACCGTGGCGGGCATCGACGCCTATTACGGCGACAGCCATGTGCTGCATGGCGTCAGCTTCACGCTGCAGGAGGGCCGCCTGCTCGGGCTGCTCGGCCGGAACGGCGCCGGCAAGACCACCTGCATGTCGGCGATCATGGGCTTCCTGAGGCCGAAGCGTGGATCGATCGCGCTGTTCGGTGATCAGATCGCGGGACTCGCCCCCGACACCATCGCGCATCGCGGCATCGGCCTCGTGCCGCAGGGCCGTCGCGTGTTCCGTTCGCTCACCGTGCGCGAGAATCTTAGCGTCGCCCAGCAGCGTCGCAGGCGGAGCGGCAGCCGGCCGCAATGGACCTTCGATCGCGTTTACGCGATTTTCCCCCGCCTCAAGGAGCGCGAGGCGCAGCTTGCCGGCTCGCTTTCCGGCGGCGAGCAGCAGATGCTGGCGATCGGCCGCGCGCTGATGGGCAATCCGCAGGTGCTGCTGATGGACGAACCCTCGGAGGGCCTGGCGCCGCAACTCGTCGCCGAGGTCGGCCGCACCATCGCGCAACTGAAGGCGGAAGGACTGTCGATCGTGCTGGTCGAGCAGAATATCAAGCTCACGCTGGACCTCGCCGACGACGTGGTGATGATCAATACCGGCCGGGTGGCGTTCAACGGCTCCGCCGAAACAGTGAGGCACGATCACGACCTGATCGCGCAACAGCTCGGGGTGTTCTGATGGGCACGTAGCCTCAAGCCGACCTCTGCCCTCCCCCTTTCAGGCGGAGGGAGCGCACCGTGCGCGTCGCTCTAACCGGACCAATCGATGGAAGTCTTCTCATGACAGTCTGGAACAAGTACGAACCCACCGCCGCGCGCAGGCAAGGCCGGCCCGGCCGCGAGATCAGGCCGCAGAGCGTCACCATCGACATCCATTCGCATGTCGCGGTGCCGGCCGCCGGCGCCTATGTCGCGCAGCAGAATGCGCGCATCAGTCCCGGCCTGCACAGCTTCCAGTCGCCGGAAACCGCGGCCGTCAATGCCAAGCAGGACGAGGACCTGAAACACCGCATCGTCGAATTCGAACCACGGCTTCGCAATCTCGATGCGATGGGCATCGACATGCAGGCGATCAAGCCGCCGCCCGGCCAGTGCTACTACACGCTGCCGGTCGAGATCAGTGTGAAGGCGGCGCAGCTCGTCAATGACGGGATCGCGGAATATTGCGCGCGCAAGCCCGACCGGCTGATCCCGTTTGGCACCGTCCCGCTGCCGCATGGAGAGGAAGCCGCGCAGGAGCTCGCGCGCATCGCCCGGCTCGGCTTCAAGGGCGTGCAGATCCTGACCAATATCGACGGCAAGGAATTGTCCGATCCGGTCGCCGCGCCGTTCTGGAAGACGGCAGAGGAGCTTGGACTCCTCGTGGTCATCCATCCCAACGGCTTCACCCATGGCGAGCGGCTGAAGCGGTTCTATTTCAACAACGTCATCGGCAACCCGCTCGAGACCACCATCGCGCTGCACTACCTGATCTTCGACGGCGTTCTGGAGCGCCACCCGAAGCTGAAAATCCTGGCGGTACACGGTGGCGGTTATCTGGGCGGCTATTTCGGGCGCATCGACCATGTCTGGGGCGCGCGCTCGGACGCTCATGCCGGCCTGCCGAACCCCCCGACCGAATATCTGAAGCGGATCTATGTGGACAGCGTCGTGTTTTCGGACGGCCAGCTGAAGGCGCTGGTGGAGACCTTCGGTCCGGATCAGGTGCTGATGGGAACAGATTACCCCTTCGACATGGCCGACTACGACCCGGTCGGGCATGTGGCTTCCAATCCCGCTTTTGATTCTGCTACGGTGGGCAGAATCGTGGGCGGCAATACGAAGCGGCTGCTGGGGCTGTAATTCGTCTTCGTCGTCGTTTCGGATCGCCACGCGCCCGGGATGACGACCATCGACGCCGCTCCTGCAAGTCTGGAAGCGGCATTTTATGAGCTGGATCGACAATTCACCCGTCAGCGTCTGGGAGCGTGATCAGGCCGTGGCGGCCGCGGCGCCGGGCGCGCCGGTGGCCGAACCCGCCATGTTCCGCGAGGCGATGAGCCGGCTCGGCGCCGCGGTGCATATCATCACCACGTCAGGCCAGGCCGGCCGCGCCGGCTTCACCGCCACTGCGGTGGCCTCGGTCTCCGATTCCCCCCCGACCGTGCTGGTCTGCCTGAACCGCAAGAGCCAGATCACGCCTGTGATGCGCGAGAACAAGGTGTTCTGCGTCAACACGCTCGCGTCCAGCGAGGAAGAACTCGCCAATGTATTCGCCGGCCGCACCGGCGTGTTCATGGCCGAACGGTTCATGCGCGGCGACTGGATCGCGCTGGAAACCGGGGCGCCGGTGCTCACCAACGCCATCGCCGCGCTCGACTGCCGCGTGCTTGAGATGAAATCCGTCGCCACCCACGACATCTATTTCGGCGAGGTCGCCGCCATCCGGCTCGCGAATGCCGAGAAGGCGCTGGTCTATCACGCGCGCGCCTACAAGCACGTATAGAGGTGTAAGCGCGTGAGGACCTCGTAAGCGTGAGAACCTCGTAAGCATGTGAGACTTGGTCGTCCCCGCGAAAGCGGGGACCCATATTCCAGAGCGGTGGTTATGGGTCCCCGCTTTCGCGGGGACGACTGATCACTCAAACCTCCCGCGCGTCCCGTCAAATCTCCTGCGCGATCCATTCGCGCTGAACGTCTTCGCACCAGTTGCCGACGTTCCATTGTCCCCAGGCGCCGAGCCCGGCCAGTTCATCTGCGCCGGCATAGACCGGCACATGCACGACCGACAGACCATCATGCGCCTGCGCCTCTTTGAGCGCCGCGCGCAGTTCATTCGCGTTGAAGCCGCCATGCAGGGCGCACACGCCCTTTACGGCGCCCGCAAGCTGCACGTAATCGACCGGCACTGAATCATTGGTCCGGAATTCCTTGCCGTATTGCGCGAGCTGCAGGCCGGTGATCGCCGCCATCCGGCGATTGTCGAAAATCACGATCATGCCGCGCGCCTTGTGCTCGACCGCGTCGATCAGCACCTGCGGATTCATCATGAAGGAACCATCGCCGGTAAAGGCAATGCCGTAGCGCGGCTTGTCGGCCAATGCGGAGGCGAGAAGCGCGCTTGCCGCAAAAC
>Ga0182742_1004142_pt1 | contig 13415 bp, 12 predicted proteins | sample eDN5th37CBELigMG_FD_128880 | JGI IMG/M metagenome (GOLD analysis project Ga0182742, IMG submission 128880) | Enriched Miracle-Growth compost microbial communities from Emeryville, California, USA - eDNA 5th pass 37_C BE-Lig MG (version 2)... ... | reverse complement strand
GGCAGGACTCGAACCTGCAACCAGACCGTTATGAGCGGCCGGCTCTAACCATTGAGCTACAGGCCCTTCCAGGGAAGGTCCGACATCATCTAGCCGAGGGAGAGGCTTTCGTCACCCCCCTGTTTGGCCGGGAGCCCCGGGGGGCAGAGGCTCGCGCATGTCCGCATGGGCGCCGGGGCTCGCTTGTCGCATTCTGACGACGAGCCGGGCCCACTTCGGGAACATGCTTCAGGGCCTGTAGACCTCGACCTCCTCGTCGAAGCCCTCGACCGCGTGGGCGCCCAGGGGGTACGGGTCGCCCCACAGATGCTCCACGAAGGGCTTCGACATCAGCAGCGGCTCGCCCAGGCGCTTGTTGAGCTCCGCGATCCGGCTCGCGAGGTTCACGTCCCGTCCGATCACCGTGAAATCCAGCCGCTGGCCGGAGCCCACATTGCCATAGGCCGCATCCCCATGATGCAGGGCCAGGCCCACATTGATCTGCACGGGGAAACGCCCTTCGTTGTTCGCGGCCTCGATGCGCCGCAGCGCCTTCGTGGCCGCCGTCAGCGCGGACTGGGCGGCGCCGCCCGTATCGTCGCCGCGGTCGCGCATGATCGCCAGGAGCCCGTCGCCCAGATATTTCAGCACCTCGCCCCCCTCGTCCTCGATGGGCGGCACGAGGCAGTCGAAGTAGTTGTTCAGCAGCTCCACCGCGCTCTCGGGGCTCAGGGACGAGGAGATATGCGTGTAGTCGCGCATGTCCGCGAAGAGGATCGCGGAGCGGATGCGCGTCACCTGCCCGCGCTGGATGGCGCCCGACAGGATGGCCTTGTGCGGATCGTCGCCCACATAGATGCGCAGCACCTCGTCGAGCCGGTTGCTGGTGGCGCGCAGCTCCGTGATCAGCGCGAATGACGGGATGACGAGGCGCAGGATGGTCAGCCCGCGCGCGCCGAACCCTTCAGGCGCGCGCGTCGCGAAGGAGATCGCATTCTCGGCTCCGTTGGTGAAGCGGATCGGGATCGTGAGATAATGGCGATACCCCGCCTGCTTCAGCTCCGGAATGACCGGGAAGAGATCGTCGGGCGTTTCGGCGAGGTCCAGGATGAGCCACTCGCCGGTGCGGTTCACATGGGCGAAGGGGCTCGCCTGATAGACCAGCTCGCGCCGGTCGCCATGGGGGAGATAGCGGACGATCGTCCCCTCCTCCCGGGTCCAGAACCGCCCGATCCCGGCATATTCGGAATGAAGCGCCTCGATGGCCGACACGGCCCGGTCGATCGGCAGGCCAAGGTCGATCAGCCGGGTCAGGAAACCGGACAGAACCTCGTTCGAATCCTCCATCCGCGCAGCCGCGCTCACGAGCCAATCCCGCAGGGCAATGACCCGCGGGAGTGTTTCCGCATCGAGGCTCCGGGCCAGGGACAGAAGGTCGTCCGGAAGCGCGGCCAGGGGGGAGAGGGACATCATGAGGCCAAGGTGTGTTGTCCCCGAGGCCCGTTCAAGGCGTGGGGAGGCATGACTTCAGAAAAGATGCTATGCGCCCCAAAAGGGCAATCACTTTGACAGACCGCCCCCGCCGTCATAGAGCCAGACCATGTCAAGCATCGATACCTTTTTCGCCACCAAGATCTACCGGGCCGAACTGACCGGCGCGAAGGCCGAGCGCCGCAACGCCGAGCTCGAAGGCGCCTGCCTGTCCATCGCCGAGGACGACGAAGCCGGCCAGCGCTGGTGCGACAAGAACGGCTATCCGGGCTATACGTCCTATGCGTCGCTCAACGACCTCCCCTGGCGCGTGCCGGTGTTCGGGGACCTGCTGAAGGAGCTCGACAAGCATGTGGCGGCCTTTGCCAAGGAGCTCGAATACGATCTCCAGGGCCGCAAGCTGGCGATGGACAGCCTGTGGATCAACATCCTGCCGCCCGGCGGGATCCACACGTCGCATATCCACCCGCATTCGGTGATCAGCGGCACCTATTACGTGACGATTCCCGAGGGTGCGAGCGCGCTCAAGCTCGAGGACCCGCGCCTGGGCTTCATGATGGCCGCCCCGCCCCGCAAGGCCAAGGCCAAGCCCGAGAACCGGCAATTCGTCTACATGAAGCCGGCGCCCGGCACGGTGCTGCTCTGGGAAAGCTGGCTGCGCCACGAGGTGCCGCTGAACGAGGCGGAGAGCGAGCGCATCAGCATCAGCTTCAACTATTCCTGGCAGTAGGTTTTCTTGGCAACAGGCGGCGTCAGACCTCGGCCCACATCCTGAACAGGTTGGCGCCGGTCTTGGCGAGCAGGTCGAATTCCGGCGTCTTGCCGGATTGCGCAAAAAGGTTGCGCCGGGCGGTTTCAAGATCGAACAGGAGTTCCCGCTTGGCGCTGTCGCGCACGTAGCTCTGCGCCCAGCCCACCGCCACGAGTCGCTCGCCGCGCGTGACCGGCGCGACCCGGTGCAGGGTCGTGGAATCGTAGGCCACCAGATGACCCGCCGGGAGCTTGATCTCCTCCTCCCCCGAGACGGATTCGATGACGAGCTCGCCGCCGTCATAGGTGTCGGGATCGCCCAGGAAAAGCGTGAACGACACATCCGTGCGCACGCCGTTCATCAGCGGGTTGTCCACGTGGGAGCCGTAATGCCTGCCTTCCGTGTAGCGGCTGAAGAGGAGCGGAGTCAGGGCCTTGGGCCGCACGGCGAGATTGAACACCTCGTTCGACTGGATGGCGTTCGTCACCCGTTCGCGCAGGAGCGTGAGGGCGGCGCCCTCGCGCGCCTGCTCGTTGTCCTTCACGAGCCTGGCGCTCCACCCCGCCGTCGCGCGCCCGTCCTCGAACCGCATGGAGCCGAGGGCGGCGCGGATCTCTTCGATCTCGCCGGGCGGCAGGATATCCGCGATGGTGATCAGCATGGAACGAACCTCTTGCGCGCCGCCCTCATAGAATGTAGCTAAGTGATTGTAAAGCCTAGCAGTTTTTAAGGTTTCTAAACTAGCAGCCGGCAGCCTCGGCCTGCCGGAGGGGATGACGATGAAAAAGCGTAGGATTTGGGCGGGCCTGAGCACCGCGGTTCTTGTTGCGACTCCGGTTGCCTCGCAGGCGGCGAGCGTGCCGACCTATCCTCAGGCCAATGTCGAGGCCAAGGCGAGCCAGCATCTGATGCAGCTCGCCCAGGCGCATCAGGGCCATGCCGCACCGGCGACGGCCGGCGGCGAGGGTGAAGGCGGGGAAGGCGAAGGCGGCGGCGGGGCGCAGCTGTCTCCCTCGCTTCATCTCTATCGCGGCATCGAGATGATTCGCGGCCACCTGATCGTCGGCAACGAGCTGATCGAGGCGGGCCGCTGGGCCGATGCCCTGCCCCACTTCCTGCACCCGGAGGAGGAGATCTATGCCAGCCTGCGCGACGACCTGAAGACCTTCGGAATCGCGCCGTTCCAGGTTGCCCTGAAGTCGCTCTCGCAGACCGTGAAGGCGAAGAACAAGGATGCCTATGCCCGCGCCCGCGCCGCCCTTGACGAGCGGCTCGCCGCCGCCGAAACGGCGGTCCGCGCGAAGGAGACGCAGGGCCTCTATTTCACCCTCGAAACGGCGCTCGAAGTGCTGCAGCAGGCGGCCGACGAATACGAGGAGGCCATCGAGAAGAACCGCATCGCCAACGTGGTGGAATACCAGGATGCGCGCGGCTTCGTGTTCGAGGCGGACAGGCTGGTCGGAACCGTGATGCAGGATGCCAGCGCGAAGGACGCCGAGGCCGCCAAGGCCCTCAAGGCGAGCCTCGACGAGCTGAAGGCCGTGTTCCCGGCCGTGCGGCCGCCCAAGCAGCCTGTGAAGGATGCGGGCGAGTTCCTGAGCACCATCGCGAAGTTCGAGCTCCAGCTCGGAAACTTCCGGTAACTCCCGCGATGCGAGAAGGCTTGCCCCATCCGCGGCGGGTCCTGCCCGTCCTGATGGCCGCACTGCTGGCCGGAGGAGCGGCGGCGAGCCCCGCCTCCTTCGATGCCGGGCATTGGCGGCAGGCCTTCGCGCGCCCCGGCCACGCGCCGGCGCCGGCCGACAACCCGACGACGCCCGAGAAGGTGAAGCTGGGCGCGGCCCTGTTCGAGGACACGCGCCTGTCGGGCTCCGGCGACCTGTCATGCGCCAGCTGCCATCAGGCGGAGCTGTCGTTCTCCGACGGGGTCGACCGCCACCCAGGTCTCGACGGAAAGCCTCTCGACCGGCGCACGCCGCCGCTCTGGAACATGGCCTGGGGCCTCTCGTGGTTCTGGGACGGCCGCGCGGCGAGCCTTGAGGCGCAGGCCGCGTCCCCGATCGAGGACAAGCGCGAGATGGGGGGCGACCTGAAACGCGCCCTCGCGGCCCTCGCGGCCGACCCGCTGATGCAAACCTCCTTCGCGGCGGCCTTTCCCGAGGATCCTGTCGTCTCGCGGGGCAACCTCATGAAGGCGCTCGCCGCCTTCGAGCGCACCCTGGTCTCGCCGGAGACGCGCTTCGACCGATGGGTCGAGGGCGACGACAAGGCCCTCGATCCGGATGAGCTCGCCGGTCTTGCCCTCTTCGTCGGCAAGGCGGGCTGCGTGACCTGCCATCAGGGCTGGCGCTTCACCGACGAGGCCTTCCACGACATCGGCCTGCGCGGCGAGGACAAGGGGCGCGGCCCGGTGCTCGGGGTGAAGGCCGCCGATCACGCGTTCAAGACGCCGAGCCTGCGCGAGCGCGTGTGGAGCGCCCCCTACATGCATGACGGTTCGCTCGCGACCTTCGAGGACGTGGTGGACCATTACGCGACAGGCATCGTGAAGCGCCCCACCCTCTCGGCCGATCTCCCGCAGGCCATCGACCTCAGCGCAACGGAGCGCGCGCAGCTCGTGGCCTTTCTCAACACGCTCTCGAGCGACGATCCTCCGCGTCCCGCGACCTTGCCGCCGAAGACCATCGCGTTGGGCGCGGCGACCGAGGCCGTCGCCACCACGACGGTGAGCCAGAAGGACAGACGCTTCTCGCCCGGCGCCATCCTGCTGAAGGTCGGCGAGGCGCTGCGCATCCTCAACGACGACACGCGCATGCACAACGTGCGCGTCGACGGCGGGAACATGGCGTTCAATTCCGACGGGCAAAACCCCGGCGACACCGTAACCCTCGGCTTCGACCAGCCGGGCCATTACGACATCATCTGCGGCATTCACCCGGACATGCGCCTGAGCGTCGACGTGGCCGCGGCGGCAGCCCGGTAGTTGCTTGACCGCATTCTTCGAGGGCGAACCGGGTCCGCTTTGCTGAAAGATGCCCTGGCGGCGCAATATCGACGCCTCGTTTCCGGCGGCGCGCGTTCGCATTCCGCGCTAAAAGGGAGTCATGCTCAGCGATGATGAAACTCTCTTTGCCGCCCTGATCGCCCGCGACCCTTCCTATGAAGGCTTCGCCTATGTGGGCGTGAAGACCACCGGCATCTTCTGCCGCCTCACCTGCCCGGCCCGCAAGCCGAAGCGCAGCAACGTGGTCTTCTTCGGAAGCTGCGAGGAAGCGCAGGAGGCAGGCTTCCGGCCCTGCCTGCGCTGCAAGCCTCTGGATCGGCAGCGGCCCGCCAGCGGGGCCATCGAGGTTCTGCGCGAGAAGCTCGAGGCAGAGCCCGAACGGCGCTGGAACGCAGAGGACCTGCGGGCTCTCGGCTATGATCCCTCCACGGTCCGCCGGGCGTTTCAGCGCGAATACGGCATCACATTCGCCCAATACGCACGGTCCCGGCGCCTGGGGGCCGCCGTCACCCGCCTGCAGCAGGGAGGCTCCGTCATGGATGCACAGCTGGATGCCGGGTACGAATCCGGGAGCGGCTTCCGGGACGCGATCACCAGGCTCGTCGGGGATGCGCCTGCGCGCGCCACCGGGCGGCCCATCCTCACGGCGCGATGGCTGGACACTCCCATCGGGGCCATGCTGGCCATAGCGGATGGGACCGGCGTGCATCTTCTCGAATTCGCCGACCGCACCGCTCTTCCCAGCGAGATCGCGCGGCTGCGGACCCGGGTCGGGCCGATCTGCTTCGGGAACACGCCCGTGCTCGGAGAAGTGTCCCGCCAGATCGAGCGCTATTTTTCCGGCCAATCCGCGGCCTTCGACGTGCCGGTCGCGCAGCGGGGAAGCGCCTTCGAGGCGGGGGTCTGGGACGCCCTGCGGCAAATCCCGGTGGGCCGCACGCGCAGCTACGGTGACATCGCCCGTTTCATCGGACGCCCCGATGCGCCGCGCGCCGTGGCGCGGGCCAACGGGGCCAATCAGGTCGCCATCGTCATTCCCTGCCACCGGGTCATCGGCGCCGATGGCTCGCTGACCGGGTATGGCGGAAAGCTCTGGCGCAAGAAATGGCTGCTCGAACATGAGCGTCGCATGGCCGACCGGGCCGCGACGCTCCCGCAAGGATCAGAGCAGACGGAGCCTGCTCTCTAGCGCCTTGCGTGGACCGAGAGGCTCGTGCCCCATGATGCGCTCACCCGGGCGCCGCGTCAGGCGCGGGCCTTCTCGATCTTCGGCAGGAAATAGGTGAGGAGCCCGATGGCCGGCAGGAACGACACGACCTTGTAGACCGTCTCGACGCTCGTCAGGTCGGCGAGCTCTCCGAGCACCGCGGCGCCCAGGCCGCCCATGCCGAAGGAGAGGCCGAAGAACAGGCCCGCGATCATTCCCACGCGCCCCGGCACCAGCTCCGTCGCATAGACCAGGATGGCCGAGAAGGCGGAGGCCAGCACGAGGCCGATCACGACGCTGAGCACCGTCGTCCAGAACAGGTTCGCATAGGGCAGCATCAGGGTGAAAGGCAGCACGCCGAGAATCGAGATCCAGATCACGTAGCGCCGCCCGATCCTGTCGCCGATGGGCCCTCCGATCACCGTGCCGGCGGCCACGGAGCCGAGGAAGACGAAGAGATGGATCTGCGCCTCCTGCACCGACAGCTGGAACTTCGAGATGAGATAGAAGGTGAAGTAGCTGGAGATGCTGGCCGTGTAGAAATTCTTCGAGAACACGAGCAGCATCAGGATCGTGATGGAGATGGCGACGCGCCGCCTCGACAAGGCCAGGGCCTTCGCGGGCGCGCGCGGCTTGGCCTTCAGGTCGACGAGCTTCGCCCGGTACCACCGCCCCACGTTGAACAGGATGATCATGGCGAGCAGCGCCACGCCCGAGAACCAGGCGATGCTCGACTGGCCGAACGGCACGACGATGAAGGCGGCGAGCAGCGGCCCGAGCGACGAGCCCACATTGCCGCCGACCTGGAACACCGATTGCGCCAGGCCATGCCGCCCGCCCGAGGCCATGCGGGCCACGCGCGAGGATTCCGGATGGAACACGGAGGAGCCCATCCCCACCAGGGCCGCGCCCACAAGCAGCAGCGGATAGGAACCCGCCCGCGAGAGCGTAAGCAGGCCGATGAGCGTGAAGCCCATGCCGACGACCAGGGAGAACGGCTGCGGCTTCTTGTCCGTAAAGGTGCCGACCAGGGGCTGCAGCAGGGAGGCCGTGAGCTGGAAGGTGAGCGTGAGCAGGCCGATCTGGCCGAAATCGAGATGGAAATTCGCCTTGAGGATCGGATAGATCGCCGGCAGCAGGGACTGGATCAGGTCGTTCAGGAGATGGGAGACGCTGATCGCCGCCAGGATCGGAACGGTCACCCGCTCGATCGAGGTGCGAGCGGGAGCGGCGGCGAAAGCGGGCGACTTGGTGTCCATCGGCTTCTGGCGTTCTTGTGATTAGGCCAGGAGGCATCCGGCCCAGAAAGGCGTTTCCAATCCGCCTATATACCAGATTGTTCCCCTTTGCCCCATAGGATGGCGCAAGGCAGGGTTGTTGCGCCGGCAGGAGGCCGGACCTTGCCGCGGCCCGTTCAGGGGCCACTCCGGCGCCCCAGGCGGCCGGCGCCACACGTTTTCCCCAATTGAAAACTAGGCACCCTGGACGCAGGGAGCACGGATCGGCCGGCCCCGACCACAAGAACGCAAGGGGGGCATCCTTCATGGCACAGGCGACCGCCTACGAGCAGCTCATGCTCGAACTGGTGAATTCAGCGCGGGCGAAGGCCGGCGTGCAGCCTCTCGCCTTCAACAGCAAACTCAACGCATCCGCCGATTCCCACACGAACTGGATGCTCGCGACCGACACGTTCTCCCACACGGGCGCGAGCGGCTCGACCCCAACGGCGCGCATGAAGAGCGCCGGCTACGCCTTCACGGGCTCCTGGTCCTCCGGCGAGAACATCGCCTGGGCCAGCACCCGCAGCCCCGCCGGCTACCAGGACGAGGTGCGGCTTCTGCACACGAATCTGATGAACAGCCCGGGCCACAAGGCCAATATCCTGAACGGTGCGTTCCGCGAGATCGGCATCGGGTTCAAAACGGGCGCCTATCAAGGCTGGGACGCCGCTTTCGTGACCGAGAACTTCGCACGCTCCGGCTCGAAGGCCTTTCTCACCGGCGTCATCATGGACGACAAGGACGGCGACCGCTTCTACGACATCGGCGAGGCCCTGGGGAGCGTGACGATCACGGCGGTGAGCTCCACCGGCGTGCGCACGACCACGACAGCGGGCAGCGCGGGCGGCTACAGTCTCGCGCTGGCAGCCGGCACCTACAAGATCACCTATTCCGGCGGCGGGCTCGCCCCGGTGACGAAGCAGGTCAAGATCGGCGCCAGCAACGTGAAGCTCGATCTCATCGATCCGGCCATGGTGAAGATCATCAACGGCACGGCGGCCGCCAACACCCTTCAGGGTTCGTCGGGCGTCGACCAGATCAAGGGCAATGGCGGCAACGACAAGCTCTATGGCAACGGCGGCAACGACAAGCTCTATGGCGGAGCCGGCAAGGACACGCTCGACGGCGGAGCCGGCAACGACTTCCTCAGCGGCGGGGCCGATGCGGATGTCTTCCGCTTCACGGGCAAATGGGGTTCCGACAAGATCACGGACTTCCAGGACCGCATCGACCGCATCGACCTGCGCGGCCATTCCCTGAAATTCAGCGCCCTGTCCATCACGCAGGGCAACGGGGACAGCGACGGGCTCGCGGACGACGTGATCATCAAGGCCGGGGGCCAGACGATCACGCTGCTGAACGTGCAAAAGGCCATGATCAGCGCCGCGGATTTCCTGTTCTGATCCGCCGGGCCGCATCGCGAGGCGGGCCGCATCGCCCGCCTCGTCAACTCTGCTCCTGGGCGGCGGCGGCCGCTCTTTCGCGGCGAATGCGATAGGTTCCGGCGCTCTGCGGCTTCACCAGCAGCATGCTGACCTCGGGATGCCGCTCCCTGACCAACGCCTCCACCCGCGTGACGCATTCCTCCACATCCACCGTCGTGAGATCGTCCTGGAAGTCGACGCTCAATGCGGCGATCACCTGCCGGGGCGCGAGGTGAACCGTGAGGATGCCGTTGGCGCGCTCGATGACGGGATCGGCCTGGGCGATGGCGAGAATCGCGTTCTGCAGGCCGGGACGGGCGGATTCGCCGATCAGGAGCCCCTTCGTCTCCCGCGCCAGAACGAGCGCCGTGGCCGCCAGCACGAGGCCGATGCCGATGGAGGCCACCCCGTCGAGCTCCGGCATCTCGAAGGCCTGGGCGGCGGAAATGCCCAGGAGCGCGATGGTCAGGCCGACGAGCGCGGCGCTGTCTTCGAACAGGACCGTGAAGGTCGTGGGATCCTTGCTCTCGCGCACGGCCCGGAAATAGCCGAGATTCCCCTTCGCGCGCCGGAACTCCTTGAGCGCCACCCACCACGATCCGCCCTCGAAGAGCATTGAAAGCCCCAGCACCACGTAGTTCACCGTGGGATCGTCCACATGGACCGGATGGCGGATATGGCTGACGCCCTCGTAGAGGGAGACGCCGGCGCCGAGGGCGAAGATCAGGATCGCGACGATGAAGGTCCAGAAATAGAGCTCGCGCCCGTAGCCGAGGGGGTGAAGCACGTCCGGGGGCCTCGCGGCCTGGCGCAATCCGTAGAGCAGCAGCACTTCGTTGCCGGTATCGACCAGGGAATGCACGCCCTCGCTCAGCATGGCCGAGCTTCCCGTCCAGGCGGCCGCGATGAACTTGGTGATCGCGATCAGCAGGTTGCCCGCGAGCGCCGCGTAGATGACCTTCTTCGATGAATTCTGTGCAGCCATGTGCCGCTCGCTCCCTGCCCATCCCAACGAGCGGGCTCGGCATGGGTTTCATCGGCGTCCGCTCAGGGCCCGATCAGCCACCCCAGCACCACGGGCAGGAGCAGGGCCGTGACGAGGGCGTTGAGGCCCATGGCGATTCCCGCGAAGGTGCCCGCGAGCGAACTCACCTGAAATGCCCGCGCCGTGCCGATGCCGTGGGAGGCGAGGCCCACCGCGAAGCCGCGGGCGCGCCAATCCTTCATGCGAAGCGCGTTCATCAGCGGCGTCACCATGACGGAACCGGCAACGCCCGTCAGCATGATGAGAATGGCGGTGAGCGAGGGATCGCCGCCCAGCGCTTCCGTGATCGCCATGCCCACGGGCGCCGTCACCGATTTCGGCGCGATCGAGACGAGGATCGAGACCGGCATGCCGAACATCTGCGCGATCGACACCGCCGTCACGATGGCCGTCGCGGAGCCGACGATCAGCGCCGCCATCATGGGCACGATGGCGCGCAGGACGACGCGCCTGTTTTCATAGAGCGGAATGGCGAGCGCGACGGTTGCCGGCCCCAACAGGAAATGCACGAATTTCGCGCCCTCGAAATAGACCGGATAAGGCGTGCCCGTCCCCCAGAGCACCAGCGCGACCGCCACAACGGACATCAGCACCGGGTTGCACAGGGGATGGCGCCTGAAAGCCTGCGAGATGCGGTCGGTGATCACGTAAGTGCCCAGCGTCACCACAAGCCAGAGCAGCGGTGTCTGCGAGAGATAGACCCAGAGGGAAAAGGCCTGATCGCTCATGACCTCTCCCCTGCACCTGCCCCGGCCCCGTCCGCATCCTCCGCCGTCATGGACGAGCCGCTGATGCGCGATACGACCACGAAGGTCACCACCGTCACCACGAGTGTCACGAAGGTCGAGACGATCAGCGCCACCATCAGGCCCGCCCCATAGGTCGCCAGCACGTCGAGACGCTGCACCACGCCGACGCTCGCCGGGATGAAGAGCAGCGAAAGATGGGCGAGCAGACCCTTGCCGGTGGAATCGAGCGCCCGGCCGAATTCCGGCACCGTTTTCCTGATCCGGCCGCGCAGGCTCAGCACGGCCAGCAGGATCACCATGCCGAGAACCGGGCCCGGCACCGGCCAGCCGAAGCCATGGGCGATCACCTCGCCCAGAAGCTGGCAGAGAAGAATGAGAGTCAGACTGACGATCATGGACAGGCTTTCACGAAGGTACGCGGACGAGCGCCTCTATATACCGCCGGAGGCGAGCCGTGGCAGACCCTCGAACGGCCGTCCCCGAGAACTGTTTCGGCAAGCTTGAGCGTGTTAGGAAGCGGATGAACCCGTCACGGGAGCAGAGCCTGCCCGCGGCGGCCGTCTTGCGCAGATTGAATCATGAACGACACTTCTCTTCTCGTGCGTCTGGTGGTGGCCCTTGCCATCGGGCTTCTCATCGGCCTCGAACGGGGCTGGCGGCAGCGCGAGGACGCGGAGGGCGAACGGACCGCGGGCTTGCGGACCTATACGCTGATTGCCCTGCTCGGGGCCTTGTCGGCGATCCTGGCGGGCGCCACGAGCCCCGTCTTCCTCGGGCTGTCCTTCCTCGGCTTCGCGCTCGCCTTCGGGGCCTTCGCGTGGCTCGAAGCGAGGATCGAGGGGAATTTCAGCGTGACCGGCGTGGTGGCCGCTCTCATCACCTTCGCGCTCGGCGCCTATGCGGCCCTGGGCGATCTTCAGATCGCCGTTGCGATGGGCGTGACCGTGATGCTCATCCTCGCGCTCAAGAATCCCCTTCACTCCTGGCTCCGGCGTCTGACATGGCTGGAGGTCCGCTCCGTCCTCATTCTGCTCGCCATGACGTTTCTGGCGCTGCCGCTCCTGCCGGACAGGACGATCGATCCGTGGGATGCCATCAACCCCGCGGAGATCTGGCTGCTCGCCATCATCATCGCGGCGATCTCGTTCGCCGGCTACATCGCCATCCGTGTCATGGGAAGCCATGCGGGCGTCGCGCTCGCGGCTCTCGCGGGCGGCCTCGCCTCGTCGACGGCCACCACCGTGACCCTGGCCCGCATGGCGCGCGAGCATCCTGTCGCGAGTCCGCTGCTTGCCGGCGGCATTCTCCTCGCGGGGTCCGTGATGATCGCGCGCGTGCTGGTCGTGGCGAGCGCCCTGAACTCCGCCCTCCTCGTCCCCCTCGCCTGGCCTCTCGGCACGGCGGGCCTCGTTCTGCTCGTCGTCGCTGGCGCGCTCTTCCTGACGAACCGCAAGGGCAGCGAGGAGCATCCCCGGCTGAGCATCAGGAACCCGTTCGACCTCGGCACGGCCCTGCAGCTGGCCGCGCTCATCGCGGTGATCAGCCTGCTCGCGAAGGCCGCGCGCGCCGTCATGGGCGATGCGGGCCTCACCGTCCTCGCCGCGCTCTCGGGCCTCGCCGATGTGGATGCGATCACGCTCTCTCTCGCGCGCCTGTCGCATCAGGACATCACGGTCGCGACGGCGGCCCTGGGCATCGGCATCGCCGCCGCCGTCAACACGCTGGTGAAAGCCGGCATGGCCTTCAGCCTGGGGACGAAGCAAGCCGGATGGATCGTCTCGGGTACGAGCGGCGCGGCGATCGCGGCGGGTGGCGCGGCCTTCGCGCTCTTTGCGTGAGCGCTCACAAGCCAAGCCTGCTCTCCGTCATGGCCGGGCCTGACCCGGCCATCCACGTCTTTAAGGAGCCGCAGCGTATCCAAGACGTGGATCCCCGGCACAAGGCCGGGGATGACGAATGTGCCCGGCCTTGACAGGAGAACTCGCATGAGACACCCCGCCCGCAACGAAAAAGGCGGGCCCAAAGCCCGCCTTTTGCATTGTCTCAGTTGTCCAGGAAGCTCCGCAGCTTGCGGCTCCGCGAGGGGTGCTTGAGCTTGCGCAGGGCCTTCGCCTCGATCTGGCGGATACGCTCGCGGGTCACCGAGAACTGCTGGCCGACCTCCTCGAGGGTGTGGTCGGTGTTCATGCCGATGCCGAAGCGCATGCGCAGCACGCGCTCCTCGCGCGGCGTGAGCGAGGCGAGAACGCGGGTCGTGGTCTCGCGCAGGTTCGACTGGATCGCCGCGTCGATGGGCAGGATCGCGTTCTTGTCCTCGATGAAGTCGCCCAGATGCGAATCCTCCTCGTCGCCGATCGGCGTTTCGAGGGAGATCGGCTCCTTGGCGATCTTGAGGACCTTGCGCACCTTCTCCAGCGGCATGGCGAGCTTCTCGGCCAGCTCCTCCGGGGTCGGCTCGCGGCCGATCTCGTGCAGCATCTGGCGC
>Ga0182742_1004141_pt1 | contig 13417 bp, 10 predicted proteins | sample eDN5th37CBELigMG_FD_128880 | JGI IMG/M metagenome (GOLD analysis project Ga0182742, IMG submission 128880) | Enriched Miracle-Growth compost microbial communities from Emeryville, California, USA - eDNA 5th pass 37_C BE-Lig MG (version 2)... ... | reverse complement strand
AATTGATGTTCTTCCTTGAGAAACTAACTGCCATGAATGGAGTGGTGTTCCCAATACAAAGCATTCCCCAAAGAATTGTGCTGTTGGTACAATCCAACTTACATCACCAACGTCTGATGAACCAAACAAAATACCATTTGATTCTTCATAAGGGACCACAAGGTCGTTGAATGTTTTTGATGCAAAGTCTCTAGTAATTAAGTTGGCCTTTGATCCAGCCACTTTTTTCATCTCATTAAGGGCATTACTAACATCATCATCTGAAATTTGTTTTCTAATTTCTTCCGCATAACTCATTTCTTCTTCGTTATATTCCGCAAGGCCTACATTCTCCAAATGTTTATGTAACACTTGCCCTAGAGCATTATTTGGAATATAGTTTGAGCACGCTTTATCGAAAGTGACCTCGACTTTTGTTTCCGTCATCAAGGCTGCACCCTTAGCAATATTTACAACACGTTCATATATACTTCTTACATCCTTCATGTGAGGTGCTCGAATTAAATAGAGAACTTGTGCCTCACTTTGGACAACATTCGGAGAAAATCCTCCTGTATTGGTAATAGAATAATGGACTCGTGCCTCTGGTATAATGTGTTCACGTAAATAATTGACACCTACATTCATTAATTCAACCGCATCTAATGCGCTTCTACCTAGATGTGGGGAGTTTGCAGCATGAGCAGCTACTCCTTTGAATGTAAAATAAACTTGATAGTTTGCTAGAGTTGATAGGGTAAATATTCCGCTCGTTGAATGAGGATGCCATGTAAGTGCACAATCAATATCATCGAACGCGCCTTCTCTTGCCATGAATGTTTTTCCTGAACCACCTTCTTCACCAGGGCATCCAAAATATTTAATAGTACCAGATACATTGTTTTCTTCCATATATTGCTTAACAGCAATAACCGCTGCTAATGGAGAAGTTCCTAGCAAATTATGTCCGCAACCATGACCATTACCATTTTTTTCGAGAGGTTCATATGTGGTTGACCCTGCTTTTTGACTCATTCCTGAAAGGGCATCAAATTCTCCTAAAATCCCAATAACAGGCTTTCCACTTCCAAAGGTACCAGTAAATGCAGTCTCGACTCCACCTACTCCACGTTCAACTTTAAAGCCTTCATTTTCAAGTGCCTGACATAAAACGTCCGCAGACTTATGCTCTTCAAACCTTGTTTCAGCCAAATCCCAAATTTGGTCGCTAATTTTGATATAAGTGTCTCTTTTTGCCTCAATATAGTCGTTTATTTTCTGAACAAAGTTCAATTTTCACTTACCCCCATTGTCGATTTTTCACTGATGTTAAGATGTGTAGAAATGATTCTACTCCAATTTTCATGACTGTTTCATCTATATCGAACTTTTCATTATGATGGCCTGCAGCTAAAGTAGTTCCTAGAATGCTATAGGTTGCAAGTCCCCCATTTTCTTTTACTCTAGCCATCATGTAGGTTGCATCTTCTGACCCCGCAGCAAAAGAAGACGCCTTGACGATAGACTGTACGCCTGTCACATTCCCGATGCTCTCATGCATAAATTCGATTAATTCTTCACTTGAATCGCTAGTACGCGCTTCCCCAACAATGTCATATTCAACATCTACTCCATACATAGAAGCAGCGCCATTTAGTACATTTTTTGCACTTTCTAACATAAATTCATTCACTTCAGTATTGATTCCGCGAGTTTCAACCTTTAAATGAGCATGTTGTGGGATAATATTTCTTCCACTTCCAGCATGAAGTACCCCGACATTAACTCTAGATGCTCCACCACTATGACGAGGGATACTTTGTAAGCCAAGAACCGCAGAAGCAGCAGCAAGTAGAGCATTCTTACCTTCTTCTGGTTTTGCTCCAGCATGTGCAGCCTGTCCAGAAAACGTAACATCTAATTTCGTCGTTGATAAAAATCCATTAGAACCACAAACAACCTCGCCTAAAGGAATACCTGTACCAACATGTGCTGCAATAAATAGATCAACATCATCGACGACTCCTGCTTCAACCATGGATTTTGCACCACGTACGCCTTCTTCAGCTGGTTGAAAAATGAGTTTAATTTTACCAGTCAGTTCCTCTTTCATTCCTGTTAATAGCTTGGCAAGTCCAAGACCGATTGATGTATGCGCATCATGTCCACAAGAATGCATCATCCCAGAATTAACAGACTGGAATTCTTGTCTAACAGGAAAATGATCTTCTGCATTAGATTCCTGAATATCTAGTGCGTCCATGTCAAATCGTAAACCAACAGTTGGACCTGGTTTTCCTGTATCTAATACACCAACTACGCCTGTATATCCCCCAGATAAATATGGGAGCCACTCTTCTTTTGCGCCTTGCTCTAACGCTCTTTTTTCATGCATTTCAAGTACTGATTGCGGCGGTACACCCATTCGAGCATTATGATCGACTACCTCTTTACCAATCTTAACCTCATAACCCCATTCTGATAGTTTGGAAGCAACAATGGAAGCAGTTCGAAATTCGACCCAACCAGATTCAGCAAATTTATGAAAATCGCGTCTCCATTCAACCATTGATGGATAAATCTCTTCTACCAATTGTGAAAAGTTTCTTGACATCTTGGTCACCCCTTTTAGATGTTAAATGTTTATAGGAGAAGGGTATTAATCCCTCCTCCTAAAACAAATAATCTACTAACTTTTTAATATTAGTTCATGTACATTCCTACACCTGGCCCCACTGGAATACCCAATAGACCAAATACAACTAGCATAATAATCCAGATAATTAAAAATGCGATTGTGTATGGAATCATTAATGCCATCAATGTACCAATTCCAGCTTTTTTATCATATTCATTCATAAATGCGAGGATAATCGCAATATATGGATTAAGTGGTGTCAGCATATTGGTAGATGATTCCCCAATACGATAAGCAACCTGAACAAAAGCAGGATGATAGTTTAATAGCATTAGCATTGGTACAAAGATTGGAGCTTCGAGTGCCCATAATGCCGAACCACTCGTAACAAATAAACTAAGCAATGCCGTTAAGAGCACAAAACCAATGATAACAGCTAAGCCCGAGATATTTGCATGACTTAAGAATTCTGCACAATTAACAGCAATCCATGTAGCAAGATTACTCCAGTTAAAATAGGCAATAAATTGTGCAATTGCAAATACAAGTACGATATAAGGAGCCATTTCGGTAATGGCTGAAGTCATATACTTTGGTACATCAGATGTGCTTTTTATTTTCTTCATTGTTACCCCAAAAGTTACACCGCAGACAACAAAGAAAAGAAAAATAATCGGAATGATTCCACTTAAGAATGGAGAAGGAATTAAACCTCCATCTTCATTTGTTAATGGAGAATTAGGAATATAAATCAAAGTTACAATAGCACCAATATAAATAAGTGCAGCAATCAATGTATTTCTAAGTGCCTTCTTTTCTAGCGGATCTACTTCCTGCGATTCCTTGCTAACCTTGCCACCCTCATATGAACCAAGCCTTGGTTCAACGATCTTATCGTTGACAAATACCCCAACTACAGTAAGAACAAATACAGAAGCACTCATGAAAAACCAGTTATCAATAGGAGTAACTACTACATTTGGGTCTATTGTTTTTGCTACTTCTGTGGAAATTCCAGAAAGGAGTGCGTCAGTTCCAGCAACAAGAATGTTTGCCGTAAAACCAATCCCTGCCCCCGCAAATCCTGCAGCTAATCCAGCAATCGGGTGTCTACCCATAGTATGGAAGATAACAGCTGCTAGTGGTGGAATGATAACAAATGCAGCATCAGATGCAATATTCCCCATAATTGCTACGAAGAATACGGCATAGGTAATGATCGCTTTAGGCGCTTTCATAATAGACTGTTTTATAGCACTTTCAAGCAATCCAACCTTCTGAGCTAGTCCAATCCCTAGCATCATTGTTAAAACGAGGCCTAACGGCTTAAAACCAGTAAAGTTATCCAACATTGTAGTTAATATAAACTGTAGCCCTTCACCAGAAACTAAGCTTTTAATTTCAAGCTCTTCACCAGATCCCGGATGGACAACAGTCACATCAAATAGACTAACGACCCAAGATAACAGAATCATTGATCCTGCTAAATATACGAATAACATAAATGGATGTGGTAGTTTATTACCTAACACTTCAATAAAGTTTAATATTCGCATATATCCTTTTTGATTTTGATTGTTCTGAGTTTCAACTGTTGGTTGAGCCATCACATCACCTCTTTTATTTTGGTTTATTTTCGGACACCTTTTGTCCACTTCCTAATATGGTTTCTATCATAATTGAAAAAATAAATAATTTCAATGTAAGATTCTGACTATTTTCTATAATGCCTATTTTTGCTATAGTATAATAAAAGAAAAAAACAAGGAGTTAATAGATGTTTCAACTAGGAATCATCACTGCAAAAAATTCATTAACGTGGATTAGAGAGTTAGAAAACTTTTTTGAAAGGCAATGTAAGTTTACGTTTCTTCCATACGAAAACTTTGATGAAATTAAAGAAATGTATGAGAAAAATGCCCTTTTTATGGATGGCATCATCTTTAGTGGTCAGGTCCCCTATTTTTATATGAAAAAGGAATTAAAGAGCTTTGAAAAACCTACCATTTACTTTGATTTAAATGAAAGTGATTTTTATAAAACATTATGCAAAACAATTTTAAAAGAAAAGAATTTTGATATTTCAAGAACATTAATTGATTTTATTTTTGAACAAAATAATTTTCTAGGATTAAAGGAATGGTTAGAAGAAGAAGAATTCCCCTACTTTTATAACGAAGATATTGAGTCATTTGACACAGAGACAGTATATGATGACGTGTTTCAACAGCATGTAACCTTATATGAAGCTGGCAAAATCGATTTTTCTTTTACGAGGGTTAGTAGTATATCTAAAAGATTAACTGAATACGGAATCAAGCATGTAGTCGTTTATCCTTCCTTAGAATCAATGATTAAAAAAGTGAATGATTTTATTAATCAAATCAAACTGATGCGTTTAACGGAAAATCAAGTTGTGATTGGGAATATTGCTATTTCAAAGATAACAATAAGCCCCGATACGAATCATGACCTGGAACGGAAAATGTTAATGTTGAATCAAGCCCTGCTAGAATACAATCGAAAAAATCAATATGGCTTTATTATTCAGAGGAACTTCCTAAATTTTGAAGTCATTACAAACTATAAGGCATTGAAGGACATTACAAATGAGTTTACACAATGTTCGCTTTTGTCCGATCTTAAACAAACATTACCATACGAAATAGATATTGGTTGGGGAATCGGAAATACTTTGCAAGAGGCTCGTTTCAATGCTGAACACGCCAACAAAGAAAGAAGAATGGATCGCGGGACATCCTATATTATGACCGAAGATGATCAATTAATCGGACCTCTTGGAGATGAGACATGTTTACAAATTCCAATTCAACTGAACATTCAAATTGAAAAATTTAGTAGCCAAATAGGCATTTCTGCATTACATATCCAAAAAGTAATGGCCGTTATGGAAAAACTTCAAACAACTGAACTTGTTTCTGATGATCTTGCCATTCATTTTGGGATATCTCAAAGAGCTGCAAACCGTATCTTACAAAAGCTTGAGGAAAGGGGAGTAGCAGAAGTTTCTTATAAAAAGCAGAAAAAATTAAGAGGCAGGCCAAAGAAAGTCTATCATATCGATTTCTTAGCTAAATTATCTTAATCTTTCAAAAATAAGCATTATATTTTTATTGTTAAAAATAAAAGCCGACTTCCAGAGTCGACTTTTTTATTGCGTAATCGGTAATATAATCTCTACCTTTGTTCCATTTCCTAGGTTACTATTAATGCTAATTTGTCCATTATGATCTTCAATGATTTTTTTAGACACCATTAAACCTAGGCCGGTTCCATAATCCTTTGTTGTAAAGAATGGTTGGAACAGCTTTTCCTGTACATCCTCAGGTATTCCACTGCCCTCATCAAGAATGATAATCGATAACATGTTATTGGCAGTTTGGCTGCCATTAATCGTTAGCTTACCACCCTCTGACATGGATTCAAAGCCATTTTTGATGAGATTTAAGAATACCTGCTTCATTTGTTTTTCATCACAATCGATGTCTAAAACAGCTTCATCCATTTTCAGATCAATTACAACATTCCTCGCGTTCTCAGATTGCTCAAAGATTGAAAGGACATACTCAATAAGTTTCTTTAGATTACATTTCGTCACATTAATTTGCCTTGGTTTGCCGATAACCAGTAAATCATTAAGAATTGAATCAATCCGATCAATTTCCTGCTCCATGATCATATATTGTGCCTCATCCTCTTTATGTTTCTCCCGCTGAAGCTGGGTAAACCCTTTTAAAGATGCCAACGGATTACGAATTTCATGACCAATTGTAGTTGCCATCTGCCCGACAAAAGCAAGCTTCTCCTTATTACGGAGCTCCTCATGCGTTACCGATAGTGCTTCGATATACGAGTAGAAACGGGTTAGGAGGATATAGGCAATAAGTGCAAACATACCAATTAGCAGGATTGGTGCCATTACAATACCATTTCCTAATAATAGGCCAATCAATACATATTTCATTGTAATGGCAATTGATACTGTCAGAAAAAATCTCTTATTAATAAAGATAGGAGAGAATAGCAAAAAGACAATTTCAGCTGCATTCCCACTCTTAAAAACTTCATTACTCCCCCAATAAGTGAGTACATCATCCATTCCAGAAACCAAAAGATATGCCAGCACATAATAATATTTGATTAAATGTAGCTTACCTAATTTCATTAAATAAAATGAGACTGGAATAAGGACAATTATTAATATATAGGCTCCATAAGCAAAATCAGTAGGAAGTCCAATCTTTTCGTTAAAAAATAAAGGGTATATAAAATAATAGAAAAAATCATATAGCACTAAAATGCTATAAAACAATATTAAATATAGACGTAAAGCCTTTTTCTCTTCATGTAAAAGAAGAGTGCTATGTTTTTGATAAGACATATCAATCCTCACTTAGTTAAATGATTATGCTTTTTTTATTATATATTATTTTCCTCACCTGAGTATATAGTCCTATATTCTCTCTTACTTTCGAATTTTTTAAATAATGAGTAGGAGAGTAGTAAAAGGAATATCAACATTTGTGCACAAAAAACGAGAGCATCCCAGAATTTTAGTGATGATACTGACTCAGTAAACCCAGGGAGAACATTTATCATAATATATACTAATTGAGGTAAATAGTAATAGCTAAACATAGAGAAGGTCAACAAAATTCCAATCAAAAAGAAAAAGGAATAGAAAACAATTATTTTATTCTTTACTGCTTTTCGTTTTCTATTTAATAATGCTGTTAAGTATTCAATTCCACTTTCCATCAAATTATAATTCCCCGTACTATTTTCAAAAACATAATAAAGATCTGTTTTCATATAAATACAGCATTGATAAATAATCCGGATGACAATATCGAAAATAATCAAACTAATAATTCCATTAATAAACCCGTGTGAGGATGCGTTAGACATTTTTAAGATTAGGGCAATAAAAAGAATGAAACTATCAAAATACAAGCCTGCTAAAAACAACAAGTTTCGGTCCTTTGAGGAGAGTTTCCACCCTTGTGTAAGGTCCGTTTCAAATACAACAAAAAACAATCGATTGCCAATTTGTAATCGTGTTGGAAGATTAAAAGAACGGATAGCCAAAATATGTCCACATTCATGAATAAAGATTAAAACAATTGAAATTCCGGCATACAAAAGAATATTAAACATCATTGTATCAAAGACAAAAAGATCCTGATAACGAGGAAAAAGATCAGTATCTTTCACAAAAAGAAAGAGATTCACTAACAAAAGTAATGGATAGAAAAAACGAGTAAACCGATTAAAGAAAACCTTCCCTAGTTTCGGTGATATCCATTTAAGGCCTAATTCTTCATGATTACGTGTCTTTTCTAGACTTACTTTTGCTCCATCTACCATTTCTACTAAATCTAACTCCAGCAATTGTTGGCCAAAATCCAGTAAATCAATCTCTTCATCTGGATATTTTTCAATTAGTAGGTGTTCAATTTCACCAAGTGATAAACCGTCGTTAATCAACTCAATTGCATCAATGCATACCACTGGCATTTCATAAAATTCATGAGTTACTAGATCTTCAATAATAAAATTCTTATTATCTGTACGTATCAATAACTCGTGTAAACATATAATAGAATCAGCAGTTAATTGCATTTTTCACACCTACCTATTTTATTCAAAATAAAAGGATGCTCCACTTTTTGTAAGCATCCTTCATTATAAATTAACCTCTTGGTCCACCTGGTACAAATCCGCACCACCAGCAAGTAGCTAAAAGTTTATTTAGCTTTTTGATTTTCATATATTTTCACCTCCCGATTTTTAATCTTTTCTTCTAGGACTCTTTTTGAATATATATCCATTGTTGGTATACCTTTTTAAATATCGCTACAAGGTTCGGATCAAATTGAGTACCTTCACCTTGAAGGATCCGCTCATAAGCCTCTTCTACAGGGAGTGCCCCACGATAAGAACGAGAGGAGGTCATTGCATCAAAAGCATCCGCTATCGCTGTGATTCGAGCATTTAAAGGAATGTCATTTCCTTTTAACTGGTCAGGATATCCTTTTCCATCCCATCTTTCATGATGTGATCTAATTATACTAATACTCGAGCCAAGTCCTTCTACGTTTTTTACTGCTTCTTCTCCTACAACAGGATGTGTTTTGATGATTTCATATTCTTCATTTGTTAATTTCGCTGGCTTCATTAATATAGAATCAGGAATATTCACCTTACCAATGTCATGTAAAAGACAGGCATAGTTAAAGGATTTTAATTCATCCTTCGTAAATGATCCTAACTCTTTCGCTAACACCATCGCATATTTTGCTACTCGTTCACTATGGCCTCTTGTATATGGATCCTTTAGCTCAAGGGCTGCAATAACACCTTTTACTATTCCTTCCATTTGTTGATCATAAGAGGTGCTTAAAGCAGTGATATAACTTTGAAATCTGTTTAAGAAAATATAAGCAATTACCCCAAGTACAATTGTTAATACAATAGGGAAAGCAACTAATGTATTTGCGAGTAGACCACCTAGTAATAAATATTTAATTATCAAACCTATTGTAACTGTCCAGAAATATCTTTTGCTCACAAAAATTGGAGAAAATAAAACAAAGAAAACTTCTACAGCATTACCACTTGAAAATGATTCAGGTTTATTCCAATAAGTAAAAAGTTCATTTATAAAGCTTAAAATTGTATAGGTAAAGAAAAAATAATATTTAGTATAATGTTGCTTTTTATTACGATTATTAAAAAATATCAAAGGAATTAATAATAGAATAAAGAAGTACATTACATAGACAAAATCTGTCGGAAAACCATATGATACTATTGAATCATATCTAGGATAAATAAAATAATAAAAGATATCGTAGCCAATTAGTATGATAAAAAATAAAATACTAAACCAGGTTACGGTTCTTTTTTCCTCATATAAGAATACCGTTCTTTTATCCATTTTTTGCATCTCTTTTTCTCCATTTTCTCTTATATTTCTAGATATATATGCAATAATCCTTTTTTTATTACAAAAAAGGGCCAAAAGTCACAGACGCAATTCGTCAAATATCGACTTTTCAATTATAAACCATCTGTACTACAAACTAAATAGTTAATTAGGTATAAAAATCTTCCTGAATCGCATAAAATATGGTAATTGACGTATAGGTCATAATACCCACTAGATAAAAACGTTCTTTCAGTTTAATACAAAAATAAAAACACAGAAAGAAATCTGCGTTTTTTGTCGAAAAATTATTTTATTGTACTAGAGAATGTTTGAATGCGTATATGACCGCTTGTGTTCGATCTTGTACCTCTAGCTTACTTAAGATATTACTTACATGTACTTTTACCGTTTTTAGTGCGATAAAAAGTTCATCAGCAATCTCTTGATTCGTTTTTCCATCAGCGATTAAAAGCAAGATTTCCATTTCACGGTTTGTCAATTCTTCATGTGGAAGCTGTTTTTCCTTTTGTCTCATTCGAACCATCATTTTCCCTGTAACTTCTGGCTCTAAAACAGACTGTCCATGATAGGTTTTACGAACGGCCTCAGCTATTTCACTTGCCTTTGATGTTTTTAACATATAGCTCGTTGCTCCCGCTTCTAAAGCAGGATAGACTTTTTCATCATCAATAAAGCTTGTGACGATGATGATTTTTGCTTCAGGCCAGCTCTCAATAATTCTTCTTGTCGCCTCAATGCCATCCATTTCCTTCATTACGAGATCCATTAATATGATATCAGGTCGAAGCTCTAGCGCTAATTCAACCGCTATTTTTCCATCATCTGCTTCACCAACGACCTCAATATCTGGCTGTGCCGATAAGTAGGAAGAAACACCTATCCTTACCATTTCATGATCATCGACAAATAATACTTTAATCATTTTCTCCACCCTCTAACACAGGTACTTTTACTTCAATCCGTGTTCCTTTATCTTTAAGACTAACGGTCCGCATTGTACCGCCTATTTCCACAGCACGTTCATACATATTCTGTAGACCATAGGAACCGGTTTTCGCTTGTTCCACATCAAATCCAATACCATCATCAACGATTCGTAAAATGACAAATTCATCCCTTTTAATGAGCAGGACTTCTAACCGATTTGCTTTTGCGTGGCGGAGGGTGTTTGAAACAGACTCTTGAAGAATGCGAAATAAGTGGTCCTCGACCCCTTTATCAATTTGAAAGTCCTCTATCTTTGTTTCAATGGTTACAGGTACCTTTTGTGATAATTCAACTAATAGCTCCTGGATTCCTTCTTGGAGTGTCTTTCCTTTTAATGCAACTGGACGTAAATGAAGCAAGAGTGCCCGCATTTCTAATTGTGATTGATGAATCATTTCCTCAACAAGCTTAAACTGTTTTGCCTCACGTTCATCAGTTCGTGGCTTAGATTCGTTGATAGCAGACATCATCATCGATGCAGCAAAGAGTTGTTGACTAACGGAATCATGGAGTTCTCTCGCTAAACGGTTACGCTCATCGGAAACAATTTGTTGTATTCGTTTTTCCTGATCCTCTGCCTTTTCATTTGCAAGTTTTTGGGAAAGTTTTGTTTGCTCTGCAATATGAGTTTGTAGCTTTTTAATCCGCTCCCAAATGGTGTTGAATTCCGCAGTTTGGTTGACGGGGATTTCAGAAATGGTTCTCCCCTGTTCAATTTGATAAATCGCATTAGAAACAGAGAGCAACTGTTTTCTCCATAAATACCCCGACATGATTCCAAAAACAAGCCCCGCAATTAAGCTTAGACTCAAGGTTAAAATAATATACGGCAAATCCATAAGCTTTGTTTGCCAGAGTGCGGCCCAATTCGCTAAAGGAAAAGCCATGAATACAATGACATGGGCCAATACAAATAAAAACACTGAGACACAAATACCAACAATTATTTGTTTTTTAACGGTACTCATGCTCGTTTCACCTCAAGGTCCCCCACTCCAATGGAAGTGACTATCTTTAGCTTAGGTTCGGCGTGATCATATTGTTCAGTTTGATAATGAAGTGTTTGGTTCACCGTTTTAGCGTCTTGATTTTCAAAGATTGTTGTGGCTCCATAAAGGACAGAATGATGTACCTTCACTTCTACCTCATACGGAACAAAAATTTGAACATTCCCAATCACATTTCGAATAAAAATAACTGATTCACCTTTAGGTAGAACCGTGTAGCTTAAATCAATAATCGTATCGCCAATTCCTGACTGAATGTTCACATCGTTCCATTCATACACATACTCTGGTGTTTTTTGTTGACCCATAACGATGTTTTGAAACAATGGCTGACGTCTAAGAATAGGTTCTTGTTTAGATGTTTTTTCTGATTCTTTTATATCAGGTTTAATATAATGAGGTTTTTTCTTAGATTGTATAAATTGAATAAGTAAATAAATAAGAACGGCAAGAATCAAAAACTTTACTGTCATCATATTTAGAATGGTAAAAGCTAAACTAATCCATCCAAACCAAAACAGGATTTTGCCAAATGTTCGCGGCAATTTTTTACGGCCAATATAAATACATCCAAACGATATTACAAAAGAGAAAAGGACTCCGCCATTAAAAAACGTAACTTCAATGATTAATAAAATGATGCCAAGAAGAAAAAATGCATTAAGGTTGTCTGATTTAATTTTATTTAACACGTCCGGATCCTCCCTTCATTTCATTGAATGCATTGATTATTGCCCGTAAAGTATAGGGGCTAAGAAGACGTAGATTGTCTACGCCTTCTTAGAATACCATGTTTTCACTATGAAATTGAATGTGTTTCTTCATTTTTCACTTCTTTTTCAAGTTGTGCAATTCTTGCATCGATTGTATTGCGATGATAAGAAGAATTTACTTGATGTTCAAGACGATCAAGATATGATTCCATTTCTTCAAAAGTTCTTGAAGCCTTATTCGTATATGCATTTGTGTCCAGAACTTGGTTCATGCGGTGATTCGCTCGTGCAATGTTCTCACGCCCCATTAGTTCCATACGCTTAATATGCATATCTTTTAGCTTATGCTTCATTTCCTCATACTTTTTCTCAAGGCCGATAAGTTCTGCTGCTGTATTTTTTATTGCTTCTTGTAATTTAGCAGCACGTTCTTCATATGAAACTTGTTCCTGAACAGCAAACTCATATAATTCCGTTTCTCCAGCTTGTTGCGCTACATCCGCTTGGTATTTACGTTTTTCAGCAAGTTCTGCTGCTTCGCGATGTTCTCTTGCAAATTGATCCTTTAGAGAGTGCTGACGCTCGACAAGCTTGCGAACCTTCTCAACTTCCGCCTCACATTGACGTAGGTACTGGTTAAGTAACGAGATTGGGTTTTTCTTTTCTTTCTCATCTAATATGCCATGAAAATCTGCTAAAATTGTGTCCTTGATACGAGTTAATAGGTTTGCCATTTTTATCATTCTCCTTTTTAATGAATAATCGTATTTCTATTAATTAACGTTTGTTCAATTCAGCCCATTGTCTTTCAAAGTTAGTAAATGGGTCAGATGATTCAGTAACGACTTCGTTTTTTTCTTTTTTCCATTTTTTAATGACAACATAGAGGATGTATGCTGCTACGACGCCTAGAATTGCAGGTGCATTTGAAGCTGATGCAATAAGAGCGATAACCCCGACAGTGGCCCATATTACCTTACCTAGCGTTGAATCAGTTTTCATAAACTGTTTAAATGCAAAATACAGAATGGCTAGGCTAATCGCTAAACCAATCAGTGGTCCAACCTGCGATAAAAGCACAATTGCTGCAATACCTCCAAGAATAAACAATCCGAATTTT
>Ga0182742_1004139_pt1 | contig 13419 bp, 9 predicted proteins | sample eDN5th37CBELigMG_FD_128880 | JGI IMG/M metagenome (GOLD analysis project Ga0182742, IMG submission 128880) | Enriched Miracle-Growth compost microbial communities from Emeryville, California, USA - eDNA 5th pass 37_C BE-Lig MG (version 2)... ... | reverse complement strand
CCTTCGCCGATTCCGGCTGCCCGCCCGGACATCCGATTAGGCCACCGGACCGCGTCTAAGTCCGGCCTCCCCCCACAGCGAACCCGAAACCTACGGCTTGGCCGGCGTCCCGCCCGGCAAGGTCCGTCCCTTTTTTTGCCTTTGTCTCTTCCATCACAAGGATCCATCACCCCATGGTCCAGCTCAACAGGAACGACCTCGAGTTCATCCTCCGCCAGATCGAGATCGCGGAGGCGCACGCCGCCGGCGCGAATCTGACCGACCTGATCGACCATCATCTCCTGCCCTACGGACTGCGCACCGTGGATGGCAGTTACAACAACCTCATCGAGGGCCGGGAATACTGGGGGGCGGCGGATCAGGTCATGCCGCGCCTGCTGAGGTCGAGATTCGTCAGGGATGACGATGGCGACACGATGCCGCTGGGGCCCTACGGCCCCGTCGTGACGAACAACGACTACGGGGTGGTCGGCACGCCCTCCGACACCAATGGCGGCCACACCGGCAATGTCGCCGATGCCGATCCGCGCATCATCTCGAACCTGATCGCCGACATGACGGTCAACAACCCCGCCGCGGTCGAGGCCTGGTTCAACAACGAGCTGGCCGTTGCGGCGTGGGAGGCGGCCCATCCGGGCAAGGTGCCGGTCCGCCCAGGTCAGGTAACGGATCCAAACACGCAAATCGAGATCACCAATGAGGATCTCGCGCTCATCCCCAACATCGCCCCGGATGAGGGCATCTCGGCGCCCTTCAACGGCTGGATGACCTTCTTCGGCCAGTTCTTCGACCATGGCCTGGACCTGATCACCAAGGGCGGCAACGGCACCATCTACATCCCGCTCCAGCCCGATGACCCGCTCTATGTGGAGGGCGGTCACACCAACTTCATGGTGATGACCCGGGCCACGCCCGTGACCGCGGGCCCCGACGGAGTCCCCGGCACCAGCGACGACTCCATCGAGCACATCAACACGACGACGCCCTTCGTCGACCAGAACCAGACCTACACCTCGCACGCCTCCCATCAGGTGTTCCTGCGCGAGTACAAGCTGGATGCTTCCGGCAAGCCGGTCGCGACGGGCAACCTGCTCAACGGGAAGAATGGCGGCCTGCCGACCTGGGCCGATATCAAGGAGCAGGCGAAGACCATGCTCGGCATCGAACTGACCGATGCCGATGTCGGAATGGTGCCCCTGCTCCGGACCGATCCCTATGGGAAGTTCATCCCGGATCCGGTGACGGGCTTCGCGCAGGTCGTCATTGGTATCGGGGAGGACGGCATCCCGAACACGGAGGACGACGAGGTCATCTCCGGCACGCCCGACAACCCCGTCAGCCTGGCCAACGCGGTCCGGATCGGCCACGCCTTCCTCGACGACATCGCGCACAATGCCGTTCCCGTGCTGGTCAACGGGGAGCTGCAGAAGGACGATGATGCCGAGGTCGGCTATGCCGGCAGCGTCGGCCCGGGCGGCCAGAACACCCACTACGACAACGAACTGCTCGACAGGCATTTCGTCACCGGCGACGGGCGTGGCAACGAGAATATCGGCCTGACCGCCGTGCATCACGTGTTCCACTCCGAGCACAACCGGCAGGTGACGATCAACAAGCTCACGATCCTGCAGACCGCGGACCGGGACTTCATCAACCAGTGGCTGATGGAGCCTCTGGACCTGAGTGACGAGCAGCTTGCCGCGCTCGCCTCGGCCGACAACCTGGCCCTGCTGGCCGTCGCGGACACGCTCGACTGGAACGGCGAACGCCTGTTCCAGACCGCGCGCTTCGCCACCGAGATGCAGTACCAGCACCTCGTCTTCGAGGAGTTCGCGCGCCGGATCCAGCCCGCGATCGACCCCTTCGTCTTCAACAACGTCACGGACATCAACCCGGCGATCTTCGCCGAATTCGCCAATGCGGTCTATCGCTTCGGCCACTCGATGCTGACCGATACCGTCAGCCGCATCTTCCTCGACGAGAACGGGAAGCCGCTGGGCAATCCGGACGGGACCTCCGAGGCTGATATCGGCCTGATCCAGGCCTTCCTGAACCCGCTGGAGTACGACCAGGACGGCTCGATCTCCCATGAGGAAGCCGCTGGGGCAATCGTCCGCGGGATGACGCTGGTCCACGGCAACGAGATCGACGAATTCGTCGTGGATGCGCTGCGCAACAACCTGCTCGGCCTGCCGCTGGACCTCGCAGCAATCAACATCGCCCGCGGGCGCGACACGGGCATGCCGACCCTGAACGAGGCGCGCGCGCAGCTCTTCGCCGCTTCCGGCTCAAGCTTCCTGAAGCCCTATGAGAGCTGGCTGGAATTCGCGCTGGGGCTGAAGCATCCCGCCTCCATCGTGAACTTCCTTGCCGCCTACGGAACGCATGAATCGATCACCAGCAAGACGACCCTGGCCGAGAAGCGCGAGGCTGCGATGCTGCTGGTGTTCGGCGGCGAGGGCGCGCCGGAGGACCGCCTCGCCTTCCTGCACGGCACCGGTGGCTGGAATGCCGAGAACAGCGGCCTGAACAGCATCGACCTCTGGATCGGCGGCCTTGCCGAGAAGATCCTCCTGTTCGGCGGCATGCTCGGCTCGACCTTCAACGCCATCTTCGAGCTGCAGCTTGAGAACCTGCAGGATGCGGACCGCTTCTACTACCTGACCCGGACCCAGGGCCTCAACTTCCTCAACGAGCTGGAGAACAACACCTTCTCCAAGCTGATCATGCGGAATACCGACCTGACCGACCCCGGTCCGGACGGTATCCGGGGCACGGCGGACGACGTGGCCAACTCCCATATCGGCGTCGATGCCTTCACCAAGTACGACTACGTCCTCGAACTGGACAAGACGAAGCAGCTCGGCCCGGATCCGGTGGGGCTGGATCCCTTCCTGGAGGCGATGGGCCTCAAGAAGGTGCAGCGCGACAACCCCAACACGGGGGATGTGGATGAGAACGTCACCGGCAACTACCTGCGCTTCACGGGCCCTGAGCACGTCGCCATCGGCGGCACCAACGGGAACGACACCATCATCGGCGACCTCGGCGACGACGCGATCTGGGGCGACGCCGGCGACGACCGGCTCGAGGGCGGCCAGGGCGTTGACCTGATCGTCGGCGGCTACGGCGACGACATCATCACCGACGAGGGCGACACCGGCGACATCCTCAGGGGCGAGGAAGGCGACGACATCATCGCCAACTCGAACGGCCTCGACATCCTCATGGGCGGGGACGGCAAGGACGTCATCTTCGTCGGCGTCGACGATACCGAGGTCTTTGGCGGCGAAGGGGACGACTTCATCCTCGGCGGTGACGGGGTTGACTTCCTCATGGGCAATGAGGGAGACGACTGGATCGAGGGCGGCGGCGGCTTCGACGTCATCGCCGGCGACAATTCCCAGCTCTTCTTCAACTCCGACATCATCGGCCATGACGTGATGTTCGCCGGCTCCGACGAGCAGGATTTCGACGCCGAATCCGGCGACGACATCATGGTCCAGGGCGAAAGCGTCATCCGCAACGAGGGCATGTTCGGCTTCGACTGGGCGATCTTCAAGGGCGCCAATATCGATGCCTATGCCGACATGCGCATCAAGATCTTCACCAGCGAGGAGCAGGACATCCTGCGCAACCGCTTCGACAAGGTCGAGGCGCTCTCCGGCTGGAAGAAGAACGACACGCTGATCGGCGACGACCGGGTCTTCGGCGTGCCGGACGAGAATGAGCCTGAGGTTGTGGCCGCCAACGAGAACATCTTCTTCAAGGACGGCCTCGACCAGGCAGGCGTGGACCGCATCACCGGCCTGGATCAGATCGTCAACCTCGCGAACTACCAGGGTGTCTTCGAGCACGGCAACATCCTGCTCGGCGGTGGCGGCAGCGACACCCTCCAGGGCAATGGCGGCGACGACATCCTGGATGGCGACAGGTGGCTGAACGTCCGCATCAGGATCACGGAGCTCGGCGCCGAGAACAAGCCCGAGAACGAGATCGCCACCGTCGACAGCCTGAAGCACGTCTTCGTCGAGGATCCGGACAACCCCGGAGCCTTCCCGGCAGCCTGGGCCGGAAAGACGCTGTTCGACCTGCTGATGGATCGCGTGATCAAGCCGAGCCAGATGCACATCGTCCGGGAGATCCTGATCGACAACAACCCGGACGATGTCGATACGGCGGTGTTCTCGGAGGATCTCGAGAACTACGACGTCAGCATGAACAAGGACGGCTCGATCAGGATCGCGCATTCCCGCGGCACGCAGATCGACGGCGTGGACACCCTGCGGAACATCGAACTGGTGGAGTTCTCCGACCAGGTGCTCGACCTCAGGATGCTTGGCAACTTCAACAACGGCCTGGACTTCTTCCCCGACGTCCTCGTGCTGAAGATCAGCCAGGACTCCTGGCAGGGCAACGCGGAATTCGTCATCAGCGTGGATGGCGTGCAGCTCACCCCCTTCCTCGTCGCCTTCGCGGAGCATGCCTCGGGCCTGTCCAACACCATCACCATCTACGGCGATTGGGATCCCGGCGAGCACACCATCACCATCGAGTACCTGAACGATGCCTATGGCGGCTCCGCGGACGCCGACCGCAACTTCTATGTGGACGGCATAAGCTACAACGGCGTCGATCTGCCGGGCCGTAGCTTTGTCTTCGGCAAAGGCGGGGCACGGGAGACGACCTTCTTCGACGGGGAGCCTGTGGACATCACCATCGGCGGCGGGCCCGACGCCCTGGTCCTGAAGGTCAGCCAGGACGCCTGGAACGGCAGCGCGCAGTTCACCATCAGCGTGGATGGCGAACAGATCGGCGGCGTCCTCACCGCCTCCGCCCTGCATGGCTCGGCGCAGCCCGACACCATCACCGTGCTGGGCGACTGGGGGGTCGGCGACCACATCGTGACGATCAACTTCCTGAACGATGCCTATGGCGGCTCCAAGGATGCCGACCGCAACTTCTATGTGGACGGCATCAGCTACAACGGCGTCGATCTGCCGGGCAGCAGCCTGGCCTTCGGCAAGAGCGGGGCACAGACGGTAACCTTCATCGAGGCGGCCTCGGACATCACCCTCGGCATGGGGTCCAAGACGCTGGTGCTGAAGGTCAGCCAGGATGCCTGGCAGGGCAGCGCGCGGTACACCATCAGCGTGGATGGCGAGCAGATCGGCGGCGTCCTCACCGCCTCCGCCCTGCATGGCTCGGGCCTGTCCGACACCATCACCTTGCTGGGCGACTGGGAGGAGGGCCAGCACACGGTCACGATCGAGTTCCTCAACGACGCCTATGGCGGCTCGCCGGCGGCCGACCGCAACCTCTATGTGGACGCCGTGATCTATGAGGGCGTCGACCTGGAGAGCAGCCTGGTCTTCGGCAAGAGCGGGGCGCAGGATCTGATCTTCGGCTAGCCTCGGCTTCGCCTGGCGCATACCGGCCGAGCCCGTCCTGCCACTGCCTGGGGTCCTGTTCCCCAGGCGATGGCAGGCGGGCTCGATCCTTTCTGCCTGGCCCGAGGCCCCCGGGGCCGGATTGCGGTCCTGCCGTTACCGCCCCTTCGGCGCCCGTGCTCCTCATGCGGGGGGCGTGGTTTCAGGGAAACAGGCCGCGCGCATCCTGTGCAGGTCGGCACGCCACAGTGCCAGCGTCCGCCGCAGCTGCACCAGGCCGGCCCGGGCCTCCGAGGGGTCGAGCCCCTGCGCCTCCATCCGCGCGACCAGCGCCGCCTGACGAACCAGGCGCCCCTCGCCCTCCCGCACATGGCGTTCCGCCTGGGCGAGCACTTCCTCGACCTGGGCCATGGCTCCTCCTGGGCATGGGGCACCGCATCCCGGTCCTTGCGACGCGGCCCCTCGCCGGCAACCGCCGGGCGGCGGCGCAAGGGCATCTGGCGCCGGCGGCCCGCGCACATCCTCCATAGCACGACGGGCCCCGGCCTGGCGGCATGCGCCAACCGTCAAAGGCTCCGTGCGCCGGCTCCTCCAAGCGGACAGAGCGGAGGAAGCTGCCGAAGGAGCGTTCGGCAAGGTGGCGCTGCGTCTCTCGCGCCTTGCCCGCTTCTCGCCGCGAATGGTCAGCAGGCCGCCTCTGAGGCCCACATGCACGTCCTGCTCGGCGACGCCGGGCAGGTCCATCTCGACGCGGATGTCCTGGCCGGTCTCGCTGATATCCATGCGCGGCGATGCCGGCCGGGCCGGCGCCGCAGGCGAAAGGAACTAGGGATCGCACCATGGCGGACCGCTCGCACGCGGCGGGTGGCATCCGGAAGGCGGTGCCGACCGAAAGGATGCCTTTACACGCCTGCGCCTGAGCGGGAGACCGCCGGATGGCTGCGGCGCTGATGCCGCATCAGGCCGGCAGGCCGGGCATGAACCGGCCTGGATCACCGCGTTCCGGTGCCGGAGGTCCATGATCGTCCGGCCCGCATCACTCCGCCGTCTGGGCGGCCTGGAAGAGTGGCGCATTTCCGCTGGTGTCCGAGGGTTTCTGCGGCAGGGTCTCGGGCATGGCGAGGAGAACGAGCAGGAAGGCGAGTCCCCCTGCCCCTGCCAGGGCGAGGAATGCCGCGCCGGCCCCCAGCCAGTCGGCGATCACGCCAGCGACGGCCGTGCTCAGGGTGGCGCCGATGCCGGTCGCCAGGCCGAACAGCCCCATGCACAGGTTGAACCGGTTGGTCCCGCGCGTCAGATCGGCCGCGAGCAGCGGCAGCAGGACGCCGAGCGCGGCAGCGCTGAGGCCATCCAGCGCCTGCACGGCAACCAGCATCACCGGATCGGCCACCGCCAGCGGCAGCAGCAGCCCCCGCACCGGCAGGGCGCTGAACCCCAGCAGCAGGGCGGGGCGCCGCCCCCGCCCTTCGGCCAGGCGCCCGACCCAGGGCGAGATCGCCGCGACCACCAATTGCGGCACGACGATGCCGGCGGCGATGATCAGATTGGCGCCGTCACCGGCATGGCTGGTCACCTCGGCTCCCGCCAGCGGCAGCATGGCGGCGTTGGCCAGGGCGAAGAGCCCGCAGCAGCCGGCGAAGACGAGCAGCCGCCGGTCGGTGAGGAGGTGCCGAATGCTGCCGCGCCCGTCCCCGGCCATGGCCGGCCTCTCCGTGTCCGGCGGCGCGAGATCGGCGCGGCGGATCCTGCCGAGCGCGATCAGCGCCGGCACGCACAGCGCCGCGGTCAGCCAGAAGACCGCCGCGCCGCCGACATAGGCGCCAATGGCCCCCATGACGCCGGCGGCGATCCCATTGCCGATCGCCTTGAAGCGCGCATTGCGCCCGAGCCGTTCGCCGAGCGCCTCCCGGCCAACAAGAGCGAGGCTGATCGCCGCGATCGCGGGGGCGAGCACGCAGCTGGCGAAGCCGTGCAGCACCTCGGCGACCAGCACGGGCAAGGTGGTGGGCCAGGCCGCGAGCAGGAGGGCACTGGCCGCGATCGCGGCGATCGCCGCGGCCGCAGCGATGCGCTTCCTCGGCGTGGCATCCACCAATGCGCCGGCAGGCACCTGGCTGGCCATGGCGGTGGCGGTACCGAGGCTGAGCGCAAGGCCGATCTCGCCCTCGGTCCATTCCTGTGCCGTCAGATAGACGGCAATGAAGGGGCCGAAGCCGGTCTGGACATCGGCCACGAAGAAGTTGAGCCAGTCGAGGCCGCGAAGGCTCTGCCTGGACGCCTGCACCTCGTGCTGGCCTATCTCGGGGTAGCTGGGTAAGGCGGGTCGTCACTGGAGGACGGCGGGGCCGCTGCTGCGATCGGCTCCCCCTCCTTGTAGTCGGGAAAGGCCTTCAGCTGTTCCCTGCTCAGGCTAAGGGTGATGCTGCCGCCCGTATTGCCGCTCGGGGCGAAGCGCAACACCTGCCAGGCCACGGCGATCCGGCGCCTACCGACGCCGAGAAAGCCGCCATAATCGAGGATGGCGGCATGCGGCTGCCCCTCCTCGTCCACCAGCACATTGACGAGCTGCCCGATCACCTCCCCGGTCGGCCCCTTTACCTCACGCCCGAGCAGGCGGAGCACCGCACCTTCCGGGATCCGCTCGCGCGCCGCGGAGGGCGGCGGCGCAGCCTCGTTGCCAGCCGGGAGTCCGGCGGCGGGCAGCATGCAGACGATGGACGAGGCGAACAGGATGAACCCGCGGGCCATCCGCATCCCGTATCGCCCGACCGGCTGCGCCTGCCCTGCCGCAGGCGGGACCTGTCCGGGTCGTGCCTGATGCTCAATGAGCGTCATTGGCTCCTCCGTCCCGGTGCAAACGTGCCAATCTCGTGAACAAGGGCACGGCGAGGACGTTCCCATATGGCAGCGCCCGCCGGGCCCGGCGGCACATTACCCGCCGCCGCCCCGGGAGCGGGCGAGCAGCGCATGCTGCAGGAGCAGCACGGTCTTGGCATCGGCGATCTCGCCATCTTCCACCATCCGCCAAGCCCGGGCCAGGGGCAATTCAAGGAGTTCGATCTCCTCCCCTGCCTCCCGAACCCCGCCGCCCTCGCCGGCGCGGTCAGCCGGGTCATAGCTTGCGACATAAAGGTGGAGCTTCTCCGCCGAGGCACCAGGACTCGTATAGACCTCCATCACCTTGCGCAGGTCGCGGAGGCGATAGCCGGTTTCCTGCTCGGCCTCCTTGCGGACGGTCTCCGCCGGATCGTTGCCCGGCTCGATGTTTCCGGCGCAGGCCTCGATCAGGCGCGGCTCATCGCCGTTCACATAGGCCGGCAGCCGGAACTGGCGCGTCAGCAGCACCGTGGAGCGGCGAGGATCGAAGGGCAGCACCGCCACGCCGGGGCCGTTGAAGTAGACCTCGCGCCGGAGGCGCTGCCATGTGCCGTCCCGGCGGCGGTAGTCGAAGGTGTAGGCGCGCAGCGGACACCAATTCTCCGCCAGCGTCTCGGTCTGCCGGATCTCGACCCGGCCTTCCAGGCGATCGTTCATGCCCCTGCCTTCCGCTGCCACCGGCTGAACGAGCCAAACCCAGGGCCGTTCAGGGGCGCGCAGGCTGGTCGGCGGTCAGGGGTCCGGCGTGCCGGCGAAATAGGTGTCCAGCGCATCCCGGCAGATCGGCGCCTGGGCGCAGGCCGCGTCGGCTTGCGCTGGATCGGGGCGCACCGCCCGGTCATTCCGCCGGGCCGGCTATTGCTCCGGCCGGCGGTCCCGCAGGCTCAGGATGTAGGCGATGACATCGTCGATCTGCTCGCGCGACATCTGGATGTCCGGCATGCGTGCATGCGGGGTCTGCAGGAAGACGCGCAGGGCCATTGCCGTTGTCGAGGGCCTGCGGGCGATGGTTGGGAAGGTCGGCACGGCATCCGAACCGGGTCCGACGACGTTGGGTCCGATCACATGGCAGTTGCCGCACCACATCTCGGCCAGGCGCTGCCCAGCCGCCGGGTCGCCCAGCTGCTGCGCGGCGGCAGGCACCCCGCCCGCGAGAACCGCCACCATGGCAAGGGCCGGCAAGTTCCTCCGCATCGCCGCCTCCCTCTGCAAGCGCTCAACCGGAGCGTGACCTGCCCCGCCCCGCCGGTCCAGCGCGCCGTGCTCACAGTCGGACGAGACAGCTCAGCCTGCACCTCGCCGCCGAGAAGGCGCCGCTGGCAAGGCCGGCGGCGATCGGGCATCCCGCCCCAGCGGATGCGCCGCGCGGCTCGCCTCAATGCGCCATGAGGACCGGGACAGTCATCTCGCGCAGCAGGGTGCGGGTGACGCCGCCGAGGACCAGTTCGCGGAAGCGGGAATGGCCATAGGCGCCGATGACCAGCAGGTCCGCCGACAGGTCGGCGGCGTAGTTGAGCAGGGTCTCGGCATCGCTGATCCCGCTCGTGACCGTATGCTCGACATTGACCTTCACCCCGTGGCGGGCCAGGTGCAGGGCGATGTCGGCCCCCGGCTCCTCGCCATGCCCGCCCACGCCGCGGCGTGGATTGATGGCCAGCACCGTCACGGTCTCCGCCTGCATGAGCAGCGGCAGGGCATCGTTGACGGCACGCGCCGCCTCACGGCTGGCATTCCAGCCGATCAGCACCCGGCGGCCGAGGCTCTCGAAGCGGCCCGCATATGGCACCAGCAGGACCGGGCGCCCGGAGGCGAAGAGCGCCTGCTCGATCACCGGGCCGGCGGCCGGCTGGCTGCCTTCCGGATCCTCCTGTCCGAGCAGGACGAGATCGGCATAGCGGGCATGCAGCGCCACGAGTTCGGCGGTGGACCCCTCGACCTGGCGCCACTCCCCGCTGAGGCCGTCCAGGCGCAGCCGCTCGCGGAAGGCTGTTTCCACCCTGGCCGCGTCCGCCAGCGCGGTCTGGCGCATCTGCTCCAGCAGGTCGGCCAGCATGGTACCGCCGCCCATCTCCCCCCCGGCGAGAGGCGGCAGCATGACGTCAATCACCAGCAGCCCGGTCAGATGCGCCGCATGCCGCCGCGCCATCTCGGCAGCCAGCCGTAGCCGGGTCGCCGCCTGCTCCGTCGTATCGAGATGCACCAGGATATCTTTGACCCCCATTTTTCCCTCCCATCCGGACCGGAGATGGCATCTGCCGAGATTAGGCACGCCTGGCCGGGAAGGATTGACCGGCATCAACGCCCTTGCCGAACAAAGCCGTGATCCGGGGAAGCGCGGCGCCCGCGGGCCTGCCCCGCATGGCACCTATGATTGAGGCGGGTGCTTGCTGCGCCTCCCGCGCGCGAGTTACCTTTGCGTTTCCATCACAAATTTGTGCGTAAGTCACAAAGGTGTCAGCGCCAATGTCGCGACTGAGATTCCTCATCCAGGCCGTTGGCCTGTCCGTCTGCCTGCTGGCCGGCCATGCCAGGGCGCAGCAGGGCACGGGCACACCAGGTCCGACAGTGGTGCAAACGGCTTCGGGGACGGTGCGCGGCGCCGTCCGGAACGGCGTGCTGGAGTTCAGGGGGATCCCCTATGCCGCGCCGCCGGTCGGGGCGCTGCGATGGGCGCCGCCGCAGCCCGCCGCGCCCTGGGACGGCACGCTCGACGCGACGAAGTTCCGCAGCGCCTGCCCGCAGACCGCCCGCTACGGTCTGACGGAAGCGAGCGAGGATGAGGATTGCCTGCACCTCAGCATCTCGACGCCCCTGCCCAGCGCTGGCACGGCTGCGGCGAAGCGGCCGGTGATCGTCTGGATCCATGGCGGTGCCTTCGTCGGCGGATCGGCCTCGCTCTACCGGCTGGATGAGATCGTCCGCGCCGGTGATGTCGTGGTCGTTGCCATGAACTACCGGCTGGGCGTCTTCGGCTTCATGCCGCACCCGGCCTTCGAGGCAGCGCATAACGGCGCTTTCGCGCTGGAGGACCAGCGGCTGGCGCTGCGCTGGGTGAAGCAGAATATCGCGGCCTTCGGCGGTGACCCGGACAACATCACCCTGGCCGGCGAGTCCGCAGGCGGCGCCTCGATCTGCATGCATCTCATCACGCCAGAGCAGACCGCCGGCCTCTTCCACAAGGCCATCGTGACCAGCGCCGGCTGCGTCTTCCCGCTGCGGAGCGTGGAGGAGAGCGCGAAGCTCGGCCAGAAGGTGGCGGAGCGGGTCGGCTGCGGCGATGTTGCCACGGCCCTTGCCTGCCTGCGCAGCAAGCCGGTGGCGGATCTGCTGAAGGCGGGGGCGGAGGCCGCCGGCAGCGACCTCCTGGCCTATGCGCCGAGCGTTGGCAGCCAGACCCTGCCCCGCCAGGGCGCCGAGGCCCTGGCCTCCGGCAATTTCCTCCGGGTTCCCATGCTCAATGGCGGCACGCGGGACGAGCTTCGGCTCTATGTCGCCTATGACGTCCAGGCCGGCGCCAGGATCACGAACGACAACTATGCCGACTACCTGAAGGCCATCTATGGCAGCAAGGCGGAGGCAGTGCAGCGGCAATATCCGGTCAGCGCGTTTTCCTCGGCCCCGGCCGCGCTCGGCACGGTGATGTCGGATTTCCGGCCGGATGTCGGCATCAACAACTGCATGTATCTCCGCACCGCGGAACTCGCCTCACAATATGTCCCGGTTTACCAGTTCGAATTCGCCGACCGGGACGCCCCTGCCCTGGGCGTCTCCCTGCCGGCGACGCCCGATCCCGGCTTCGAGCTGGGTGCGGTGCATTCCTCGGAGCTGAACTACTTCTTTCCGCACTTCTCCAACACCAGCCGGATGGATGCGCCGGACCTGAAGCCGCGTTCGCAGGAGCTCGCCCGGCAGATGCTGGCCTACTGGACCAGCTTCGCCCGGACCGGCGTGCCGCAGGCGCCCGGCGCCCCGGCCTGGGAGCGGTTCCGCTCGGCCAAGGCGGTGATGCGGTTCGAGCCGGGCAGGCTCGGCGCCTTCGATGCCGGGGCGGCGCATAACTGTGCCTTCTGGCGGGGTCTCTATCCGGAGATCCTGGTCCGGTAACCGGCCTGCTTGCGCCGCTACTCCGCGGCGCATAGCCGCACCGGGGAGACCGCGCCTGGCGCCCTGCCACTGAACGCGGCCCCCGGAGGCCGGTCCGGCGGGATCGAGATTCGGGACGCCTAGAGGCGGATGATGTCGAGCCGGCGGAATTGCACCGCCGATCCCTCGTGGTGGTTCTGCAGGCCGATATGGCCGCGCGGCTCGCGCAGTGCGGTGTCGAGCCGCGCCACTTCGACCCCGTTCAGCCGCACGGCGATGAGCGGCCCCCGCGCCGTGATCTCGAAGACATTCCACGCATCGGTGGGGCGGGAGGCCCGGCCGGTGGCCGGCGCCAAGCGGTAGAGTGCGCCGGTCAGGTGCAGCGGGCTGCCGAGCCGGCCGGTTTCGGGATCCAGGCCGCGATCGTCGATCTGAACCTCGTAGCCACGCTCGATCGCGGGTTGCGGATCGTCCTGCAGCGGCGGGCAGCGCAGGAAGACGCCGGAATTGTCCTCGGGCCGGGTGATCCGCCATTCGGCGTGAAGGACGAAATCCTCGAACGCCTCCGCCGCATACCAGAGCAGGCCGCTGCCGCCGAAGCTCTCGATCGCATCGCCCGTCCCGGTCCGGCGGAAGCCGCCGGGTCCGGCCATCCGCCAGCCCGCCATGCTCGGGGTCAGCAGGGATTCGGATCGTGCCATGGCCTCCCTCTCCCGCTCCGGCCGGTCCGTGGCGCCGCGCGTCCGGCTCCGCCGCGGGCAGCAGCCTGAGCCAGTAGAAGCCGTGCCCGGTGAGCGTCACCGGATATGCGCCCTTGCCGATGGGCGCGAAGGGGCAGCCGCCGATATCCTTCACCTCCCGCGCCACGAGCGGGTTGCCGAAATTCAGGTCCGGTGTGGAAGGCGTGGACATGGGTCAGGCAGATAACCGCCTCCCCGTACCAGCGTGTCGGCTGATCGCCGGAGATGGTGCGCTCGGCGACGCGGATGCGCGGGTCGTTGCGCATGATCTGCGACGGCTGCCTTTCCCCTGAGCGCCCCGCAGCGGCTTCGGTCATGCCTGGGCAGCT
>Ga0182742_1004137_pt1 | contig 13430 bp, 7 predicted proteins | sample eDN5th37CBELigMG_FD_128880 | JGI IMG/M metagenome (GOLD analysis project Ga0182742, IMG submission 128880) | Enriched Miracle-Growth compost microbial communities from Emeryville, California, USA - eDNA 5th pass 37_C BE-Lig MG (version 2)... ... | reverse complement strand
CAACGCCCTGGCGAGCGTTCCCTTCGCCGTCTGGGCCCTGGAATGGTCGTGGGAAAACGGCCGATGGCGGGGCGTCGTTTTGGGCGCGCTGGCGATCGCCTGCCAGGTGTTCGCCGGACACCTGCAAGACGTCATCCTCCTTTCGGGGATCCTCGGCTGTTACGGCCTCTTTCGCGCGGCGACGGCCGCGTCTCGGGCCGAAGGCGCGAGCGCGCTCGCGAAAACCATCGGGCTCGTCGGCCTGGGGGTCTTGCTTTCGGCCGTCCAGTGGATCCCGTCGAAGGAGCTGCTCGATCGGTCGCCGAGAGCGGGGGGACTCACCTACGATGAGTTGACCTATGGTTCCTGGAGCCCCGAGCTGCTGCCGACCTTGGCGCTCCGCGAGGCCTACGGCACCCGCGCCCGCGACACCGATTGGATGGACGGGTTTTATCCCTATCACGAGATGAACGCCTATCTGGGGCTTTTGGCGCTTTCGCTGGCCGTTGTGGGGACGGCCGGACCCGGGGCCAAAGACCGCTGGACGACGTTCTGGATGCTTCTGGCGATCACGGGCGGGCTCTTGATGCTCGGCCGGTTCACGTTCCTTTTTGATTACGCCAATAAGATCCCGATCGCCGGCAGCTCGCGCGAGCCGGTTCGGTTTCATCTGTGGGTGACGCTGGCCGTCTCGGCGCTGGCGGCGGTGGGCGTGGAGCGTCTGGGACGCCCGGGGGTGGTCAGCCTCCGCGCCGCGCTGATCTTCGCGTCGGTTCTCGTGCTCGCGTCGTTGCCGATCCTCTTTTTCATTTATTCCCCGGTTTGGAACGAGCCGAAGCGCTGGACGGCCCCGTACCACTTGGCCCGCTACGAGTGGCTGGGACGCGAGCTAATCGTCGGCGCGATCCGCACGGGGGTCGTGACCGCGCTGGGGCTTGGCGCGGCTTATTTCGCCTCGAAGGCGGTTCGACTCGATCGACGGGCCGGGTTGGCCGCGCTTTTGCCGGTCCTGGTTCTCATCGACCTGCTCGGAGCCCACAAGGACGACGCGCCGACGGTCGGGCCGGAGTACTGGACGGATCCTCCGGAGTCGGTTAAGCGGATCCAGGCCGACCCCTCCTTCATCCGAGTCTTCGGGACGGGAGAGCGGAGCGCCGCGGAACCCGGCTACGCTTCGGAGCCGATCGACTTCATGAAGTCGCGCGACGCGCTCGACTGGAGCCTCCCCGCGGCCTGGGGACTGGCCTCGGCCAAGGGCGAGACGCCGATGATCTCGCGGAGGATCATCGACTACTTCGACAACACCCTCTACGGGGCCGGCCGGTTCGATCTCGACAGCGTCAGCCACATCGTCGTCGGTCGGAACCAGCGGGCCGCGTTCGCGCCCAACGAACAGGTCGGAGAGGCCTTTCTGCACGTCAATCCGAACGCCTTGCCCCGGGCCAGACTCGCCGGCAGGCCCGTCTACGCGGCCGACCGCGCCGAGGCCGTCGAGATTCTCGGACGGCTGGGCCCGGAGCTTATGAACCGCCTCGTCGTAGAGGATCCCGCCAGACCGCTCGACCCCGACGCCGAGGTCGCCGGGACCGCCACGATCGAGACCGACCTGCCGGAGCGGGTCGTCGTCGTGGTGGAGGCGGAAACCCCCGCGTATTTGGTTCTGGCCGATACGTTCGACCCCGGCTGGACGGCGACCGTCGACGGACGCCCCGCGCCCATCTCGCCCGCCTACGTGGCCTTCCGGGCCGTGTACGTCGACAAGGGACGACACACCATCGAGTTTCGCTATCGACCGGCCGGATTCCTGCTCGGTCTGGTGATCTCGATGGCCGGAGTCCTGATCGCCGTCGGGCTCCTGGTCCGGCCGGGAACGAGGCCGCCGGACTCCACCGATCACCTTCGGATGGAGGGCTCGACGCGATGGCGGCGAATTGGGATCGCGGGCGCCCTGCTGGTGATCGCCGCGTCGATCATTCAGGTGGGACCGTCGGGCCAAATCTCGGTCCAGAAACGCTGGGACCGCGCCTGGCACTCCTTCACCTGGGGATCGGGGTTCGAGGCCATGAGATGATCGAAAGCCGCCGCCGAAGGGTGAGGGAGAGCCGTCTGAAGAGGCCGTTTCACCAGCCCGAGATCGATGGATCCATGCCGGCGCGTGGCGGTCCATCGGTCGAAAAAGCCGCTCCGACGGGTTGTTGGGGCGTTTTCCGAAAACCGCCCCGGGAAACGCCGAGGAAGGGATTGTAATCCGACTTCGGTTCGCCTATGGTGGGTCACTTGAAGTGTAGGGGATTTCACAAGTTCGGCTCTCAACGAGAAGGCCGGAGGTTTGGGGCGAAAGATGGCCATCACGAAGGAGAAGAAGCAGGAACTGATTGGGTCTTTTCGGCGGGACGATCATGATACGGGCTCTCCCGAGGTGCAAATCGCCCTCTTGACGGCTCGCATCAATGATCTGACCTCGCATTTTAAGACACACAGCAAGGACCACGCCAGCCGCCGCGGGCTGCTGATGATGGTTTCCAAGCGATCGGCCCTGCTCAAGTACTTGCGGCTTCATGATCGGAAGAAGTATCTCGAGGTAATCGGCCGCCTGGGGCTCCGCAAGTAGCCGCCGCGGCGCGTCCCCGGCGATCGGTTGTTCCTCGGGAATCGCGCGCCGACGCCTTGACGGTTCATTCACCTCGGGGTCGAAGGTTCGCGCGGGGCCGACAAGAAGTTCGGTCGTCCGAAGCTCGCCGGCGTCGGTTTTGACCAGTGGTTGCGAAGGCGCGCTGGTGCCGAGCGGCTCGGTTCTCCCTCCGCTCGGGAAATCGGCCGAGCCTTTGACGTGGGTTCGGCCCTCCGGCGCGCTCCGTTTCGGCGGCGTTCACGCGCGAAGCGTCCGTCTCGGCCATCCCCCGCCATTCGACTCCGTGTCTCATCCAGGTACATTGCATGTCAACCTCGCCTTTTTCCCGCAAGGTCGTCGAGCGAACCATCGGCGATCGGACCATCAGCATTGAGACGGGCCGGTTCGCCAAGCAAGCCTCGGGAGCCGTCGTCGTGCGGCTCGGCGACACCATGAGCCTCGTTACCGCCATGGCCGGCCCCGGCCGCGAGGGGCTCGACTTCTTCCCGCTCACCGTCGACTATCGCGAAAAGACCTACGCCGCCGGCAAGTTTCCCGGCGGCTTCATCAAGCGCGAGGGGCGGCCGTCAACCAAGGAAATCCTCACCGCCCGGCTGATCGACCGGCCCATTCGCCCGCTCTTTCCCGAATGGTATCGCGAAGAGGTTCAGATTCAGGCCGGGCCGATCTCGGCCGACCGGCTGAACGACCCCGACATCCTTTCGATCCTCGGCGCCTCGGCCTCGCTGATGCTGGCCGACGCTCCGTTTCAGGGCCCCATCGGCGCGGTTCGCCTGGCCCGGATCGAAGGCAAGCTGATCCCCTTCCCGACGGCCGACGAAATCGCCGCCAGCGATCTCGACCTGATCGTCGCCAGCACGACCAAGGCCGTCGTGATGATCGAGGGCTTCGGCGAGGAGCTGCCCGAGCCCGAGATGGCCGACGCCATCATGGAGGCTCACCGAATCAACCAAGAGCTCATCGCCCTGCAATACGACCTGCTTGAGGCGGTCGGCAAGGAGCGTCCCGAGCACAAGCCGACCCCCGCCGACCCGCTTCGCCAGCTCCTTTTCGAGCGCTACGGCGCCCGGCTTCGCGAGTTGAAGCAGATCGTCCTGAAGCAGGAGCGCAACTCGGCGATCAAGGACCTTCTCGCCTCGATCATCCAAGACCTGATCCCCGCCGAGGGCGAGCCCCAGGCTCTTCCCTTGCTTGAGGACGGGTCGGAGCCCCAGCCGCTGACCGAACTTCGGATCAAGACCGCCTTCCACGCCGTTGAGGAAAAGGTCGTCCGCGAGCTGATCCTTGAGGGCAAGCGAGCCGACGGCCGCGGTCCCCGCGATCTTCGCTCGATCAAGTGCGAGGTTGGCGTTTTGCCCCGGGCCCACGGCTCGGCCATCTTCCAGCGCGGCGAGACGCAGGCCCTGGTCACCACCGTCCTGGGGACCGGCGCTGACGAGCAGCGGGTCGATGGGATCATGGACGAGTACAGCAAGAAGTTCATGCTGGACTACAACATGCCCCCGTTCGCCGTCGGCGAGATTCGGCCGATTCGCGGACCTGGTCGTCGCGAGATCGGCCACGGCGCCCTGGCCGAGCGGTCGGTCGCCCCGATCTTGCCCCCGGCCGCCAAATTCCCCTACACGATTCGGGTCATCTCCGACATCCTGGAATCCAATGGTTCCAGCTCGATGGCCTCGGTCTGCGGCGCCACGCTCAGCCTGATGGACGCCGGCGTGCCGATCACCGACCCGGTCGGCGGCATCTCGATCGGCCTCGTGCAGGACGAGGAGACCGGTCGCCACGTTCTTCTGACCGACATCATCGGCGACGAAGATCACTTCGGCGACATGGATTTCAAGATCGCCGGCACCCAGCGCGGCGTCACCGGCATCCAGCTCGACCTGAAGAACCAGGGGATCACCGAAGAAATCATTCGAGAGACCCTCGAGCAGGCCCACGAGGCCCGTCTTGAGATCCTCCGGGCCATGCTCCGGTCGATCAAGCGGCCCCGCGAGGAAATCTCGGCCAACGCCCCGCGCCTGATTCAGATCCAGATCAACCCCGAGAAGATCGGTCTGATCATCGGCCCCGGCGGCAAGACCATCCGACGCCTCCAAGACGAAACCGGCGCCAAGATCGACATCGAGGACACCGGCGTCGTCACCCTGTCGAGCCCCGACTCGGCCGGAGCCGAGGCCGCTCGCGACAAGATCGTCGCCATGACCGAGGGAGTCCAAATCGGCCGGATCTACGAGGGCCGCGTCACCTCCATCAAAGAGTTTGGCGCGTTCGTTGAGATCCTTCCGGGCAAGGACGGCTTGGTCCACATCAGCGAACTGTCCGAAGGCTACGTCTCCAGCGTCGTCGAAATCTGCCACGTGGGCGACCCCATGCTGGTTAAGGCGATCGCCGTTGACGACCAGGACCGCGTCAAACTGTCGCGCAAGGCGGCCCTCGCCGAGCGCGGAGAACCCGACGAATTCGCCTCGCGAACCCGGCCCGCCGGCGCTCCGAGCGATCGGCCGCCGTCGGGCGGCGGCGGCGCTCCTCGACGCCCCTCGGGCGGTGAACCCGGCCGTGATCGCGACCGCGGCTACGGAGACCGGGACCGCGACCGCGGCGGTTACGGAGATCGCGGAGGATCGCGGGGGCCGTCGCGCTCCTAACCTTTGCTCTCCGCGTGGAACTCTCTGTTTATGAGCGGGAACGCTCGGGCGTGGGTCCGAGCGTTCCCCGCGCGACCCCCATCTCGCGGCGTCGATCGCGCTCGAGGCCCCTTACAGGCGGATCGAGACCATGGCCGACCCATTTGCGGGAACCACACTCGCGACATCAACGGAATCCGGCGACGCCCCGTCGGCGGGCGAATCCTGGGAGACTCCGGCCTCCAAGGCCCACGAACCCGAGATCGCGCGTCGGCTTCGGGCTCAAAACGCGCGGCTCTCGCAGTTGGCCGGGGGACTGGCCCACGAGATTCGCAACCCCCTCTCGACCCTCTCGTTGAACCTCGACCTGCTGGCCGAGGATTTCCAGGAGGCCGAAACGCCTCGCGAGCGCCGCGCCGGCCAGCGCATCGCGCGGCTGAAGCACGAGACGCGCCGGCTTCATGACATCCTCGAAAATTTCCTCCGCTTCGCCCGGCTGCAAGACCTGAGGCTGGAGGCCGCGAACCTCAACGTCGTGGTCGAGGAGCTTTGCGACTTCTACGAACCCCAGGCGAGCACCCGGGGGATCGTGGTCCGCACGCATTTCGACCCCGAGCTTCCTCTCGTCCCGCTCGACTCCAACATCTTCAAGCAAGCCGTGCTGAACCTGATGCTCAACGCCGAACACGCCATGCCCGAGGGAGGCGAGCTCATCATGACGACGCGGCGGGACGGCGATTCCGTCGTGCTGGAGGTCATCGACACCGGGGTCGGCATGTCCGACGACGTTCGGACCAAGATCTTCGATCCGTTCTATTCGACGCGGAAGGGGGGAAGCGGCCTCGGCCTGCCGACCACCCGGAACATCGTCGAGGGACACGGCGGCGCCATCGAGGCGCAGAGCGTTCCGAACAAAGGGTCCCGGTTTACGATCCGCCTGCCGTCGATCGCCGACTGACCGTTCCGTCTCGTCCCGTCGCGAGCGCCGCGCGGTCCTCTTGTCGCCCATCACTTTTCGCCGATCCTTGGAGAGTCGAGAACGTCCGATGGACCAGCAGATTCGCGTTCTGGTTGTCGACGACGACGAGCCCCACGCCGAGGCCGTCGCCGAGAGCCTCTCGCGCGTCGGCTACGACTGCGTCGTCGCCACCAGCGGCCGGGAAGGCGTGCGGTTGATCGAGGAGCAGAGCTTCGACATCATCATCACCGACCTGATCATGGAGGGCGTTGGCGGGCTCGACATCCTGGCCGAGGCGAAACGCGAGTTGCCCGACGCCGAGGTCGTGATCCTGACCGGCCACGGCACCATCAAGACGGCCGTCACCGCCATGCAGTCCGGGGCGACCACCTACCTGACCAAGCCGCTCGACATCGGCGAGCTGCGCACCGTCGTCGACAAGGCCTCGCAGTCCCAGCGCCTGGCGCGCTCGAACGTCGAACTGCAAAGGCAGCTCAACGAGAAGTTCGGCTTCGAGGGAGTGATCGGCAATTCGGCGGCGATGCACGCGGTTGTGGCCCGGCTTAGGCAGATCGCGCCGACGTCGGCCTCGGTCCTCATCACCGGCGAGAGCGGAACCGGCAAGGAGTTGGTCGCCAAGGCCCTGCACAACAACAGCCCCAGGCGGTACAAGCCGTTCGTGACCCTCAACTGCGCGGCCTTGAGCGACAACATCCTCGAAAGCGAGTTGTTCGGCCACGTCAAGGGGGCGTTCACCGGGGCCGACCGCGAACGGAAGGGGTGGTTCGAGCACGCCAACGGCGGCACGCTCTTTCTGGACGAGGTCGGCGACATCCCGATCGGCACCCAGGTGAAGCTCCTAAGGGCCCTGGAGAGCGGCGAGATCGTCCGCGTCGGCACCACCGAGCCGATCAAGGTCAACGTCCGCCTGATCTCCGCCACCAACCGCGACTTGACCGAGGCCATCGCCTCGGGCGCGTTTCGAAACGACCTGTACCACCGTCTCAAGGTCGTCAGCGTCAAACTTCCTCCCCTCCGAGAGCGGCGGGAGGACATCGACCTTCTGATCGATCACTTCCTCAAGGAATTCACGACCTCGCACGGCAAGAAGATCTCTTCGATCACCCCCGCCGCGCGCAAGATTCTCCGGGGCCATCATTGGCCCGGCAACGTTCGCGAGTTGAAGAACGTGGTCGAGAGCATGGTGGTCATCGACTTCGACGGGATCCTCGACGTCGACGACCTGACCGAAGAGCTTCAATCCGGCTCCGGCTCGGCCCCCGGCGACCCCGGCGATGGGATCGACCGATTCGTCGGCAAGTCGCTCGACGAGATCGAGAAGCATTACATCACCGAGACCCTCAAGCTCACCGCCGGCAATCGCGAGGAAGCCTCCAAGCTCCTGGGCATCGGCGAGCGCACCCTCTATCGCAAGCTCAAGGAATACGCCGGCTGAGCGAGGGCGTCGGACGGGAGGAGGATCCTTCCTGTTGTAGCCGGCCTCCGTGAGGCCGGGCCCGGCGCGGGATTGCCGAGGCCCACGGGCCGGGATCATATAGACCCCGGCTAGAGTGAGCCGGCCTTGCGCGAACCGCCCCGAGGACGACCTTGAGCGGTCGTCTTCGGGAGGGAGTTCGCCCGTCTTTTACTCTTCGTCGACCGGCTGTCCGCCGCGGCGGAGCTGGACGAGGACGCTCGTGTCTTCGAGGGTCGAGGTGTCGCCGGTGCTTTCGACCCCCGCGGCGATGTCGCGGAGCAAGCGCCGCATGATCTTGCCGCTTCGGGTCTTGGGCAGCGAGTCGGTGAAGTGGATCTCGTCGGGGCGGGCCAGGGCGCCGATCTCCTTGGAGACGTGGGCCCGAAGCTCGTCGCGAAGAGTCGCGCTGGGAGACTGGCCCGATTCCAGGGTCACGAAGGCCGAGATGGCTTGGCCCTTGAGGTCGTCGGGCTTGCCGACCACGGCGGCCTCGGCCACCGCGGCGTGGCTGACCAGGGCGCTTTCGATTTCCATGGTGGAGAGTCGGTGCCCGGAGACGTTGAGCACGTCGTCGACCCGGCCCATGATCCAGTAGTTGCCCTGGGCGTCGCGACGGGCGCCGTCGCCGGTGAAGTAGCAGCCCGGAACGTCGTTCCAGTACTGCTCCTTGTACCGCTCGTCATCGCCGTAGAGCGTGCGGAGCATGCCCGGCCACGGCTTGGTGATGACCAGGAACCCTCCTTCGTCGGTTCCGACGGGCTTGCCGTCTTTGGTGACGACGTCGGGAACAATCCCCGGCAACGGACGAGTCGCCGAGCCGGGCTGGGTGGGGGTCGCCCCCGGCAAGGGAGCGATCAAGATCGCGCCGTTTTCGGTTTGCCACCAGGTGTCGACGATCGGGCAGCGTCCCTTGCCGATCACCTCGTGGTACCACATCCAGGCCTCGGGGTTGATCGGCTCGCCGACGGAGCCGAGCAGCCGAAGGCTTGAGAGGTCGTACTTGTTGGGGTGCTCTTCGCCCCACTTCATGAACGCCCGGATGGCGGTGGGGGCGGTGTAGAGGATCGTGACCCGGTAGTCCTCGACGATCTTCCAGAACCGAGCTTCGTCGGGCCAGTTGGGCGCCCCTTCGTACATGACGCAGGTGGCCCCCAGGGCCAGCGGTCCATAGATCACGTACGAGTGCCCGGTGACCCAGCCGATGTCGGCGGTGCACCAGAAGGTGTCTTCGGGCTTGAGGTCGAAGACCCATTTGGAGGTCAGCGCCGTCTGAAGCAGGTAGCCGCCGGTGGTGTGGAGGATGCCCTTGGGCTTGCCGGTCGAACCCGAGGTGTAGAGGATGAAGAGCGGGTTTTCGCTGTCGACCGGCTCGGGGGGGCAGTCGGCCGAGACGTTGGCCTCAAGCTCGTGCCACCAGTGGTCGCGGCCCTCGGTCCAGGCGATGTCGGTTCCCGTCCGCTTGTAAACGATCACGCTTTCGATCGTGAGGGCCTCGGCCACGGCGTTGTCGGCGTTGACCTTCAGCGGGACGACCTTGCCGCGACGATAGCCGCCGTCGGCGGTCACCAGCACTTTGGCCTTGCAGTCGTTGATCCGGCCGGCGAGCGCCTCGGCGCTGAAGCCGCCGAAGACCACCATGTGCGCGGCGCCGATGCGAGCGCAGGCCAAGGCGGCGATGACCAGTTCGGGGATCATCGGCATGTAGATCGCGACGACGTCCCCCTTCTTAACGCCCTGGCCCTTCAGGACGTTGGCGAACTTGCTAACCTCGCGGAGCAGGTCCTGATACCGGAGCACCCGGCGGTCTCCCGGCTCCCCCTCCCAGATCAGCGCGGCCTTGTTCTTGTTGGGCCCCTCGCAGTGGCGGTCGATGCAGTTGTACGAGGCGTTGAGCTCTCCCCCCACGAACCATTTGGCGAACGGTTCGTTCCACTCCAGCACCTTGTCCCAGCGCTTGGTCCAAGAGAGCATCTCGGCCTGCTCGCCCCAGAAGCCTTCGGGATCGTCCTTGGCCCGGTCCCAAAGCGCCTGGTATTCGTCGAGACTCTTAATCCAGGCGTTCTTGGAGAACTCGGCGGGGGGAGGAAACACCCGGCTCTCTTGAAGAACGCTTTTGATCGATCCGCCGCCGCCGGGGGAAGCCGTTTTTTCGGGGGCCATGTTCGCACGCTCCAACAACGCGAAGGATGGGGAGGAATCGGAAAGCCGGTATGAGTGGCGGCATCGCCGCTTCATGAGGTTATCGATTCTAAGGCTGGTCGCGCCCGGATCTTAAGGGCCGACCGTGCCCGGATCTTAAGGCCCTCCGAGCGGCGAGTCAATCACCGGCCGGTTCAAAGGGCCGTCGTCGTCGCTTCAAGCAATAATTTCATTTCGAGCCTCTGAAGCCGCCGCGCCAGCGTCCTTTCCCTGGTTCCCGGACGACTGCCCGAGCAAAGATCAATCATGGCGAAGGGGTCCCACGCGCCCGAGCCGATCAACCGGGCGGTCAACCGGTCATCGCCGTGATTCTCAAGCTCCGCGCGGGCGGCGTCGGCGAGGGCGGGAAACAGGGGATCCTTGCCGACCCTTCGAAACCAGTACGAGGCGTTGCCGGGATCGGGCTCGCGACGGTGGGCGACGCCGTGCCAGTAGACCGAAAACCGCCGCTCGCCCAGGTCGTCGGCCTCCTGCGCCGCGTCGTGGCTCGCCTCCCAAAAGTCGTGGACTTGCAGAAGCCCGGCCAGAAGCGCGAGCCGCTTCGGGCGAGAGGCGCTCGGGAAGAGCCGGCCGACGCCATCCTCCGTCAAAGCCCCGGCCAACCTTGGGCGGATGGAGGGGCGCTGAATGAGCGCGGGGCCCGTCGACGAGTCGTCTCCCAGGGCCGAGTAGCCAAGCGCGGCGATCAGGTCGAGCGGGCGACCATCCGAGACCGCCTCGGCCAGCTCGCCCGATTCGAGGCGGTCGACGATTTCGGCGACCGAGCGACCGTCGGCCTTCAGCGTGGGCCGACCCTCGACGACCTCGACCAATTCCCAAAGGCGGCTCATGGCGGATCCTCTTGGAAGAAGGGGGAGGCGGGAGCCGAACCCCACGCGTGACGCCGGCTCCGCGCCCGCCTCGCCCTCCTCAAATCAGGTTTGACTCAGAGGAAATAGCTCTGGATCAATCGAAAGATGTCTTGATACGTCGCGAAGACCATGAGGCAGAGCACCAAGAGGAGCCCGATGTAGGTGCCCGCGATCAGGGCCGAGTCGGGCAGGGGGCGTCCCCGAACCTTCTCGGCGATCAGGAAGACCATCTGGCCGCCGTCGAGCGGCGGGATCGGCAGGAAGTTGAGCACGGCGAGGTTGATGCTGATGAAGCCGAGGAAGTAGAGGAACTCGCCGAACCCCGTGTTGGCCGCCGAATAGGCCACCTGGGCGATCAGGATCGGCCCGCCGAGGTTGGTGGGACTGACCCGGCCGGAGAAGAGGCTTCGGATCGTCGCGTACATCATCTTCACGTTGTCGACCGTCTCGTTCCATCCCTCGCCGAGCGCGGCGAGCGGCGGCAGGGGCGGCAGCGTCCGCGAGGCGGGAAGGAATTCGAGCCCCCGATCCGGGTTGAACCACTCGGGGTCGATCTCGGGCGTGATCGAGACCGGCTCCCCCTTCCCCTTGATCGTCAGCGAGACGGTCTGAAGCGGAAGCGACTGGACCAGGCTGAACGCGAACGGCCAGGCGGCGTCCTTCCCGTTGAGGGCCAGCGTCTTCTCGCTGGGCAAGAGCCAGACGGCCTCTCCCTCGGGGGTGAGGCCCCGCGGTCGGCCCTGGGTCTTGGGGACGGTGATCGCCTCGATCTCGTCGCCGGGCTTCAGTCCCGCCTTCTCGGCCGGCGAGTCGGGGCGAACCTCCGCGATGATCGGCTTGACCGGCAGGCTGAGGCCGAGGCTGGGAATCTCCAGGTCCTCGGTCGGCATGACCGCGCCGGAGTTGAAGGTGGTGGGCATGGGATCGGGCGTGACGGTGAGCGTGATCGTCAGGGGCGTCTCGCCCTCTTGATCGGATCGCTCGATCTCAAAGGTCATCGGCTCGCCCGCGCGATCGAAGCAGAGGGTCGCCAGGCGCATGGGGTCGAGGTCGCCCTCGCCGTCGACCTTGACGATCCGATCGCCGATCTCGAAGCCCGCCTCCTTAGCCGGCGAGCCGTTTTGGATCGCGCTGATGGATCCGTGCTCCAGGCGGAAGCCGAAGTCGACGAAGTGGCTTGGCGGCAGGGTGAAAGTCGTCCGGGCCGGGGTTGCGTCCCCTTCCTTGTCGCTCCGAGCGAACTTCAACGGCCGCTCCTCGACGACGATCCGCAACGGCTTCGATCCGTTGCGGGCCGAGAGGAGAAGAAGCTCTTCGGCCGAGGCGATCGGGGCGGGGGTCTCGCCTTCGGGGGCCGCTTCGACAATGGCGACAAGCATCGGGTCGGACGTCGACCGCGGCGGCCAGGGGAAGTTCGGGGCGTCGACGGTTCCCGCGGGGGGCTGATAATCGATCACGTCCAGCGAGGGGCCGGGCGTGATGCCGATGGTCGGCCGGTCGCTCGTCGCCTCGCGCCTTGGCTGGATCAGGAAGTCCAGCGGCTCGTCGACGCCCGGGCGCTTGACCTTGAAGTTGATGATCTGATCCTGAACGCTCAGGTTGACGGCCTTCATCAGCTCTTGAAAGCCGACGTCGCCCGCGCCGTCGATTTCGATGATGTCGTCGCCGGCGCGGAGTCCCGCCTCGTAGGCGGGTGAGCCGGCGACGACCTCGCCGACCTTCGCCGCGACCTTCTCGCGCTCCTGGCCGAAGGCGTAGGAGAAGCAGACCACGGCCAGAAGCAGGTTCATGATCACCCCGGCCGAGATGATCGCCATCCGAGCCCCGACCGACTTGTTGCTGAAGGAGCGCGGGTCGGTCGTCTTGGCCTCGTTGTTCTCGCCGTCCGCCTCCCCTTCCTCGCCCTCGCCCAGCATTTTGACGAAGCCGCCCAGCGGGATCGCGGCCAGCACGTATTCGGTCTCGCCCTTCTTGAAGCCGAAGAGCGTTTTGCCAAAGCCGATGGAGAACTTCTCGACCTTGACGCCGTTCCACTTCGCCAGGAGGAAGTGCCCCAACTCATGGATGAAGATCACGAAGCCGAGCCCAAGCGCGACCTTCAAGATGTTCCAGACGGAGCTCAGGGTATCCAACGTTGAACCTCCAGGCGGGCCCGAGCGTCGACCTTCCACAACTGGTCGAGCGTGGGACGGGGATCGAATTCGTGATGATCGAGCCCAGCGCGGCAGGCGCGGGGGATGTCCAGAAAACCAATTTCGCCCCCGAGGAACCGCGCGACGGCCACCTCGTTGGCCGCGTTGAGGGCCGCGCCGGCGGTCCCTCCCCGCTTCATAACCTCATACGCCAAATCGAGGGCCGGAAACGTCTCGCGATCCGGGGGCTCGAACCGCAAGGCCGAAGGTTTGGTCAAATCCAGACGGGGGCCGGGGCAGGGGGCCCGGTCGGGATGAGTTAGGGCGTATTGAATCGGCAAACGCATGTCGGGAGGCGAAAGCTGGGCGATCACGCTGCCGTCGACGAACTCGACCATCGAATGAATGACGCTCTCGGGGTGAACGACGACCTCGATCTGGTCGGGCTCCAAGTCGAACAGCCAGCGGGCCTCGATCACCTCAAGCGCCTTGTTCATCAACGTGGCCGAGTCGATCGTGATCTTCGGTCCCATGCGCCAGGTCGGGTGGTTGAGCGCTTCTTCGGGCGTGACGTT
>Ga0182742_1004135_pt1 | contig 13436 bp, 11 predicted proteins | sample eDN5th37CBELigMG_FD_128880 | JGI IMG/M metagenome (GOLD analysis project Ga0182742, IMG submission 128880) | Enriched Miracle-Growth compost microbial communities from Emeryville, California, USA - eDNA 5th pass 37_C BE-Lig MG (version 2)... ... | reverse complement strand
GGCCCACGATCTCCGCCAGGGCATCGATCCGGCTGGCGTCCACCCGCAGGGACCGGCTGGCCGCCTCGGGGGCGCTGCGCTCGGTCTGACCTTCCTCGGCAGGCGTGGCCGGCACTGCCACCGCAACGATCTGCACCTGGTCCGGGACGAAGCGAAACGCAGCCTTCACCTCGTCCGGCGATGCTGAGGACAGCAGCTCGACCACGAGGTTGCAGGCGAACGGGTCGTATTCCGCCAGGTTCGGCTGCTCGTCCTGCAGCGCCACGCGCAGGGCCGCCAGGCCCGGGACGCGCCGGGCGATCTCCAGCGGGTCGTCGCCGTTGAAGAAGCAGTTCCGGTCGGGGACGTAGCGCACCGCCACCAGCGCATCGCCAGAAACGGGCACCTCGTCCCCTCGGCTGGCGAGCAGCGTCCGGATCCATGCCGCTTCCGGCTCCGGGAGTACTGTCTCGGCGGATGCGCGCTGTGCCGGGTCGTCGCTCGAGCGCGCCCGCAGCGTCGCCACCAGGCGTGCGGCCGCGGCTCCGGCGTCCTCGGGCAGCGCGCCGGTGCTGCCGATCGCGGTCAGCCACCGGTCGGTCTGCCCGATCACCCCGACCAGCTCGTCGACCGTGTCGCGGTCCACCGCCCGCCGCCCGGCACGGATGGCGCCCAGCAGGTCCTCGGCGGCGTGCAGGAGCAGGCCCATGGGCGGGAAGTCGAACAGGCCGGCAGAGCCCTTGAGGGTGTGGACGGCCCGGAAGGCGCTGTCGACCAGGGCTGAATCCTCGGGCCGCCGTTCCAGCGCCAGGAGGGCGTCGCCGGCCTGCTGCACCAGCTCCGGCCCCTCGATCAGGAACTGTTCGAGAAGCTCATCCATCCTGGGTATCGGCCGGACGCTGGTAGACGATCGCGTCGTGGAAGCGGCGCAGCCTGAACCGGTCGGTGATCCGCATCATCGATTCGGAATGACCCAGGCAGATGAAGCCGCCCGGGTTCAGCCGGTCGAACAGGTTGTGGGCGGCCAGCCGGCGCGAGACGTCGTCGAAATAGATCAGGACGTTGCGGCAGAAGACGACGTCGAACGTGCCGTTGGCGGCCATCGACGTGGCGTCGACCAGGTTGGCGCTGGTGAAGGTGACCGATTCCAAGAGGTCGTCGATCAGCCGCCAGCGGCCCTGCCCCACCGGCTCGAAATAGGCCTGGCGCACGTCCTCCGGCAGGCGGGCCAGCGCGCGCTCGCCATACCTGCCGGCGCGTGCCGCGCGCAGCACCCGGGTGTCGATGTCGGACCCCACGATCTCGACATGGTAGGCGTCCACCATCCGCCAGTTCTCGAGCAGCCAGAGTGCGATCGAATAGGCTTCCTCGCCGGTGGAGCAGGGCACCGACCAGATCCGGACCTTGTCGCCGGCCCCCCGCGTGGCGACGATCTCCGGGAGCAGGTCGCGGCTCAGGCAGCGCAGCTGGTGCTGCTCCCGGTAGAAATAGGTCTCGTTGACCGTGAACCGGTTGATCAGCTGCTCGGTCTCGGCACGGCTGGCGCGCAGATGGGCGAAATAGGCGGAAAAGTCCGCAGCACCGGTCTCCGCCATGCGTTCGGCCAGCCGGCGGTCGATGTAATAGCGCTTGGCCTCGCTGAACATCATGCCGGTCTCGGCATAAAGGAAGTCGCACAGGAGCTGCAGGTCCTGGGCACTCAGGAACGGGGGCTCGTCCGGCAGGGCGGGCATGCTCATCGGGCCGGGATCAGCTCGAGAAGGCAGGCGGCGATCCCGCCCAGCGGGACCACGAACTCCGCTCCGCCGGCATGGACCAGCTCGCCGGGCATGCCCCAGACGACCGCCGTCTCCTCGGCCTCGGCGATGGTGCGCCCGCCGGCATGGCGCAGTGCCGTCATGGCGGCGGCACCGTCATTGCCCATGCCGGTCATCAGGATGCCGATCAGGCGCTTTGCCCCGACCTGCTCGATGGCGCTGGCCACCAGGCGGTCGGTGCTGGGATGCCAGCGGTAGCCGGCCCCGGCAGGGGCTGGCAGCGCCATCAGCCCGGCCGGCCGCCGGCCGAGGATCAGGTCGGCTTCGCCTTTGGCGATGTAGACATGGCCGGGTGCCAGCGGGACCGGCTGCACTACTTCGAGGACAGTCAGGGCACAGAGCTTGTCCAGGCGCCGGGCCAGCGGCCCGGTGAAGCTCGCCGGCATGTGCTGCGCCACCAGGATCGGCCATGGGAAGTCCGCCGGCAGCGGCGCCAGGAGGGCATCCAGGGCCGGCGGGCCGCCCGTGGAGCAGCCCACCAGCACGGCACCCTCGACCTCGCCCGGCAGCGGCGGCAGGTCCGTCATGTCCGCCGGCACGGCCAGGACCGGCCGTACCGGTGCCGGCCGCTGCCTGGGTTCGCGGCGGCGCAGCCGCAGGCGCTCGGCCAGGCGGCGTGCCTTGGGCAGGCGTGCCCGTGCCGCGGCCCGCACCTTCTCGACCAGCTTCGGCCCGAGCAGGTCCATCTTCAGCGAGATGGCGCCGGTGGGCTTGGGGATGAAGTCGACGGCACCCAGGCTCAGCGCCTCGAGGGTCACCTCGGCACCCTCCCCGGTCATGGCGGAGACCATCACGACCGGGCATGGGCGCTCGACCATGATCCGGTCGAGGCAGGCAAGCCCGTCCATCTCCGGCATGTGGACGTCCAGGGTGACGACGTCGGGCCGGAACTGGTGGAGCTGGCGCAGGGCGTCCAGGCCATCGCGGGCAAAGGCGATCTCGAAGCCGCCGGCACGGGTGAACAATTCGCCCAGCAGCCGGCGCATCAGGGCGGAATCGTCGACGACGAGCAGACGCGTCACGACCCGGCCGCGCCCGCGCCGTCCAGCGCCGCCAGCAGGTCGCGCTCGGCGCGATCCAGGAGCTCCTGCGGATCGACCAGCAGGATGATGCGGCCATCCATGTCGAGATTGGCGACGCGGTCGAACATCCGACGGCCATCGGCCGCAAGCTCCGGCGTCGCCTGCAGCTGGTCCGCCGCAACGCTCAGGATCTCCGACACGGTGTCGACGACGAAGCCGGCCTGGCGGTCGCCGATCGTGGTCACGATCACCCGCCGCTGGCTTCCGGCCGCCTCCCCCGCCACTCCGAAGCGGCGCCGCTGCTCGATGATCGGCAGCACCCTGCCGCGATGGTTCATCACGCCCTCGATGAAGCCGGGTGCGCGGGGCACCCGCGTCAGCGTCGCCGGCAGCCGTAACACCTCGTCCACGGCAGCCACCGGCAGTCCGTATTCCTCCTGGCCCAGCCGGAACACCACGATCTGCTCCTGCGCACCATCATCCGCGTCCAACCCCAACTCCGTCTGCTGACGCCCCTCGGCGAGAAGATGGGTCACGGTGTCGTCGCGGAACAGACGCTCGGCCGACAGGATCGACACCAGGCCCGCTTTGCCCGGCAGCCGGCAGATGGACTGGATCCGCGCCTCGCCCGGCCCCCGGTTCAGCACCGCCGGCACGGGCGCCACCGTGGCCGGCGGGGCCCGGAGGATCGCCTGCAGCCGGTCGACCACGAGGCCGACCCGCGTATCTCCGACCCGCGCCACGACGATGCGGGCATCCCGGTCGGGTGCCCCCTGCTCGAAGCCCAGCAGGGCCCGCAGCGAGACCACCGGCAGCAGGGTCTCGCGCAAGGCCACCACGCCCAGCATCGCAGCGTCGGTCCGGGGCATGGCCAGGATGTGCGGCGGCAGTGCCAGGACCTCGCCGACCTCCGCAATCGGCAGCGCATAGGCTTGGCCGGCCAGGCCGAACGTCACGAACACCAGTTCCGGGGCGGTCGGCCCGGGAGCATCGGTGGCCTGCGCTGCCAGCCGCCCCCTTCGGCCATGCCTGGCGAGCGCCGCGAAGTCCCGCCGCAGGAGATCGTTCAGGTCGACCAGCCGGACGGCCGCCTCGCCCTGAACATGAAGATGGCCCGGCTGCGACCCCGCCATGTGGGGCGAGGCAGTATCCAGCCGGGTCAGCGCACCCACCTCGTCCACGGCCACGCTCACCGGCTCGTCCAGTTCCAGCAGCAAGAGCCTCGATGCCGCCGTGGCGGGTGCTTCCTCCTGTCCCAGCAGCCCGGCCAGGGAGATGACGGGCACCACCGCGCCACGCAGATTGGCCACTCCGGCCAAGCCTGCCGGCGCATGGGGAACCCGCGTGATCTTCGGCCGGCGGCACACCTCGGCGATGTCGCCGGCAGGCACGGCGAACCGCGTCTCGCCCACGCGAAACGTCAGCGCCTGATGCGCTCCTGGACCAAGCGGTCCCGGGCTCGGGGGCGTTGCCAAGTCAGGCTTCCGCCTTCTCGAGTTCGTCGGCGAGCAGGGCGATCTCCTCGATCGCCGCCGCCAAGTTCTCGGCACCCGTGGCCTGCTGACGCGCGGCGGTCGCGGCCTCGGCGGCAGCACCGCCGGCTTCTTCCGCCGCCGCCGCGACCTGCTGGACGCCGGACAGGACTTCCCTCGTGCTGTCGATGATCGTCCCGACAAAGGCCGCGATCTCGGCATTGCCGGCGCGCAGGCTCTCGGCGGTGGCCTCCAGCAGGGCCAGCCGCTCGTTGATCAGCCGGCTCTTCTGGATCTCGGCCTCGGAGTAGACGACGATCTGCTCCAGGTCCCGGCGCACCGCAGCCACCTGGACCTGCACGAGGCGGACCAGGTCCTTGGCGCGATCGGCATTGTCGGCGGAATCCCGGGCGAGGTTGCGGATGTCCGCCGAAACCACGGCAAAGCCCTGCCCCTGCGCGCCGGCCCGCGCGGCTTCCACCGAGCCGCTCACGGCGAGCATGGTCGTCTGCAGGGCGATCATGGCGATGCTGTCGACGATCTTCTCGATCTGCCTGCCGGCGTCTTCCAGAACCTCGATCAGGCCCAGGATGGCGCCCGTCTCGGCCAGGGCAGCGCCTACCCCCTCGGTCAGCTTCGCGACCGACCGGCGGCTGTCCTGCAGCCGGGCCTGCACCGCCTCGATGCCGGCGAGTGCCTGTCGCGCGGCCTCGCCCGTGGCGGCTGCGGCCTTCTGGATCTGTGCCATCGCCGAGCTGGATTGCTGGGTCGCCGCCGCCTGGACCTGCGCGCCCTGGCTGATCTGGTCGACCGCCGTCAGGATCTCGCCGGCAGCCCCGGCCAGCTCCTGCACCGTCGCCGACAGTTCCTCGGCCGCAGCCCCCAGCTGCTGGGCCAGATCCGCGCTCTGATCCTGCGATTGCAGACGCTCTGCCAGCTTCGCCAGGGCTTCGGCTGCCTTCTGGCTCTGATGGAGTGCGGTGCCCTGCTGCTGCACCGATCGCTGCGCCTGGGCCGCGGCGGCGGACTGTTCTTCGGCCGCACCCGCGATGTTCTCCGCACCCTGGTGCGCCTCGCGGGCGGCGGCATCCGCCTCGGCTGCCGCCAGCAGGATCGCCTGGCTGCTCTCGACCAGGGCCGCCAGGCTGGCGCGGGCGACATCCAGCCCTGCCGATACCGCCCGTGCCCCGGCAGCCTCCTCCGTCGCGACGGCCGCGGTGGTGCGGATGCGCTCGGCGATGGTCCGCACCTCTTTGGAGATCCGGTCGGCCAGCGTCTGCACCTCGCGGGAGCGCTGCTCCGAAACATCGGCGAGGCTGCGGACCTCGTCGGCGACCACGGCGAAGCCCCGGCCATGATCGCCGGCCCGCGCCGCCTCGATCGCGGCATTCAGCGCCACGAGGCTGGTCTGGTCCGAGATGTCGGCGACGGCCTTGGTGACCTCGCCGATATCGCCCGCCTGCTGCTCCAGCTTCGCGATGACGTCGACCGAACGGAGCTGACGCTGCGCGTTCACCTCCACCGCCCCGGCCGTTCCCCCGATCTGGCCGGCCGTTTCCGTCAGCTGCGTCTGCAGGGCCAGGGCCTCGGCCCGCGCCTGGTCCGCCCGCTCGCGCGCCTGCCCGAACGCGGTGACGAGCCCCATGATCGCGGCCAGGGACTGGTGCGATGCGCCGGCCGCCTCTTCGGCCGCACTCGCGATCTGCTCCATCGCCCGGCCGAGCTCCTCGGCCGCCGTGGACGCCTCCGCGACGCCGCTCGCCAGTTCCTCCGTGGCAGCGCCGATGCGCTCGACCGCGGTCTGGACGGATCCGGCGGCACGCGGCGTGCGGTGCCGTTTAGGCGACGCAGGCACCGCCGCTTCCGCTTCCGCCTCGGGCTTGGCGGGCGACCGCTCCCTGCCCGCCAGTGCCGACGTCTTTACCAGTGCCATGATCGCTTCCGCTTGCTGGGAGCCGCTGCGGCGGGTTCGTCGCCCGCAAGACTAGGCAAGATCGCCGGGCTTGCCCACGCCAAGCCGCCTTCGCGCACACCGCCGCGACGGGTCCGGCTGAAGGCTGCGCGGCGAGACCGCTGCGTCCCGGATGACCCGCACCTCGCCTTTGCGACGATCACGTCGAAGTTCCAGCATGGGATCATCATGATGCACGCAAGTAAATCATCATATTCCCAAGCATCGACGCACAACGATCAGGTGCCGGACCTGTTGCCCAGAAGTTGATCGATCTCGTCGCGGAGGCGGGCGAGCCGCTCGCGTTCGGCGGGGGCGAGGGTGCGGCCGGCGCTGCGGGCTGCCAGGATGTTCCGGCTGAGGCGGTCGACCAGCCGGACCGGCACCACACCATCCGCCGTCGTGCGCCGCTGCGGCCGTGGCTCGTCCTGCGCATGCTTGCCGTCCGGGTGGTCCTGGTCCTGGGCCTCGCGGATGGCCCTGACCGTGAGCATGCCCTGGCGGGCCAGCCTGATCAGCCGGTCCCGGGCGGCCCGGTCCTCGATGCGGGCGAGCTCGATCAGCGCGTTCTTGGCGATGCGCAGTTCTGACGTCAGAACCGATTCCAGCACCTCGTCCGGCAGGGTGAGGATGCGCAGGATGGCGCTCACCTCGGCCTTGGACTTGCCCAGGGCCGCCGCGGCGGTCGTCTGGTTGTAGCCCTTCTCGCTGATGAGCTGCCGCAGGCCCCTCGCCTCTTCCACGGGCGTCAAGTCGACGCGCTGGAGGTTCTCGATCAGCGAGGCGACCTCGACGTTCCCCTCGTGCTCGATGGCGAGGATGGTGGTCCAGCCATTGTGCCTGGCCGCCCGCCAGCGGCGCTCGCCGGCGACGATGAACCAGCGGTCCTTCGCCTGGGGGTTCCGGCTGAGCAGGATCGGCTGGAGCTGCCCCTGCTCGGCCATGGTCGCGGCGAGTGCCTCGATCTCGCGCTGGTCGAACTGGGTGCGCGCCTGGCCGGGATGCGGCTCGATCCGGTCGATGGATGCCTCGAAGCTGTGGCGGAACCGGCTGCCCCGCGTGACCAGGCTGCCCGACGCCTCGCCGATCAGGGAGGTCGAGGTGCTCAGAATGGGTGACGGCTGCTGCCTGCGCCTGCTCATCTTGAGCCCCCTGCCCCTGCCGTCACCTCTTCAGCGACCACCTTCGGCCAGTCCGCACCGGCCGCGATGGCTGCTGCCAGCCGGTCGTAGACCGCCACCGCCGGCGTGCCGGCCGAGGCTTCCAGCGCGATCCGGCCATTGCGTGCCGCATGCCCGAACACCGCACTCTCCGGCACCGGCTCCAGCACGATGCCCTTGTCGCCCATGGCCACCACCAGATGCTCCAGCACCTCGCGGTCCACCGCCTTGCGCCGGCTGTACTGGGTCGGCAGGATCCCGGCCAGCCTGAGGCCCGGGTTCAGCCGGCGCTGGACCTTGTTCACCGTGCCCAGGATCAGCCCCACCCCCATCGTGTCGTAGGGCTCGGTGCGCACCGGGATGATCACGTCCTGGGCAGCCGCCAGCGCCATCCAGGTGAGCATGCCGAGATTGGGCGGCGCGTCGATCACGATGTAGTCGTAGCCGGCCCGGACCTCGTCCAGCTTCTCGCGCAGCACCACGTCCAGGCCGGGCTCGCGCCGGCTGTCCACTTCCGCCAGCTCGATATGGCTGGCCGCCAGGTCGAACGGCAGCGGGCGATGGCCGGCGATCGAGCTGCCGGCCGGCAGGATCGCCTCCTGCAGCGGGCGGGACTGCAGGACCACGTTGGCGATGGTCTGGCCCTGGCGATGGACCTCGACCGCACCGCCGGCGAGCAGCGCCACCGTGGCGGTCGCCTGCGGGTCGAGATCGAGCAGGAGCACCCGCTGCCCGCGACTGGCCAGGGCATAGGCCAGGTTCAGCGCGCTGGTGGTCTTGCCCACGCCGCCCTTCTGGTTGGCGAGTGCGATCACCCTGGCCTCGCGCGCCCGCCCGCTCGCCAGGGCGGCCAGCTCGGCCGCCACATCGTCCGGGATCGGATCGCGGCCGTTCTCCCAGCGGCTCACCCTGGGCTTGTCGTAGCTCCGGCCGAGGCGCGTGTTGAGGATGTCCTTCAGGGCAGCCTGGCTGAGCCGCAGCTCGCGCCGCAGCGCCCTCATCACCTCGCCCTGCATCCGCCTCTCCCATCGCACGCACGGTCATGCAGGATGATCGGACCCATGGGGCCCGTCAACGGTCAACGTTGATGGTTGACGGTTGATGTTGCACAAACGCCAGACGACCCGGGCCGTTTCAAATTCAGCGAAGCCCCGCCGGCTTCACGCGGCCTGAGAGTGGCGCCACGACCGGCGATTCGCTCCACAGGTTGTTCACGCTGAATTTGAAACGCCCATCGACTTGTCCACGCTGAATTCGAAACGGCCCGTCGCTGAATCTGAAACGCCTCGGCCATCGATTCCACGCTGAATTCGAAACGCGGACGGGGGTTGTCCACGCTGAACTTGAAACGAATTCCTATAGAGAACCTATATCAAGAATTCTCCTATAGGGTCCGTGGAGAACAACCTCCGGCCTGGCAGATGCTTTCCTGCTGTCGTTCCCCTTCGCTGAAGTTGATACGGAATATGCGAGCCTGAACTGGCCAGACGGGCTTTCATGGTTCTCATGTCGCCGGGCTTGTGTTTACCATATCCACCGGTAGTTGCTGAGGATGGGGCAGGCAGGAAATGGCGGAAGTACATCGTCAGCTCGTCCTGCGCGGTCTGGACGACATGCTCGCTGAAGCTGATACGGCCAAGGAGCGCCGCCGCGTGCAGTCGGCCCATGATGCGCTGCTGCTCGAGCAGGACGCGATCAACTATCTGCATTCCGGCTTCTGCCAGGCAGCCCTGCCGCATCGCGAGCCCAAGAACGCCACCGAGCCGTGGGTCCGCCGCAACGGTGCCTATCAGCTCGTCATCCGTCCGGGCATCCTGCCGCTGCGCGACCGGATCCTCACCGTCGGCGTGCCGTACGGGACCAAGGCGCGCCTGATCATGATCTATTTCCAGACCGAGGCGGTGCGCAACCGCAGCCAGATCGTCGATCTGGGGCCGACCATGGCGTCCTGGCTGAAGAAGATGGGGCTGGGGACCTCGGGCGGCCCGCGCGGATCCTATGCGCCGGTGCGCGAGCAGGCCCTGCGGATCGCGCGGTGCGAGTTCACCATGCGGTTCGAGCGCGGTGCCAGCGAGGCCCATCTGGTCGACCAGCGCATCGTGGACGGCATGCATCTGTGGCGGGACGACAGCGACGAGACCGAGATGTTCCGCAGCGGCGGCGAGTGGGGCCGGCATGTCAAGCTCAGCGACAGCTTCTTCGAGCATCTCATCGACCATGCGGTGCCCCTGTCGGAGGAAGCCATCGCGAAGCTGAAGAGCTCCAGCCTGGCGCTCGACCTCTATGTCTGGCTGGCCTACCGGCTGCACACCATGAGGAAGGAGACCATGGTTCCCTGGCATGCGCTGGGCGAGCATTTCGGCAGCGAGAGCGGCCACCGGCAGCTGGCCTTCCGGCTGAAGGAGGTGCTCAAGGACGTGGTGGCCGTCTATCCCGACGCCAATGTCGAGGCGACCGCCCGGGGCTTGGTGCTGCGCCCGTCGCGATCCGCGGTACCCATCTCCAGCAGCGTCGTGAAGCTGCCCACGGCACTCGTCCGCTGAACGGAGGCGGTTCTGACGTCAGAACCAGCGCATGATCCGGGGCAGGGGAGGGGGAACCCGGTTGGGCTGGCCGTGCGGCAGGTGGACCGAAGCGCCGGGCGCCTGTAGCATCCTGCGGAGTAGGGGGACCCTAGGTTGTCGTTCCTGCATCGAGAATGCAGGCGAAAGCAACTCCATCTGCCATAAAGATCAGGCCGAAATAAGGGCAGCAAGAGCAACACGTCCACGGGCAATCGTCTTGCCGCTCCGGGCGGCTCGATTTGACGGAAGGAAGTCATGCGCCAGCTCACGATAAATGGCGGCGGCATCAACATCGTCGAGAGCGGGCCGCCGGACGGGCCTGCGGTGGTGTTCGTGAACTCGCTCGGCACCGACCTGCGGGTCTGGGACGAGGTGCTGCCCCGCCTGCCGGCCGGCCTCCGCCTGATCCGCTACGACAAGCGCGGCCATGGCCTGTCCTCCCTGGAGCCCGCCTCGCGCACCATCCAGGCGCACAGCGCCGATCTGGCCGCGCTCATGGACCAGCTCCAGATCCGTGCTGCCCTGGTGGTGGGCCTGTCCATCGGCGGCATGATCGGCCAGATGCTCGCCGTCACCCGGCCCGACCTGGTGGCCGGCCTCGTCCTGCTCGACACGGGCCACCGGATCGGGCCGGCTTCGAACTGGGACGCGCGCATCGCTGCCGTGCGCGAGGGTGGCCTGGCGGCGATCTCGGAGGCAGTGATGGAGCGCTGGTTCTCCGCTGCGTTCCGGCGCGAACGGCCCGAAACGGTCGCGGCTTGGCGCACCCTGCTGGAACGAACCCCGGTCGAGGGCTATGTCGCCGCCTGCGAGGCGGTCCGCGACGCCGACCTCACCGACCTCTCGCCCAGGATCGCCATCCCGACCCGGGTCGCCGTCGGCTCGGAGGACCAGGCGACCCCGCCGGAACTGGTCCAGGCGGCGGCAGCGCTGATCAAGGGTGCGAGCTTCGAGCTGATCGAGGGTACCGGTCACATCCCGCCGGCGGAGCGGCCCGACCTGGTGGCCGCCATCATCCGGGCCCAGCTCGAAGCGCTCGGCCATGGCTGACGCCCCGTCCGAGCTGGAACGGAACGGGGAGGCGGTCCGCCGCAGGATCCTGGGCGATGCCCATGTCGACCGGGCGGCCGCCAGCCGCACCGCGTTCGACGCGCCCTTCCAGGAGCTGATCACCCGCTCGGCCTGGGGCTCCGTCTGGAGCCGGCCGGATCTCAGCCCGCGCGAGCGCTCGATCGTCACCATCGCGCTGCTGGCAGCCCTCGGCCATCACGACGAGCTGGCGATGCATATCCGCGCCACCCGCCAGACCGGTGCCAGCGAGGCGGACGTGCGCGAGGCGCTGCTGCATGTCGCAGTCTATGCCGGCCTGCCCGCCGCCAACAGCGCGATCCGGCTGGCCAAGCAGGTCTATGCCGAACTGGCCGCGGCGGAGGCCAAGGAGGGGAAAGCGCCATGAGCGGGTTTTCGCGGCTCCAGCCGGATGTCCAGCCGGGCCTGATCGACCCGGGCTACCGGTCCACCGGCCTGCGTGGGCCCAAAGCACCCCTGATCCGCATTCCGCATGGTCTCGGCGAGACCAGCGGGCCACGCTTCGGCGCAGGCTGGGTCGGGCCGCAGGATGCCGACCTCACCCAGAACGGCCGCTGCAATGGCGAGCCTTTGGGCGAGCGGATCATCGTCACCGGCCGGGTCCTGGACGAATATGGCCGGCCCGTGCGCGATACGATGGTCGAGGTCTGGCAGGCCAATGCGGCCGGCCGCTACATCCACAAGAGCGATCAGCACGCGGCACCGCTCGACCCGAACTTCCGCGGTTCCGGCCGCTGCGTGACCGACGGGGAGGGGCGCTACCGCTTCCTCACGATCAAGCCGGGCGCCTATCCGTGGCGCAACCACCCCAATGCCTGGCGGCCGAACCACATCCATTTCTCCCTGTTCGGCCAAGGGTTCGCCAGCCGGCTGGTGACCCAGATGTACTTCCCGGGCGACCCGCTGCTCCAGCTCGACCCGATCCACAACAGCGTGCCCGCCGACGCGCGCGAACTGCTGATCGCCCGGTTCGACATCGAGGCGACCGAGCCGGAATGGGCGCTGGCCTACCAGTTCGACATCGTGCTGCGCGGCCCGGACGCGACGCCGATGGAGCCATAGCCGCCATGAGCAACCGCCTCCGGCAGACCCCGTCGCAGACGCTAGGTCCCTTCTTCGCCTATGGCCTGACCGCCCGGCAGTATGGCTACGACTTCGACCAGCTCGCGGACGGGCGCATCGCCCGGGACGACACGACAGGCACCCGGATCCAGGTGACGGGCCAGGTGTTCGACGGTGCCGGCGCACTGATCGAGGATGCCATGGTCGAGGTCTGGCAGGCCGATGCCGATGGCCGCTATCCCGACGCGGCCGCCTTTGCCGACCGCCATGCCTTTCACGGGTTCGGCCGCTGCGGGACCGGCGCCGATCCGGCCCGCCGGTTCGTGTTCGACACGATCAAGCCGGGCGGCCATGACGGCCAGGCGCCGCATCTGAACGTCATCCTGACCATGCGCGGCCTGCTGCTGCACCTGTTCACCCGGATCTATTTCGCGGACGAGGCGGCGGCGAACGAAACGGACCCGGTGCTGGCGCTGGTGCCGGAGGCACGTCGGAACACGCTGATCGCCCCCCTGGTCCAGCCCGGCCTCTACCGGTTCGACATCCGGATGCAGGGCGACGACGAGACCGTGTTCTTCGACGTCTGAGGGGAGCGCCGCCGCCGGATGAGCGTCTCGGCCTTCGATTCCATCATGCTCGGCGGCCTGCTCGGTGACGAGGCGGTCAGCCCGCTCCTGGACGACCGGGCACGGATCCGGGCGATGCTCCGGGTCGAGGCGGCCCTGGCCCGCGTGCAGGGTGAGCTCGGCATCATCCCGCAAGCGGCCGCTGCCGCCATCGCCACCACGGCAGCAGCGCTCGAGATCGAGCCCGCGAAGCTGGCGGCGGGTACGGCCAGGGACGGGGTCCCGGTCCCGGCCCTGGTGAAGGCGCTGCGCAAGGCGGTCGGGGCGGCCCATGCCGACCATGTCCATTTCGGCGCCACCAGCCAGGACATCGTCGATACCGCCCTGATGCTGACGGTCACGGAAGCGCTGGAAGTCATCGCCGGCAGGCTGCACGACAGCATCGAACTGCTGGCCGCCCTGGCGGAGCGGCATGCCGCCACGATCATGGCCGGCCGCACCCGGTTCCAGCTGGCCTCCCCCACCACGTTCGGGCTGAAAGCCGCTGGCTGGGCGGCACCGCTGCGGCGTCATCTCGACCGATTGGCGGAGCTCCGGCCGCGCCTGGCGGTCGTGTCCCTGGCCGGTGCCAGCGGCAATCTGGCGTCACTGGGAGAAAGGGGAGGCGAGGTGGAGGCGGCCCTGGCCCGGGAGCTGGGGCTCGGCCTGGCCATGGCACCCTGGCATGCCGCGCGCGACACGGTGGCCGAGCTCG
>Ga0182742_1004134_pt1 | contig 13437 bp, 15 predicted proteins | sample eDN5th37CBELigMG_FD_128880 | JGI IMG/M metagenome (GOLD analysis project Ga0182742, IMG submission 128880) | Enriched Miracle-Growth compost microbial communities from Emeryville, California, USA - eDNA 5th pass 37_C BE-Lig MG (version 2)... ... | reverse complement strand
AAGCCAAAAGAGTGTTTTGTGCAAGTAGAGTCATGAACGAACCCACAAAAACGCTAAGCGAGATAGATTAGTCGAGAGACCTAGCGCTCGAAGGAGCCGGGAAGGAGACTAAACTATCGAGCCCATTAGGAGGATGAATAGTGTATACAACAAGATTTGCAACACTAGAAGAAATACCAAAGTTAGTAGAATGCTGGACTAAGATGACCATTGAAATGAGTGAGCCTGATGGCACACCTTTACCTACAGATGAACGAATTACAGAAATTTACGAGATATTTGAAGCTAGAATAAAGGATGGCAGTCTTATTTTTCGTGTAGCAGTAGATGATAACGGAGAGATAGCTGCTTGTGCTGGAGGATTAATTCGCTATGATTACATGTGGCCATTAAGTAAAGATCCTTCACCTGTTGGTTGGGTAGTTTCGGTATATACTGACCATAACCACCGTAAGCAAGGCTTGGCTAATAAAATAGTCAATGAAGTGTGTGAGTGGCTACAACAAAAAGAAGTAAGTATGATTAGACTATGGGCTAGCAAGCAAGGTAAGCCAACATATGAAAAGCTTGGTTTTGAACAATCAAGCTTTATGGAAAAGTTTATTTAAGGATGAAGGAGTAGTGCGTATAACGTACTACTCCTATTTTTTGCGACTTGGAATTAACGCTTAGTAGTAACTCACTCACAAAAACGCTAAGCGAGATCAATCAGTCGAGCGACCCTGGTTTTCTTTTTTCATAATTACGTCTATAATGATTAGATAGATATCTAATTTAAGGAGAGTTTATATGGATGAGCGAAAAAATATAAAAATCTTTACGCAATTAGATCCAGTAATGGAAACGATCGGCTTGCTTTATATATCTGATCATCAAGCGGACTACAAAAGAGAGTGGATAGAAAGCTGTAATGAGTTAGGTATTAATGGTGAATTATTTTTTGAAAAACATATGGGTTACCTAGAAGACTATTTGAAAGAGTTCGAAAAGCATAAAGTATTGTCAGATGAAGCTTCATTCTTTATTAACGTTAACAGTAATAGCAAAGAGATGGATTTGTTTTTTAGGGTCATGTTTTATGGTATTCTCAATAACCATAAGTGGTTAAATGACTTTTCCAACGTTACTGAAGAGGTTATTCTTGAGCTCATGCTGGAGCTACTAGCACCTAAGTCCAATAAGCATCAGGAGGAGCTAACATTATATTCAGTTAGAACGACTGATAAATTTATAGCCTTTCTAGATGAATGTGAAGCTAGTGAACGAGAAAAATGGATGCTGCTGCAGCTCTATTGCCAACCTAAACAGATGTTTGAGAGATGGATTAATGTTATTTCTAGTAATATTCAAGCATATGAAAAAGCTTTTAAAGCAGTAGAATCTCACTTCAATAAGTTGATGGAGTCGTATGAAGATTCTTTAAAGACACAAAAGCTTAGTGCGTACAAAAATATTGTTGATGGCATTCAAGATGAGTTATTTGTTTACCCAACACTCGCATTTCCAAATACATTATCCTTATTAAAAGATACAATATATTATGGATTGCTGCTTGATTTGATTCCGATAGATAATGATTCGCCAGAAGAAATAAAGGAATTTTTGCATATTCGGTTAAAAGCATTAGCGGATATGAGTAAATTACAAATTTTAATGCTGCTTAAGCAAGGTGAAAAATATAATCTTGAAATTGCAGAGCAAATCGGTCTAACTGCTGCTACGACTTCACATCATATGAATGCTCTGCTAGCGACAGGGTTTGTAGGTATTAACAAACAAGCTGGCAAAGTATATTACCATCTTGAAAAAGAAGGTATAAAACATTTGATTGATAAATTAGAACAGTATCTATTGTAAGCTTATATTTTAACTTAAGGAAAGCCCTATGATTAACGCGAACTCAGCTGCTTAATCATAGGGCTTTCTTTTTTTAAAAAAAGTTATTTGAAGTTATTGACAATTAGATGAGTATCGTATTACAATGAATCCAAGAATTAGATGTCAATCTAATTGAAGTGAGGGGAAGTAAGATGAAAAAGAAATTTGGTAAATTATCAATAATCAAAAAGAAAAACAGAGATAAACAGCAGAACTATGTTGAAAAAGGGGAAAAGTCGTATATGAACCACATTGATATAGTGAGGGAAACGACAATCTCATATATCAACAATCGATATTAATGATAGGCAAGTAAGCTACTATGCTGAATCATTTAGTTAGACAAATATCTTATTTATATGGAGGACAATTCGATGCTAAACTTTATAAAAAGCCAAAAGAAACAGAAAAAACTTGTAGTTAAAGAGCAAGCTTGTACAAAAAAGGAGCAAGAAACTTTTACAAGCCACATCGATATCGTAAGAGAAACGACAATCTTACAGATTAATCATCGTTATTAACGGTATGAATCTGAGAAAGTGATATTAATCCAATAAATATAGTTAGACAACCGTCTTATTTAAACTGGAGGTAAATTGATGTTCAACTTTATTAAAAAACACAAACTACTATTTGCTAGCGTGTTGCTTATCAGTGTCATTGTTTCAGCTTCAATCGTCCTAATCGCGTTTATACTGCAAGAAGTAGTGGATTCCGCATTGCAGCAAAATTGGACTCATTTTCAAGCCATAACGATTAAAACACTTATCTTTCTAGTAGTGTTCGGGATTATTCATTATAGCTACGGATTAGTTAATGCAAAGTTCTTACAAAAGGTCACTATTGCAATGAGACAATTTATTGTAAATGGCTTAGTTAATAAAAATCTCGATAGCTATAATAAACAAAATTCTTCTTATTATTTGTCAACGTTAACTAACGACATTAAGCAAGTTGAGGATAACTACTTAAAGCCTTTAGTGAATATTATACAAAATGGTGTAATGTTCGTATTATCATTGGCAGCACTGTTTTATTTAAACACATACGTGACATTGGCCTTACTTGCATGTGTAGTCCTTATGTTTATTGGACCCTCTTTACTTGCTAAGGTTTTAGAGACAAAGCAAAATGCAGTATCAAAACGAATGGCTAGTTTTACAAGTCATATTAAAGATTTTCTAGATGGATTTGATGTTTTGTATTCATACCGTGTGCTAGGTAAAGCTAATAAGCATTTTCAGGAAGAAAACGAAAAAACGGCAAAAACAAGATATGAGGCCGATCATGTTAATGCCATTAACAATAGCTTATCTAACCTGCTGGGGTTAATCGCACAGTTTGCAGTAATATTGATATCAGGCTACCTCATTATTAAAGGTGAACTAACTGGTGGTGGACTAATTGCTTTAGTTCAATTAAGTGGAAGTATCGTTTCACCAGTAGTCACTATTTTTTCAGAAGCACCAAAAATGAAAAGTGTTAAGTCGATAGTTGAGCGTATACTTGAAATTGGTCAGTTTGGTGGTGAAGAGAAGCAAGAGATACAAACATTAGCGTCTCACGAGCTACAGCCTAAAGAGATTAATTTAAAACAGGTTCAGTTTAGTTACGGTGGGGAACAACAAAAGCAGGCGTTAAAGGATATTAACCTAAATATTAAGACGGGTAAAAAGTATGCCATTATCGGTGAAAGTGGCTGTGGTAAATCAACTTTAGTCAAATTAATCGCTGGTCATTTTGTACCAACAGAAGGACAATTGCTTTTAGATGGCACAATTGTAGATAATCAAAAGCTTACACGTTTAATTGCTATGGTTAGTCAAAATGTATTTCTATTTGATGACACAGTAAAGCATAATATTGCTTTATATGAGCAGTTCTCAGATGATAAATGGGCATATGCGATAACACATAGTGGTACAAATAAATTTATTGATCAAATTGATAATGGGCTAGAAGGTTTAGTTGGAGAAGGTGGTTCTTCATTGTCAGGTGGTCAAAGGCAACGTATATCTATAGCAAGAGCATTAATTCGTAATAAACCTATTGTAATACTAGATGAGGGAACATCTGCACTTGATATGCAAACGTCCCATGAAGTAGAAAGCAATTTGTTAAATAACGATAGGTTAACATTATTAACGATTACACATCAAATAAACGAAAATCTGTTAAAGAAGTACGATCAAATTATTTATATGGAAGCTGGTAAAATTGTAGAGTGTGGCACTTATGATGAACTAATGGCAAGAGGTAGTCAGTTTAAACAATTTACTACTATTAATCCTGAAGAAAAGAAAGAGGTTGTCGCAGTAATATAACTAGGCAAACAAGAGGTATAAAAAGCTTAATATAAGCAGAGAAGGCTACTATTAGCACTCAGTGTGCTAAAGTAGTCTTTTTGTTATGTTTAATAATCAAAATGACAAATATAGTTGACATTATAAAAGAAATACATTACATTATTTTTAGTAGGAGGGGTTAAGTTGAAAAATATACGATTAAAGCTTGCACGTGTCGCATGTGATATTAGCCAAGAAGAATTAGCCCAAAAAGTGGGAGTGACAAGACAAACAATAGGCATGATTGAGTCTGGCAATTATAATCCTACACTTAAGCTATGTATAGCAATATGCAAGGCACTAGGTAAAACATTAGACGAATTATTTTGGGAGGCTGATGTAGATGAGTAAAATCGTTGATGAAAGAATTGAATTGACAAAACATAAAATTTATAGCGAAGTATTATCTATATTACTTTTATTTTTGTTAGGCTCCATGCTGTACAAACAATTTGTATTGCAAGCAGAAGTCTCAGCTTACTGGGTAGAATTAATAGGCTTTTTTGGAGCGATCTTTTATATTCTCATTAGAAAAATAGTAACCGGCTCGTTTACTTATAATAGAGCTGAGCAAAGGTCCTATAGACTATTAAAGCTAAGCTTGATATATGCTTTTATTTCTACAGCTATTGTTATATTTGGAAATACTAATCAAGCAAGCACATTAAAATCGGTTTTGTTCGGATTAATCTTTTTTATCGTCAGCTTAATTACCCACTTCTTATTATCCAATTATTTGATTAAAATCGGAAAGAAGCGAATTGAGACTTTAGAATCTAAATACGATGATAAAGAGTAGCCTGCAGCAAATGATGGAGGAAAAGTATGGTTGTAGTAGTTGTTTTATTAATCATTATCGTTATTCAACTCAATATGATTTATTCTAAACTACCGCCTCGACCACCAAAAGATTATGTAGCTGAAGCATTGGAACGTGATCGTAAAGCAAAAGAACAACAAAGCAATGAATAAATACGGAATAAGCATTAAATCTTCTAAGCAATAAAAAGCTAATCATTTGTCATTCACCTAATAGGGGAGAAGGCAAATGATTAGCTTTTTTATATTTTGTACAGATGAATAAGGAGGTAGGGTGAGAGATTTAATACAATAAAAAATGACTATTTTTAGCTTTTGAAAATTGTACCGACGATAAATCACATCAAACTCCCCCTATTTTATTAGGAAGTAAAAAGTCCTGCTTATCAATTGTGAATTATTGTGAATAAAAATTTGAATGTATTAGACAAAAAAACGAGCAACTGTTTAAATTTTGTTCATGTTTTTAATGAGTATAATATGGTACACTCAACCACGTAATTACTAAATATAGTGTTTGAACAATGCAATATATACAATATGTAGGTTCAAACAAAATCCAGTCAAACAATTTTAATATATTATGGAGGTAAAGCTATGAGCTTAGTTTTGCAGGAAAAAGAGACCATAGAGTCGATAATCCGCGCGGAATCCAATGACATCACTAAAGAAAATGCCAATATGAGTGCAGAAACGCCTTCTGGTATGATGATGAAATTTGCAAGTGAAACAACAAAATCATATACAGCCTCTGAATTATTAAAGGTAGAGCATTATCAGCTTCATCATAAAGGAAGTATCCATATTCATGATTTGGACTATTATCCTACTCGAAGCTTGACTTGTGTTCAGCATCCACTTGATCAGATGTTAAATCATGGGCTAGAAGTCAATCATGCCTCCTTAAGAAAAGCAAATAGTATTCATGGTGCGACTGTTATGGCCTGTATTTCACTAGAAACAGCACAAAACGAAATGCATGGTGGACAGGCTATACCTGCGTTTGATTTTTATATGGCACCTTTCGTTAAAATAACATTTGAAAAAGAGCTGTTAAGGCTTAGCGAGTTTACAGGTCGAGACTTCAATATATTAAAGCATTCTAAAATCGACGAATATGTGGAAAGGCCACTCAACGATTTAGAAGGCGATGAACGAATTGTTCAGCATGCAGTAAATAGAACGGTATATGCTGTATATCAGGCTATGGAAGGCTTTATACATAATATGAATAGTATTCATTCACGTGGTGGAAATCAGGTCGTATTTTCATCTATTAATTATGGTACAGATATATCACCAGAAGGTCGTTGCGTGATGACGCAGCTATTAAAATCGACTGAGCGTGGAGTTGGTAATGGACAAACAGCAATATTTCCAATTCAAATTTTTAAACTGAAGGACGGCGTAAATTTTAAACCTGGTGACCCTAACTATGATTTGTTTCAGCTTGCTTGTTGCGTAACAGCTAAACGATTTTTTCCAAACTTTTTAAATTTAGATGCACCGTTTAACCAGCACCATAAATGGGAAGCGAGCGACCCAAAGCGCTATATGTATGAAGTAGCTACAATGGGTTGTCGAACAAGGGTATTTGAAAATATTCATGGTGAAAAAACATCAATTGGTAGAGGGAATGCATCCTTTACTTCAATTAATTTAGTTCGGCTAGCCCTTGAAGTTAGAGAGCAAGCTAGATTTCAACAATTAACGGAATCAGCAAAATGGAGGCTGTTTTTTAAAAAGCTTAATGAGCTTATTGAAGTTGTAGGTGAACAGCTTAAAATGCGGTTTGATTTTCAAAAGGAAGCTTACGCAAAACAGTTTCCAACAGTGATGAAGTATTTGTGGCGAGGCGGTCATGAGCTAAAGGCAGAGGATAAAATTGAGCATGTAGCTAAGCAAGCAACACTTGCAGTTGGCTTTATCGGTTTAGCTGAGGCATTAATAGCATTAACAGGGAAGCATCACGGTGAATCAGAGCAAGCACAGGAAAGAGGAATAATGATTGTTCAATATATGCATGAACGCTGCTTAGAGCTTAAAGCACGTTATAACTTAAATTTTAGCTTACTAGCAACACCAGCAGAGTCACTATGTAAAAGATTTCCGAAATTAGATAGAGAACGCTTTGGAGTTGTAAGTGGTGTCAACGATCGAGAATATTATACTAATTCCAATCATGTTCCTGTTTGGTATAACATTTCAGCATTTAAGAAGCTGCAAATTGAAGCACCCTATCATGCCTTTACATTAGCTGGACATATATCTTATATCGAGCTTGATGGACGAGCATCTATTAATGCAGAGGCGATTCAAAAGATGGTGATGCTGGCCCACCGTTTAAACGTTGGCTATTTCAGTTTAAATCATACGGTTTCTCGCTGCTTAGCTTGCGGAGATGAAACTGGACATGCTGATGTCGTCTGCTGTGGCGCATGTGGAAGTGAGAACATTGATGTCATTCAACGTATAACAGGCTACTTAGTAGGCACAACGAATAAATGGAATGAAGGGAAAAAAGCTGAGCTACGTGATAGGGTTATTCATGGACAGGATACTAGGGAAGTGAAGCTATGAACATTGCAGGATTTTATCCAGATTCAATAGCAAATGGTGAAGGCTGGCGAGCTGTGCTATTTGTCTCTGGTTGTCCACATCGCTGCTTAGGCTGTCATAATCCTAACACATGGGATCATCAATATGGCGAACCCTATAATGAACAAGACATTTTTGCGAAAATAACAGAGAATCCTTTACTAGATGGATTAACGCTATCTGGTGGGGAGCCGCTGCTATATTATAAGCAGCTTACCTCATTAGTACGACGTGTTAAAGCTAGCGGGTTAAATATTTGGGCATATACCGGATATACGTTTGAAGATATCTTAAAGCGATGTGAGTCAAATAAGGAGCTAGAGCAGTTTGTTGCATTTATTGATGTACTTGTAGATGGAAGATTCGAAATAGAAAAACGAAATTTACAGCTGCGCTTTTGTGGAAGCTCTAATCAACGTATAATCAATATTCCTGTTTCATTACAAAAAGGACAAGCTGTCCTTTATCAGCTAACGTCATAATTAAAAAGCTAATGTCTATGGCCGAATGCAAGTATGCCAATAGCATTAGCTTTTTTTATTTTTGATTATTATACTAGGTAGGACGAAATTTACAAATTTTGAGAATTAATATAAAGATTGCTCGTTGTATGAAGTGATTTAGACATTTAATAAAAAGGAGGACATAAATGAACAGTAACCTAGACCATTTCATAGTAGGACTAAAAAAGCAAAAGGAAGATGCACTAGCATACATCATTAAAATGTATTTGCCGCTTGTCAAAACAATCACGACCAAAATTTTATTTAGACTAAGCCCATTTGACATAGAAGAATGTATTAATGATGTTTTTTTAAGTGTATGGAAAAATGCACATCAGTTTCAAGGAGATGCAGCGGATTTCAAAAAATGGATAGGCATGATTGCAAAATATAAAGCGATAGACCGCTATCGTCAATATGAAAAACAAAGAGAACGTGAACATGTGGATGAATTACTGAATCATAAAACACATACACTGCTACCCGAACACTCTCTTTTACAGCAGGAAGAGAAAACAATGCTACTATTTGCACTAAGTCAACTAAGTGAAATTGATAGTGAAATTTTTATTATGAAATATTACTTGGAGCTTTCAAATAGCGAGATTGCTGATTACTTAAATCTATCAAAGGCGGCGGTAGATAATCGCTTATATAGAGGCAAGAAAGTGTTAGCTCATAATAAAAGATTAAAGGAGTTGATGGTATGAGCATAAAAGAATGGGTAACTATGGATCTCGATGGCTTAGAGCTTTTAGAGGTTTCTGAATATGAAGAAAAGCGTGTTCAAAGCTTTGTGCTAAGTAAGCAAAAAAGGCCATCCGTTTATAAAAACATAGCAATCGCCCTTACTTGTATATTAGGTATTACAACTGCTACAGCTTTTGCATTTCCAACTGTGGCTTCACAAATTCCGTTTATGAAAAATGTTATAAGCTATTTTAGTGATGATAGTAATCGTTACAAAAACTTCGAAATTTATTCCTCTGATATCGGTCAAGTGCAATCAAGCAATGGTATTTCTGTCATGATTGATCGTGCAGTATATGATGGTACGAATGTTACAGTATCCTTCGCCGTTGAGACAGATGAGGACTTAGGTGAAAATATAAAGCCGATGCAAGGCATGTTTAATATATTAGGTGCTGATGGTAGTGCTGGGAGTATGAAAATAAATAAAATTAGTGAAAATCGCTATATTGGTCTTGCTACATTAACGCCTTTTTTCGAAAATAATATAAACCCAGATTCGGTCAATATTAGCTGGCAGCCTAAGTCCTTTTATAGCTTGTCAAAGGAGAGGGAATTTAGTGGAGATTGGTCGTTTGCCTTCACCTTAACAAGATTAGATGGCAATATTATGCTGTTAAATAAGTTTGTAAGGAGTAACGATATTAATTTTACAGTTCAATCAATAGAGTTTACAGATTTATCAACCATTATTAACTACGAGCAGCTTGTTAGTGATGAGATCGTTTCAAAATGGGGCAGCGTGACACCGATATTTGAGATTTCTGATAATTTAGGTCATATATATAAGGATAGATCTGGAGGTGGAGGAGGTATAGCTATTTCAAACCGTAGTGGGAATTATTTAAAAGGTAGCACTTCCATAGGTGCAATAGAAGCTGGTGCGACTCAGCTTATTGTAAAGCCAATTGCAATTGCCACCCTACTAGATGGTGAAGAGCATATAGAGGTTGAGCTTGAATCAATTGTTATCAATTTAGAAAGGTAAAATGATTATCCATAAATTGTGATATCGATAAATTAAGTTATAATAGTAGAAATAAGTTAAATATACAAAAAGGAGTATGAGAAAACGATGTCACAACTAAGACAATCAGAGCATGGGGTACATACACAATTTTTAGAGCGTTGGTCATCTCGTGCGTATGAATCAAAAGCAGTACCAGAGGATGCTTTATTAAGAGTACTTGAAGCTGCAACATGGGCTCCATCTGCAAATAATTTACAACCGTGGTCATTTGTTGTTGCTAAAACTGAAGAGCAACGCGAGAAATTTTATTCGTTTATACTGGAAGGTAATTTAGCTTGGTGTAAACAAGCGCCGGTATTAATCTTATTAGCTGCAAATACTGAAAGTGCTGTAGCATCATTTGATAGTGGAACAGCATGGGGCTATTTAGCATTACAAGCAAAGCATGAAGGCTTAATTACACGTGCGATGGGGGGATTTGAGCGAGAAAAAGCGAAGGAAGTCTTAAACCTACCAGCACATTTAGAGCCTCAAGTCGTGATTGCACTTGGTTATCAAGGGGATAAGTCAACTTTACCACAGCATTTACAGGAACGAGACCATCCGACAACACGTAAGGCTTTACAATCATTTATTATAGAAGCCTAACGATAGCTTGCGTGCATATTAAAATTAAAGCTACATTATATAATGAAGTGAAGTTATAGCACTTACTTCTTCATATATAGTGTAGTTTTTTTATTGTTTACTTTTCAGTTATGATAAGAAAAAGATCATGTATATAAAACGGGAAAGGGATTGAGATAAATGAGGCTTAACAGAATTGGTAAATCGACGCTTATGGCAAGTGAGATTGGTCTTGGCTGCATGTCACTAGGTACTGATGAGGCACAAGCACACCGTATTATAGATGAAGCCATTGATTTAGGGGTAAATTATTTTGATACAGCAGATTTATATGATGCTGGTTTGAATGAACAGTTTTTAGGAAAGGCACTAAAGCCTAAGCGTCAGTCGCTCATCGTGGCGACTAAAGTAGGTAATCGTATTATACCAGGACAAGAAGGTTGGATATGGGATGCTTCAAAAGCGTATATTATCGATGCGGTAAAACAAAGCTTACGACGTTTAGATACAGATTACATTGATTTGTATCAACTGCATGGTGGCATGCTTGAAGATAATATTGATGAAACAATTGATGCTTTTGAGCAATTAAAGCAAGAGGGCGTTATTCGAGAATATGGCATTTCGTCCATACGACCAAATGTGATACGTGAGTATGTAAAACGTTCCAATATGATAAGTGTTATGAATCAATATAGTATTGTGGATCGACGAGCGGAGGAGGAGGTGCTACCTCTACTTCAGCAACATCAAATTAGCGTTATTGCTAGAGGTCCGCTAGCTAGTGGTGCATTGGCTACTAATCGCGAGCCTAATAAGCCAGTGCTTGATTACAGTATAGCTGATCTTATTGAGCTTAGAACTAAGCTAAAAGCTTTATCGCCAAGCTTAACGCAGCTAGCGATTCGTTATAGTTTGCAGCATCCAGCAGTGGCAGTTGTCGTGCCAGGTGCAAGCTCGATTGCCCAGCTAAAATCAAATGTTGAGGCAGCTATGCTTCCACCACTAACGGATGAAGAAATTTCCTATATTAAACAAATAAGTAAGGCGAATGTGTATACCGTTCATCGTTAGTTTATATTATAAGATGAGAATAGTTACAATTATCAACAATTTAGTCATATTAATAAAATTTCTTTGGTTGAATTAATCCTACTAATTTTATATAATTTAGAGAGACTTAGAATGATAATCGTTTTCAATGGTTATACTAAGAATTTGAACATAATGAGGATGACAAATGAGACTTTGGATGTTAATCACCTCTATTGTAGTACTATCCATAGTATCGCTTTTTATAGGTGCAATTGATATTAGACCCTCTGATCTATTAAACTGGGGCTCTGATAAGACACATATCTTTGTTGTTAGCCGTGTGCCGAGATTGTTAGCGATAATATTGGCTGGAGCAGGATTGAGTATTTCAGGCTTAATAATGCAATCATTAAGTAGAAATAAATTCGTTTCACCTACAACAGCAGGTACAATGGATGCCGCTAAATTAGGCATTATGATTTCTATTATTTTATTTCCAGGTACCACTTACGTGCAAAAAATCATTTTCGCCTTTGTCTTTGCTTTACTAGGTACGATGATGTTTATGCAAATACTAGATAAGATTAAGTTCAAAGATGCCATTTTTGTTCCGCTTATCGGTATCATGTACGGAAATATTTTATCAGCTATTACAACATTCTTTGCTTATGAAAGTGACTTATTACAAAATATTTCGACCTGGCTGATGGGAAGCTTTATGTTAATCATCTCTGGCCGATATGAATTATTATATGTTGCAGTACCCGCAATAATTTTGGCTTATATATTTGCAAATAAATTTACAGTTGCAGGTATGGGTGAAGACTTTGCAAAAAATTTAGGCTTAAGCTATAAGACAGTATTAAACATTGGTTTAATATTAGTCGCTATCATATCAACGACTGTCATATTGACGGTAGGGATTATTCCGTTTCTAGGCTTAATCGTTCCGAATATCGTATCGCTATATATGGGTGATAATTTAAGAAAAACGATTCCGCACACTGCGGCGTTAGGTGTAGTGTTCTTATTACTATGTGATATTTTAAGTCGCCTTATTGTTTATCCATTTGAAATTCCAGTCAACGTTACCGTTGCTGTGGTAGGTAGTGCGATCTTCTTATTTATGTTATTTAGGGGGAAAGCATATGCCAGACGTTAAAGTTAAATTTACATCAAGAACAAGCTTTAAGTTTATTGTGTTAGCTTTACTAGCACTTATCTTTATTGCTTTATATGCGACTTATAATATTAGAGGTGGATTTAACTATGCGTTTCCACGTCGACTTATTAGAATAGGAGCTATGGTTATAACAGGCTCCGCAATAGCGTATTCTACGGTTGTATTCCAAACGATAACCCGAAATCGAATTTTAACGCCTTCTGTTATGGGATTAGATTCGATGTATCAAGTGGTACAGACGGTTATATATTTCTTTGCAGGCTCGATGTCAGTTTGGGTTATTAACAAGTATTTGAATTTTGGTGCCTCTATAATAGCGATGGTCATATTTGCTTTTATTTTGTATCGCTTTTTATTCAGGGCAGATAAGCATCCGATTTATTTCTTATTGCTTGTCGGGATGATAATTGGAACATTGTTAGGAAGCTTAGTTACGTTCCTACAGGTGTTAATCGATCCAGTAGAATACTTAAGCTTACAAAATAAGCTTTTTGCCAATTTTGCAACCGTGAAGAAGGACTTATTATATATTGCAGCAGCCATTTTAGGGGTAGCCTTTATTTATGGCTACACTATTTTAGGTAAGCTTGATGTGATGTCTTTAGGACGCGATAATGCTATGAATTTAGGTGTAAATTATGATCGTATGGTTTTAAACGTTCTAGTTTTATCCTCCGTACTGATTGCAACATCAACAGCTTTAGTCGGTCCTATTACATTCTTTGGTTT
>Ga0182742_1004133_pt1 | contig 13438 bp, 13 predicted proteins | sample eDN5th37CBELigMG_FD_128880 | JGI IMG/M metagenome (GOLD analysis project Ga0182742, IMG submission 128880) | Enriched Miracle-Growth compost microbial communities from Emeryville, California, USA - eDNA 5th pass 37_C BE-Lig MG (version 2)... ... | reverse complement strand
CTGCTTGCACTAGACTTAGACGGAACATTGCTTACGGATGACAAAAAGATCACAGAAGATACGAAATATTGGATTAAGAAAGCTGAAGAGGCGGGAATTACCGTCATCTTCGCAACAGGCCGCGGATATCAGAGCGTAGTTGATTATTGGGAAGAGCTTGGTTTAACGACGCCGATGGTGCTGGTGAACGGAGCGGATCTTCGGAAATCTCCCGTCGAACAATGGCAAAAACGGTTTATTCCAAGGGATGAAGTCCGTCGTCTGCATGAATTGGCGGAACGGTATGAAGCCAGGTATTGGGGCTATTGCATGGAAAGTCTGACACATGATAAGGGTTGGACGGATGAAATGTTTGAGAAAGATTGGTTTAAATTTGGGATCCGCCACGATAACGCAGAGGCACTCCAAGCGATGTGGTCTACGGTAGAAGGATGGGGAACGCTTGAGGTGACCCAGTCGGCGCCGGTCAATATGGAAGTTTCTCTGAAAGGGGTTACAAAAGAGAGCGGTGTCCGAAAAATATGCGAGCTGCTTGGGATCAGTATGAACGAAGTGGCTGCGGTGGGAGACAGTTTGAACGACAGCCTCCTCCTGAAGGCGGCTGGGGTCGGGGTCGCGATGGGCAATGCGGACAAAGCGATAAAGGACATCGCGGATCTGATCACAGATTCGAACGAACAAGAGGGAGTCGCAAAGTTCATTCAACAGCTATTGGCGGATCGATGAGTCCGTTATTCATGGAAATTAAAGCGGTTTCTGCTTTCTGCGTTGATACTAAATCAATTTGATTAATTTAACATTGCGTTGATATATTGTTAATTTTCGGATAACAATCAGCAACTATGATGTAAGAAGTCATGCCATAACCAATATTTAGCTGGAAGGCAGGAATAAAGATGAAGGGTTCTATCATGCCGGCAGAGGCAACCGCTCCAGTGAAGAAGCTGCGTACGAGGCCGTTTAAATTAATGAAGAGAAACTGGGACTTATATTTGCTGATGGTTCCCGTGATGCTCTACTTCGTGATTTTCGAGTATGCGCCGATGTATGGAGTGCAGATCGCTTTTAAAGATTTTATGGCTCGTTTCGGGATCGGGGGAAGTCCTTGGGTAGGATTCAAGCATTTTGAGCGATTTTTCGACAGCTATTATTTTGAACGCTTAATGCTTAACACGCTGGGGATCGGGGTGTACGAGCTGCTTGTCGGGTTTCCGATTCCGATCTTGCTGGCGCTGATGATCAATGAAGTGAGATCAAGCAAGTTTAAGCGGACCGTACAGACAGTAACCTATGCGCCGCACTTTCTGTCAACGGTCGTTGTCGTGGGCATGCTGTTTTTGTTCTTGTCCAATACGGGCATTGTCAATCAACTTCTTCGCTTGTTCGGCATCGAACCGATCTCCTTCATGACGGAGCCGGGCTGGTTTAAGACGCTCTATGTATTTTCGGGCGTGTGGCAGCAAATGGGCTGGAGCTCTATCGTTTATTTAGCCGCTTTGGCCGCGGTCGACCCTCAGCTTCATGAAGCGGCGAGGGTGGATGGAGCAAGCCGCTTGCGCAGGATTTGGCATATTAACTTGCCGGGGATTATGCCTACGATCGTAATCCTGTTGATCCTTAATGTAGGCAGAATTTTGAGCGTTGGGTTTGAGAAAGTGTTTCTCATGCAGAACGAGCTCAACATGCAAACCTCTGACGTCATCTCGACATACGTGTACCGTACCGGGATCATGGGAGCGCAATACAGCTATTCGGCTGCTATCGGCCTGTTCAATTCTGTTGTTGTATTCGTGATGCTGGTGCTGGTGAACTGGATCGCCCGCAAAGTGAACGAAACAAGTCTGTGGTAAGGGGGGACTGACATGGTGAATCAAAGCAGAGGGGACCGCGCAGTCGAATGGGTCATCGTTTTTCTTCTCTCGGTTGTGCTGGTTGTCGTCATTTATCCGTTGCTGTATGTGGTCAGCGCCTCGGTGAGCGATCCGTTGGCCATTTTGAAGGGCGAAATTTGGTTGCTGCCTAAAGGCTTTAACTTGGACGCATACGTGAAGGTGTTTAACAATCAAGACATTATCAAGGGATATACGAACACTTTTATATATACCATTGTGGGTACTGTCATTAACCTGATTATGACAACGGCGGCGGCTTACCCTTTATCGAGGAAGGATTTTTACGGCCGTAACGTGATCAATCTCATTATTGTGTTTACGATGTTTTTCAGCGGCGGAATGGTGCCGATGTATTTACTGGTGAAAAACCTGCACATGTTGAACACGATGTGGGCGGTCGTCCTGCCGGGGGCCATATCGGTTTGGAATATGGTCATCATGCGTACATATTTCCAAAGCAGCATTCCGTTCGAGATTCAAGAATCCGCTTCCATCGACGGCTGCAGCAACTTAGGAATTTTAACAAGAATCATTCTGCCGCTGTCGGCGCCGATCATGGCCGTAATGGTGCTGTTCTACGCGGTAGGGCATTGGAATGCGTTCATGAGTGCGCTGATCTACTTGACGGACCGGGATAAATTCCCGCTGCAGGTCATTCTAAGGGAAATTTTAATTCAGAACCAAGTAGACGAAATGGCGTCCGTGGTGGACGATACGCTCATTCAGTACATGATGGACGTTGAAGCGCTGAAATATGCGATCGTCATCGTCGCAAACATACCGGTGTTTATTCTATACCCGTTCTTGCAGAAGTATTTCGTGAAAGGCGTCATGATCGGTGCCCTAAAAGGCTAAGCCTTTTAGCATATAAAAAGTTTATAACAGGGAGGTTATTAGAGTATGAAAGCCAGAAAGTTGAGTACGTTCCTGATTTTATGCTTGTCTGCTATCATCTTGTTTACCGCTTGTTCGAAGGAAGGTGCGGCGCCGTCCCCGGGGAACGGGTCCGGAAGCGCGGGACAAAGCAATGAGCAAGGGTCGAGCGGCAATGCGGGCGCCGAGAATACCGCAGAAGTGCCGAATCTGAATCTGGACGGATTTCCGATTGTCAATGAGCCGATTCAGTTGAAGTTCTTGGCTCCTGCAACGCCGACGCCGGACTGGAACGATGTCCTTGTGTTTAATGAGTATGAGAAGATGACAAACATGGACATTCAATGGGAAATGGTAACGAGCGATGCGTTAGACGAGAAGAAAAACTTGATTATCAGCTCCGGAGATTATCCTGACGCGTTCCATTCGGCGGGCTTTACCGTGGCCGATCTGATCAATTACGGACAAATGCAAGGGATCTTCATTCCGTTGAACGATTTAATCGACAAGTATGCTCCGAACTTTAAGAAGCTTCTTGAAGAAGATCCGGATTTGAAACGCGGCTTGACGATGCCGGACGGTAATATTTATTCCTTCCCGCGTGTATTTGATCCGAACTTCCCTTCCGTATTGTCAGGCTGGAAGCTCTGGTTGAACAATGACTTCCTAACCTCGTTGAAGATGGAAGAACCGGACACACTGGACGAGCTCTATGCTTATTTAAAGGCGGTAAAGACGACGGATTTGAACGGGGACGGGCAGTTGAACGAGATTCCGCTCAGCATCTCCGGAGATTATCGTATCCTTATTATTCTTAGAGGAGCATACGGTTTAGGAAATAAAGGCGTGATGCATTATTATGTCGATACTCAGCCGAATTCGGATGAATTGCGGTTTATCCCGACAGATCCGCGCTCCAAGGAATTGCTGCAATACGTTAACAAACTTTATACCGAAGGCCTTATCAATCAAGATTTGTACACGGTGAAATCGGAAGAAACGTTCGCGAGAGCGACGGAAGGGCTGTTCGGAGCCGCGATCGTAACGAACCCGCGGACTTCCTACAATCAAGAGAATTTCATCGGCGCACCGGTGATGCAAGGTCCGTACGGAGACCGCATTTACTCTGACGTGAAATCTTCGCTTGCGAACCCGGCAACCTTCGTCATTACAGACCGGAACCCGAATCCAGAAGCGACGGTCCGCTGGATCGACTACTTCTACGGCGAAGAAGGCATGAAGCTGTTCTTCATGGGTGTCGAAGGGGTTACATACGAAGAGAAGCCTGACGGTACGCTCGCTTATACGGATCTCATCGAGAATGATCCGAACGGACTTACGCGCAACAATGCAATTTCCAAGTATATGACATGGCGGAACGGCGCTTATCCTTCCGTTGTGAACGATAAGTATTTCAACGGTTCCGAAGCTCAGCCGGACTCGATTGAAGCGGCGAAGAAGCTGGCGCCGTACTTCCCTGACGAAGTATGGGCACCATTCAGCTTTACGGTTGAGGAGAATGAATTCATGTCCACTACCGGTGCCGACATTCAAAACTACGTCGAGGAGATGGAAGCGCAATTCATTACCGGACAAGCTTCCTTCGACCAATGGGATAACTATGTAAGCACATTAGAGAAGATGGGCTTGAAGCAGTACATGGAAATCTATAAAGCCGCTTACGACCGATACAAACAGAACCAATAATGTGCCGATAGAGGACGTAGGCTTGCCTTACGTCCTCTTTCTATAGGGAGAAGAGACAACATGGAATGGGTCACGACAGGAGAGAACACGTATCGAATTGCGCCGGGCGCCAGGTTGACCCGGTCGCTATTGAAGTCTTCCTATTTGAAAGAAGCGGTGTACAGGCTGGAGTTGGATCCAAATTCCCCATATACGGATTGGCTTCCTGTTTCGCCGGAGGATCGGATCGTGCGGCTCGGCACGGTCGGCCAAATGATCGATGAAGCTTCGGCTCGGGACTTCGATGTCGTTGCCGGGGTAAACGGAGATTTCTTCAGCTATACCGGCGTGCCGTCGGGGCTGCAAATTTGCAACCGCGAAATCTATACATCCCCATCCCGTACGAAGGTTGTTCTTGCAGGCATGCCGGACCGCTCCTTCCGGTTGTTGGAAGGGGTCGACATGGAATGCGTGCTGGAGACGGATAACGGCGATACATTGCAGGTGGATATGCTGAACCGTCCGCGGCTGTTAAAGCATGAGCATCACGCCGCTCTGTATAATTACCGGTTTGGAGCTTCTACCCGCACTCCGGCAGGAGGGATCGAGGCGGTGATCCGGATGAGGGAAGGCGCTTCGTTTGTCGGTGGGAAACGGTTGACAGGCTGCGTTCAATCGATAGATGTCCGATCGGATACGCCGATTGGCAAAGGGATGATCGTGCTTTCCGCGACCGGTTCGAAGGCGGAATGGTTACGGAACTATATTTCTTCCGGCGCCGCCGTTCATTTGTCCATCGGTTTTACGCAAGATGTAACGTTGGCGGAGCAGGCGATATCGGGCAATTCGACATTGGCTGCTGTGCTGCTGCGCAATGGTGAGGTAGAGTCCAGGCTGTTGGACACATCCGTTCCGATTCATACGGACAGGCATCCCCGCACGATCGCGGCCATCAAGTCAGGGATATTGAACTTGTTCGTCATAGACGGCAGGCAGCCGGGATATTCCGACGGCATGACGATGGCGGAAAGCGCGTTATATTTGCGAATGCTCGGGATGGAGCAGGCTATTAATTTGGATGGCGGAGGCTCGTCGACTTGCTATGTCAGGCTGCCTGGACAGGAACGGTCCGCATTATTGAACGTTCCGTCGGATGGCTTTGAGCGTTCGGTAGGCAACGGTCTTGTTTTCGTCAATAAGGCGCCTAGAGAAGCTTTGGAACAGCTGTTGCTTTCGCCGCCTTTACCTGCGCTCGTGCTTGCGGGAAGCCGGATTGTCCTCTCTGCGGCGGGAATCGACCGATTCGATCATCCGATCCCGCTTCGCAAGGAAGAGCTCGCTTGGGAACTGGAAGGCGGGGCGGGCAAGCTGAATGGCGGAGAATTTGTTGCGGAGGACTCGGTCGGGAAGTGCATGGTTACCGTCCGCTCAAGCGGGATTTGTAGTACGGGGGAGATTACAGTCGTGCGGGACGCAGCCCGGTTGGAGCTGATTCCGTCAACCGCTGTCATTGAGCATGGAGGGACGCTTGAGCTGACGGTCCGCGCTTATGACGTTCAGGGGAATGAGATTCTATGCTCTCCGGATGTGTTTACGTGGTCGGTTAAGGGCGGAATCGGCATCATGGAGTCCGCGGGGGCGTTTCTCGCTTCCGTCCGCGAGGGGAAGGGAGAAGTTGTCGCAGAATATAGGGGTGTCCAAGCGTCAATACAAATCCAGGTGGGCAAACCTCATCTTTTGATTACCGGTTTCGAGCATTTGGACGACCTAAAGAGCTCTTATGAAGCAACGGTTCCCGGTTCGGTAACGCTCACGAAGGCGGCCAGACCGAAGCCGGTGCGGTTCGGCACCTTTTCCGGCAAGCTTACTTACGATTTTACCGGACAAACCGGCAGCTCGAGAGCGAGTGTGCACTTCCTGGATCAAGACGGGGAGATCGGCAAAGTGATCGAAGGAAGGCCGATTCGATTCGGCTTGTGGGTGTATGGCGACGGAGGAGGACATTGGCTCCGTCTCGGCATTCGGGACGCGCACGGACATCCGATCTCGTTAAGCTTGACGGAGAACGGCGGACTGGATTGGCACAATTGGAAATACGTCTATGCGGAAGTGCCTCCGGCAATTGCCGCTCCGATCACGGTCACCCATATCTCGTTAGTGGAAACGAACGACGAGAAGAAGAACGCAGGGGTTATTTATTTGGATCAGCTCCGCGCTGAGTATGTGGAAACGGATGAAGATGTGACCGGTCCGGTCTTTACGGGGATGCTTCCAACGCCGGGCTGCGAGGTGGCGGAGACGGCGCCGGTGATCGCGGTGACGGTCGAAGACAACGAGAGCGGGATCGATCCTGCTTCCATCCGGATGAAAGTGAACGGATCATCTGTTCAGCCAACTTACGACGCCGGCTCTGGAAGAATCCATTGGCAGCCGAATTCGCCGCTTCCGGATGGACTCTGTCAGGTGAGTGTGTGCGCTTCAGACAATGCGGGCAATCCGTCGGTGCCGGAAGCTTCGTGGATATTTATGGTAAGGGGCTGATGCTGCATTAACGAGCTGTCGCATCAAAAGAAAGAGCAGCAAACCAGAAACAATCTGGCTGCTGCTCTTTCTTTTGCGGCTTCTGGAGCACCGCTATCTTGTCGCTTTGCGCAGCGGCTGCATGATGCGGCTCAACAGATTGCCGTTCAATCTGCGGCGCTGCGTAATGCCGAGCGCTGTAACGCCGACGCCAAGCGCGACCCAAGGCAACACTCTGCGGTTGTTGATGCTTTTCCACATCGCCTGCATCCAGTTCATCCCGTCTCACCGCCTCCTGCATTGTAATTGATGGCAAGGAATGAGTTCGTACACGTCTTATTGTGCAGAGGATAATGGCTCATCATGCATGGTACTAAACCCCTTCCATGCAGGAATTTCCTAAAATTGAAAGAATAAGATAGTAACATTTGCATAGCACTTATGGCTTAGATCATTAGCTGGGAGTGAGCGGGTTGAAGAAAGTAAAGATCCGAAGAACAATGGTCCCTGTATTGGTTGTTTCCATTCTAGGGGGCGGAGGAAAAGCAACGGCTGCGGAATTGTGGTCAACAGAGCTGTGGTCGGAACCGACGGTGACCGAGCAATGGTCGGAGCCGGCGGTTACGGAGCAATGGTCGGAGCCGACCGTCACAGAGCAATGGGCTGAACCGGTGAAGACGGAGGTTTGGAGCGAACCATTGCATATCCAGCTGCAAATCGACAGTCCGATCGTACTCATTCGGGGAGAAGAACGGAGGGTGAACGTCGCGCCGACAATGATGAACGGCCGTACGATGGTGCCGTTCCGCTTTTTGGGCGAGGCAATCGACGCTTCGGTCGATTGGGACGGGACGGAACAGAAAATCACGTTGGTTTCGGGCAGCAAAACCATCATCCTCAAGGTAGGCGAAACGACTGCGTTAGTAAACGGCAACAACATTTCATTGGACGCTCCGCCGCAGCTCGTGAACGGCTCGACATTGGTGCCGCTTCGTTTTGTCACAGAAAATATGGATATGCTCGTGGATTATACAGCCTCCACCAAGACGATCGACATTCGAAGCAAGGAGTCCCTGCAAGCTCCCGCCCCAACCGAACCGCCTTCATCGTCCGCAACCGCTGCCGTTGGGACGGAAACATTGCCGGACTGGGCTCTGGATTACGAACGGCTCTACGGCACATGGAACATCTGGACGCAAGGAAGCGCGACAAATCTATATTACGTAGACACTGGGAATTACGCGACTCATGAGTATGATGCCGGCGCCGCTCAAGGAACGTTAACGATCAACGAAGACAACACCTACAAGATGAATCACTCGGTGTACGGGAAGGCCGAGGGGACATGGCGTCTGTCCTATCCGAGAGAAATCAACGGGGAAGTCATTCAAGCGATCGTGCTGTTGGATGGCCCGGGGGGATCCGATTGGGCCGTCGCCCCTTCCGCTAACGGCACCATTAGATTGCTGTACGACTCAGGCATACCAGAAACATGGATCATCAGCGACGTATTGTCCAAATAACACCAACGTAACCTCCGGCTGTTCAGGAAACCCTACAGGAAAACAGCCGGAGGATCCGCACATGATTCTAAGATCTTTTCTTTTATATATGTGGAGCTTACTCGATCCTTTCTATTTTGCGTTGAATCGCCTCGCTTATGTAGAGTCCGGAAGAATCGGAAACATCTTCAGAGTAAGACTGTTGAGGTATAGGGGACATCCGATCACCTTATCCGACGGAACCTGCATCCGGCGTGGCGATGTGTTAGTGAAAATCCATCTTCATAACGTAAAGCTTCTGAAATTGTTATTTAAGATGCGTTCGGATATCGAGAAGGGAAAATGCATTTCCCGCGTCGTACAAGCCTCCTTGCCGGGACTTGCGTCTTATGTAGAGCGTCACCCGAAAAGCGCGCATATCAAGGGCATCATCGGAGTTACCTTGCTGCATAAGGGAAGCCGGCTTCTTGGGTTTGAAACCTTCCCGATTCAAAGCCCTTGGTATAACGCCTTCAAATGGGTGAGCCAAACGCCGTTGTATTTTATATGTGTATCACAGCCGATTCGAACGTTCCGCAAGCAATCGATTCGGCTGCTCCTCATGCCCAAGAGTATCCTGATGCAGAGGTATTCCGAATAGAACCGTTACAGCGGGGGAAAATGAAATCGAGCAGACATACAGCGAAAAGAAGTAAGGGCGTGAGAAGATGGAAAAAAAGTTCGTGAGAGAAACGCGGTGCTTCAAAATTTCGCGCGTCTTCCCGCCGGACGTGAACAACCATGAGACGTTATTCGGAGGCAAGCTGATGTCTTACATTGATGACATCGCCTCGATCTCCGCCTCGAAGCTGTCGCGGGCTACGGCAGTGACGGCATCGATCGACTCGGTGGACTTTCTGCACCCGATCCGCCCGACGGAGTCGGTCGGTTTGGAGTCTTTCGTAACTTGGACGGGCAGAACGTCGATGGAAGTGTTCGTTAAGGTCATTACGGAGAACCTGAAGACGGGGGAAAGGAAGATCGCCGCGACCTCATTTCTTACTTTCGTCGGCTTAGGGGACGATGAGCGTCCGGTTCCTGTCCCGCAGATCATTCCGGAGACAGAGGAGGAAATGAAGCTGTTCGAGACCGCTCCGATCCGGGCGGAAATGAGAAAGCACCGCAGGGAAGAGAGCAAGAAGTTCGCACAGTTTCTGGTGGCGAAATATCCGTGGGAATAACGCTGCGCTTAGGAGCGTGGATGTGAAAGACGCAGACTGGCATCAGTCTAAACGCCTCCTTCGCAGCCGTCTTATTCGCAAAACTACGACCGTCACGCGTATCCCAAATATCCAAAACGCAAATAAAGCGGCATTTCGATCCCCTCGAAGTGCCGCTTTTTTTTTGCTTTATACATGGCGCAAGCTTTTAACGGATGGCTTTGACTTTCTCTTCGGTCTGGGCCATCGTCAACCCGTTCAACTCCGCAAAACCGGCGCCGCTCAGCGCGATGGTCTTCCCGTCACGCACGGGATACACGCCTTGCCAGCGGCCGTTAATGTAGTAATAAGGGCTCTCGCCTTTGGTCAGGAAGCATATGTACATTCCTTCCGCCATTGGGCCGGGGTAGACTTCATTCCATGGGTTGTCCGGATCGGGCATCGGTTCAATGCCGGTGGATACGACACTCAGCACCTTCGGGCCGAAGCCCTTGATGTATTTGAATACATGGAAGTTCTGGTTGTAGTTGACGAGGGTGCCTGCTTCGACTCTTCGGCGGAGCGTCTTGGATTGATGGGAGGTATCGAATCTTCCGAATACTACAATATCGCTCGTTCGCACCAACTCGTCTAAGTTCGGGCGTTTCGGTGACTCTACGCTGGCGTTGGGGAGCGGAGCGGCGTAAACATGAGCCGGAGGCATATAAGCGACAGCGAGCAGCAACATGAGACCCCAGACGGATAGCCGAGGGAGAACCGTGAAGTTCATATGACGTACATCCTTCCTTTTTTCCAAATTTCTCAAATAGTATGTCCCCGGGTTGCGGAAATAACCGACTGATTGTACTCTTGTCATGGAAGAGGAGAACAACAAGAGGAGCAAAGGGGATCGAAAGGCATGTGGATGTTGTTTGCATTGCTCGCGGCCGCCAGCTTCGGGCTTCGCGGAATTCTATATCACTGGTCGTCGCAGCAGCCGATGAACCGCGAATTGATGCTGTTCGGGGTGTTCAGCATGGGCGCGGCATGCAGCTTGACGGTGTCTTTGTTTATGCATCAGGAATGGGAAAACGAGGCGCTGATTGGCATTCTGATGGGGATGCTTTCGTTTGCCGCGAGTGCGGCGATGTACCAAGGCTTTGCGGTTGGGAAGGCGTCGCTGATCGCGATTTTAACCGGGATGCCTCCGGTCGTAGTCGTGCTGCTCGCTTATTTGGTATGGGGAGAAACGTTATCGCCTTGGCAACTGTCTGCATTCGGCGTGATTGTGATCGCTGTTATTCTGCTCCGGTATTCGAACGATCTTTCGTTCAAGCAGCTGAAGGGCGTCCAATGGGGATTTCTGGCGATGATGTTCTTCGGCTTGAACGATATGACCGGGAAGCAGTCTACGCTGCTTGAGGCGCCGCTTCTGCCGACGATGTTCTGCATGTTTGCCACGGGAGCCGTGCTCTTCGGCGCTTGGTGGCTGCTCGCCAGGAAGCGGAGCGCAGGGGTGCGGCAATCCGACCCTAACGCGTGGGGAGGCACAAAAACCTTCTTCTGGGGTATGGTTGTCGGGCTGACCAATACAGCAGGGATGGTGGCGATCTTGACGGCCTTCGAAACCGGAGTAACCGCACTGGTATCTGCCGTTGTCGCCCTAAACGTACTGGTCATCCTAGGGTATACCAGGTTATATACGAAGGAAAAATTCAAAAGGCTTGAGCTGGCAGGCATTGCGTTAAGCGTGCTTGGCATGATGGTGCTGCGGCTGTTTCCGTAAAGGCCTGCGCTTCGAGGTTTGCTCTTTGCACTGAGGTATGATATGGTAAATCTGCCTCAAGAATACAATTCCATGTGCGAAGGAGCGATTCCAATGTTCTCGCGAAAGCAACAGGTTGAAGAGATCCCAGAGGAACTGACGGATATTTGGAGATGCACCACCGAGGGCTGCAACAGCTGGATGAGACATAATTTTACCTTCGAAACGGAGCCGACCTGCCCGGAATGCCGTTCTGCCATGGTGAGGGACACCAGGATGCTTCCTCAGTTAATCAACAATGCGCGAATTCAACCGTTAACATAAGAGGATGCCATGCCGCCTGCCGAACACCGGCCGGGCGGCGTTTTCTTTTGCGGTGAAAGTTCGTCTTGAACATGATATGATGTTGGGAAATGGAGTGACGATAAGGAGGATGGCGTAAGGTGAAGTCTATTACGGTACAGCAATTGGTAGACCGCTTTTCGCTGGAAGTGTTGGCTGCGGGCTCACAGCTCGACCGAAAAATCACGAAGCCGCGGGTGTATCGACCGGGTCTTGAGTTTGTCGGATATTTCGACTACTTTCCCCAGGAACATATTCAGCTCTTAGGCCGGAAAGAGATTACATACCTGCATCAGCAGAGCGAAGAAGACCGGAACCGCCACATCGGCAACATCGTGAAATATCATCCGCCTTGCTTTGTCGTTACGCGCAGTCAGGAAGGCTTGAAATATTTGAAGAAGTATTGCGAGGAGGAAGGGATTCCGCTGCTCAGGACACCGTTGTCCACCTCGAAATTTCAGGATTTGGCCTTCAGCTTTCTGACGAAGGAGCTGGCGGAGGAAATCGCGATTCACGGAGTTTGTGTGAACGTAGCGGGGATCGGTATTTTGCTGCGCGGGAAATCCGGGGTCGGGAAGAGTGAAACCGCGCATACGTTGATTCGCCGGGGGCATCGTCTGGTGGCGGATGATTTGGTCGTGTTGAAGCGGATCAACCCGGAGACGCTGCTCGGCACGCATAACGGCAAGGCGAAGGAGTTCCTCGCGCTGCGCAGCATCGGCTTGATTAACGTATCCCGTTTGTACGGGCGAAGCGCGTTCCAAGAGGAGACGCGGATCGTGCTGGATATCGAGCTCACGAAGTGGAAGCAGGATGCGTTAAATAACGATCTTGAGCTGGAGCAGAAGTATGTGGAATATTTGGATGTGAAGATTCCACACATTGAAATCCAGCTTCAACCCGGGCGGGATGTCGCCGGGTTGGTGGAAGCGGCCGCGAACAACTGGTATCTCCGGCAGCAGGGGTACAGTGCGGCGGAGGATTTCATGAAACGGCTGGAGCAAAATTAACCCCGCGGATTTATTCATGTTGCATTTATGGTTGGTATATGGTATAGTTGGAAACGTCAAACGCGAAACCTTCATTCACATGGTCAAGGGTATCGTTTGAAATACGTTACCTTTGGGGCATGTGAATTTTTTTATTTCTTCACCGGAAATGAGAGTGTAGGTTAATTATTTTTAGGAGGTACCTAACAATGCAAACAGGTACAGTTAAGTGGTTCAACGCTGAGAAAGGCTACGGCTTCATCGAGATGGAAGGCGGCAACGACGTATTCGTTCACTTCAGCGCAATCGTTGGCGACGGCTTCAAAACTTTGGACGAAGGCCAACGCGTAGAATTCGACGTGGTTCAAGGCAACCGCGGTCCGCAAGCTGAGAACGTAGTGAAATTGTAATTTCATCGCGCAACAGCGAGAACAGCCCTGGCACTAAGTGTCGGGGCTGTTTTTTTTGATTCAGTTTAACATAACTGCGGACGAATAACCGTCAGGGGGGTTGCCTGACGGTTATTTTGTATCCGCCCGCACGAAGGGGGATTAATAATTCCGGCTCTCAGCGATCGAGTTGTCCGCGCCAATGCCGCTCTGATTGGTGATCACGAAGTATAAGGCGATCGCCAAGAGGGCCAAATCGAGCTCGTATCCGGCCATTTGGCCGTAGCCGAGCAATCCAAGGG
>Ga0182742_1004129_pt1 | contig 13445 bp, 12 predicted proteins | sample eDN5th37CBELigMG_FD_128880 | JGI IMG/M metagenome (GOLD analysis project Ga0182742, IMG submission 128880) | Enriched Miracle-Growth compost microbial communities from Emeryville, California, USA - eDNA 5th pass 37_C BE-Lig MG (version 2)... ... | reverse complement strand
CGGAAGGCGGGTGTTCAACCAGTGCCGCGCCTGCCACACGATCGACGCCGGCGGGCGCAACGGCGTCGGGCCGAACCTGCACGGCATCCTCGGGCGCAAGGCGGCCTCGGTGCAGGGTTTCAACTACTCCCCCGCCATGAAGAAGAAGGGCGAGGAGGGCTGGGTCTGGGATGAGGAGCATCTCCGCACCTACCTCGCCAACCCCAAGGAGGCGGTACCCGGCAACCGGATGATCTTCCCGGGGCTGCGCAATGCGCAGCAGATGAACGACCTTATCGCCTATCTGAAGTCGCAGAGCTGACATGGGGCTGAGGGCTGACGGCGAGCTCCGTGCCGCCGGTTCAGCCGCGGGCCGCCTGGCCGGAGAGGCTCTCCAGCCGGGCATAGCGCGCGATCGCGCGTTCGGCGAGCGATTGCGCCTGCCCCATGGCAGCTTCGTCCTTTATTGCCTCCGCGGTGCCCATGTATCGCTCGAGGGCGAGTTCGGCGAGGCGCAGCGCGGCGTGCCAGCGGTCCTCCTGCTGCTCGCCTGCGGCGGGGGCGCGGACGGGAGGATGCGGTCCGGCCGCCAGCAGCGGTATGCCGCCTGCCGCAAGCTCCTCGGCCATTTCCTCCGAGTCCTCCGCCATTCGCCGCAACAGGGAGGCATCGTCCGTCCCGCCTGCCGAGGCACGCTCCGCAGCAAGTTCCCGCAGCCGCACGGCAAGCTCCTGCTCCAGCCGATGCGGATCGGCGACATCGGCCTGCGGCCCCTGCGTGGCTGCGGTGGGCAGCGCTTGCCGTCCGGCATGGAAGGCACGCCGGCGCTCGCGGCGAAGGATCCAGGCGTGCAGGAGCTCTTCCTGCGCCATCTTCTCGGCCGCCTGCCGCACCTCCGGATCCTCGGCCTGGGCCGAGACATAGGACCAGAAGGCGAAGGCGCTTTCCTCGTTCCTCACCGCCATGGACAGGGCGCGATAGGCCGTCGCCAGGCGGGAGGAGCCCATCTCCGCCGCCGCCTGCTCATCGAAGGTCTCCGGTGGCCTCCAGCGCCGCCGGGCCGCTTCGGGCGAGGCGCCGGTCCGCTGCCGCGACCATTGATCTACGCTGGTGACATGGCCGCGCTCCATCTCGGCGAGATCCGCGAAGACGGCGGCGACATCCGCATTCCCGAGACGGTGCATCTGCTCGGCGAGTTCCGCGTAGCGGGAGGCGGACTCCTCTTCCATTCCATGCGCGATGGCGAACAGCTCGGCCAGGGAGCGGACCGGCTCGGGAGGCTCCGTTTTCAACCGCGACATGGTTCGTCTCCTGGGCTGACAAGGCGATACGCGATGCGATCGCATGGCGGCACCGCATCGTAAAAACGCGCTTACAAGTTTGCGGTGAATCAAGGATGCTGCGCTCGTCTTCGATAATGTCGCCCTGCATAAGTGAGCCGCAAGTCGCGCGGCGAGGCGGCGGCCGCTCCCGGCCGCATCAGCGGTAGAGGCGAAACGGTACCGTGCCCAGCGTGCAAGCCAGCGCCTCCCCGAAGGCCGACATGCCCCATTCGCCAGGGAGCGGGAGCACGGCGCTGCGCCGGCTGCTCTTCCTCCTATGCATGCTGCTCTGCACGCTCTGGCTGCCGCCGAAGGCGAAGGCGACTTCACAGCTTGGTGAGTTCCTGCTGCAGGTCCGGCCCGCGGAATTCTTCCAGGGCGCCGACCGGTTCGGCTCACCGCAGGGCAATCCGCCCATCGTGCCGGTTTTCGCGAGGGATCGCCTGCTGGGTCATGTGTATCTCAACACCGATGTCACGAATGCCACGGGCTATTCGGGCAAGCCAATCCGCATCCTGGTGGGCATCGATGCGCAGGGGGTGATCCGCGGCCTGCGCATCGTCGAGCATCATGAGCCGATCGTGCTGATCGGTATCCCCGAACGGCGAATCATCGAGGCGGTCAATAAGCTGGTCGGTACGGAGATGGCGCCGATAGCCAGCGGCGCCGAGCGGCCCCCGCAGGTGGATATTGTCAGCGGCGCAACAGTCACGGTGCTGGTCATCGGGGACAGCGTGGTGCGCTCGGCGGTGCAGCTCATCCGCAGCGGCCGCATTGCCGCCGGCGCGGCGGGGGGCGTCCCGGCTGCGGCCGTGCCGCCGGTGACGAAGACGATCGAAGCTGGCCCCGGCGAGATCCGCGACTGGGAGAGCCTGCTGGGCGATGGTTCTGTCCGGCGGCTGCACCTGACCATCGGCGAGGTCAACGATGCATTCGCGCGTTCGGGCAATGCGGCGGCAGCGGCCAGCCCCGAGCCCGGCGATCCCGATGAAACCTTCATCGACCTTTACGCCGCGCCTGTCACCATCCCCACCATTGGCCGAAGCCTTCTCGGCGAGCAGGGCTACGAGCAACTGCGCCAGCGGCTGGCACCAGGGCAGCAGGCGATCGTCGTGGCCGGGAGCGGGATCTATTCCTTCAAGGGATCAGGCTATGTCCGCGGCGGCATCTTCGACCGGATCGAACTGCTGCAGGATGGCCGTGGCACCCGCTTCCGCGACCGGAACCATACCCGTCTCGGCGACCTGGAGGCTGCGGGCGCGCCGCGAATGGCCGAGATCGGGCTGTTCATCATGCCGCCGGACTTTGTGCTCGATCTTACCGAGCCCTGGACCTTGCAACTCCTTGTCCAGCGCTCGATTGGCGCGCGAGACAAGGCGTTCCTGTCCTTTGACCTGAACTACACCACTCCCGAAAAGTATGTCCGGCGCGAGCAGCAGGCGGTGACCGTCACCGACCCGGCCCCGGAGGCGCAGCAGCAGGCCGCGCCGCAGACCCCCGCGCAGGCTGTTCCGCAAGGCATGCCGCCGGCGGCTGGCCCGCTGGACGAGCCGCTCTGGCAGCGGATCTGGAAGAGCAAGCCGGTCGAGATCGGCATCACCGTCCTCGCCCTTCTCATCCTCACCGCCATCTTCTTCTTTCAGGATGCGTTGGTGCGACGGCCGCGCCTCTACATCTGGGTTCGCCGCACCTTCCTGGTCTGGACCCTGGTCTGGCTGGGCTGGTACGCCGGAGCGCAACTTTCCGTGGTGAACGTGCTTACGTTCACCAACTCGTTGGTGACAGGATTCAGCTGGGAGTATTTCCTTACTGCGCCCCTGATCTTCATCCTGTGGTGCGCGGTGGCGGTGGCGCTGCTGTTCTGGGCGCGCGGCGCCTTCTGCGGCTGGCTCTGCCCCTATGGCGCGCTGCAGGAATTGACCAACGTCATCGCGCGAAAGCTGAAGGTGCCGCAGATCAGCGTGCCCTGGGGCCTGCAGGAGCGCCTCTGGCCAATCAAGTACATCATCTTCCTTGGCCTGTTCGGACTCTCGCTCTACTCGGTCGCGATAGCGGAGACCTATGCGGAGGTTGAGCCCTTCAAGACGGCGATCGTGCTGAAATTCGTCCGGGAATGGCCTTTCGTGGTCTATGCCGCCGGACTGATCGTGGCGAACCTGTTCATCGAGCGCTTCTTCTGCCGCTATCTCTGCCCGCTCGGCGCCGCGCTTGCCATCCCGGCGCGCATCCGCATGTTCGAATGGCTGAAGCGCTGGCCGGAATGCGGTTCGCCCTGCCAGCGCTGCGCGCGGGAATGCCCGGTTCAGTGCATCCATCCCGAAGGCAACATCAACCCGAATGAATGCATCTACTGCATGCATTGCCAGGAGCTGTACCGCGATGACTATCGCTGCCCGCACAATATCCAGCAGCGGCTGAAGCGGGAGCGGCGGGAGGCCTGGTCATCGCCTGCGCCGGGCAAGGGGCCGGCGAGGCCGGTTGTCACCCGGAACGGGAAGCCTATCGAAGCGGCGCCGCCTGCGGCGCCGGCCAGCGGTGCCGGCACGAGCACCTAGTAGGTAAGGAGGGACTCTCATGTCTCAGCAGGATGGGAAGAACGGGGTCGGCCGCCGGCAGGTGCTCGGCACGGCCGCGGCGGGTGCCGGCGGCCTTGCGACAGGGGTGGGGATCATGCAGCTCGGCGGCTCCGCGGTGCCGGAGGCGCATGCCCAGGCGCGCCAGCAACAGCAGCAGCGCCAGGCGCCAAACCGGACCGAGGTGAAGCCCGGCGAGCTGGACGATTACTACGTGTTCTTCTCCAGCGGCCAGACTGGCGAGGTACGCATCTATGGCATGCCCTCGATGCGAGAGCTGATGCGGATACCGGTGTTCAACCGCGACAGCGCGACCGGCTGGGGACAAACCAATGAGAGCCTGAAGATCCTCACCGAGGGGCTGCTGCCGGAAACGCGCGCCTTCCTGGCCAAGAGCAACCGGGTCACCTACGACGTCGGCGATCTGCACCATCCGCACATGTCGTTCACCGACGGCACCTACGATGGACGCTACGTTTTCGTGAACGACAAGGCCAACACGCGTGTCGCCCGCATCCGCTGCGACGTCATGAGGTGCGACAAGATCATCGAGTTGCCGAACCAGAACACCGTGCACGGCATGCGGCTGCAGAGATACCCGCGGACCGGATATGTCTTTTGCAATGGCGAGTACGAGGTGCCGATTCCGAACGATGGTAAGGTGCTGGACGACCCGTCGCAATACCGCTCCATCTTCTCGGCTGTGGATGGCGACAAGATGGAGGTCGCCTGGCAGGTGATCGTGGACGGGAACCTCGACAATACTGATGCCGACTATCAGGGGAAGTACGCCTTCTCCACCTGCTACAACTCGGAAAGCGGCGTCACTCTGGCCGAAATGATGGCCAAGGAGCAGGATTGGGTCGTCATCTTCAACATCAAGCGGATCGAGGACGCGGTGCAGCGCGGGGACTTCCAGCGCGTCAACGGCGTGCCGGTCCTGGATGGCCGCCATGGCTCGCCCTATACGCGCTACGTTCCCGTCTCCAACAGCCCGCATGGGATGAACGCGGCGCCGGACGGCATCCATGTGGTGGCGAACGGCAAGCTCTCGCCCACGGTCACCGTCATCGATGTTCGCAAGCTCGATGACCTGTTCGACAACAAGATCCAGGCGCGCGACGTGGTCGTCGCCGAGCCTGAACTTGGCCTTGGGCCGCTGCACACGGCTTTCGATGGAAGAGGCAATGCCTATACCACCCTGTTCATCGACAGCCAGGTGGTGAAGTGGAACATCGAGGCTGCTAAGCGCGCCTTCAGGGGCGAGAATGCGAATCCGATCGTCCAGAAGATCGATGTCCACTACCAGCCCGGACACAACCATTCCTCCATGGGGGAGACCAAGGAGGCCGATGGCCGCTGGCTGCTCTCGCTGAACAAATTCTCGAAGGACCGCTACCTGAATGTCGGTCCGTTGAAGCCGGAGAACGACCAGCTCATTGACATTTCAGGCGACCGCATGGTGCTCGTGCATGACGGTCCAAGCTATGCGGAGCCGCATGATGCGCTGATCGTCCACCGCTCCAAGGTGAACCCCATCAGCATCTGGAAGCGCGACGACCCCTTCTTCGAGGATGCCCGGAAGCGGGCCGAGGCGGATGGCGTGAAGCTGGAGGAGGACAACAAGGTCATCCGCGACGGCAACAAGGTGCGTGTCTACATGACCTCCAGCGCGCCCCAGTACGGTCTGGAGAAATTCGAGGTGAAGGAGGGCGACGAGGTTACAGTCCACGTCACCAATATCGACGAGGTCGAGGACCTCACCCATGGGTTCTGCATCATCAACTACAACATCAACATGGAGGTGGCACCGCAGGCCACTGCCTCGGTGACCTTCACGGCCGACCGTCCGGGCGTGCACTGGTATTTCTGCACATGGTTCTGCCACGCGATGCATATGGAGATGCGAGGACGCATGCTCGTCGAGCCGAGAAACGTTTGACAAGGCGGCGCACCATGCGTTGGGTTGCCGGCTTCCTGCCTGCCTGCCTGATCGCTTTCGCCCTGACCGTCCCCCCGGCCAGGGCGGAGCGGCGGGAGGTTGGGCCGGAGTCCGGCAGCCTGCAGGCGATCCTCAATGAGGCCGCGCCGGGCGATGTCCTGCATCTGCGGCCCGGCCTCTATCTCGGCCCGTTCCGCATTGACCGCAGCCTGGTGCTGGAAGGCGATCCGGGTGCGGTGCTGGACGGAGGCGGCGCCGGCCACGTGCTGTCCGTCCTCGCGCCGGATGTGACGGTGCGGGGGGTCACCATCCGCGGCTCCGGCAGGAATCTGGAGGCGATGGATTCCGGCATATTCCTGGAACGGACGGCCAGGCGTGCGCTGGTCGAGGGCAACCGGCTGGAGGGAAACCTCTTCGGCGTTTACATCCACGGCGCGGCGGACGCCGTTGTGCGCGCCAACACCATCCTCGGCATGCGTACGCGGCAGCTCAGCGAGGCCGGGAACGGCGTCTCGGTCTGGAATGCGCCCGGGGCGAAGGTGCTCGGCAATGATGTCCGCTACGGGCGGGACGGCATCTTTGTCATCACCAGCCGGCAGAACACCTTTTCCGGCAATCGCTTCCGCGACCTGCGCTTCGCCGTGCACTACATGTACACGAACCAGAGCGAGGTCAGCGGCAATGCCTCGGTCGGCAATCATGTCGGCTATGCGATCATGTATTCGCATCGGCTCGTCATCCGCTCCAACCTTTCAGATGGCGATCGCGACCATGGCTTCCTGTTCAACTACGCCAACGGTGCATCGGTGACCGGCAATGTCGTCCTGGGCCGCGTTATCGGCTCCATCAGCACTGCGCAGGTCGGGGCGGAGGACCGGGCCCATGCCGCCCTGCTCGCCGGAGCGGACCGTGCGGCACAGCCTGCGGGCATGCGGACGGGGCCGGAGAAATGCGTCTTCATCTACAATGCCAACAGGAACCGCTTCCGCGACAATTGGTTCGAGAATTGCGGCATCGGCGTGCACTTCACCGCCGGATCGGAGGGCAATGAGATCACGGGTAATGCCTTCATCAACAACCGCAATCAGGTGAAATATGTCGGCACCCGCTCGCTCGACTGGTCGCGCGATGGGCGCGGCAATTACTGGAGCGACAATCCAGGCTTCGACCTGAACCACGACGGCATCGCCGACACCGCCTACCGGCCGAACGACCTGGTGGACCGCGTGCTCTGGACGGCGCCGCGGGCGAAGCTGCTGGTCAACAGCCCGGCGGTGCAGGTGATCCGCTGGGCGCAGTCGCAATTCCCGGCTCTGCTGCCCGGTGGCGTGGTGGACAGCCGCCCGCTGATCGCGCCGCCGCCACGTCCCGCCGCGGCGGACTGGTGAGCCGCGCCATGATCTGTACGGCCCGCCTTTCCGGCCTCGGCAAGCGCTACGGTGCGGTGGAGGCCGTGTGCGATGTTTCCTTCTCCCTGCCGGCCGGGCAGTCCGTCGCGCTGGTTGGCCATAACGGCGCAGGCAAGACGACGCTCATCAAGCTGATGCTCGGCCTCATCCGCCCGAGCACCGGCAGCGTCCGCGTCCTTGGCGATGATCCTGCCGCCGGTGCCTTCGCCGCGCGCCGCCGGCTCGGCTACCTGCCGGAGAATGTCTCCTTCGACGCCGCCCTGACCGGGCGCGAGACGCTAACCTTCTATGCGCGGCTGAAGCGGGAGCCGCTGGCCAGGGCGCTGGCGCTGCTCGACCGCGTTGGCCTCGGCGCGGCCGCATCGCGGCGCGTTGGCACCTATTCCAAGGGCATGCGCCAGCGCCTCGGTCTGGCGCAGGCGCTGCTGGGGGAGCCGCAGGTGCTGCTGCTGGACGAGCCGACCACCGGCCTCGACCCGCAGCTCCGCCAGGATTTCTACGACATCATCGGCGAGTTGCGCGACCGCGGCGCCACGGTCCTGCTCTCCTCCCACGCCCTGACGGAGCTGGAGGACCGGGTGGAGCGGGTGCTCATCATGAATCGCGGCATCCTCGTCGCGGACGGCTCGATCGAGGAGTTGCGCCGCCTGGCGCGACTGCCCGTGCGGCTGCGCATCACCTCCGGCAACGGCGCCTTCCCGGACCGGCCGCCCGACTGGCTCGGCCCCGTCGAGGGCTGGCGGCGGCTGGACAATGGCCGCATTGCCGAGATCGCCTGCACGGGCGAGGCCAAGATGGCGCTGCTCCGGCGCATCACCGAGAGCGGCGGCAGGATTTCCGACCTCAACATCATCCCGCCGACGCTGGATGAGCTCTACGCGCATTTCCTGCGCAGCCAGGAGCGGCCGGCATGAGGAACGTGCTCATCACCGCCGGCCGGGAGATCCGGGCGGGCCTGCGGAACCGCTGGGTGCTGGCGACGACGCTGCTGCTCGCCGCTCTGGCGCTGACGCTCTCCTTCCTCGGCAGCGCGCCCACCGGCACTGTCGGCGTCGGCGCGCTGGATGTGGTCGTGGTGAGCCTGTCCAGCCTCACCATTTTCCTCGTGCCGCTGATCGCCCTGCTGATCTCCCACGATGCCATCGTGGGGGAGATGGAGCGGGGGACGATGCTGCTGCTGCTCAGCTATCCAGTCGCCCGCTGGCAGGTGCTTCTGGGGAAATTCCTCGGCCATCTTGCCATCCTCTGCGTTGCCACCGCGCTCGGCTATGGCGCGGCGGCGGTGGCGCTGCTCCTCACGGGGACGGCGGCGACGGCCGGAAGCTGGGCGGCCTTCGGCGCCATGACCGGCTCCTCGGCGCTGCTCGGAGCCGTCTTCATCGCGCTCGGCTATCTCGTCAGCGCGCTGGTGCGGGACCGCGGCACGGCGGCAGGCGTGGCCATCGGCCTCTGGCTGCTGCTGGTGCTGATCTACGATATGGCCCTGCTCGGCCTGCTGGTTCTCGACCAGGGCCAGACCATCACGGGCAGCGCGCTGGATGCGCTGCTGCTGCTCAACCCGGCGGATGTCTATCGCCTCTTCAACCTGACCGGCTTCGCCAATGTCAGCATGTTCTCGGGCATGGCCGGGCTCTCGGCCAGCGCGGCGCTCAGCCCGGTGCTGCTGCTGGCGGTCCTGCTGGCCTGGGTGCTCGTCCCGCTGGCGGCGGCGGCCGCGGCCTTCACCCGGAGGGAGTTATGAGAACGCGACGGGGACCCGTCCTGGCTGCCATCGGCCTCGCCCTGGCCCTCGGCGCCTGCGACGACAGGCAGGCGGCGGCGGCGCCACCCCCGCCCGAGGCGCTGACCGCCAGCGCCATGGGCCATTACTGCGGCATGAACGTCCTGGAGCATCCGGGGCCGAAGGGGCAGATCCTGCTGGAGAGCCGCCTCGGTCCGGTCTGGTTCTCCTCCGCCCGCGACACCCTGGCCTTCACCATGCTGGCGGAGGAGCCGAAGGACATCCGCGCCATCTATGTCTCCGACATGGCTCGCGCCCAGAGCTGGGAGGATCCCGGGGCGGAGAATTGGGTGGATGCGCGCCGCGCCTTCTACGTCATCGGCAGCGACCGCCAGGGCGGGATGGGGGCGCCGGAAGCCGTGCCCTTCTCCGACCGCGCCGCGGCCGAGCGCCTCGCTGCCCGGCATGGCGGGCGTGTCGTGACCTTCAGGGAAGTGCCGCGCGACTATGTGCTGGAGGCGCCGGCTGAACCGGACGCGGCCGGGCACGCGCAGCATGAGGGAGGAGGGTGATGCCCGCCCCGTTCGGCCGCAGGCGGATGATCGCCATTGCCGGCGCTGTCGCCGGCCTCTGCTTGCCCGGCTCCGGCAGGGAGGCGGGGGCCGGGTCCGGACTGCTGACGGAGTGGCGGGGCACCGTTCTCGGTGCGGTCGGGACGATCCAGCTGCACCATCCCGATCCCTCCGAGGCAAGGCGCCTGGTCCATCTCGCCCTCGCTGAGACGCGGCGGCTGGAGGGGATCTTCAGCCTCTACCGCCCGGACTCGGCGCTGGTCACGCTGAACCGCCAGGGCGCGCTGGTGACGCCGCCTGCCGATCTTGTGCGGCTGCTCCAGGAGAGCCTCGGCTTCGCCGAGCTGACCGGCGGCGCCTTCGACACCACCATCCAGCCGCTCTGGCGTCTGCTCTATGAGCATTTCGCGCAGCCCGGGGCGGACCCGGCCGGCCCGCCCGCCGATATCATGGCCGCCGCCCTGCAGCGGGTCGGGTGCGAGCATCTTCGCCTCAGCCGCGACCGCATCGCGCTGGCGAGGCCCGGCATGGCGGTCACGCTCAACGGCATCGCCCAGGGCTACATCACCGACCGCATCACCGAGCTGCTCCGCGCCGAGGGCATCGCGCAGACCATGGTGGATCTGGGGGAGGTGCGCGTCCTCGGCACGCGCCCGGACGGACAGCCATGGCAGGTGGGGCTGGAGAACCCCGATGCGCCGGGGCAGCCATGGAAGACGCTGGATCTCGTGGACCGGGCGGTGGCGACCTCCGGCGGCTACGGGCTGGTCTTCGATGCGGCCGGGCGCTTCAGCCACATTCTCGATCCCCGCACCGGGAGGAGCGCGCATCGCTACCGCAGCATCTCGGTCGTGGCGCCGGACGCGACCACGGCCGACGCGCTCTCCACCGCCTTCACCCTGATACCGGAACCGGCGATGGAGGCGGTGCTGGCGCGCCGCCCGGACATCGCCGTGCACCTGGTCCGCGCGGATGGGAGCACGGCGCTGCGGCACGCAGCTGCTCCATCCAGCGCTGGCGCTGCGGGTCCAGGTCCTGCGGCATCTGCTTGCCCTTCAGGGCCGCATCCTGCTGCATGAGCCCATGGCGCTGGTCCAGGGATTTGGAGTGGTCGTTCACCATCTGCTGGGCGAGGTCGCGCAGTTCCTGGCGCTTCGCCCGGTCCACTGCCAGCTTGCCCGACTGGATCTCGAACCTGCCGCCTGCCGCCGCAAGGCGGGCGAATTCCTCCGCCTTGACGACTTCCGGGCGGTAGCCTGCAGTGCCGGTCGTCCGGGCGCTTTCCTCCGTGCGGCCGGTAGCTGCCGGCGGCTCGGCTGATCCGGAGGCGCGCATTTTGTCCCTGCGGGCCCATGCCCTTTTCTTCCCGCTTGCCATCGGCCAGGGCGCCGCCGGCATCCTGCTGTGGAGCCTCGCCGGCGTGCCGCCGCCCGACCATGCCGCCTGGCACGCGCATGAGATGATCTTCGGCTACAGCCTGGCCGTGCTGGCGGGCTTCCTGCTCACCCGGCTCGGGCCGCGGCTGCTCCTGGCGCTGGCCGCTGCCTGGCTTGCGGCGCGCATCGGCTATGCCGTCATGGAGGTGCCGGCGCTCCTCCGGGCGGCCCTCGCCATCCTGCCGAGTCTCGGCATCCCGCTCTGGGCCGCCATGACCTTCCTGCAGGGCACCAAGCGGCGCGGGAATTTCGTCTTTCCGGTCCTGCTTGCGGTCTTCCCGCTTGCCGAACTGCTGTTCCAGGCCGGCGAGCTGGGTCTTTGGCCCGGTGGCACCGCCGCGGGGACGTGGCTGGGGCTCGGCGCTATCCTCATGCTGATCGCCGCCATGGGTGGGCGGGTGATCGGCGCCGCTGTCTCCGGCGCCGCGCAGCGGGCTGGCGGGGCGCGCATCCCGCCGCGGCTCTGGCTGGAGCGGGCGCAGCTCCTGGCCCTTGCGGGCGGCTTCCTGGCCCAGGCCTTTGGCCTGCCGCTGCCTGCGGCGCTCCTGCTCGCCACGGGCGGTGCGCTGTTCCTGCTGCGGCTTGCGCTCCTGCTGCCTGGCCTGCGGCACAGCCCGGCCGATATCCTGGGACTCGTGCCGGGGCAGGCCTGGCTTGGGCTCGGCCTGCTCGGCTTCGGGGCGTCCAGCCTGTCGCTGCTGCCGCTCTCGGCGACGGCGGTGCTGCACCTGGCGACCATCGGCGGCATCGGTACGACGACGCTGGTGATGATGCTGCGCACCATTGCCCAGCGGGATCGCGGCGCCATGCCGGCGTTGCGCGTGCCACTGGCCGCCGCGCTCATGGGCGCCGCCGCGGTGCTGCGCGGCCTCGGACTCGCTGCGCCGGACATCGCCTTTCCTGCCGCGGCAGTGGCCTGGGCAGGCGCGCTCCTCCTGGCGGCCCTGCGCGGCGCCCCGGCGCGCCGGTCGCCGTGATGCATCCCCCTTACCAGAGCCCCGGCCAGCGCCGGGTCCGGTTGGCCTCCTGCGCCGGGTTCAGGGTCATCGGCCCATCCGCGACCCCGCGCTGCAGGGGGATGGCCAGCGGCGGCTGGCGCCAGCAATCGACGCTGCCACGGCTGCGGGTGCAGTAGGGCGGCGGGGCAGGGGGCGGTTCCTCCGGCCGGCAGTAGTCCTGTCCCCGATCCAGCCGCACGACGGAGCAGTCCCGCCCGCTGGCCAGCGACACCACCGCATCCACCGGCGTCCGGCCGATGACGGCGACCGAGCCGACCCCGACCGCCGCCGTCACCCCCGCCGTGGTGGGATCGCAGCCGGGAAGGGTCAGCAGGAGAAGGGGCAGGAGGCGGCGTGGCATTCCGGCATCCTGGCGCCGTGGGCTTAACGGCCTGCAAAGGGGCTGCTATGGACCGCGCCGGCAGGTTTAGCTGGCCTGCCCGCCACCGGATGTCGCCACGGCGGCCGGCGGCAGGACAGCGGGGGAGCTTCGTGCCCGATATCTTCGACGAGGTGGAGGAGGATCTCCGCGCCGAGCGCATGAAGCGGCTGCTGACCCGCTATGGCGGGCTGCTGGCCGGCCTTCTGTTGCTGGTGGTAATCGGAGTCGCCGGCCTGCAGGGCTGGCGCTGGTGGCAGGGTCGTGCCGCCGCCCAGGCGGCGATAGCCTATCTCGCTGCCGGTCGCGACGCTGCCCAGCCTGGCGCCGACCTGAAGGCAGTGGCGGAACGTTACGCCGGCATCGCCGCGGATGCCCCGGCGGGCTACCGTGCCCTGGCCCGGCTGCGCGCCGCCGCGCTGCTGGCCGAGTCCGGCGACCGTACCGGCGCGCTGGCGCAGTGGGAGGAAATCGCCCGGGATGGCTCCATCGACCTGCTCTACCGAGACCTGGCGACGCTGATGTGGGGATTGCATTCGCTCGATTCCGGCGATCCGGCGGCGATCGAGGCGCGGCTCGCGCCCCTCGCCGAGGGCAATGGGCCATGGCGCGCCTCGGCCCAGGAGATCCGGGCACTTGCCGCCATCAGGCGCGGCGAGACGGAGACGGCGCGCCGCAACCTGGCCGCGCTCGCCGCCGACCCGGCCGCGCCGCAGGGTGTGCGTGAGCGGGCCGGGCGGCTGCTGCAGGGGATCGGCGGCTGATGCGGGGGGACGGGATGCGTCGCCTTACCCGCCGGGCGACCCTGCTGGGCGGGGCCGGGCTGCTCGCCGGCTGCGAGAGCATGCAGGATGCCTTCGATAGCGTCTTCGGCGAGAAGAAGCGGCCCCTGCCGGGTGAGCGCAAGCCCGTGCTGGCGGTCGAGCGGCCGCTGGGCGTGGATGAGGGCGAGGCCCGGCCGGTCAGCCTGCCCGCGGCCGAGCCCATGCCGGATTGGCCCCAGGCCGGCGGCACCCTCGACCATTCGCCGGGGAACCCGGCCCTGGGTGCGCCGCTGACGGAGGCCTGGCGGAGTTCCGTCGGCACCGGCTCCGCCTACCGGCGCCGGCTGGTGG
>Ga0182742_1004128_pt1 | contig 13445 bp, 8 predicted proteins | sample eDN5th37CBELigMG_FD_128880 | JGI IMG/M metagenome (GOLD analysis project Ga0182742, IMG submission 128880) | Enriched Miracle-Growth compost microbial communities from Emeryville, California, USA - eDNA 5th pass 37_C BE-Lig MG (version 2)... ... | reverse complement strand
CGACGAATTTTTCATCAATGTTCCCTGCCATTATCATGGATCGACCTGACAGGAATGGTTTAGCCTTTGTCATCCCACGCCATAGTATTCTCCCACCATATTTGGGTTTATCATCAAATGGATACAGCTGTTTTCTCATTACAGAGTGAATACCATCTGCTCCTATTAAAAAATCTGCTTCCACCAATTGAAGATCTTGTTTATGCTTTCGATTAATAAAAAAGGCTTGAACTTTATCTTTCTGCTGCTCAACATGAGATAAATGCATGCCAGTGTGTATACAAGTTTCTCCTATTACCCGCTTCACTTCATTTAGTAATATCCCTTGTAATCTTCCTCTATGGATGGAATACTGCGGCCAATTGTAACCTGCATCAACTCCACGAGCTTCTTGCCATATTAATTGTCCAAATTTATTATAATAAGCTAATTCCTTTGTCCGTATGGCTGATTGATCTAGCACCTCTTGTAAACCTAAATCCCATAATATCCTTACAGAATGCGGTAATAAGTTTATACCTACACCTAATTCCTTCATTGTTATTACAGACTCATAGATTTGAACATTCATCCCTGCACGATGAAGATATAATGCTGTCGTTAAGCCACCAATTCCCGCTCCTACAACAACTACTTTTTTTTGTCCTATCATTTATATACTCCCCTCAAACTATTTTTAGTGCATACAATAATGAGATAAGAGAAATGTAAGCGTTTAAATTTATTTTATTACAATATTTAGTATAAATATATATATGAGGAAATTTATTTTAATATTATGTTGCGAATACAAAACGAGAGGGTCTTCATTCAAATGAAAAGCGACTCATTATACTATAAATCCTTAGGTCTTACGCTGGATGAATTTATTGATCTATGAAAAAAACATAAAGAAACAGAAGCATGACGATTAGAAGAATTAAAATAACCAACAACGTATCTAACTTATGCTCTCTAACACACTTTAGTAATAATTGTTGTTGATTCTTCAACACCCGCTACAGCTAGTATTTATATTACAATTCGACAAATGAGTATTATCTATTAAAATAAATTATAGAAATAATAGAAATATTAGGAAATTTTAGGATATAATAGTTTTTGGTTGATACTATTATGTAAGGGAGAAGAAAGATGAAAAAATTAAAATGTGCTCTCATCATTAGTTTATTAGTCCAGGTTATTTTTGGTACTATGATTGCTTCTGCTGACAGTAGCAAAGCAAGTGATATTGATAACCATTGGGCGAAAGACGCCATTACATTATGGCAATCAAAAGGAGTAATTAACGGTTATCCTGATGGTACATTTAAGCCAAATCAAACGATTACGAGAGCCGAGTTTGTCTCTATTTTAAACAAGGTATTCCAAGTAGAGAAGGAACATTCAGGAACAGTTAGTTTTGCTGATTTAGATGAAACGCACTGGGCATATGAGCAGATTAAAACTGCTTTAGCTCACGGTTACATCACTGGTAAAAGTGAAACCTCTATTGCACCTAATGCAGCGATTACAAGAGAAGAAGCGGCGGTAATGCTAGCAAGATTATTAAATCAAAGCAAGGCTAATGACAAAACATTCATTGATATTGATCAAGCCTCTAGCTGGAGTTTAGACGCTTTAAATGCATTAGCTGGCCTAGGTATTTTACAAGGTGACAGCAATGGAAAACTAAATCCTAAAGCACTTCTAACACGAGCGGAAGCAGTTGTATTAATAGATAAATCAAGCTCGTTTATTGAAACTATATTTTCTGAAGAAGGTACATATGGAGACCTAGAAAGTCAAACAGTTATTAATGGAAATGTTAGAGTATTAGCTTCTGGTGTAAAGCTAGTGAACACCGTTATTACTGGAAACCTTATAATCGACAAGGCGGTCGGTGAAGGTGATGTGTATTTAAACAAAGTAGAGGTAAAGGGAGAGACTGTTATCAACGGTGGCGGTATGAACTCCATTCACCTTGAGGATAGTATTATTATTAATTTAATAGCTGATAAAGCAACAGGTACGGTAAGAATTGTTGCAATAGGCTCCACTGTAGTACAAGAAGTATTTGTAAAATCAAGTGCTAAACTTGAGGAATCTAATAGTACAAATACAGGTTTTAATAATGTTCAAATAACCTCCGACTTACCAAGTAACACTGAGGTTGAGCTACTAGGAACGTTTGAAAAAGTAAATGTGTTCGCTTCAAAAATAAAAATTGCTATTCCATCTGGTAAGGTCAATGAGCTAAATGTTGATAATTCAGCAGAGGGTGCTCAAATTAGTGTTTCACGCGAAGCTACAATTCTTGCTTTACTATTAAATATTGCAGCACAAATTACAGGAGATGGTACAATTGAAAATGCTATCATTGCACCGGGAGCAGAAAATAGTAGCTTTTCTAATAAACCAAAGGTGATAGAAGGCGATGACTCTAAAATAGTAATTTTGCCACCGACTACACCACCAGCATCAGTACCAAGTAATCCACCAGTAACACCACCGGTGACTCCGCCAGCAAGTAATTCAACAGATGCTACGCTTCACAGTATTACAGTTACTAGTGCTGTATACATAGATTGGCATAAGGAGCTTCTTTTGAATTCATCGACATTAGACATAAAAGGATTTGATCCACAGCACTTAAATTACTTCACTCTAGCTGATGACACAAGTGTAGGCACGACTGAGTTAAGCTTCAAGTTAACAAGCCATCAAGATGCATCCATATATGTATCTTATACTGATGATAGCCGTGTCTATACTAATGTAACTAAAAATGATCAAGGCGAATACAGCATAACTTATGATTCTAGTGAGTATATCAGTATACAGGTACGTGTTAGAAGTGGGAATATGGCAAATTGGAAGTCCTATAAGTTTGATATTATTCCTAAACTCAATATAAATGAAACAGGTAAGTTAATTTACTCTGACGGCACTTACACAAGTTTTCATACCTCAGGTGTATTACACGGAGACAAGATTACAGTTACTGTTCCTGCAGAAAATAGTTCATCTGGAGAGGCATTTACTGCAAGCTACGATGTAGACAATTCTAATTCTATCTATAAATATAACTACACTGGAGGGTCAGTTCCTTTAGTCATTTATTCACCAAACACTATGAAGTTTGTTAAAACTACGAACAAAGGACAGCTTCATGTCAATATTTTACGTAATGGAGAAACAATAGTAGATGGCTATTTCAATTACGATTTAACACCTTTAGAAGTTGTGCAGTTAGATGAAGATGCTTACGATTTGGAATTTATGACAAAGGCTCAGTTGCTAGAGTATGACTTGACTAGAACAGATATTTATAAAGCTGCCTTAAGATACGATATATCATATGACATAGCTAAATTAAAGGAGCTATATGGTGAATTTACTTATTTTAGCTATAATTCTCAATATAACGCTTCGAATGAGCTGACATTAGAATCTCTGAAAAAAAATTATTATACTATAAGTAAAAATGCATTAGACTTACTTTCAATTATTCCTTATAGCGTTCAGGGGAAATATAATACTGGATTAACACATGTATATAATCCTACGACTGCCTTAATTGATGGTGTGTACTATTTAAATCAATCAAATACTGATATCTATTTAACACTTTTCAATAGTGATAAGGAAGTCATTAAAGTACTTCATATTAATGTAGATTATCCTGAATGGGCATTAGGTGAGAATGTAGAATTTGCTAATAAGTAGATTTGAATATGAATGGTGCAAGACATAATAAGAAACCCATCCTCATGAGGATGGGTTTCTTCATGGTGGTATGAGATTTATTATCCACCTGTTTTATGAGAGAACAGTCGGTAAATTGAGTACTGTTGAAATATGCTGGGCAATCCCTTCTGTATCATCCCTATCATAAATAGATATCAACTGTTGCAATCCACGTACTTCTTTATGATCTCGCATTTCCGGCCACAACACAGCTGCTGTAATACCTACAACTTGATTAACTAGCTGTATATCCTCTTCTGATTTAATAAGAATTAGCTTTGAATAGGGTTCAAATTTAAAGCCCTCAACTAATACAATCGCATCAGAAGGTACCTTATTAATTAACTCATGCAATGGTTGTGATTTATTTTGAATAATAGCAGTGCCACCATTATCTGATGTTATCGCTGTCCAGACTGCACCTGAATGGCGATGAAGCCACGTATCACTGCCATCTCGATCGATTTCAAAGCTATGTGCATCATGCTTTACTGTTGCCACTTTTATATTTAATTTAGTCCAATAATCGATGAGGCGACATACTAAGTTTGTCTTACCTCTATTTTTATAGCCGATAACTTGATAAACATGAGTTGCATTCACACGCATGAGCATTCACCCCTATTACGTATTATAAACTGAAACCAACTGTTTATATTGATCAGGAGTATTAACATTGTATACAAAGTTAACGTCAACACCCGCTTCTATACAATCATCTTCAGTCATTACAAGATGGTCAAGCTTGTCTAAAAGCTTAAACATGCGACATTCCCCAGATTCAGTGAGTACCTTTGTTATTTTTATACAATCCCTGCGATAGACGGCTTGAAGTGGATGTAGTCTCCCTCCAATTTCAGGTATAACTGCAATAGCTCCACTAGCCTCTAGTTTGTTCACCATCCAATCTGCAGCAATGTATGAAGCTAACGGCATATCACATGCAGATACCCAAACAAATGGCTTCACTACTTTCTTTAAAGCAGAATGTAAAGCTGAGAGGGGACCACAATCAGGATTATCATCTATAACAACCGAAAAGCCAAGATTATTATAAAGCTCAGCTTGTTCACTATTGGCAACTGAGACAGCTACACTGGAGCAAAGCTGATTCATTTCGATAGCTATTCTTTTTATAGTGGGAACCCCATTTAGGGGAAGAAGTGCCTTTACCTCACCGTTCATTCTCCTGCTTCGTCCACCACTTAAAATAATTCCACCTAAATGTTGGCTCTTTGTCTCTCTTTCTATTGGCAAATTTATCGCATTAACCATCTATTTCACCCTTCATAGCAGCATAATCTATTAATCAGAATACGCACGTATTGAGACGGCACAAGCTTTGAAATCAGGCATTTTACAATTTGGATCGAGTAAAGGATTAGTAGATAGGTTTACGTTTTGAATTCCTCCCCAATGCATAGGGGCAAAGACGGTATCTTCACGAATAGCCGTTGAAAATCGACTTCTTATTACAAATCTCCCCCGCCGAGATACAACCTCTACTAGTGCCCCCTCTTCAATTTTATATTTTTTCGCTGTTCTTGGATGTATTTCTAATACCGCTCCAATTTCTCGGGCTGCAAGTGATGGACTCCTCCTTGTTTGAACACCTGTCAAATAATGAGGCAACAGACGCCCATTAGTAAGAATAAGCGGGAAATTATGGTCTGTTTGTTCAGAGGTTGATTGAGAAACTAGGTCTGCAAATTGGGCACGATGATCTGAATGAGCAAATCTCTCTTCAAATAATCGAGGTGTACCTGGATGTTCAGGAGACGGACATGGCCAGTACACGCCTTCTTCCCTTTTAAGGCGTTCGTAAGTAATTCCGTAGTAATCAGCTACGCCGCCCCGACTTGCAAGTCGTAACTCTTCAAAAATAGACTCGGCAGATTGGAACAGAAACTTATCCCTTCTTCCTAATCTTTCTGCAAGTTCACATAGCACCTTCCAATCATCTAGCGTTCCTTCGGGAGCAGAGCGCCCCTTTTCACGCAATAGCACTCTTCCCTCTAAGTTAGTCATCGTACCTTCATTTTCAAGATAGGAGGTGACGGGGAATACGACATCAGCTAGCTTCGCCGTTTCGGATAAAAACATATCTGCAACAACTAAATACTCAAGCTTCTTAATCCCTTCCTCAACGAAGGCTGCATTGGGATTGGAGACAATTGGATTAGAGCCCATTAGAAATAATGACTTGATTTCACCTTGATGAATAAGCTCCATCATTTCATAAGCAGAAACTCCCTTTCGTGGTAGCTCATCAGAGTTTACGCCCCATACCTTTGCCACATACTGGCGATCCTGTTCATTTTCAATTAAACGATATCCTGGCAATTGATCTGCTTTCTGTCCATGCTCTCTTCCTCCCTGTCCGTTACCCTGTCCTGTAATTGCACCGTATCCACAACTCTCTCTGCCTATCTTCCCTGTTGCGAGTGCTAGGTTTAAGAAATTACGAACAGCTATATGACCATCTGCATGTTGCTCCACACCTCTGGCCGTAAAAATCATTCCTGTTTGTGCCTGACTATATAAAGAAGCTGCTAACCTAATATCACTTTCTACAATTCCAGTTATCTTTGCAATCTCAGAAATATTAATCGAATTTAGCTGAACAAGAATAGTTTCGAATCCTGTAGTCCTATTTTTAATAAATGCTTCATCCAGCCCATTTCCTTCCACTATAGCTTTTAACATTGCAGACGCGAGCAATGCATCAGTCCCTGGCTTCACCTTCAAATGAAGATCAGCAATTTCTGCGGTTGCCGTACGTCGTGGGTCGATAACTATTATTTTCGAGCCGTTCTCTTTTGCTCTAGTAAAGTATGGCATAAGTGTCGGCTGACATTCAGCAATATTTGTACCTGCTAATATAATACATTGACTATACGGAATCTCATCCAATCGATTAGTTAGTCCTCTATCCATTCCAAATGTTTTAGCAGCTGCTGATGCTGCTGCTGACATACAAAATCGACCATTATAATCAATATAGCGTGTGCGCAGTGCTACACGAGCGAACTTACCAAGCAGATAGGCTGTCTCATTTGTAAGCGAACCACCTCCATATACACCTATAGCATCATAGCCATGTACATCCTGTATGACACTAAAATTAGATGCAACTGCAGAAAGAGCCTCTTCCCAAGATACTGGATAAAAACTTCCTTCCTTTTTCATTAAAGGCTGTAGTATACGCTCAGAGCTAGTTGCATGTTGGTAGGCATTCATTCCTTTTACACATAAACGTCCCTCAGATGCTTTATTCATTAAACCTTCTACTTTTATAGAGGTTTCACTCGCTTCTTGTTTTCGAAAAATCTCGATACGCATTTTACACTGTACACTGCAAAACGGACATTGCGATTGCATTGTTTCCACTTGTGCCTGCATATTTTCAAACCTCCTAACAGGTCCTTCAATTCGAATGTAGACTTAACTTAATATGAATCCTGTTTGTTGCTCTTTTAATTTCAGAAGAAGCTTTTCTCTACTCTCAGGACAAAATAGCTTTTCACGAATATTGATAATATTCATTCTCTCTACCCATTCCCATACCTGTTCACCGTAATATGCAGATAACCTATACCACTGCACAGTGCAAATTAACATTTCAAGCGCCTCTTCAACAGTCGACTCAATAGAAAGTGGACTACCTTGACGTAAAGGTAGTTCTCCATGTCCACCTATATAGATTTCCCACCCAGCAGGCGTAGCTGTAACTCCAAAACTATTCACCCATATACCAGCAGGATATAAAGTACCGCTTGAGATAGCAAAAGTGACACAGCTCGGCAGCATAAGAAAGTCTAATGCTTGATTTAGCTCCTTTTCTAACCACTGTACTGCTATGACTTTTTCATTCGGTTTTATGCTCACATCATAAGAAGTATGGATGTTAAAACTTCTAAACTGTTTATTCTCTTCTAGTAGTTGCGATTGATTAATATCATATTTATACTTTCCATGCACATTTAAGTAGTAAAAAATAGAGGATCGACATACATGACAACCTTTTTCATTATTCCAATTTAATCTACTTATAACGTTTTCTACTTCTAAAGCAGACTCACTTATGATTTCATTTATTAATTGTTGATGCCCAATTAATGTACAGCCACATATTGGTTCTTCTGCTTCAGACACCAAATCAGGTGATTGAAGAGCTTGGCGAATAACTGCCTCCACTAATGGACGGCAACCACCACATGATTGAGATGCCTTTGTTTCACTACGCACCTGATCGACAGTTTCAAGACCTTGATTAAGCACTGCCTCAACGATGACAGATTTACAAACATTATTGCAGGAACAAACCGTATCAGCTGGTTTAAGAGGAATTGCAGCATCGTAGTTTGAATTTAACTCCTTCTCCTGTTTGAGCTCAGACACAGGTGATTGTTTTTTTATTAAGTTTAATAAATGACCTGCCTCACTGTTATCACCGTATAAAATAGCACCTGTAATTTTCCCATTAGACATTGTTACTTTCTTGTACGCCCCAGTAACGCCATCATAAATTTGAAGAGCGGTTTCTTGTGCAGCATCATAAACTTTTCCTGCTGAAAATACCTCTATACCTGAAACTTTTAATTGGGCACTTGGTACACTTCCACGATATGGTTCTGAATTTACTCCACATAGCTTTCGAGCTAGCACTTTCCCTTGCTCATACAGCGGAGCTACAAGTCCATACACGATCCCTTCATGCTCTGCACATTCTCCTACTGCGTAAACATCCTGTATATTAGTTTGCATATAATCATCAACAACAAAGGCATGATTAGTATGAATGCCACTACCTTTAGCAAGCTCAACTCTTGGACGAATACCGACTGCGAATACGATAAAGTCAACTTCAAGCTGAGTTCCGTCGTCAAACAGTAACCCCTTAGCACGCCTACGACCAAGTATTTTTTCTGTTCTTTTCTCTAGCAAGAAACGCATCCCTTGGCTTTCAAGCTCCTTACGAAGTAAACCCGCCGCCATTTGATCGAGCTGCCTATTCATAATAAATGAAGCATTGTGTACAACGTGTACATCCATTCCTAAGTTTAGTAATCCCTTAGCTGCCTCTAATCCGAGCAACCCTCCACCGATGACGGCTGCTCTTTTATATGATTTCGCTACTTCTATCATACGTAGACAGTCTTCTATAGTACGAAATCCTGTTATTCCCTCTTTATTTACACCTGGAAGATTAGGAATATATGCGGTAGAGCCAGTCGCTAAAATGAGACGGTCATATTCTACTCTACTGCCTTCACTAGTCTCCACATATTTATTTAACGTATCAATCCTACTCACTAATGTACCTGCGTAAAGCAAAATACCTTTTTCTTTATACCATTCCCACGAATTGATAATGATGTCATCCAGTGCTGAATTACCCTGAAGCACTTTTGAAAGCATTATTCTATTGTAATTTGGATATGGTTCACTGCCAAAAACGGTTATATTATATAAATCTGGTGCGATAGATATAATTTCTTCTATACACTTTATACCAGCCATTCCATTGCCAATGACGATTAATTTCAGTTTTGCCATAATAGATTTTAACCTCCATTCACAATATAGAAGCACCTTTACAATGATTCTAATAAAAGCACGTTCACGACCTCATCTTTTGCAGCTCCCCTATTTCCTGAAGGAATAACAGCTAAAGCATTAGCATGTGAAAATGCTGCTATATTCCCCGATTTATCATTTCCTAAAGGTTCCACTAACCATTTATCTCCTTGCCAGCTGGCATGAGCACGCATAAATCTTGTAAATGGACAGGGCTTATTTACACCAGACGTAAGCATACCTTTTACATAGCGATTGTGGTAGAAGCGGCGACCCGCTAGTTTCATGACCACTGGTTTTACAAGAAGCTCTAGTCCTGCAAAGCACGCAGATGGATTTCCTGATAAGCCAATAACGAGCTTTTCATCCACTATAAATGCGGAAGTTGGCTTACCAGGTCGCATACGCACTTTACGAAATAAAGGCAAGCCACCGATAGTTTCAACTGCTTGAGCAACAAAATCATATTTCCCAACGGAAATACCACCTGTCGTAATGACTACATCTGAGTCTTTGATCGCATCCTTTAATATAGCCATAATAGCTTCTACTTGATCTGGAACTGGATTTAATCGATGGATTGACGCTCCAAGCTCGCAAGCACGGGCTTCTACCATAAAGCTGTTCGCATCAAAAATATGATTTTGCTTTACTTTGTCTCCTGGTGATAAAAGTTCATCTCCTATTGGTATTACAGTTATTTTAGGTCGTTTAAAAACAGAAATGTGTGATTGACCATATGAAGCAAGTATTGCTATTTCCTTCGCACCAATAGGAGTTCCTTTTGTAAGTGCAGTCGTGCCAGAAGCCATATCTTCACCCGCTTCAGCAATATGCTCTCCTTGTTTAAAAGGCTTGCTAATTTGAATGTTTCCTTGTAATGCTTCTATTTGATCTAGCGGTATTGCTTCTTGTACAATAATCGTGTCGTAATAATCTGGTACAGAAGCTCCTGTATAAATTCTACACGCACTCTTTACTTGATTAGCTTCGTTTACAACGGACAAACGTGATCCCGCTTTTATTTCATCGACGATACATAATGTAACTGGATTATTAGGAGATGCCTCAGCGATATCGTTATATTGAACAGCATAACCATCCATCGCAGCTCTTCTGAAGGGGGGCATCGGAAATGGTGTAACAAAGTCATCAGCTAGAATTCTTCCTAGTGCTTCCGTTATCCTTAAATTTTCATTTTTATTAGACTTAACCAAGCTACAAAGATGAATAACTGCTTCCTCTATATCAAAAGCTCGAAGGTCAATCTGAATCATGACTTGGTCACCCCTAATCGTTTATTAAATTTAAACAGAAAAAGCCCATACTCTATTAATCAGAGAATGGACATCATTGTCAAATTCAGGCACACCATTGTGCCATTTATATTCAATTGTTTAGTTAAATTATAATCACTACACTTAATGATGTCAATTAAATTAACATAAATTACGAAACTTAACTGAACTCATAAAAAATAAGACTTATTTTTAAATTTTACGTAAAGTTTATTGACATACACTTGACAAAAATTTTATAATGATGAAAAAATATCTAAGAGATGACTGGATGCAAGCACAATGCTGTGTTTGTTTGGCAATGAGGCCACAGTTTCACCTAAGGGTGAACTGTGGCTTTCTGTTGTTTAAACAATCAAAAAAAGAGAAAAAAAAGAGAAAAGCAACTCATTGGAGGGATAAGTTTGGAGAACAAAAGTTTTTGGAAAAGCGGCCATAAGCCATCATTGTTAAGTTCATTTATGTATTTTGATTTTAGTTTTATGGTTTGGGTTCTAATTGGACCACTCAGCATTTTAATCGCCGATGATTATGCCATGAGTGCAGCTCAAAAAGCAAATCTTGTTGCGCTACCTATTCTTGGAGGCTCCATTCTTCGTATTGTATTCGGCTTCCTCACCGATTACTTCGGACCAAAAAGAACAGGGCAGCTAGGTATGTTATTAACATTAATCCCTCTTATATGGGGCTGGAAATTCATTTCCTCTTACGCTGATTTATATATCGTCGCACTACTACTAGGTGTAGCAGGAGCATCTTTTGCTGCTGCATTACCTCTCGCAAGTCGATGGTATCCTCCACAATATCAAGGGCTCGCTATGGGAATAGCTGGTGCAGGAAACAGTGGTACAGTACTTGCTACATTGTTCGCCAATCGTCTTGCTATTCATTTTGGTAGCTGGGAAACGGTATTTGGCTTGGCAATTATCCCAATTGCTTTCGCTTTAATATTTTTTACATTATTTGCAAAGGAAGCCCCAAACCGCCCTGCACCAAAAAAGCTCTCTCAATACGCAGACATATTAAAACAAAAAGATGCATGGCTATTATGTATGATGTATAGCGTCACATTTGGTGGCTTTGTTGGATTATCTAACTATTTGACGATATTTTTTAATGCACAGTATGATTTGTCTGCAGTTCGTGCAGCAGATTTTGCTACCTTCTGTGTTATTGCCGGTAGCTTATTTCGACCAATTGGAGGCTTTCTTTCAGATCGTATCGGGGGAATTCGGATGTTAATCATTCTTTTCTCCTGTGCAAGCATGATGTTTATTTTCATCTCAACATTACCTACTCTCTACATCGCTTTAACTTCCCTATTTATCGGAATGATGTGCTTGGGCATGGGTAATGGTTCTGTGTTCCAGCTTGTTCCACAGCGATTTGGTGACGAAATTGGGTTAATGACAGGCATCGTAGGGGCTGCAGGTGGGATTGGTGGATATTTATTACCCAATATATTAGGTAGCCTATACCAACTGACTGGTTCTTACAAAGCTGGTTTTCAAATACTTGGAGCTATTTCAATTGCCAGTGCTATTATGATGATATTTATACAAGTAAAATGGAATAAGAAGTGGCTAGTTCAAAAGGATACCGCAGCCCTCTAGCTCAAACACCTAAAGTAAAACTAACTATATATTGCGTCAAGAAACTAACCTAAAGAAGTATTACCAACTCTTGTAGAGATTGTTGCAACAACTACAACCATACAAAAACACCATCTTCATAAGAAGATGGTGTCAAACATAACAAAAAACCCATCCTCATGCGGATGGGTTTCTTCATGGTGGAGGCGAGGGGATTTGAACCCCTGTCCGAAGACTACGCCACGAAAGCTTCTACGGGTGTAGTCACAGTTTTAATGTCACCTACAAGATCGCCCCGTAACCGGCTATCTTAAAGGTCAGCCTGATTGTCTTCTTCAGTACACCCCAGGCGGAGATGTAACAGCGTATCCCACTAAAGTTGAGCCCCTATCTCGGCACATGGGCGATGCAGAGTAGAAGCACGCTAACAGGTTATTAAGCTGCTAATGCGTAGTTTGTTTGTTGTTTGCCGTTTAATAGGCTTTAGCGTTGATGAAGTGGCCGCGTCCCCACTACCCGCTACCTCCGCTCGTACCGTCCCCGTCGAATCCATAAACGCCCCCTAATTAGCATATGACTAGATAATCTAGCACATAGCGAAGGGTTTACTCGACTTGGAGTAAGCAAAGTTTAGGCACTTATTAGCCCACCAGCTAATAAGATTTTTATGATATAAAGTACTTATATCATTTATATTATACGTTACTAAGAACAAAATGTTGTGTCGTTAATGTAGTAATAGAATAACACTTTATCGCTATTTTTACACTATTAACAATTTGGAAGTGAATCCAAATTAAGCTATTGCGATATTTTTAACGAGCAACCTTTTGCTTTTCACGTAAAACACGTTGTATATCACGTTGTGAATCTCGCTTGGCAGCAGTCTCACGTTTGTCATACTGCTTTTTACCTTTTCCAAGACCAACTAACAATTTAGCATAGCCATTACGCACATATATTTTAAGTGGTACAAGAGCATAACCATCTCGTTTTACTAAGCCAAACAGCCTATTAATTTGCTCTTTATGAAGAAGCAATTTACGTGCTCTTGTTGGATCAGATGGATTATGTATATTCCCTTGCTCAAATGGACTAATATGCATATTGTGAATAAACATTTCACTATTACGAATCGTAGCAAATGAATCATTTATATTCGCTTTACCTGTACGTAACGACTTAATTTCAGTTCCAGTAAGCACCATGCCAGCTTCGTAAGTATCTTCGATGAAATAGTCGTGGG
>Ga0182742_1004127_pt1 | contig 13445 bp, 12 predicted proteins | sample eDN5th37CBELigMG_FD_128880 | JGI IMG/M metagenome (GOLD analysis project Ga0182742, IMG submission 128880) | Enriched Miracle-Growth compost microbial communities from Emeryville, California, USA - eDNA 5th pass 37_C BE-Lig MG (version 2)... ... | reverse complement strand
GGCCGCAGGTAGCCGCTCATCGCCGCACCCCCGCATCGCCGCTGATCTCGGGAAGGGCGTCACTGGCCCGGATCCGCGCCTCGGTGTCGTGCAGCGCGAGGCTGAGCAGGCGGCGGGCGCTGCGCAGGAACTCGGCGACCTCCGGGTGCGCGAGCCGGTAGTAGACGTAGCTCGCACGACGCTCGGAGACAACGAGGCCGTGCCGTCGGAGCACGCCGAGGTGCTGGCTGAGGTGTGACGCCTCGAGCCCGGTCTCGGCCATGAGCGTCGTGACCGGGAGCTCGTCGACGCCGACCAGGAGCTCGAGGACGCGGACGCGGACGGGGTGCGCGAGACCCTTGAACATGTCGGCCTTCGCCTGATACAGCGGCCGCGCCTCGGGCCAGGGTCGGGAGTCGCTCGCTGATTTCACAATTTCATCATATCGCAAACTCGGGATCCGCATTCCTCCTGCCCTCCCCCTGCGCCACGCACCCTCGGCGGAATTGTGCGGCGGAGGGCGCCGGGACAGACGAATGCGGGACTTACGGCAGCGTGAGGCCGATGAGCCGCGCGGTGCGCAGCAGCGGCTCCGCGAGCCGCTCATGGTCGAGCTCGTGCAGCGAGACGAGTGCGAGCAGGAGTGGTGACGCGCCCGCGGCCCGACCGGGCACCACCGCCGACATGCCGTAGCGGGCATGAACGACGCGGCCGCGGCCAACCGCGTAGCCGAGCCGCCGCGCCTCCTGAATCTCCTCGGTGTCGTCATCGCTCGGGGGCTGGAGCGCGGCGAGCGCATTGCGCATCGACAGCGGGCCCGAGGGGTGCTGGAAACCGGGCGGGGTGACGACGTGCACGGACGCCGTGCTCGGGGTCTTCGCGGCGATCGTCGTGAGGACGTCACCGTCCGCACCGACAAGGGAGGCGGTCGCATCGGTCTCGTCGGCGAGCTCCGCGAGCATCTGGTCGACGCCCGCGGGGAACTGCGCGGAGAAGGCGCGGGCGAGCTCGAGCGTGCCGACGCCGAGCAGATACCGCTTCTGCTCGTCACGTCGCACGAGGCGGTGCTTCATGAGCGCCTCGAGGATCCGGTAGAGCGGGGCGCGCTGGGTGCTCAGGTGCCGGGTGAGGACCGTGATGGTGAGGCCGTCCGGGTGCGCTGCGAGCAACTCGAGCAGCGCGCCCGCCCGGTCGACCGTCGTGGCCACCTGCGGGCTGGACTTCTCCTCGCTCACGCGAGTCCCCCATTCCTCGAAATGCGGCCATGGCGACGTCGCCAGGCCAGACGACACCCTAGTTCAATAAAGATACGTGTGCGTCCCGGGGCACGGAACCCCGGGACGCACACGGTGGGATCACTCCGTGAAGAAGTCGATGACGTCCTTCACGTACGGACCGTAGGCCGTGATGGCCTCGATGTCCGGCAGCTGCTCGAGCAGCTCGACGGTGTCGAGCGGCGGGAGCCCGCCGGGACCGGGGGTGCCGGGCATGACCGGGTAGAGGCCCGCATCGGAGAGCGCCTGCTGGCCCTCCTTGCTGAACTCCCAGTACATGTACAGCGACGCAGCGAGCGGGTTCGGCGAGTCGTTCAGAAGGCACTGCGCCGACTTCGTCCACATGTTGCCACCGCCCTCGGCGAACGGGAACACGAACTCGATCGGGGCGCCCTGCGCCTTGATCTCGACGAAGTACGGGTAGTAGGCGAGCGCGCCGATCGGGTAGTTGCCCGAGGCGACCTCCTGGAGGACGAGCGCGTCCTTGGCGACGAGCGTCACGTTCTCCTTGATGCCCTCCTTGATGCCGGCGTACTTCTCGTTGTTCGCCTCCGGGTAATCCATCTGGGCGAACGTGAACGCGGCGGCACCACCGGCGGCGGGCGTGACCATCACGACCTTGCCGGCCCACTCGGCCGAGGTGAGCTCCTGCCAGCTCTTCGGCGCGTCCGCGACGTCGAGCAGGTCGGTGTTCACCGCCATGCCGAAGACGGCGACCTGCTGGAACTGCACGGAGTCATCGACGCCGAGCCACTCGGCCGGGACGTCCATGATGTGGTCGAGCGGCTGGCACCAGCCGTCAACGCCGAGCGAGACGACCGGGGTGCGGCCGTCCGAGGCGATGTCGGCGACGAAGTTGCCGGTCTGCTTCTCTTGCTCGAGCTTCGCGAGTCGCTCAGCGGACTGCAGCTGCTGGTAGGTCACCTCGATGCCGGGGAAGCGCTCGTGGAAGGTGTCGAGGAGGGCGCGCGCCGGCGGCGGGCCGTACACGACGACCTGCTTCTGTCCGGCGGCGATGGCCTCGTCGTAGAGCGCCTGGAAGGCAGCCTCCTCCTCGGGGGTGCCGAGCGCGCCACCGTAGGGCGACTCGGTCGAGGGGGCGGACTCCTCAGGAGCGGGGGCGGGTGCGGGCTCGGCAGCGCAGCCGGCCAGGAGGGCCAGCGGGAGGAGGAGCGCAGCTGCGGGGAGCCATCGTTGGCGGTTAGACATGCGCGACACGACCTTTCATGGTGATTGCTCGCTCGATGCGGGAGTGACGGGTCCGGTTGAGCACCCGGAGCCCTCCCTTGACCACTGCCCAGGCAATGCCACCGACCACACCGACGGTGAGCATGAGCAGTAGGAACAGCGCCGCGGCTTCGGAGGCGTAGCCCTGGCGATAGAGGTCGTAGGCCTGGACCGCGACGGTCTGCATCGTCGGGGACGACAGCAGGACCGGCAGGCTCAGGTTGCCCGCGACGCCGATGCCGGCGATGAACCAGCCGGCGAGGAAGCTTGGCAGCACGAGCGGGAGGACGACCGTGAAGAATGTGGTGACCCGACTCGCCCCGGAGATCCGCGCCGACTCCTCGAGTTCGGCGGAGATCTGCAGCACCCCGCCCTCGACCGCGCGCGTCGCGATCGGCGTCACGACGACGATGAAGCCGAGCAGCAGCATGATCGGCGTGCCGATGAGGTTGCGCAGGCCCGGTACCGGCAGATACGCGGTGATGAGCGCGAGCCCGACGAGGACGCCCGGAATCGCGACGGGCGCCCAGCTCACCGCCTGGTTGAAGAAGCGGATGAATCGGCCGCCCCGCACCGACAGGTGGCTCATGACGAGCGCGATGGTCGCCGCGAGGAAGCCGCCGATCGCCGCGAGGATGAGCGTGAAGGTGATGAGCCCCGCGGTCTTGCGGTCGCCGAGCACGTGCTCGTAGTTGAGCGTCGTGAAGCCGAGCGAGACGCCGAAGAGCGGCTGGAAGGAGCCGAGCACCATCTGCACGAGCGGGATGACCCCCGCCCAGCACAGGACGACGATGAAGACGGCCGTGAAGACCCACTGCACACGGCCGTAGCTCTTCGGCTCGGGGCGGAAGCCCTTGCCGGTGATCGTCGAGAAGCGCTTCCCGCCGAGGATCCAGCCGCGGATGAGCACGAGCACGACGACGAGCAGCATGAGGATGAGCGCGAGCGTGCTCGCCCCCGCGTAGTTCGGGATCGCCTCATTCGCCGTCAGCGTCGTGTACACCGCGGTCGAGAAGACGTGGATGTCGGCCTGGATGCCGAAGAGGAGCGGCAGCTCGAATGCGCTGAAGCCGTAGGAGGTCATGAGGACGAAGACGCCGAACATCGTCGGGCGCAGCAGCGGGAGCGTGACGGTGAAGAATGCGGAGACGCGCGTCGCCCCATTCATTCGCGCGGCATCGTCGAGCGCGGCGTCCATCCGCGCCATCGGCCCGACCATGAAGAGGTAGCCGACGGGGATGACGTAGCCGATGACGACGATGAGCATGATCGGCCAGCCGGAGCCGAACGGCGAGCCCTCGATGCCGAAGACCTCCCGCAAGAAGATGTTGACCGGTGCGGCCTTGCCGTTGACGACGAGGTACCAGCCGAGGCCATAGAACAGCGACGGGATGACGAGGATGACGGCCATGACGGGGGTCATCCAGCGCCGCAGTGGCGTCGTCGTGCGCACCGCGACCCAGGCGAGGAAGGTGCCGATGATGAGCGCGCCGAGGCTCGAGGCGGCGGCGAGGACGATCGAGTTGAGCGTCACCACCCAGGTGCTCGGCCGACTCAGCGTCTCGATGAAGGGGACGATCGACCACTCCCCTTGGCCCGCGAGGTTGCCGACGCGGAACGAGGCGGCCGCCATCGTCAGCGGCGGCAGCAGGAAGAGGATGAAGAGGACGAGGATCGCGAGCCCGAGCAAGAGCTTGCCGACGAGCCGCTCACCGCGCCAGCCCGCGGGGATCCGGCTCGGCTTGTCCCAGTTCGCGAGCGCGCGCGTCGAGGGCCCGGTCATTCGCGCGATCCGATCTCGACGAGGTCGGCCTCGGCGTCCGGCGCCGGAGCGGTCCGCGCGACGGGGAAGATCGACACGAGGTCGGCGTCGATCTCGACCCAGGCCGTCGCGCCCGCCTCACGGTGCATCGTGTGCCGCCGGTAGGCGCGCTCCGACTCGGCGACGCGCAGTGAGGAGCCGCCACTGACGATCCGGTACTCGTTGCGAGAACCGAGGAAGTCGATCCGGTCGATGATGCCGCGGAACGCGAGCCGCGCCGCACCGGCGGGGGGCTGCTCGGAATGGACGAGCGCATTCGCCGCCCGGAAGGCGACATTGATCGTGTCGCCCTTGACGACCGACCGGCCCGCCGCGCTGGCCGGCAGCGCCGCGGTGTCGCCCGAGTCGGTGAGCCGGAACTCGATCTCATCGCCGCGGACCTCCGTGACGGTCGCTGCCAGCAGATTCTCGAAGCCGACGAATTTCGCGACAAACTCATTCGTCGGTCGGGAGAAGATCTCACCCGGCGTACCCGACTGCTCGAGGAGACCCGCCTGCATGACGATGATGCGGTCGCTGAGGTGCATCGCCTCCTCGAGGTCGTGCGTGACGTAGACCGAGGTCGTGCCGCCGAGGGCGTGGAGGCGGAGGATCTCGTCGCGGACCTGTCGGCGCAGCGAGGGGTCGAGGTTCGACAGCGGCTCGTCGTACAGCATGAGCTGCGGCCGACTCACGACGGCGCGGGCGAGCGCGACCCGCTGCTGCTGCCCACCGGACAGCGAGGTCGCCGGCCGGTTCGCGTACTGCGCGAGCCCGACGATCTCGAGGATCTCCAGTGCCCGGCGGATCGCCTCCTGGCGCTGGACCCGGCGCCGCTTGAGCGGGTACATGATCGTCTCGATGACCGTGAGGTGCGGCCAGAGCGCGTAGCTCTGAAACACCATGCCGGTGTCGCGTCGCTCCGGCTGCACCTCGACGCGCGCCTGGCTGTCGTACACCGTGCGCTCGCCGATCGTGATGCGTCCCGAGGAGGGACTCTCGAGGCCGGCGATGCAGCGCAGCGTCGTCGTCTTGCCGCAGCCGCTCTCGCCGAGCAGGGTGACGAACTCGCCCTCCTGCACCTCGAGATCGGCGCCCTTGATCGCGTGGAAGTCGCCGAAGTGCTTGTGCAGCGCGCGGACGGTGAGTGAGGACAAGGTGAACTCCGTTGTTACCTGACCTGGAGACGTGCTCCAGCCGTATCAATATTGGATGTTAGGTGCTGTATCTATTCGATGCTAACCAGACGACCGGGGCGGGCGTCAAGGGATCGCGCGGAGCTACCCGGCTTGGGATGCTGGCGCCGCCTGCGACGCCTGCCTGCCGGAGAACTGCTTGAGCCATTCCTCCGAGGGCATGACCCGCTCGTGCTGCGGGTGCGGGCCGGGGATGAAGCCGATGCCGCCGATCTCGATCTCAGGGCCGGTGGGCAGATCCTTCGACATGAGGTACTGGCCGACTCGGTCGAAGGCCGCCTCGGCCATGAGCGCGTGATTCGCCGCGGTGAGGATGTCGCGGTGGATCCGCTCGATCCGGCGGCCGCGGAACACCGCCGGGGCGCCCGTCTGCTGGAAGATCAGGTCGATCGCCTCCCGCGACACGTGCACCGAGTGCAGGAGCGCTGCCTGCAGGCGCACGCGGAGGTCATAGTTGACCGGCCACTGCTCGACGGCGTCGTCGTACGCCTCCGCGACGAGCTCCCAGAGGTAGGACCGGGCGGCGCGGACCATCGTGTCGGCCTTGCCGAGCGCGATCTGGTGCATCTGCTCCTTGCCGAGCTTCGCCTGCCGGTAGGAGCCGTGGCGCGCCGAGACATGCACGAGCTCGGTGAACTCCTCGATCGCGGCCTTCGCGAGCCCGAGCGCGTGCGCGCCGTGGGCCATGACGTTGAACCAGTAGCGGTAGAGCGCGCGGTCGTAGGGGCGCTTCCAGATGCCCGCCTCGTTGACCATCTCGCGGGGGACGAAGATGTCCTTCACCTCGAAGTCGCCAGAGCCGGTGCCGCGGAGGCCGTGGCCGTCCCAGGTGTCGATGAGCGTCGCATCCTTCGCCGGCCACAGCCCGACGACGAACCACGGGAGCCCGTCCCGGTCATTCATCACCGGCTCGTCGTTCTCGTCGTAGAGGATCGAGCGACCCGACAACCAATTCGCTTCTGGGGAGCCGCTCGTGAACGACCAGCGGCCGGAGATCCGGTAGCCGCCGGGGACGCGGACGGCCTTGCCGCCGGCGCGACCGACGTTCGACGCCATGATCCAGCGGTCCTCGGCGAGGAGCTTCTCCATGACCTCCTGCTTGAGGAAGGTCTGCCCCGAGTGCAGCATGCACAGCCAGCCGACCGAGCCGTTGACGCGGGAGATCTCCTCGACCGCGTCGAGCCACTCGAGCGGGTGGACCTCGAGCCCGCCGAGCTCGCGCGGCAGGAAGGCGCGGTAGATGCCGTTGTCGTAGAGGGCGTCGGTGATCTCATCCGGGACGCGACGCTCGTTCTCAATGACGTCCTCGGCGGCGCGGAGCATCGGCTCGAGCTTCTTCGCCTCCTCGAGGAGGGTCGGCCGACCCTCGACCTCGGGATAGGTGGCGGGGTAGGGCGCCAGCGGCGTCTCGACGGTCATGCTCATCGGAATCCTCTCTGATCCTGCGGCTCGTGAGTGCTGTATTGATACGCAGCGGATACTCGCGATACGCCATTGTGCGGAGGCGCGCGGCGGATGTCAAGTCCAGGAATGCGGGTCCGCCGATCTCTTCGAGTTTCATTATTATGCGCCTTGCTCACCTATTGATACCTGCCGTATCGTGGGCGTTCGAGCATGAACCACGGAGAGAGGCCTCAACGATGAGCACGATCCAGCGCACCATGGAGGCTTCGGCCCCGCGCCCGGCACACCCCGCCCGTCCAGCTGGCTCCGCTGGCCCCACTGCGGGCGAGCTGCTGGACCAGCGCGGCTTCCGGGACACGATGGGCCGCTACCCGACCGGGGTCGTCGTCATCGCGGCGATGACCCCGACGGGTCGTGCGGGGCTCGCCGTCAACTCCTTCACCTCCGTCTCGCTCGACCCACCGCTTGTCGCCTTCTGTCCCATGCTGACGAGCACGTCGTGGGCGCGGCTACGGCCGGTCGGGGGCTTCGCCGTCTCGCTGCTGCGCGAGGACCACGAGTCGATCGCACGTCGCTTCTCCCAGAAGGGCATCGACCGCTTCGCCGAGCATGACTGGGTCGAGAGCCCCGCGGGCCACCCGGTCCTCGCCGACGCACTCGGCTGGCTCGACACCACCGTCGAGTCGATCAGCCTCGCGGGCGACCACGAGGTCGTCATCGCCCGGGTCGACCACTGGTCGCAGGTCGACGATGGCCGCCCGCTCGTGTTCTTCGGCGGCCGCTACCACCGCCTCCCCTGAGCGGGTTGGGCGGCGGGACCCGACCCTGCCGCGAGCGCGCGCTACACCCGGCGCGTCAGCCCCCGCATTCCTCCCACACTCCCCTCGGTGTGCCCGTTTTCACCGAGTGAGCCCGAATAAACGGGCACACCGGGTGAAAACGGGCACATGGGGCGCGGGTGGTCAATGCCGGGCAGCTCGGGGCGGGCCTCGCGGGCCGAGGGAATGCGCCGGGAGCCGCTAGCGTTCACAGCTAATGTGGATGCTGAACACAGACCACATTCGGCAAACGATCAGAAGGTGGACACCATGACCACAGGACCACGCATCCTCATCGTCGATGACGAGCCGAACATTCGTGATCTGCTCACCACGAGCCTGCGCTTCGCCGGCTTTGCCGTCCGCGCGGTCGGCAACGGCGCCGCGGCCATTTCCGCCGTCATCGAGGAAGAGCCCGACCTCATCATCCTCGACGTCATGCTCCCCGACATCAACGGCTTCGGCGTGACGAAGCGGCTGCGCGCCTCCGGGTATGCGAGCCCCATCCTCTTCCTCACCGCGAAGGACGACACCGAGGACAAGATCACCGGCCTCACCGTCGGCGGCGACGACTACGTCACGAAGCCGTTCAGCCTCGACGAGATCGTCGCGCGCATCAAGGCGATCCTCCGTCGGACGATGCAGGTCGAGGACGAGTCGGTCATTCGCGTCGGCGAAGTGACGATGGACCAGGACACGCACGAGGTCACGGTCAACGGCCACGACATCGACCTGTCCCCGACCGAGTTCAAGCTGCTGCGCTACCTCATGCTCAACCCGAATCGAGTGCTCTCGAAGGCGCAGATCCTCGACCACGTCTGGGAGTACGACTTCAACGGCGACGCAGGCATCGTCGAGAGCTACATCTCGTACCTGCGCCGCAAGGTCGACGCCCACACCGAGGAGCCGATCATCCAGACGAAGCGCGGCTTCGGCTACATGCTCAAGGCGAAGACCGGCTGAGTCGGCTGCCTACGGCGGACCGGGCGGACCGGACGTTGCCGACCGTGGGCTTGTTCGGCGGGCGCCAGGCAGTTCGGACACCCACTCGCCGCAAACACCCACGCTCACCGAACTAGCCTTGAGGCCTCATGCACGACAAGCTCGCTCAGCGCTGGGACGCGATCTCACTCCGGACCAAGATCACCGGCGTGACCGTCCTGCTGCTCAGCGCAGGGCTCGTCGTCGCCGGCCTTGGCACGATGGCCGTGCTCCGCGGCTACCTCATCGAGCAGGTCGACCGGCAGCTGGCCGTCGCGCTCGGCGAGCTCAGCGCCGACGGCACGATCCAGCTCAGCAACGCTGACATCTACCTCGAGGACGAGGCCTCCCCCTTCAACCCGTACTACCTCGGCGTCATCTCCGCCGATGGCGAGCTGCTCGACGACAACATCGTCCAGGACGTCATCCGGCCCAATTGGGAGGCCGTCGACGTCAGCGCCCTCCCCCCGGGGACCCCGACCATCACGCTGCGCAGCAGCGACCGGTCCACTGAGTGGCGGCTCCTCCTCACCCCCGTCGTCGTCTCCGTCAACGGCAGCACCGCGGTCCTCGCGATCGGCATGAACCTCGCCGACGCCGACGAGACCGTCAACCGATTCGGCGCGATCTTCCTCTTCTTCGCGCTCACCGTCATCCTCCTCGGGGGCGCCCTCACCCGGCTGCTCGCCACCACCACATTCGCCCCGCTGCGTCGACTCGAGGCGCAGGCCGCCCGCTTCGCCGGCGGCGACTACTCGCAGCGCCTCGGCTGGGTGCCGCCGAACACCGAGGTCGGGCGCCTCACCCGATCGCTCAACGGCATGCTCGCCCGCATCGACAGCGCCTTCTCCGACCGTGCCCGCACCATCGAGCAAATGCGCCGCTTCGTCGGCGACGCCTCCCACGAGTTGCGCACGCCGCTCGTCACCGTCCGCGGGTACGCCGAGCTGTACCGCATGGGGGCCCTGGCGAGCGAGGACGACGTCGCGCAGGCGATGGAGCGCATCGAGAAGGAAGCCGTCCGGATGGGGGAGCTCGTCGAGGATCTCCTCGAGCTCGCCCGGCTCGACCAGACCGACAAGCCCCTCGAACTCGCGCCCGTCGACCTGGTCCCCATCGCGCACGACGCCGCGCGCGACGCTATGGCCGGTCACCCGGAGCGGGAGGTCGTCGTCATCGGTCTCGAGCCTGACACGCTCGTCGCCGGTCCCATTCGTGCCATCCGGCCCGCCGACACCCCCGGCACGCCGATGCGGGTGCCGGACGCCGAAAACACCCTCACCCGCCCCATCCCGCTGCCCGCCGACACCACCGGCACGGTGGATGCGCCGACGACCAGCACGACCAGCACAACCCGCCCGATCCCGCTGCTCGCCCGCGTCTTCCAGCGCCGCACTCGACCGATCGAGGTCATCCCCGACGCGCAGCAACCCGCCCCCGAGCCCGACGCGGGCGCGATCGTGCTTGGGGCGGAGAACAAGATCCGCCAGGTCGCCGCGAACCTCGTCACGAATGCGATCCGCTATTCACCGGCGCACTCGCCGATCGAGATCGGTGTCGGTGTCGATGCCGCCGCCCGCCGAGCGGTGCTCGCCGTCATCGACCACGGTGATGGGGTGCCCGCCGAAATCCGGGACAAGATCTTCCAGCGCTTCTGGCGTGCCGACACGTCGCGGGCCCGCGAGACCGGCGGCAACGGCCTGGGCCTCGCCATCGTCGCCGCGATCGTTCAGGCGCACCGTGGCTCCATCGACATCGTCGACACGCCCGGCGGAGGCGCGACTTTCCGGGTCTGGCTCCCGCTCGCCTGAGTCACACGGTGGCGAGCAGGCCCGCGATCGAGTCGAGCGCGCCCGGGACGAGCCGGTAGTAGGCCCAGGTGCCACGCTTCGTCCGGGTGAGGAAGCCACCGTCGACGAGCACCTTGAGGTGGTGCGAGACGGTTGGCTGGGCGAGGTCGAGCGGCTCGGTGAGGTCGCAAACGCAGGCCTCCCGGTCCTCATGCGCCGCGACCATCGAGAGGATGCGGAGGCGCGCGGGGTCCGCGATGGCCTTGAGCGCCTTGGCGAGGGACTGCGCGTTCGTCGGCGTGATCGGCTCGCCCACGATGGGGGCGCAGCACGCCTGCAGGTCGTGGAGCGGGAGCGGTTCGACGGTCACATGCATAGACTACCTTCGATATTGACATTCATCGATGAATGCGGGCACAATCCTTCCATTGATCCCCATCGATGGAAGGACGGATCGTGAGCGATTGCTGCGACCCCCTCGCGTGCGACCCAGGCTGCAGCTGCACCGAGTGCCGCAACTGCTGCTAATCCGCGTGCCACAGCTGCTGCGCCAGGCTGGCGCCGAGCTCCTCGGCACCGGTCTGCTCGTCGCCGTCGTCATCGGCTCGGGCCTCATGGCCGAGCGCCTCACCGACGACCCGGCGCTCGGGCTGCTCGCCGCAAGTCTCGCGACGGCGCTCGGCCTCCTCGTCCTCATCTTCGTGCTGCAGCCGGTGAGCGGCGCGCACCTCAACCCGGTCGTCACACTCGCCAGCCGCGCGCTCGGCGCACCACACTCGAGCCTGGCGGCCGCTGCGGTGATCGTCGCCCAGTGCCTCGGCGCGATCGGCGGTGCACTGCTCGCGAATGCGATGTTCGGCGCCGCCACGAACCTTTCGACCCGGGACCGGGCCGATGCCCCGGCGCTGCTCGCCGAGCTCGTCGCGACCGCAGGGCTCGTGCTCGCGATCCTCGCGCTGATCCGCACCGGCCGGGCCGCGCTCGTCGCACCCGCGGTCGCCGCCTGGATCGGCGCGGCCTATTGGTTCACGTCCTCCACCGCATTCGCGAACCCGGCCGTGACGCTCGGCCGCATGTTCACCGACAGCCTCGCCGGAATCGCACCGGCCGCGGCGCCGTGGTTCATCGGCGCCCAGCTCCTCGGCGGCGCGGTCGGCCTCGGTCTCAGCCTGCTGCTCTATCCCCGTCCTCAAGCAAAGGAACCGACATGACGACCCCCAAGCCCACCGTGATGTTCGCGTGCGTGCATAACGCCGGACGCTCCCAGATGGCACTCGGGTTCTTCCGCCACTACGCGGGCGATGCTGCCGAGGCCCGCTCCGGTGGCTCCGACCCGGGTCCAGGACTCAACCCGGTCGCGGTCGCCGCGATGGCCGAGCGCGGCATCGACATCGCCGGCGAGACGCCGCAGCAGTGGACCCCCGTCGCGCTGCAGGGCTCTGACGTCATCGTCACGATGGGCTGTGGCGATGAATGCCCGTTCTACCCCGGCAAGCGCTATCTCGACTGGGAGGTCGGCGACCCCGCCGGGCAGTCCGTCGAGCGGGTCCGGGAGATCCGCGACGAGATCGAGCAGCGCGTCCTCGGCCTGCTCGCGGAGCTCGGCCTCGAGCCCAGGCGCTGAGACGCGAAAACGGGCGGCTCCCAAGCGGGAGCCGCCCGTTCACGGGATCGCGGTCGAGCTTAGAAGCCCATGCCGCCCATGTCACCCATGTCGCCACCGGCCGGGGCGGCGGGGGCGCGCTCCGGCTTGTCGGCGACGACAGCCTCAGTCGTGAGGAAGAGGCCGGCGATCGACGACGCGTTGAGCAGCGCCGAGCGGGTCACCTTGACCGGGTCGTTGATGCCCATGGCGAACATGTCGCCGTACTCGCCGCTCGCGGCGTTGAGGCCCTGGCCCTCTGGGAGGTTGCGGACGCGGTCGACGACGACGCCCGGCTCGAGGCCCGCGTTGAGCGCGATCTGCTTGAGCGGCGCCTCGACGGCCACGCGCACGATGTTCGCACCGGTCGCCTCGTCACCCTCGAGCACGAGGCCCTCGAACGCCTTCTGCGACGCCTGGATGAGCGCCACGCCACCACCGGCGACGATGCCCTCCTCGACGGCGGCCTTCGCGTTGCGGACAGCGTCCTCGATGCGGTGCTTGCGCTCCTTGAGCTCGACCTCGGTCGCCGCGCCCGCCTTGATGACGGCGACGCCGCCCGCGAGCTTGGCGAGGCGCTCCTGGAGCTTCTCGCGGTCGTAGTCAGAGTCGGTCGCCTCGATCTCCTGGCGGATCTGCTTGACGCGCCCCGCGATGGCATCGGCCTCACCGGCGCCCTCGACGATGGTCGTCTCGTCCTTGGTGATGACGACCTTGCGGGCACGGCCGAGCATGTCGAGCGTCGTGTTCTCGAGCTTGAGGCCGACCTCTTCGGAGATGACCTGGCCACCCGTGAGGATCGCGATGTCCTGCAGCTGCGCCTTGCGGCGGTCACCGAAGCCCGGCGCCTTGACGGCGACCGACTTGAAGATGCCGCGGATCTTGTTGACGACGAGCGTCGCCAGGGCCTCGCCCTCGACGTCCTCGGCGATGATGAGCAGCTGCTTGCCAGCCTGGATCACCTTGTCGACGACGGGGAGCAGGTCCTTGATGTTCGAGATCTTCGAGTTGACGATGAGGATGTACGGGTCCTCGAAGACCGCCTCCTGGCGCTCCGGGTCCGTCACGAAGTACGCCGACAGGTAGCCCTTGTCGAAGCGCATGCCCTCGGTGAGCTCGAGCGTCGTGCCGAAGGTGTTCGACTCCTCGACGGTGACGACGCCCTCCTTGCCGACCTTGTCGATCGCCTCGGCGATGAGCTCGCCGATCTCGCTGTCGCCGGCGGAGATGGACGCGGTGGCGGCGATCTCCTCCTTCGTCTCGATCTCCTTCGCCTGCGCGATGAGGGCGTCGACGACGGCCGAGGTGGCCTTCTCGATGCCGCGCTTGAGGC